>Ga0123333_10005789_pt1 | contig 11028 bp, 8 predicted proteins | sample BioC12SIPDNA_3_FD_89957 | JGI IMG/M metagenome (GOLD analysis project Ga0123333, IMG submission 89957) | Anaerobic biogas reactor microbial communites from Washington, USA - Biogas_R2_B C12 SIP DNA | ecosystem: Engineered > Bioreactor > Anaerobic > Unclassified | place: Washington, USA...
AACAACGCTGCCCGGAAAAAGTCGCGCCTGCAACGCCACATCGCGGCGATGAAACCCTGACGCGCCGGTACTCTTTCCGCGCGCGCCCGTGCTCGTTAGGATGCCGGGCGCGCGTTTTTTATGTGTGCGGGCCGCCGGGATGGGCGGGATGATTAAGGCCGCCGGCGCAAATCCTTGATCAATTCCGACAAGCGCCCCTCCACGTCGAAGTACCGCAGGAGCCCCTGTTTGTCAATCAGGATGACCTGGGGCAAGACCCGCGCCGCGTAACTGTGGTGCGTGACCATGGGCGACGCATCAATGCCCACCGGGAACCCGAGTCCCAGGTCGGCCACGGATTCGCGCACGATCTCCAAGGGGTCGGAATCGTCGTGAATCCCGATGAACGCGACATCGGTGGCCGTCTCCGCAAGGGCGCGGTGCAGAAGCAGCACTTCCGAAAGGGTGGCCTCATTCCGGCCGTAGGGGTCAAACCCGGCCCAGAACAGCAGCACGACCACCTTGCCGCGCAGATCGGCCAGAGCAACTGGCTTTTCGTCGAGCCAGGCGCTGCACGTCAGCGGCGGCGCGGCCTTGTCGACAAGTTGGCTGAGATCATTGGGCGCCTTTTTCGGGTCGTTTAAGGCCAGGTCGGGCTCGAAAGGCCGCAGCTCGATGTGCACGTCCTCTTCCTGTTTACGCACGCCGATCTCGAAATCGCGGCGCAAGAACTGCGTCGCATGCTCCGCGCGGAGTTTTACGCTGTCCTCCTTCGGCAATACATCCAGAGGAATGTCAAACAGCCCCTCCTCGTCGGTCAAGGCGAACAGCGGGGTCTTGAGGGAAAGTGTCCGGACCAGCACATGTTTCTCGGGGGTGCCCCCGGCGCTGAGCACCTTTCCGCGCAAGGCTGGAAGCCGCTTGAGCGGAATCGGGCCGACCTGGGACAGGGCGACTTTCGTGATGCGGACCACGACATCGTGCGGGTCGGCGGTCATGAACCCGGGCGGCGGGAGCACGTGCACGCGGCCCTCGCCGGGACCAACCGTGAGCCGGTATCGGCCTTCCTTATCCGTAAAGGCTTCGTCCTGGACGAAATCCGCCACGAGATAGTTGATCGCGACGCCTGGAAACGGGTTGCCTTTGGGACCCACCACGGTGCCTTCGACCGTGTGCGCGGGGGGGAGGGAAATATCGACGGTTGTCTCGCCCATTCCGTCCTGAATCTGCACGTCCCGCGGCGCCGCGGTGGGGTGGTCGGGATGATGCACTTCCAGCGAATAGGCGCCGGGGGGGATGATGGTGCGGTAGTAGCCCTCTCCGTCGGCTAAGGCGTCGTAGAGCAGCGCCCGCTCGTTCTCATCCTTGCGGAAGATGCGCACCGATGCGGTGGCCAGTCCCTGGGCTTCGGCGGTGGTGATTTTTCCCCGCAGGACCTCTCCGGGGTAGAGTTGGGCGGGATGCTGTGTGGGATGGGGAACGAGATAGGGGAGGACGAGATCGCAGTATTTCCGGTGTTCGAGGGTGACCGAGACAAAACTGCCCCGCGGGATCCCGAGGATGGCGATGGAGCCATCCGCATCGCTTCGAATGGAGGGGAATCCGTAGGGCACCAGGTCGTTCGGAAAAACCTCAAAGACATTGCTGATGACGATCCGTTTGACGCGGGCTCCCTCGACCGGCTTCCCTGCATGGTCGATCACGCGGATGCGAACGGTGTCGGGGGCGGCCATGTTCAGGTCGACCGAAAGGTCGTCAAAAATGTATCCGCTCAACCCGGTGAGAGCGAACTCCGGTTTGCGGGCCGTCAGGGTGAACATCCCGGGCTGGGTGTCGGGAAACGCGAATTGTCCGGCCTCGTCGGTCTTTGTCGTGGTCACGATGCGCTCGCGGGCCAGCCAGACATCCGCGCCCGCGACGGGATTGTCGTCGGGATCCAGAAGGCGTCCGCGGACCTCCATGGCGTTCGCGCCGGTGCATGCGAGGATCAGAAACAGAATCGCCGCGCGCCTCATCGTTCAACTCCCTGAAATTGCCGGATGGCTGACACGGGGGGAATGCCAAAGGTCTCAAACAGAACGGCGCCGTCGGCGGACACGACGTAGGTGGTCGCGCTGGCGGGCGCCGTGCCCCGAAGCACCGGGATGGCCGGTTCAGTTCCGATCTCCAGGGGGGCATCGAGGACGACCGCGAACGCCACCTGCGGGTCCGACAGGAGCGCCGCCACGCGCTGCCAGCCCTCGATGAGCATCTCGGCCCGTTCACGCTGACCGAATGCCAGAACGACCGTCCGCGGCCCCGTTTCCGGGAGTTCCGGACCGGCCATCCGGGGAAAGTCCTGCCATTTCAGGGTCTGTCCCCGCAGGGACGTGCCCTGCGGCACCGGCGCCGCGAGTTCGCCGAGTTCTTTCCGCGAAGTCGGATCGACAACAAACGGCTCGGATTTGACCGGTTGCTGGGGGGTATGGATCAGGCACTGAAGCTGCACATGCGGGACCACGCCGGGGATTTCGAAACGGCCGTCAGGACCGCTTGCGGCTCGCCATACGGGCGTTTCCATCTGATCGTCCGCGAGGACGAGACTGATCATGGCTCCGGAGACGGAGGCGCCGGAGGCCTCCTTGACCTGGCCGGTTACGGTTGAAAGCGGCAGGAGCTGGACCACCGGCTCTTTGGTCTCACGCGCATCGAAGGCGAAGACGGCGCCCAGATTGGAGTCGGCGTGTTCCGCAAGGCCCATGACCACCCCCTCGGAGGCAATCTGTTCCATGTGGAGGGGGGCATGCCCCGCGCTGTCGGCCGCCTGCCAGCCGAACTGGGGCGGCTGGAGAAGCGACACCACGCAGCGGGGCAGCGGGTTCAGGGCTTGATCCACAATCGCCAGTTGCACTTCCGGCGTCGGCACTACCCAGAACGTCGGGAGCTCGACACGTTCCCCTTCCGATGCGCTGACCGGCCGCGCGTTGCGTTCCGGAAGGATGAACCCCGGCGCGGACTCGAGGATGACGGTGTTCTCCCCTTCCACGCCGTTCAGAGAGTACCGACCCTGCGTGTTGGTACGGACGCTCGAATCCGGGTTGTCAAAGGTGCGCAGGACGACCCGGGCGCCGGGGATGGGATCGCCCGTGACGGCGTTGGCCACCTTGCCATGAATCTTGCAGTAACCGACGGCGTACATCACCACCGATTGGGTGCTTTGCTGCCCGGTCACCAGGAGCTCTTCCCACCCGGCGCTGCGGTAGTCCCCGCCCGATGCGCGGTAGAGATAGATGCCCGGCTGGAGGCGGACGCCGAATTCGCCCGCGCCGTCGCTGCGGGTCACGGTGGTGTCGTGCGGGGGGTGGGCATTGCGCAAGGTGACTACTGCGCCGCTGAGCGGTTCCTTGGCGGCGCGGGTCAGGACGCGCCCCTGGATCAGGATACCCCGCTGGAGCACGACTTCAAGCTTGGCATCGCCGGCGTGGAGATCGGTGACGCCCTGCTGAGCGTATCCGTGGCTTGCCACCTTGAGCGCGACGATACCGTCGCGGGGCACGCTGGGAACCGTGAACCGTCCCTTGTTGTCGCTGACGATGGGGGGAAACCCCATCGGCTCGAGTTTGGCGTAGGGAATGCCGAGTTTCGTGGTTGCCCCGGGGTTGTCGGCCTGGGGTTCATTCATGAGCCCGATGCGGACGATGCGCGCTCCCGTCACGCCGTCGCCTTTGTCGTTCACCACCCGTCCGGAGAGCGCCGCCGGCGGCCGAAGGCGAATGGTCAAGCCCGCCACCTGCTCATCTGCCGGCACGGTGATGCTCAGCCCGCCGAACGCGAAGCCGTCGGCAATCGCAAACGCGCCGACGGTCCCCGGTTCAACCTGGTCGAAGGTGTAGGAGCCGTCTTCGGCGGCGTGGGACTCCCGGATAGAACCGTCGAGCCCCTGCTCGATGAATACGCGCGCCCGGGGAACGGGGCTCCCGTCGGGCGTGAGCACCGTGCCGGAGAGGGTGGAACCCTCCCCCGTAACGGCGGCGAGCGATAGGAACAGTACGAGAACATTCATGGTCGATGCCCTGCCTTCATGAGCCTCAGAATCAGCGGTCCCGCGCCGGGTGTGCGGCCGGACGCCCGGGCGGCCCTAGTAACCGCTTAAAATGACGCTCGCGATTACTTCCTTCTGCAACTGGTCATAATTCAGTTTGTAGCTCTGCAACAGGGCATCCTCCGGGGAAACGCCGCGCGAGAGGGCGTCTATCATGCGGGAGAGCCCCTGGGCGCCGAAGCGGCGCCAGAGATACTGCGTCGAAGCGTGGGCCTGCCGGTAGGCCAGCCGGAGCTCGTTTTCGCCGTCGATCGCCATCTGGGTCGCTTCAAGCGATTGAAGCGGGAGCAGCCCGCCGCCGTTGTAGGCCTGGCGAAGGAATTCGACGTCGCGCGGCGTGAGCTCGTTGGAGAACACCTCCGCCAGCCCTTCGTTCAGCCACCACGGAGCGTTTTCCGCGAGTAGATAGCGGACCACCACGTGGGTGTATTCGTGGTACAACAGGCGTTTCAATTCCCCGGAGCTGATTTGTCCGCCCGTGCCATCGTTGACCGGCAGCCGGATTTTCCCGTCATAGATCGCCGCCACGTGGGGCCCCAGCGCCGTCGCGCGGGCAAAGTCATCGGCAATATACACGTTCACCAGGATCGGCGTGGGGGGATACACGTTGCCAAAGTTGCGCCCGATGTCGCGGTAGGCGTGTTCCAGCACCATCAGCGTCTGCCGAAGCAGCCCGCGATCGGTTTGCGGGTCGTGCGTGATGGTGAAATGCCGGGACTTGAGGTCTTTGAAATCAAACTCGACGGCGTCTTCGCGGTACCCCTTCTCGAGCTTGTCGCGCAGGCCGGCGCGTCCGGGGTTCACCTCCGCCACGAATTCCCACTGGGCCAGGGCGGCCGGCAGGTCATTGTCCTGATAGTACGCATCGCCCAGGAGCTCGTGGGCATCCAGGTTTTCGGGCGCCAGAAGGATGGCTTCTTCGAGCCGGGCAATGGCATCCTGCACGAGCGACATGCGGAGAAAGTACGAGCCCAGCTGGAGCCGGGGCAGGGGGTTCTCAGGAGAGGCTTTAATGGCTTCCTCGAGATGCTGGGCCGCGCCGGTGTAATCGCCGCTGTCCGCCAGTTCGGCGGCGCGCGCCTGGTACGCGTTCGACAGATTCCGCAGAACCGTCTCGTTGTCGGGAACCAGCGCGGCCGCCTCCAGAAAACAGTGGAGGGCCCGGTTCCAGTCGCCGCCGGCGTAGTACTCGACGCCAAGGGCATTCCATTCCGGGGCCGTGTGCTGTGCTTCCTGCCCGTACCCGGGAGCGGCGGGCAGAAAGGCGACCACGGCCACGAGCACCCACAGAAACCGGCTGTTGATACCTCTGTTCATGCCGCGTCTTCAGCCCGGAATGACCGCGATGGCGTCAACTTCGACCAGGGTGTCGAAAGGCAGTCTCCCCGCCTGAATACAGGTTCGGGCCGGGGGATTCATCGGGAAATACTCCTTGTAAATCTCATTGAATTCGCCAAAATCGCTCATGTTGGCCAGGTACACCGTGGTCTTAACCACGTGCTGGAGCCCGGAACCGGCGTCTTCAAGGACGGTCTTGAGGTTGGTGAGCGTCAGGCGCGTTTCGTCCTCGAGGTTGCTCTTCTTCACGCCGCTGCCATCGCGCGCGACGGGACCCTGCCCGGACACGAACAGCAGTCCGCCCGCGGCGACGGCGTGGGAGTACGGACCCTGGGCAGGCGGTCCGTTCTTCGAGAGAATGCATCGTTTTTCCATGGAAGTGGCTCCAATCGTGTGCCTTATGCCGTCAAGAAAGTATCACACGCTCTGTGAAGCGTCAAATGTCTTGCCTGGCGCATCGCCATACGGGTTCGTGGGGTCCGCGAAGGCAAGAGGAGTGCTCAGGCCGGTTCTTTGGCGGGGAGTTTCTGCCGTACGAGCAGGTAGCCCATCCGGAGCAACGCCGCTTCGAGCACAAGCCCCCCGGCGATCAAAAGCGGGGTGTTGGCGAACGGCCAGGGGGTGCCGCGCCATTCGGCAAGCAGGCCGAACCCGACCGCGCCGAGAAGCGAACCCAGACCGACCATGCCTTCGTGGATGGATACCCGTTGATGTTTCTTGAGGGCGTTGGCCACGCTGTACGACTGGCTGGCGAAGAAGCACACCCCGGCGGCGATTCCCACAACGGCGCAGCACAGGGTCATCACGGCGAGACTCGTGGTGAACGACATCACCCAGAACGCGGCCGCGGCGGCAGCCTGGAAAAGCGCCAGTACCCAGAACCGGTGCTGCCAGACCTGGGTGTGGCCCATGACGAGGGAAGTGCCCGCGCGCATGGCGTTCATGATCATGGCCAGGACGGAGAAGTACACGACGGGCTCGGCGGTCAGGGGAGCGTTGGCGCCGGGACTCAGCAGACACAGGGCGCCGGCCTCCGCGAGCTCTTCCATGCGGAAACTGAAGACGGCCGTCACGGCGTTGAAAAGCGTGCTGCCCAGCACCAGGGACAGCCAGGCTGAGAAGAGATGGGCCTCGCTGCGCTTTGTGTGGCCGAGGTTCGCGGTGCGGGTGGCTTCGGCGTCCGGAGCGGTCATGCGCGATTCGTGGGGGAGGCTGGCGGCGAGCGCGGCAGCGCCACCCGCGGCCAGCGCTGTGGCCAGGAACGGCAGCCGGTAGTCAATGGGCGAGAGCACCCACGTCGCGAACGGCGCGCAGGTCAGCCCGAGGGTCCAGGAGAGGTTGTAGAGGGCCAGACGCTTCGTGCGCACCGCGGGATCGGGCTCCGCGCCGACCCACGACTGCATGGCCGGCCAGAACAGAGCCGGGAATATCATGCCGACCGTGGTGAGAACGACATAGAAGTACGGATTCGAAAGCACCACTCCCAGCGGGAAGAGGATCGCGAATCCCAGGGCGCCCACGACACCCATCAGCAGCCCGTTGGCGAGGCGGCCCACGTACCGCGCGGAAACAATGCTCGCTGCGGCGTACAAGGCCCATTGGAGGCCTGTAATGACGCCCGACATGCCCGCGCCGCCCTCCAGGATATTGAAAATGTAAAAGGGAGAGGCCGTCAACCCGCACACCATCGCGAAGTCGAAGAGAAACGCCGCCGCAAACTGTCGGTAATGTGGTTTGAACATGATCGCGAGAGTCTACGGGGGCGGCATGGAAATATCAAGGCGCTTCCCGCGCACGCAATCGGGAAGCGCCGAAACGGGTTCAGGGGATGAATGCACTTCGTCGCTCAGGGGGTCCCGCCCATCTGTTTGAGACTCTCCGCGTCCATCACGATGGCGCCCGGCGGCGGGGTGTAGGCGAAGCGCGCGGGATTCAGCTCGGGATCGAGCTTGTACTCTTTGTAGGTCAGGGTCATGATGGGTTTCTCCCCGTCATCGAACATGAGCATTTTGAGCGGAAACCCGGTCTTCTGCGAGAGCGATAGCAGGGCCTTGTCGAACTGCGACTTGCCCGGCGCCTTGGGCTGGGACGCCGCGTCCTGTTTCGGGCGCAACTCGAGCACATACACCGGCTCGTCGTTGAGCGTGTCGTCCGGCATTACCTTCATCTCAAACTGTTCGTGCATCCGTTTGAAGGCTTCCTTGCCCCCGCCCGGCATGACCTGCGACTGCTCCTCGGGCTTTGACGTGAAGACCATGGTCTGACCCAGCATGCTGGTTTGCGTGAAGACCTCGGTCCCGTCATAGACGACCAGCATCTTGTTCGGCATCTCGCTCTCGCCCATGGAGATGGTCTGGTCCATCTCCATCCGGTAGAGCATCGTGGTGTCTTTTTTCATCCCCTCGATGCTGCCTTTGCCGTTCATCTCGACGGTCGACGCGCCCTGCGCGGCCTGGCCTTTCATTTCGATCCTGGCGGAATAGGTGCGAATTCGTTCCCAGTGCGTCGACAGTTCGTTCTCGATCTCGGCCAGTTCTTTGGCGTTCGAGGCAAAAGCCATGCCGAAACAGACGAGACCCGCGATGGTGTACACGACGCGACGATTCATGATCTTCTCCTTGTTGACGGACGATGGCGCCGTGAGAGACGGATGGAAGAGGATTCCCAGACGCGCTTGAACCCTCATCCCTCGTTCGATGCAGCGCACCGGAATAGTAGGGGCACGACACCCTCAAATCAAGGGAATTCCGCGAAGAGTCGCAACGGAGTTTTGTGCCCCCGAAAAGGTCGTGGTATACTCCGGGCCATTCGCCCGGGCGCAAACCGCGATGCTGTGAACAGGCCGGGCCTGCTTGTCCGTTTTGCGGCCGTCGCAATCCCGGGTAGCGTAGGAAGCAGGGGAGAGAACGTACCGTTATGCAATTTGAACTCATTACTGTGGGCTGTGCGTGCGCGGATGTGATTGCGCGTCCGGTGGACCAGTATCCCGAACCCGGACATCTTCAATTGCTGCCGGAACTGGAGATCCACCTGGGCGGTCTGGCCGCCGTGACGGCGACGGTGTTCGCCCAGCTTGGGGGGAAATCGGCCCTCATCGGAAAACTGGGCGCGGATGGCTTTGGCGATTACATTGTCGGCGCGCTCAGCCATGCGGGCGTCGACACCGTACACGTGCGGCGGGAGAAATCGGAACACACCTCCGCGACAATCGTCCTGGTCACCTCACAGGGGGAACGGACCTTCCTGCACCACCTGGGAACGAACGGAACCACGGTTCCGGGCGACATCGATATGGCACTGGCAAAGCAGGCAAAGGCGTTTCACTGGGGCGGGCCGGGCGTCACGCCCGGTCTGACTGGCGAGGGCATGGGGAAGGTGTTCCAGGAATTGCGCGAGGCCGGCGTGATGACCTCGATGGACACCTGTTTTGACGGATCGGGCACCTGGTTCCCGCTGATTGAAGGCGCCTTGCCTCACCTCGACGTGGTCATGTCCAGCCTGCACGAAGCCCGGTACTACACCGGGAAACAGGAGCCGCGCGACATCGTCCGGTTTTTCCGGTCGTTTGGCGCCAGGTACGTCATGCTGAAGCTCGGGGGCGACGGTATGATTGTCGAAGATGCCCGGGAATCGCACCATCTCCAGGCGCACAAGGTCAACGTGGTGGATACCACGGGCGCCGGGGATGCTTCCTGCGCGGGTTTTCTCTATGGTCTGGTAAACGGATGGGGACTGTATCGCAGCGGGCAACTCGCCAATGCCGTCGGCGGCCTCACCGTGCAGCATATGGGAGGAGCGGAGGCCATCGCCTCCCTGGAAGACACCATCGCCTTCATGGAACACGGCGCTTGATTCGTGACGCATTTGCCTGCAATATGTGGGGCAGGGAGTGGAACCGATGACTAAAGCACTTCTGATTGCGACGGTGGCCGCGATTGTGCTGGGGCAGGTCGACGATGGGGTTGTCAGCAGCACGGACCTGACTCCGGACGTCTCTGCGTCTGAACGCGACGGTCAACCCCGGCGGGTGGAACCGCCGAGGACGGCGGCGCCGCCCCCGCAGGAGAGCGTCCCCGTGGCTCCGCCTCCGGAAGTCCGGGAGGCCCAGGAGACGACGCCGGCCGTGAAGAATGCGCCTTCGGAACAGGAACCGGCGGCCCCGCGTGAGCTTTCTCCCGAAGAAGCCCGCGATCATAAGGCTGTCGCCGCGTTCTGGTTCATTCTTCCGGAGACGTGATCCCGTGTTCACGCCAGCACGCCCAAAACTCGCCGTAACCGCTGTCCTCTTGACGGTTCTGCTGCACACCGTTTCGGCCTCTGCACAAGATCCCTTCTACCGGCATCCCTCGGACGCCACCCTGCGCGATATTGTTGTGGATGGTTCGAACGCCGTCGTGTTTGTGGCGGCCTACGATCGGGAAGAAATCTGGAAACTCAATGCCGCGGGGGACCCCATTTCGACGGCTCCGACCGGGACCGGGCCGGTGAGCCTGGCCTTGAGCGCCGATGGCCGCCTCATCGCCTGTGTCAACAAGCTGTCCGCCAGCGTGATGATCTTCGATGCGCAGACCATGGCCCCGAAGGGCACGTTCGCGTGCGGCGAGGGCGCCTCGGCGATCACTTCCGCGGGGAATACTGTCTTTGCGGTCGCCAATGGCCTTGCCGACACGATCACCATGGTCGATGTGGAAAGCGGCAATACGACGCTTATTGAAGATACCGGCCACGTGCCGAACGGGGTGGCCTTCTCGGACTCCCTGCTCGCCGTCACCACGCGTATGCCGGCCGCATTGATTCTGCTGGATGTTTCCGAGGGGTTCGGACGGGTCCCCCGGCGGATCGTGGAACTCCCCGCTACGCCGGCCGGTGTCGCGGCGGAAACCGGCGGCAGGTTCATCGTGGCCACGGAATCCGCGTTGCTGCGGGTGGACGGCCGCTCCGGGAGAATTCTCGACCGGTCGGATGCCGTTGCCTCCGATGTCGCCGTTTCTGGTGGACGCATCGTCGCACTCAGCGGCGACATGCTGGTGGAGCTGGACGCTGCCCTGAATACGGTGGAGCGCACTCCGGTCGGTGTGCTCGCCACGCGCGTGGACTGCGCAGGCGAACTGGTTGCGGTGGTGGCGCCTGCCCAGGGAGCGTGGTTGTTGAAAGGCGGGCCGGCGGCTGTGGCGCAAGTCCAGCCCGCTCCGAAGGAATTGACGCCGCTTGAGCCGGTAGCCCCCGAGCCGGCAGTCCTTTCGACACCGGAGCCGCCACCGGGCGAGCCGGCGCCTGCCATACCCGAACCGCCCACGCCGCTGCCCGCGCCATCGCCGGAGCAAGCGCCCGAGGAGGTTCCAGCTACCGGAGCTCCGGAGGTGGTCGAGGCGCAACCGGTCCGGGAGGGCAAGGCCACGGAGTCGCAACCGGTTCCTGATGAAACGCCCCCGGTGACGACTGTGCGCGGGGAGGAGACCGAACCCGCCGAACCCCCGCGGGCCAGCGAAGACAGCGAGACCACGACAGAACCTGAGGCGCCCGCGGAACCGGAAGAGACGGTGTCGAGCGCGCCACGGACAAGCGCGGGTGCGGACGCCGGCGACGATATTGAACATCCGGCCACGAGCCCATACGCGCAACGCCCCCGC
>Ga0123333_10005790_pt1 | contig 11026 bp, 9 predicted proteins | sample BioC12SIPDNA_3_FD_89957 | JGI IMG/M metagenome (GOLD analysis project Ga0123333, IMG submission 89957) | Anaerobic biogas reactor microbial communites from Washington, USA - Biogas_R2_B C12 SIP DNA | ecosystem: Engineered > Bioreactor > Anaerobic > Unclassified | place: Washington, USA...
ATGCAGGCCTATGCTAACTATGTCGAGCGCCGGCTCAACCGCTATTCGACCGTCAACGCGGACGGCTCCTTCACGCTGACCGCCACCGAGCGCAAGCCCACCTTGATGGAGGCTGCGTCCGAGGTAGCCCGGCAGTATCTGATAATCATCGCCGGCGTTGGCCTGGCCATCGGCGTAGGTGTTGCCTTTTTGCTCAAGGGCAAATTGCAGATTGCCAAGCCGCAGTACGACGCCACGCGGTACACCTCCGCCAACTCCCTGAAGCTGCGCGATTCGAGCGATCTGTTCCTGTATCAGACGGTGACCCGCACCCGCATCCAGGAGAACAAGTCCAGCGGCGGCGGGGGCGGCGCCCGCTTTGGCGGCGGGGGCGGCGGCTCCCACGGCCACCGCGGCGGCAAACTATAGAACAACAGCATAAAAGAAGCCAAAATGTTTGCAGCGGCCCGATCGGGCCGCTGCAAGTATATATTGGAAGGTTGTTCGTTATATTAAGCTTCAGGCTCCGCCTGCGCTGCTTCCTCCGCGGGTTCGCCAGCGGCCTCCGTTGCTTCCTCAGCCTCATCCGCACGCACGCGCGGCAGGCTGACGGTGAACACCAGGCGATCCGGCTCCATGTCCGTCTCAATCCCCTCCGGCATGACCAGGTCTCGTACAAACAGGTTGTCCCCCGCCTCCAGCTCGGACACGTCCACGTCAATGGTGTTGGGGATATCCTGGGGCAGGCCGCGCACCGGCAGTGAATCCAGGTGCTGGATGAAGTCAAACTTCTTGAACTCCAATGTATCCCGGCCCAGTATCTGCACGGTCACATCCGCCTTGGTCTCTTCCTTCAGAGAGACCTGCTGGAAGGTCACGTGGAGGATTTCTGCCGTCAGCGGAGCACGCTGTATCTCCTTGACCATGGCGTTATAGCTCTTCTTGTTGTCTACCTTGAGCTTCAGGACGACCGACATGCCCTGGCGGGACATCATCCGCACAAACTCGTCCCGGCGAACGGACAGGCTGAGCGCCTCCTCGCCCTTTGTGGACATCGACACGGGCAGCAAGCCCGCCTCCCTCATGCGCCTATTCTCACGCTTGCTGGCCGATTCTCTGCCGTTGGCAGCCAAAGTGATGGATTGGTTCATTCATTACCCCTCTTTCCAAGGCATGAAGGGAAACGTGGCCATAGGATCTAGTTCACCAACCGGGCTTGCCTGCCTTCTTTGCCTTGCAGTATTTGCATTACTTTATCATACTGACCGAAAATATGCAAAAACTGCAAAAACGGTCTTTACATGCTCAAAAAACATGCTATATTATTATTCGTCGCTTGGGGCATTAGCGCAGTTGGTAGCGCACCACAATGGCATTGTGGGGGTCAAGAGTTCGAATCTCTTATGCTCCACCATCACCCACTCAGTCGAGTGGGTTTTTTGTTGCCTCGCCGTACAAGCTTTGCCGGCTATCATTTCACCATGGGCAGGATAGTCCTTTTTCCCCTTTTTTAATGCCATCATCCGGTCTATGTGAGGGACCGCGTGCAATGGCGAAAAAGAAAAACCCTGTACCGTCATACAGTACAAGGTTTCTTCTGGTCTGGGTGAGAGGATTCGAACCTCCGGCCTCTTGAACCCCATTCAAGCACGCTACCAAACTGCGCCACACCCAGTCGCGTAACAAACGCAAAGAAAATGATATCCGCCAAAGGTGCATTTGTCAAGCCCAAAAAGGTGCAATCAGCCAACTTTCTACAAAATTTGTGCCTGCCATGTATCCTTGTGCTCCTATCCGCCATTTGCTATACTTGGCCTGCGAAACGGGGTGAATTGTTTGAATCTGGATCAACTGCTTGATCAGCTGCGGGATGACCCGCTGTTTATGAGCTGTGTAACCAACTGGCAGGTGCTGCCACAGCGCCAGGCCAGCTATGCCGATGCGCCGGAGGCGTTGGATGGGCGCATCATGGCCGCGCTGCAAAAGCGCGGCATCGCGCAACTGTACACTCACCAGTCCAGCTGCATTGAGGCAGTCGCCCAGGGCAAGGATGTGGTGGTGGTGACACCCACGGCCTCGGGCAAGACATTATGCTACAACATCCCGGTGCTGTCCGCCATCCTCATGAACCCGGATGCGCGGGCGCTGTACCTCTTCCCCACCAAAGCGTTGTCGGCTGACCAGGTGGCCGAGCTGTATGAACTGGTGACGGCGCTGGATGTGGACATAAAGACCTTCACCTATGACGGCGATACCCCCGCCGCCGCCCGGCGCGCCATCCGCCAGGCCGGGCATGTGGTTGTCAGCAACCCGGATATGTTGCACAGCAACATTCTGCCCCACCACACCAAGTGGGTCAAACTGTTTGAAAACCTCAAATACATTGTCATTGACGAGATCCACGCCTACCGCGGCGTGTTTGGCAGCAACCTGGCCAACGTGCTGCGCCGGCTGCTGCGGCTGTGCGCGTTCTACGGCAGTCACCCGCAGTTCATCCTGTGCAGCGCCACCATCGCCAACCCGCAGGAGCTGGCGCAGACGCTGATTGGCCGCCCGGTGGCGATGATTGACAACAATGGCGCCCCTTTGGGCGAAAAGCACATCATTTTTTACAACCCGCCCGTGGTCAACCGGCAGTTGGGCATCCGAAAGAGCGCACTGCACGAGACCAGGCGGCTTGCCGAGGTGCTGCTGCGCAACAGAATACAGACCATCGTGTTTGCCAAGAGTCGCGTGCAGGTGGAGGTGCTGACCAAGTCCCTCAAAGAGATCGCCAAGGACCCCCTGGGGCAGTCCGGCCGGGTGCGCGGCTACCGTGGCGGCTATCTGCCGGGCGAGCGGCGGGACATCGAGCGATCGCTGCGCGGCGGGCGGGTGGACATGGTGGTATCCACCAATGCGCTGGAGCTGGGCATCGACATCGGCGCGCTGGATGCCTGCCTGCTGTGCGGGTACCCGGGCACCATCGCCAGCACATGGCAGCAGGCCGGCCGCGCGGGGCGCAGGCAGGGCAAGTCCATGACCATCATGGTGGCCTCCAGCGCAGCCATCGACCAGTATATCGCCGGGCATCCGGAGTATTTCTTCGACCAATCCCCCGAGCACGCGCTGCTCAACCCCGACAACCTGTACATATTGCTCAGCCACTTCAAGTGCGCCGCCTACGAGCTGCCCTTTAAGGACGGTGAACCCTTTGGCAACGCCCTGGGGGCGGACAGCATGCTGCAATACCTGCAGGAGGCAGGCATCCTGCGCCATGTAGGCGACGTGTGGCACTGGGCGGCGGAGGACTTCCCCGCCAGCGAGATCAGCCTGCGCACGGCCATGACGGAGAACTTCCTGATCATCGACATCACCAACCCCGCGCATCACCGCGTGGTGGGCGAGATGGATCGCTTCACCGTGCCCATGCTGCTGCATGAAAACGCCATCTACATGCACGAGGGCGTGCAGTTTCAGGTGGAGCAGCTGGATTTTGACGCCTGCAAGGCCTTCATCCGCCGGGTGGAGGTGGACTACTACACCGATGCCGACCTGAACGTCAGCCTGAGCCTGCTGGATGTTGAACTGCAGGGCGACAACGCTGCCTATGGCGAGGTGAAGGTGACCACATTGGTCAAGCTATTTAAGAAGATGAAGCTGGATACCGGCGAGAGCCTGGGCTACGGCCCCGTGCGCCTGCCGGATACCGACATGCACACGCAGGCCATGTGGCTGACCCTCTCGCCTGAGGAGGCGGGGCAATACCCCAAGGACAGCCTGCAAAACGGCATGATGGGCATCTGCAACACGCTGCGCATCGTGCTGCCGCTGTACCTGATGTGCTCGCCCAGGGACATTGCCGTCAGCTACCAGGTAAAAAGCCCCATGACCGACCGGCCCACCATCATCGTGTACGATACCAGCCCGGGCGGCGTGGGGCTGGCGGAAAAGGCCTATCACATGCGGGGCACGCTGCTTGCCCACGCCCGGCAGCTGATACAGGGCTGCGACTGCGAGCAGGGCTGCCCCTCCTGCGTGGGCCCCGTGGGCGAAGTAGGTGAGGATGGCAAGGCCATGGCCCTCCAGTTGCTGGAGGTGCTGCGTGCCCATGCGCAATAAAACCACCACTATATTCTGTTGTGAAGGAGGGCATCATGCCCAGCCTGGAAGCCTACCGCCGCGCGCTTGACTATTCGTACGCGCCCGGCCTTTTCCCCTGCATGGAGGCCCTCACGCACCGGCCGGACCTGGTGCGCCGCGTGCTGCTGCACAGCAAGGCGGAGCAATCGGCGGCCACCGACCGGCTGCTGAGCCTGTGCCAGGCAAATGGCATCCGGCTGGAGACAGCAGACCGGGCGCTTGCCCGGCTGTCCGGCAAGGAAAATGTGTTTGCCGCCGCCGTGTTTGCCAAGGAGCAGGCCGCGCTGTCCCCCGCCAGCAATCACCTGGTGCTGCATGAAACAAGCGACAGCGGCAACCTGGGTACCATGCTGCGCACGGCACTTGGCTTTGGCTATACGGATATCGCGGTCATCCGCCCGGCGGCCGACCCCTTCGACCCGCGCGTCATCCGGGCCAGCATGGGGGCCATATTCTCCCTTCGGTTAACAGAGTACGGCGGCTTTGACGCCTACCGCGAGGCCTTTGTGCAGCATGCTCTATACCCCTTTATGCTGCAAGGCTCGGCCACGCTGGATAAGGCATGCCAAAGTGCCCGCTTTCCCCACGCACTGATCTTTGGCAATGAGGGCAGCGGGCTGCCTGAACGCTTTGCCGCCCTGGGCCAGGCGGTGCGAATCCCCCATGGGGATGCAATCGACTCGCTTAATCTGGCCATCGCGGCGGGGATTGGTATGTACGCGTTTTCAAGTATTCAATTATAGAGGTTTCTTCTTTGGTGTGCCCGCCTTGCGGGGATAGGCTGCCGGCGAGGGAGCTTTTTTTGTGATGGCCTGCACGCACAGCTGCACACCGGGCAAGGGCAGCGCATACCGCCCCCCTGCCGTGCCACCCAAAATGGACAGCGCACGCCGGGCGTCACGCAGCTCCTCATCCACAGATGGCCCTTTCCAGCACAGGGCGCGTCCGCCTACGCGCACAAAGGGCAGCAGATATTCCGAAAGCACCCGCAGCGGCGCCACCGCGCGGGCGCAGGCCGCGTCAAAGTGTTCGCGCAACTCGCCGCGCGCCGCGTCCTCCGCCCGGGCGTGCAGCACACGCACGTTATGAAGGCCCAATTCGTCACATACAGCCATCAAAAACCCGCACCGCTTCTGCAGCGCCTCCAACAGACAGACCTGCAAATCCGGCCGGGCAATGGCCAGGGCCATGCCGGGAAAGCCAGCGCCCGTGCCGACGTCGATCAGCTTTGCCCCCGGGGGAAACCAATCCGCCTGTAACAGCGGCAGGAGCGAATCCGCGTAGTGCCGCAGGGGCATGTCCTCCGGCGGCACATTGGTCAGGTCCATGCGGGTGTTCCAGTCCAGCAGCATGTCGTGAAAGGCGCTGAGCAGGCCCAACCGCTCCTCGGGCAAAGTCAAACCGCCGGATATGAGCAGCGGACGCAAGGTGTCAAGCAAGGCGGCTCTCCTCCATCTGCATGGCCAGCAGGCGATACACAGCCTGTTCCAGAGACCCTTCCTCGGGAATCTGGCCGGACTTGACCAGATATTCTGTCTCAATCAGCAGGTCATAGGCCTGCTTGAGCAACATCATCGGATAGCGCGCCGCCAGCGGCTGCAATTTGCGCACCACAAAGGGCGGCGAGCCCAACTGCCGAGCAATCTCATCCTGCGGCAGACGCTGCGCGGTCAGGATTTTCAAAAACAGCAGCTGTCTGTACTGCCGCTGCAACAGGCTCAGCAGCATCAGGCGCTGCTCCCCCTCGCGCAGCATATCCTGCATGAGGGCGTTCGCCCGCCCGGTCTGCCCGGACACCAGCGCATCCGACAGATCAAACACCCGGTACTCCGTGGACACCGCGCAGACATCCTGAATATCCTGACCGGTGACTGCTTCCCGCTCGCCCGCGCTGGCCGCCAATTTACCCAGCTCATTGCTGAGGCGGTGCATGTCGCTGCCAATGGCAAACAGCAACTGCTCCGCGGTATGGCGGTCGATCTGCTTGCCATATCCTTTGAGCTCCCGTGCGATCCACTTGATCATCATACCCTGGTCCAGCGGGTCAAAGGTCACCACGCCGCCCAGCTTTGCAATCTGCTTGTAGAGTTTGCGGGTGCCGTTTGCCTTGCCCCGCACAAGGAAGACCAGGCACACCGTCTGCGGCAGATCCGCCAGATAGCGCACCAGCTTGTCGGTATCATCGGCCTTGCCGCCCTTCTTGTCCTCCTCGTCCTGACCACCCTTGCCGGCAGCCAGGTAGCTCGACTCCTTGATCAGGATAAAGCGCCTGTCCGCCATCATGGGCAGCGTCTCGGCGCAGGCAATCAGCTCATCCGCGCCGGGGTTTGTGAGCACCGAGCTGTTGAGGTCGGAAAACTCGCCCGTCAGCACCTGATCGCGCAGGGCCTTCAGGGCGCTGTCCTTGGTGTATTCCTCTTCCCCATCAAACAGATAGCAGCGCAGCAGTTCCCCTGCCTTGAGGCTGTCGAAAAAGCGTTCCCGGTTCATTGCACCCTCCGATCAGAGTAGTGTTCCACCTGCAGGCCCTCGGGGCGCACGGTGAGCATCAGCGCCCTGCCCTCCGCTGTGCTGATGATGGGGATGCCGCCTTCCGCCAGGCGATCCGTCACGGCGGCTGCCCGCTGCAGATATGTATCGCTCTGGCTAAGCAGCGCCAATTGGGGCGATACGGCCTGCAAGTATATGGGCGAGGTGCCCGACCTGGCGCCGTGATGCGCCACCTTGAGCACCTGGGCAGACGCGGCTGAATATTGCTCATATTCTTCAGTCAGATCGCCGGCAGTCAGCAGGGTGACGCCATCCAGGTTCAACAGGAGGGCCATGGAGCTGTGGTTGGCATCCATACCGGGGTACAGGGCGCCCGCCTGTGGCCACAGCACCTCGGCCTGCACGCGGTCTGATTGAAACACATCCCCCTTGCCTGCGTACTGAATGGGGATCCCGCGGGCCTCAGCCAGCGCTAATATCTGCCGGCTGTTGTCGGCAACCTGTACATCCAGCGCGTGCACAGGCAGCACAATGCGGTCAATGCGCACGTCATTTTCCAGCAGCTGCTGCAGGCCGCCGATATGGTCGTTATGCAGGTGGGAGATAAACAGCGTATCCACAGACCGCCCCACGCTGAGCAAATAATTGGACAGATCGCCGCCGTGAACACCGACATCCACCACAAAGGTGGTCCGACCGTCCTCGATCACCGCGGCATCTGCGCTGCCCACGCTGAACTGAATGTAGCGCACCGCATCATCCCGGCCGGCTGCCCCGGCGCCCACAGCGACAAGCAGCACGGCAGCACCCGCCGCCAGGCGTCGCCACCCGCGAACGCGCAGATAGCGGGTGGAAAGCAACAGCACCACATAGACAGCCAGCAAAATCAGCAGCCCGGGCGCAGGGCTGTGCACAGCGGCATAGGGCAGGCCTGCAAAAAAGCCAGTTGCGCGCGTGAAGGCCTCTGCCAGCCAGGATAGCGGCTGCGCCAGCACCTGTGCCGCCGGCATCCACACGGCAGCCACGGGCAGCAGCAACAGCCCGCCCCACATCAACCAGGCCACGGCTATGCAGGCGATGGGGCTGAACACAAGCCCCGCCAGCGGAAACCGATGGAATACCCGCAACACCACGGGTGCTGTAAACAGCGAAGCCGATACCGTCGTAGCCGCTGCCAGAACCACCCCATCCAGCAACCGGCGTTTCCGCTTTATCCGCCTGGCATACAAAAAGTTGAGGCGATCCCCCAGTGTGAAGATGCCAAGCACCGCCAGGAAGGACAGCTGAAAGCCTGCATTGAACAGATCCAGCGGACGAACAGCCAGAATGACAAGGAACGCCAGAGCAAGGCTGGTCAGCGGGTCCGTCCGCTCATGGCTGAGATGGCCGGCCAGCAGCAGGCAACTCATCACCGCGGCGCGCACCACAGGGGCAGAAAAATCCAGCAGCCGACAATATAACAGCAAAACGGACGCAACAACCACAAACTGAACGCGCGGGTGCAGGTGAAGCCGCCTGAGCACAAACATCAGGGCCGCCGCCAGTATCCCCACATGCAGGCCCGACACCGCCAACACATGGGCAATGCCCGCGTCGCGGAACTCCTGGACGGTCTCCTCCGGCAGGTCATCGCGGCTGCCCAGAAGCAGGGCCTTGATCAGCGGGCTGCGTTGCCCCAGCATCTGGTCAAGCAGACTGCCCATATTTAGGCGTGCGCGCAGCCAGCGGTCCGCCGGGGCGCTTTGCCCGGCAGGGTCAAAGGTCAAGCCGCTTGCACCGCTGAGGCCGGCCGGGGTGCCCCTTTGCAACAAATACATGCGGAAGTCAAAGCCATAGGGATTCTGTTGCCCGGAGGGATGATACAGCCGAGCACCCATCTGTACCCGCTGCCCATCCACAGGCAGCGGCGCGTCGGCGCCCGGATAGTAGGTCCAATAGGCAGCGGGTACATGATAGGCGGCGCCTGTCTCGTCGCGCAGCTCCACCTGCCTGAGCACCGCTTTGATGCGGCCGTCCGCCTCCCGGCGCTCGCTCAGGCCTGATACCCTGGCCTGCACCTCATACTTTCCCTCGGCGGGCAGGGCAGGGTTTGCAGCCCAATGGGCCCTGAACAGGCCGAGAAAAAGCGAAACAAAGCACAGCGCAAGGATGACCGGCCTTCGGTATGCGGCAGACACTGCCACCAACAGCAGTGAACACGCCAGCCCGGCCAGCGGCACCCACAGGCCGGGCAGAAACCAGCGCCCGCCGATCCACACGCCCACCCCAAAGAAGAGGGCAACGCACACGATCGGCCGCTGCCGATGAAACGCCCTCGGGTTCACAGCGCCAACCGCAGGCCTGGCGCAGCGGACACGCTGTCGGCAAATACTGCCCTGGCCTCGCGCAGCAGGGAGTGCCTGTCGCCCGTGGGCGGACAATGGGTAATCATCAAGCCTTTTACCTGCGCCTCCCGCGCCAGCATCGCAGCCTGCTGCGCACTGAGGTGCGGCAGCTTTTCATGCCACTGATCGGTCGAAAAGCTGGCATCACAAATCAGCAGATCAGCCTGCCGGCAGAAGTCGGTCAGGTTCTTCCATCGGTCGGTATCCCCGGTGTACACCAGGCTTTTGCCGTTTTCTGTCAGCCTGACCGCATAGGCCGGCACCGAGTGGGCAACCGATTGCACGCTGACCGCCATGCTGCCGATAACATTGACCTGGGCAATGTCCTTGATATCAAACTCCTCCCCCCGGCACAGCTGCAGCAGCGGGCTGTCGTCAAGCGGCGCGTAGATGGTCAGCTTTTTCTGATGAATCAGCAGGTAGTAACGCAACACCAGCAGATCCGAGGCATGGTCATTGTGCCAGTGGGTGATGACGATGGCGTCCAGAAGAGCCGGATCCATCAGCGCCATCAGCTTGCTCAACACGCCGCTGCCGCAATCCAGCAGCACGCTGCCGCCAGACCGGCTGCGCACCAGATAGCCGCTGCAGGCACCATTGGCGCCCGGGTATGCCCCATCACAGCCGATGACCGTCAGTTCCATGCCGTTTCCTCCCGCTTTCTGAACAATAAATAGCCCGCTGAGATGAACAAGCCTGTGCCGAAGAACACCAACTGCACGGAGGGCAGGTGCCCGGACGCATTGATGGCCAGCACCACGGTGTTATAGATCGCATGCGCGGCGACCGGCAGCCACAGCCCCTTATGCCGTACAGCCAACGCCGCCAGGAACCAGCCAAAGAACAGCAGCGTGGCAAAGCCCTGAATGGAAAAATGAAGCGCGGAGAATGCGACCCCGCTCAGCAGTACCGCCAGCCGGCTGCCCCACCTGCGCTGCAGGAAACCAAGCAACAGCCCGCGAAACAGGATTTCCTCGCAAAAGGCAGGCACAATGGCCGCCGTCACAATCGCCCACACAAACCCCAGAACACCTTCAGGCGGCGGGAGATTGGCCTGCTCCTGCGGGGCAAACCCCAGCCCCTGCAGAAAAACAAGCCATAGCCCGGTGAGCAGAATAGACGCTAAGATGAAGGACACCGCGGCAAACACAGTCACCCCAAGCGGATAGATATCCGGCCGCTTCCACAGGGATTGAAAGTGCTCTTTGCGCTGCCGGTTTCGAAGCCACAGCAGCAGCGCCGGCAAACCAATGAGCAGTACTTCCTGCAGGGCAATCATCCCATAGAGCATGGGGACACTCACTGCATCGCCCGTGAACAACATGGCGCCAATCCCTGCCGCCACGCTCAGCCCCGCCCCGGCCACATAGGGCCACTGCGGGCTATTCGATGACATAGTAGCCGCCCACGCGGTCCCGCCAGGCCATATCCAGCAAGATATCCCGCCCGACTTTCAGCCCCTGCCGCTCCAACTGATGGGACACCGTGTGCATCGCAAGCTCCGGCGTATTGTTGTCGTCGCTCAGGTGCCCCAGCACGGCGCGGCGGACGCCTGTCTCGTACAGCTCCATCAGCGTGACGGCGCAGCTGCTGTTGCTCAGGTGCCCGCGATTGCCTAAAATCCGCTGCTTGAGGGATTCTGGATACCGCATATTCTGGCGCAGCATCTCCTCATCATGGTTGCTCTCCATCAGCAGCAGATCTGTACCGGCCAGCTGGCGCAGCACGCGCTTGGGCACTGTGCCCATGTCCGTGGCCACCGCCACGCTGCGCCCGCCGGCATACAGGCGAAACGCCACCGGCTCCACCGCATCGTGCTGAATGGCGATGGGCATCACGGCCAGGTCGCCCACGTAAAAGTCATAATCCGTTTCAAATACACGCCGCTGGCCAACCGGCACCTCGCCCACCGTGCGGGCCATTTTCTCCCAGGTCCGCTCGTTGGCATAGACGGGAGCTCGGTATTTTCGGCTCAACACGCCGACAGCGCGCATGTGGTTCACATGCTCGTGGGTGACCAAAATGGCCTACAGGGTCTCCGTCAGCACCCC
>Ga0123333_10005791_pt1 | contig 11024 bp, 5 predicted proteins | sample BioC12SIPDNA_3_FD_89957 | JGI IMG/M metagenome (GOLD analysis project Ga0123333, IMG submission 89957) | Anaerobic biogas reactor microbial communites from Washington, USA - Biogas_R2_B C12 SIP DNA | ecosystem: Engineered > Bioreactor > Anaerobic > Unclassified | place: Washington, USA...
CGGTTTCGAATACAACGGGATACATCGATTTTACGTATTGATCAATAGGCACATGGCCCAAACGGTACGGCTAAACGGCGCGGCTGTCAACAAGTCGCCTGTGTTAGAAGCGGATTAGAACGCCGTCGCTGGGGCGAGTGTCAGCCAAATATCAGCCTGCCGGTTGGCCGAACCTGTTATAATCAGCTTAACTTCCTTCCAGACACCCATCGCGCAGACACACGCGACATGGAATCGTCGACCAAATAAGTAAGGAGCAGAAGTACATGATCAGTCTTGTATTGAGTGTGCTCGCGCTCGCGGGCCTGGTCGCCGCGGGCTTCGGCGTCTTCATGATCTTGCAGGCCGTCTCCCGCAACGAGCCAGCCCGGTCTGGCGCGATCCTCACGGTGATCGGCGTGATCGTGGCCGCGGTGTTCTTCATTCTGGGCGCGGGCGTCGTCGAGATCCAGCCAGCCGAGGTCGGCGTTGTGTTCAACGTGCTCAGCGGCGACCTGGCCGAAACCCCGCTCGGTCCCGGCCTGCACATCATCATCCCCGGCATTCAGGAAGTCACCATCTATTCGACCTCCCAGCAGGAATACACCATGGCCGGCGAAGTCAGTGACGGTGCGGTCCGTGGCGATGATGCCGTCGTCGCGCTGACCCAAGACGGCCAGCAGGTCCGGCTGGACGTGACGATCATCTATCGCATCTCGCCCAGCAACGCCAACGACGTCCACGTGAAATGGCAGGACCGCTATGTGAACGGCCTGATCCGGCCCGCGCTGCGCAACCAGACGCGCGCCGCGCTGACCCGCTTCCGCGTCGAGCAGATTTACGGCGCGGAGCATGACGAGCTGGAGCAGGAAATCGAAACCGGCGTGCGCGATTTGCTGGAGCCGGATGGCTTCCAGGTGATGAACGTCCTGATCCGCAATATCGCCTTTTCGCCGGAATACGTGGCCTCGATCGAGCAGAAACAGGTCGCGCAGCAGCAAGCCCAGGAAGCCGAGTTCCGCGTCCGCCAGCGCGAGCAAGAGGCCGAGCAGGTCCGCGCCCTGGCGCAAGGTGATGCGGACGCCGCTGTGATCCGAGCCGAGGGTGAGGCCCAGGCCCTGCAGTTGATCAACGAGCAGTTGTCGCAGAACCCGCTGCTGCTCCAGTGGCGCTACATCGAGGAACTGGGCGCAAATGTGCAGCTCATGATCATCCCTTCGAACAGCCCGTTCCTGTTCGACCTGGAATCGCTGATGGCGCAGACCGGGACTTCGCTCCCCACCCCGACCGCGCCGGCTGCCGAGCCTGAAGCGGCTCCTGCCGGCGACTGACCGGCGCACGTGTCACGCCACCGGGCGCGGATCTTCCGTGCCCGGTTTCTTTCTTCACCCGCCCCTCGTTCGCCCGGCTGCTGCCCGCGGCGAGCACGTACTGGTTAGCCGGGCGCGGCGGTCGGATGCTGGCGCTGGATGGTCGCCCAGGTGGCCAGCATGGCGAGGGTGATGGCGGCGACGAGGATCACGCTGGCCGATGGGCTGATCCGGTCCAGCAGGGCGCCCTGCACCCAGGGCAGCACCGCGCCGCCCACGCTGCCCATCGCCATGGCGGTGCTGACGGCCTTGCCAGGGCTGCGGCGGAAAATGTCGGTGATCAGCGCGACGATGGTCGGGAAGATCGGCCCGAAGAAGAAACCGATCACCATCACGGCGCCAATGGTGACCGCCACCGAGCCGGTCGCGAGGGGGAGCAGCAGCCCGCCGCCCAGCGATCCGGCTAGGCTGGTCCACAGCACGGTTTGCGGCGTGTAGCGGTTCCCGGCGCGGGCGATGGCCAGCCGCCCGGCGGACAGCGCCAGCCAGAACCCGGACGTAATCAGCGCCCCGGCTTCCGCGCCCTGCGTGGTCGAGCGCTCGATGTAAGTGGTCAGCCAGCCGCCGATGCCCGTTTCGGCCCCCACGTAGAGTAGCAGCAGGACGCCCACCGCCCACAGCAGCGGCTGGCGGTAGACGTTCAGCGAGGCATTGGTCTCGCCCGCGCTGGCGGGGATCACCGCCGGCCTCACCTTCAACCGGATCAGCAGGGGCAGGGTCAGCGCGAGCACCGCGCCCGTGATCCACAGCGCCGGCAGCGCCGTATCCGCCACGCGCAAAAACAGCCCGGCCACCGCCGGGGCGATCACTGCGCCGATGCCGAAGAACAGGTGCAGCCAGTTGAGCGCTGCGACGCTCTCCTGCCCGGCGAACAACTGCGCGACCAGCACGCTGCAGCTCACATCGAGCGCGGCGAAGCCCAGCCCGGCGATCACTCCGAACGCGAGCAGCATGGGCACGGAGGTGCTGAGAGTGATGCCGACGTAGCTCGGCACGACCAGCAGGATGGCGGCGATCATCACCGGGCGCTGGCCTATCCGGTCGATGAGCGGGCCGGCGATCACCTGCGCCGCCAGCGATCCGATGAACATCACCGTGAACAGCGCGCCGACCCCGGCCAGGTCCGTGCCGGCGTTCTCGGCCAGCTCGTCCAGCGCCGGGCCGACCGCCGCCGCGAAGGCGCCCAATGTGAACAAGATCACGCAGGCCGTGGCCAGCGCCGCTTTTCGATTCATCCCAACCACCTTGGTGAGAGCCGCACGCGCCGTTGATACCCGCTGGGCGCTCCCTTGTCAAGGGCGGCGGGCAATATTGCTAAAAGGCAGGGTGTTAATGTACATTCCAGACAACCCAAAATAGCACGTTTCAGGAGAGCCTGTTCATGAAGAAACGACCTTTGGACTGGTCCCGAACGCTGGCGCTCATCGCGCTGGTGGTGGCCCTGTTGCCGGCTGGCGGCCTGGCGGCGCAGGGGGGTGAGATCGACCAGGCGGCGCTGTGGCACGACAGCCGGAGCGATCTCTACCGGGTGCCGGGCGGCGCGGTGCCGGTCGAAACGCCGGTGACGCTCCGCTTCCGGGCGGCAGCGGGCGACCTGGACGCGGTGACGGTTCGCGCCTGGGATGCGCTCGCCGAGCGCGAGATTATGCTGCCGATGGCGGTCGTCACCACCACGCCGGACGGCTACGACCTGTGGGAAACCACGCTCGATACGGGCAAGACGCCCACGATCTACTGGTACCGGTTCATCGTCACGGCGGGCGGCGAGACGCTCTATTATGAAGACGACACGCGCCCCGGCGAGGACGGGCTGTACTATGCGCCCAACGAGGGCGGCCCTGGCGCCGTCTACGCGGCCAGCCCCGACCTCAGTTACCAGATCACGGTCTACGATCCGGCGTTCTACACCCCGCGCTGGATGCGCAACGCCGTGATCTACCAGATTTTCCCCGATCGCTTCCGCAACGGCGACCCGTCCAACGATCCAGCGGACGGCTCGGATGTGTTCTACGGCGACCTGCCGCTGCTCTTCCACGAGACGTGGAACGAGCCGCCGGTCGATGGCCGCGTGACCCAGGCGCCGAGCGGGGCGGGCTACTATAACAGCGACTTCTTCGGCGGCGACCTGGCCGGGATCATCGAGAAGCTGGACTATCTCGAAGACCTGGGCGTGACTGCCATCTACCTCAACCCGATCTTCGAGGCGCGCTCCAACCACCGCTACGATGCCGCCGACTTCAAGGCCGTCGACCCGCTGCTGGGCGACCTGGAGACGTTTCGCGAGCTGGTGGCCGAGGCGGACGCGCGCGGCATCGTGCTGATCCTGGACGGCGCGTTCAACCACCTGTCGAGCGACAGCATGTTCTTCGACCGCTACGGGCGCTTCGAGACGGACGGCGCGTGCGAGAGTCTGGAGTCCGAGTGGCGCAACTGGTTCTTCTTCGTGCCGCCCAAGGGCGAGCAGCCCTCGCCGTGCGTCGACACCCCGACCGGCGCGACGTATTACACGTCGTGGGCCGGATACGACAGTATCCCCAAGATCGACAGCACACGCCCCGAGCCGCGCCTGTATTTCTTCGTGGGCCGTAACAGCGTGGCCAACACCTGGGGCCGCGAGGGAATCGGCGGCTGGCGGCTGGACGTCGGCGGCGACATCGACTCCGGCGGCCCGGCCAACGACTACTGGGAAGGGTTCCGCGTGGCGGCGCGCAACAACAACCCCGAAGCCGTGATCATCGGCGAGGAATGGGGCGATGCGGCCCGCTGGCTGCTCGGCAAGGAGTGGGACTCGACCATGAACTACCGCCTGCGGGCGGGGATTCTGGGCTTCGCGCGCGCGGAGGACTTCACCGACAACGACGCCAACGGCGATCGCATCATCTACGCGCTGGCGCCCAGCGAAGTCGAGGGCGTGATCCGCGCCATCGAGGAAGATTACCCGGCGGCGGCGTACTACGCCATGATGAACCTGCTGGACAGCCACGACACGTCCCGGCTGCCGTTCGTGCTGGGGAATGATCCGCAGCGGCAGAAGCTGGCGGCGCTGCTCCAGTTCACGCTGCCCGGCGCGCCGACGATCTACTACGGCGACGAGATCGCCATCGACGCGCCGAGCCAGCCCGACAGCGGGGGCAATCTGCAGGACGATCCCTACAACCGCGCGCCGTACCCGTGGCCGGATGAATCCGGCGATCACTACCCGCCGCCGGACGCGGATATGCTCGCCTTCTACCAGCAGATCGCCGCGCTGCGCCACGATCATCCCGCGCTGCGCGAAGGGGACATGATCACCCTGCTGGCCGATGACACGGCGGGCGTGTACGCCTTCCTGCGCGTGAACCGCGCGGCGGGCAGCGCCGCCATCGTCGCGCTCAACCAGAGCGACCAGGACCAGACGGTGACGGTCGAGTTCGGCGGCCTGCTGCCCGGCAACCTGACTCTCGAGCCGGCCTTCGGCGGCGATCCGGTCGACACGGCGAGCGGCTCCGCGACGCTAGACGTCCCCGCGCTGGGCGGGAATGTGTGGACCGCGAAACGGCATGCGTCCTTCGTGGCGCCCCGCCCGCCCGCGAACCTGTCCGCCGAGGGGCAGACCGGCAGCGTGGCGCTGGCGTGGGAGGCCGTCCCCGGCGCGGCGGGGTATGCGATCTTCCGCAGCCCGGTGGCGGCGGGCGGCTTCGAGCGCATCAGCCCAGAGCTTGTGACTGAGACTTCGTATGTCGATGAGGCGGTGACGGACGGATTTGTGTACCACTACGCCGTCGCCAGCATCAGCGCCGACGGGCTGATCGGGACACCGGGCGAGAGCGCCATGGCGATCCCCAGCGCGGCCATCGGCGAGACGTTCTACATCACCGACCGCTTCGAGCCCGTCCAACTGGCGTACGGCGCGGCGGTGGACGTAGAAGCCGCGCTGCAGATCGAGGGCACGACCGAAGCCGAAGGTCCGGCGGACGGCGTGCGCGCTGAAGCGGCGCTGATCCCGGCGGGCGGCGATCTGGACGAGGCGCGCTGGCTGTCCATGCAGTACGCGGGCGAGGGGGACGGCTGGGACCGCTACGCGGCCTCCGTGCCCCTGACCGCCGCTGGCGAGTTCGAGGCCGTGGCGCGCTTCAGCACCAATGCGGGCGAAAGCTGGACGGTCGTCACACTCAAGGGCGGGGTCTTCCCCGCGCTGACCGTCGAGCCGCCCGACGACACGACCGCGCCGGACGCCCCGGCCAGCGTCACGGTCAACCGCGCGGTGTCGTCCGGCGTATCGCTGGAATGGGCGGCCTCAGCCTCGGATGACGTGGCGGCCTACCGCGTCTACCGGACCGAGCGCGGCGGCGAGCCCGCGCTGCTCGCGGAAATTCCGGCGGGCGAGACGACCTACACCGATCGGGGCGTCACCGTCGATGCGCGCTACACGTATGCCGTCGCGACCGTGGATGGCGGGCTGAACGAGTCCGAGGCGACCGCCAGCGAGGAAGTGACCGTCCAGCGGCCGATCGTCGCGGTGACGTTCGTGGTCACGGTGCCGGACTATACCAGTCAGGGCGAGGGCGATGTCTACATCGCCGGAAGCTTCGGGACGCCGGACCTGCCGAACTGGGATCCCGCCGGGCTGGTAATGGAGCAGGTCGACGACACGCACTGGACGATCACACTCGATCTGCCGGAAGGCGCCAAGCTCGAGTACAAGTACGTGCGCGGGACGTGGGACGCCGTCGAGAAGGGGCCGGAATGCGAGGAGATCGCCAACCGGCGCGTGACGGTGGCGCTGCCCGAAGGCGCGGATGGCCTGCTGGTGGACACCGATCTCGTCGCCAAGTGGCGCGACCTGGATAAGTGCGGCTAAGGCGGGTCTGAGGGCATCACCGGACAAAAAACGTGGGGCGGGCAACCGCCCCACACTGATCCTAGCCCACGGCGCCCGCCTGCATATACTCCGTCGCGCTGCGCCAGACCGCGTCGAGCGCCATAAGCGCCGTCAGGTTCTGGACGGAGTGGCCGGTTTGCAGCGCGGCGGGCGTGTTGTAGAGCGGCGCGGTGTACGTCATGTGGAAGCCGTCCGGGCGCAGACCCCGGCCCGGGATGTTGTCCGCCGCGCGGCTGAAGTCCCACAGCGGGATCTCGTATTCGTCCGCCAGCGCCCGGATGCGCTCGTTGATCGCGTCGCTGCCTTCCAGCCGGTCGGCCTTGGTGCCCAGGACCGGGATCGTGCCATGCTCCAGCGAGAACTCGATGATCTGGCGCAGATGCGTCTCGAACAGGTCCGGCGTGCTGGACTCGTTGGTGCCCAGGCGGATCAGCACGATGCTCGGGCGATTGACGCGGAACTCGCACGCGATCGGCGTTTCGCCAGCCAGGCACATCGCCGGGTTGGCCCAGGTCGGATCGAGCACGGCCCAGGCGTGGTTCCCGGTCCAGACGGCGGCGCTCTTGCGCGCGAACGATCCGGCGAAATGATCGATGGCCGGCTGCAGGTAGCGGTACGGGCCGAGATCGTAGGCGCCCTCGTCGAATTTCACCAGGAAGAAAGGCGGCTCGCTGTTACAATCGCCGATCTTCGAAAAGGCGTGCGGGTTGTTGCCCAGTTCCTGCCCCAGCTCGTACGTCGCGCGGACCACCGGCCCGCCCATCGAGATGATGCTGCCATTGATCAGCCACGGCGCGGCCTCGGGCGCGACGATTCCCAGGTCGGGCGCGATCACCGACGGGTCGGTGACCTCGCGGGGGTCGCGGACCCCGGCGGCGTCCTGATCGCCGGGAGCTTCAGACTCGACAGCGACGGCCTGCTCGTCCGATGAATCGACTTCGGCGGCGGCGCTCTGCTCGCCAGGGGACTCGGCTGCGGCGGCTTCGCGCGCGCTTTCGCCAGGCGAATCGTCTTCGGCGGGCAAATCGGCGGCGTCCTCGCTGGCGGGCGCGGCGCTCTCCGGCGGCGCGACGATTCCCAGGTCGGGCGCGATCACCGACGGGTCAGTGACCTCGCGGGGATCGCGGGCCTCGGCCGCCTGCTCGTCGGGCGAATCGATCGCGGCGGCGTCCTCGCTGGCGGGCGCGGCGCTCTCCGTCAGAGTCTCCGCGGCTGGCGCGAGGTCCGGCAGCGGCTCCGGCTCAGTGACGGCGGCCACGGCCACCGGCCCGACCGGCGCTCCCAGGATGCCCAGATCGGGCTGGAGCGTGTTGTGCGGATCGGACAGGATCGGCGGCGGATTGTCGGTGAACGTCGCGCGCTGTCCATCCGGGCCGACGATTCCCAGGTCAGGCGCCTGAACCCACGCCTCGACCGGGGTCGCGCCGCCGGACGGGATGACGAGGACCTGCCCCACAGTAATCAGGTTCGCAGAAATCAGGTGATTGGCGGCCATCAAGTCGTTGGCCGGCAGACCGTAGTGGCGCGCGATGCGATACAGCGTTTCGCCCGGCTGGACGGTGTGCGTCAGGGGGCGCTCGCCGGTCTGCGCCCCGACCGGCGCCAGCACCCGCGTCACGCCAGCCGTGACGATCACGGCTGCCGCCACCCCGATGACAACGAATCGAATCATCCGCATTGCGTGTAACCCCCCACACCCGCGTGTTAACTGTTAACACACAGTATAGATCATCCTGCGCTCGCGCGACAGAGGACCTTCAGGCCGTTCGGGCCAGTTGGACACGTATATAGTAGTGTGGGGTGCATTTTAGTTGAGTTTACGGTATGGTGGACCTTAAACTGGATGACGACGGTTGGGCTGGATCCTCATTGCCAATGACATTTTTCTGCTCGTCAGTTTTTAGTAAACCTTTCGATAGATCTAGGAGCAGAAATCGGTTTCCCCATGGATCTGCCACGACAGCACCCCTACCGATTTGAGTGTCAAAGGGTGGCACAAGGATGGTCCCGCCAGCCTGCACAAAGCGGCGCACGGCTTCATCCGCGACATCGACAAGCATATCCACCTCACGGTGTTGTCGTTCCGTTTGCAGGACAATTTCTGCATCGTTCTCGGGCAGCCGTAACCCTGCGGATGTCGGGGTCCGCCAGTTAAGTTCGAGACCTAGTTGACTGCAGTAAAACTGGAGGCCAGCATCCAGATCAGGAACATAAAACTCAACGCAGTCTATCTTGCGCATCAGCGGTTTCGGGGATGTCATGGAGCAAATCTCCTTGTTCACAGCGCTAATCAATACAGATTACCGAATACTCGGCGCGAAAGCCCCAGCTTTTGCCGTGGGGAGCATCACTGGGGTTTCACCCTGCATATTGACTCAGGTGCACACCCTTAAGCTACAGGGCCTGTTGCGTTCTCGGATAGACCTTAGTCTACTCCCTTTTTCGTGGACTTTCTTGAAGTGCGCCCGTAGGGCGGGAGCGAGCACACCAACCTGGGCCACCAATGGGTATAATCGTACAGATTGCGGGGAGGCTGCATTGCGCAGCCGGGTCAAGGAGTTCTGAATGAAGCTGAGCCAGCGCGTGTGGGGACTTGTGGGGGCCGTTGTGATAGGCGTGGGGATCCTGGCGGGCTGCGGCGGTTCGAGCGAAGGGGCGGGCGGCCTGCCCACCATGGCGCCGACTATCACGGCGCTGCCGCCCACCACCCCAACCGATATCCCCGAGCCGGAGCCGATCGCGCTCCCGCCGGTCGACTGGGATGACCTCGAACCCTTCCGGGCGGCGATGCGTCCCGCCTTTGCCGGCGATGTGGACGCCTTCGCCAATCGCAACCGGTATTACATCGAAGCCAGCCTCGCTTTCGAGGATGGCGTGGCCGTCGTCCGCGGTGCCGAGCGCGTGCGCTACACCAACCGCTCCGCCGATACACTCGACCAGATCGTGTTCCGGCTCTATCCGAACCTGCCGGCCCTGGGCGGGCGCATGGTGATCTACCAGGCATCCGTCAATGAGGTGCCCGTCGAGCCGGGGCTGACCGAGCGCGAGACGGTGCTGATCCTACCGCTGGACCAGCCACTCGAACCGGGCGAGTCGGTCGAGATGGCGCTCCAGTTCAGCGTGGCGGCGGAGCGCGGCATGAATGCGTCATACGGCGCGTTCGGATTCCAGGACAACGTCTTCTCCGGGCCGGAATGGTACCCGGTGCTCTCGGTCTACGAGGAGGGGCAGGGCTGGTGGATGGAGCGCGCGAGTCCTAACGGCGACGCCGTCTACAGCGAAACGGGCCTGTACGAGATCTACCTGACCGTGCCTGAGGATTTCGTGGTGGTGATGAGCGGGACGGAGATCGATGCCTTCCCCGCCGGGGACGGGGCGATGACCTATCATTATGCCAGCGGCCCGATGCGCGATTCGCTGCTCGTCGCCAGCCCGGCCTTCGGCAAGCTGACGGACTATGTGGAAAATATCGCGGTGAACGTGTACTACTGGCCGGGCGGCGAACCCGCCGCCGAGCGCGTGTTGCGGATCGGCACGGACGCGATGCGCATTTTCGACGAGAAATTCGGGCCGTATCCCTTCGCCGAGATGGACATCGCCGAGACGTTCAACTTCACCGGGATCGAATATCCCGGCCTGATCATCATCGCCGACCGGTATTGGGACACGGGCAACGCCAACCTGGAGATCACCGTGGCGCACGAGATCGCGCACCAGTGGTGGTACAGCCTGGTCGGCAACGATCAGGTGGGGCAGCCGTGGCTCGACGAGTCGCTGACGTCCTACTCCGAATACGTCTATACGCGCGACGTCTACGATGACAAACGCGCCAAAGAGCAGCAGGACGGCGACCGCGACTGGTACAACTTCTACCGAGGCCAGGGCGCGCCCGATCTGGTGCTGGATCTGCCGGTGGCCGCCTATGTGGACAACAACTACAGCACGATCATCTACGTGAAGGGTCCGCTGTTCTTCGCTGAGCTCGAGACTTTGCTGGGCCGCGACCGGTTCCTGGCAGCCCTACAACTGTATTTCGAGCGCCACCGCTATGAGATCGTGCGGTCGGTCGATGTGCTCACTGCGTTCGAGGACGCGACCGGCGAGGATCTCGACGCGCTGTTTTACCGCTGGGTGGGCGACTTCCCCGGCCTGGATCCGGCGGTGGTCGAGCAGGCTCAGCAGCAGAATGAGCAGGTCCAGTGATGGCCGCCCGCCGCCACGCGCTCCGGGGACCGATCGCGGTCGCGCTGGCGATCGCGGCCCTGGCGCCGCTGGCGCCGGGCCACGCCCAGGAGGCAGGCGGCTCGACGGCGATCTATGCGCCCGCCATGCTGCCGGGCTACGCCGGCGATCTGGATACCCTGCCCGGCGCGCCGCGCTATGACATCGACTTGGCGCTGGACGTGACGCCAACCGAGGCGATCATCACCGGGGCGCAGACCGTCCGCTATACCAACCGGGCGCCCGCCGCACTCGACCGGATCGTCTTCCGGCTGTATCCCAATCTGAGCTCCTATGGCGGCGAGATGGTCGTGAGCCGGGCCGCCGTCGATGGGCAGCCGGTAACGCCGGACCTGGACGAGACGCGCACGGTACTCAGCGTCGCGCTGCCCCAGCCGCTCGCACCCGGCGCCAGCGCCACCGTGGAACTGAACTTCCAGCTCACCGTTTTCGTGGGGCGCACCCGCCTGTACGCCCAGTTCAGCTATCTGGACGGCGTGCTCGCGCTGCCCAATGCCTACCCGCTGCTGGCGGTCTACGAGCCGGGGAACGGCTGGTGGCAGGTGGCCGACCATCCCCAGGGCGACGCGGTC
>Ga0123333_10005792_pt1 | contig 11023 bp, 9 predicted proteins | sample BioC12SIPDNA_3_FD_89957 | JGI IMG/M metagenome (GOLD analysis project Ga0123333, IMG submission 89957) | Anaerobic biogas reactor microbial communites from Washington, USA - Biogas_R2_B C12 SIP DNA | ecosystem: Engineered > Bioreactor > Anaerobic > Unclassified | place: Washington, USA...
AGTCACATCTGAGCAGTTGTTGGAGATGTTTACGGTGGCTGAGACGGAGGGCCAGATTAACTACGAAAAATGCCCGGTTTCGTTTAAAAACAGGTGTCTCCACGGCCGTGAGCTGACCAGCGCCGTCAATTATCTCTTTGACAACTTGCGTATGAGCGAATACTGGTCGGGTAAGATTGATGAATCCCGCGACCTGGTGGCCCGCCAACTGAAGGGGGTCAGTCAGGTTGTAAAGAATCTCGCCGAAGAGATAGAGATGGAGACCCAAATCGATTACGATTTGCGATCCGCATTACTGCAAGCCTGTCGCCGTCAGGGGATGGCTGTTAAAGATATAACGCCGATACGCGCCCGCGGTGAGGAAATCATGTTGGACATTATCGCTTCTGCCTGCGTGGAAGGGTCGGGGTGTGAAGCAGAAATAGCCCCTGCCATATCGGCCTTAATGGGTGAGAAGATGGAAGTGTGCGCCAAAAAATGTCCTTTGTTGAGAGGTCAGGGACCCTGCGAATTCAGCCTGCGGCGAGCCTTTGGGTACCATGCTCACAGCGCAGTGGCCCAAGTAGCACGCCAGGAAGTCTCAGGCGACAGTTATGTGATTACTACCCTAAAAGAAGGGAAAGAACTCCTGGTCCTGAGCGATGGCATGGGTGTGGGGGAACCGGCTTCAGTGCAGAGCCAGACGGCTGTAAAACTCCTGGAAAACATGCTGAACAGCGGCTTTAACAAGGAGGTTGCGCTCCATACCATCAATTCTGTTTTATTATTGCGTTCGACCACTGAGACATTCACCACCCTGGATATGATCTTGGTTGATCTCTATACGGCTGAGGTGGATTTTATAAAAACCGCCAGTGCCCCCAGTTTCATTAAGCAGGGACAACGGATAGCGATGATCAGCTCAAGTTCCCTGCCCATGGGTATACTGAAGGATGTGGAGGTGGTCAGCGAAAAAAGAAGCCTCCACAACGGCGACTTCGTTCTCATGATAAGCGACGGAGTCCTGGAGGCGTCACTTACCGTGCCCGGAGAAGACTGGATCACCAAATTGCTGGCTGGGCTCAATGAATATGACCCCCAGGTTATAGCCGAACTGGTCATCAGTGAGGCCTTGCGCCTCGCCAATGGCCAGCCACGCGATGACATGACGGCTATTTGTGTAAGGATCGACCGGCTCTGAGGCTGGTCGATCACCGGAAATATATTCTATGCAATAAGGTCGGTACTGCCAAGATGATCCTTCCATATTGAATCGTTATATATTGAGCCCCGGGTCCATGTCCCGGGGTTTACTATTGGCGGTAACTTGGGTAGCATACATATAACAGCCGCTCAGGAGAAAAGGAAATGCTTAACAAAATCGAAAACTTCATATCCACCCACCATTTGGTGGAGTCCGGCGAACTGGTCGTTGTTGGAGTGTCAGGCGGGCCCGATTCCATGGCGCTCCTGCATATTTTGGTTGATTTATCCCCTCGGCTGGGTTTTAGAATCGCCGCCGCCCACTTGAACCATGGTCTGCGCCCAGAAGCGGACGAGGAGGAAGCATTCGTTCGGGAAGCCTGTCGCAAACTTGAGGTTGCTTGTTTTACCCAAAAAGTAGCGGTAGAGGAGTTGGCCCGGGCGAGAAAAGCCGGGCTGGAAGAAACCGGTCGTTATGCACGATACAACTTCTTCGAGGAGCTGCGGCAGCAAATCGGCGGCCATCGCATTGCTACCGCTCATCACAGTGATGATGTGGCTGAGAGTGTACTACTGCATTTGCTTAGGGGTTCGGGGATTAAAGGCTTGCGCGGTATTCTGCCTTTAAATGGGTTGATCATCCGTCCTTTACTACGGGTCAGCAAGCAAGAACTATTGCAATATCTGGAGCTTAAGCTAATCCCTTATTGCCGTGATGAGTCCAATAGCGACCCATATTATCTGCGCAATCGCATAAGGCACAAACTCATACCACTGCTGGAAAAGGAATTCAACCCCCGTATAGTGGACAAACTAAACCAGTTAGCAACCATTGCCGGGGATGAAAACCAGGTCATGGAGGAACAAACCCAGATGGTATGGAATGAGGTACGGTTGGCGCAGGACTCGTCAACAGTGGTTGTGGATAACCGCGTATTAACTGGCCTGCCGCGCGGGTTTCAGCGCCGTATCGTTCTAAAGGCCCTGAATCAATTGGCCACTACCGCAGAATGGAGCCTGGAGGACGTAGAAGCGATACTTGCCTTGAGCGCCAGGGAGAAGGTCGGTTCTGCCTTGAACCTGCATCTGAAAAGGGGAGTTCGGGTAAACAAGAGTTATGATACAATGGTATTTACCATTCAGCCGGCAGTCCGGACCCAATTTAAGTATGAATTGCCGGTGCCGGGGAAGGTGGCAATACCTGAATTGGGCCAATCTTACCGGGTCAGTTTGGTAGTTGGAAATGATTATGTACCAGGGCCGGATGTAACGGGTTTAGACTTTGAATGCTTGCCCCAACCCCTCTGGCTGCGTTCCCGCCAGAATGGAGACTATTATGTTCCCCCCGGGTTTAAAGGCCGCAAGAAGCTGAAAAAATGCCTGGCCGAAGCCCGAATACCTTATAACCAAAGAGATCAGGTGGTTCTTGTGACCGGGGACGGGCATGAGGTGTACGCGGCACTGGGACTCTTCATAGCTGATAAAGCTGTAGTAGGCAGCCACACCAGGTTAGTGCTGAGAATAGAGTCCAGCCCGATGGGAACAACGACGCCAGGCCACACCGGCGACCGTTTGGTTGAATAGCTTGGCCGGTTATGCTAAAATATACCATGCTTTTTAGGATTTTCTAACTGATTGCCGCGCAATCAGAGGAGGTACGTGTTTGGATAGAGTTCTTAAAAATGTAGCTATTTATGTGCTCATTGTTCTGCTGGCTTTATTTGCAGTGCGACTGACCTCGCCGCCGGAGGTTGAGCCGCAGCCGCTATCTTATTCGCAGTTTTACGCGAAAGTAGTAGCTGGAGAAGTGGTTTCTGCTGAAGCCGAAGTTGACGAATTGGTTTACAACATAACCGCCTATATGAAAAACGGGGCGATAGTAACGGTCCCGGCCCCAAAAGAGAGCGATATAATCCAGGTCATGCAGGCCAATGGAGTGGAGATCAATACACCGCCGGTGCCGCCCCCCAAGTGGTGGGTAAGCCTGCTGGGAACGCTGTTGCCGATCATGATCTTGATTATTTTATTGTTGTTCATAATGAACCAAACCCAGGGTGGGGGCAACAAGGTTATGCAATTTGGCCGTAGCAAGGCGCGGTTGATGAGCGGTGAAGAAGTCAAGACAACGTTTAAAGATGTAGCTGGCGCGGAAGAGGCCAAAGAAGAGATGGCTGAGGTAGTGGAGTTCCTCAAGAATCCCCAGAAATTCATCTCTATCGGAGCCAAGATCCCCCGCGGGGTCCTGCTCTACGGAGCACCCGGTACCGGCAAGACCCTAATGGCTAAAGCAGTAGCGGGAGAAGCGGGGGTACCTTTTTTCTCCATCAGCGGATCCGATTTTGTGGAGATGTTCGTGGGGGTAGGCGCGGCCCGGGTCAGAGATCTTTTTGAGAATGCCAAGAAAAATGCTCCATGTATAGTATTTATTGATGAAATAGATGCGGTTGGCCGGCAACGCGGGGCAGGATTGGGGGGAGGCCACGACGAGAGAGAGCAGACCCTCAATCAATTGCTGGTGGAGATGGATGGATTCAGCACTAATGAAGGCATCATCGTAATGGCTTCCACCAACCGACCAGATATATTGGACCCAGCTTTGCTCCGGCCGGGGCGGTTCGATCGTCACATCCTTATAGACCGTCCGGATGTGAAGGGGAGAGAAGCTATTTTGGAGGTTCATGTCAAGGAGAAGCCCCTGGCTGACAATGTCAACCTGGAGATCCTGGCCAAACGAACCCCGGGATTCACCGGGGCCGATCTGGCCAACATGGTCAATGAGGCGGCCCTCTTGTCAGCCCGGCAGGATAAAGAAAAAATCGGGATGGAGGAATTAGAAGAATCTATCGAGAGGGTTTTGGCTGGACCAGAAAAGAAAACCAGGGTAATCTCAGAAAAAGAGAAAAAGCTGGTTGCATATCACGAAGCGGGTCATGCAATCGTTGCTTACAACCTGCCCCACACCGATAAACTTCATAAGATTTCGATCATCCCCAGGGGCAGAGCCGGCGGTTATACCCTGTTGTTGCCGGAAGAAGACCGCAATTATATTACCCGCTCCTATATGCTGGATGAGGTGGCTACCCTGCTAGGGGGAAGAGTGGCGGAAGCCATGGTTCTGCAGGATATCAGCACCGGAGCCCAGAACGATTTGGAAAGGGCCAGCGCCATCCTGCGCAAGATGATTACCGAATACGGCATGAGCGAGGAATTGGGTCCGCTTACCTACGGACATAAGAGTGAAGAGGTCTTTTTAGGCCGAGACATCAGTCGGGACCGCAACTATTCGGATGCGGTGGCCTATGCGATCGACAAAGAGGCCAAACAGTATATGGAAAACAGCTATAAAAAGGCTGAGACCATCCTGCGAACCAATATGGACCGGCTACACCTGGTTGCATCTATACTAATCGAAAAGGAAACCATCGATGCTGATGAATTCGAAGAAATCATGCAATCCACACCATTGAACACTACCCCTGAAAGTTAGATACCCCTATCTGAGTCTATGACTGAGGCGGGCGAATCCTGCCTCACCAACATATTCATTAGAGGGTTGAGATGAACGGTAATTATGCAACACTGATTTCCAATCAGTCGGAGGCTAAACGATTCTTGGAGGAGATCGGCGCCAGTCCAGCCGGGGTGCAATATATGGTTCCCAAGGGGGTCTGGCGTTGTATCAAGTTGAGAAACATCTCCGATCGAGCTGCCAATATAATTAAGCAGGAGATGCTCTCCAAGGGGGGAGAGGCAGCAGTTGCCAAAGAAGCGATAATGAGTCAGGGGACCCACGATGTATTGATTATGGGCACATTGCGCCAATTTCAACGACTGACGGAAAAACTACGCCAACAGCCTTTTGGCTTGAAAGATGTAGCCCAGGATATCACGGCTATACTGGCCAATCTGGAAACCCGGCAATGGAACATGAAACTGGCCCATAGCCGCATCCTGGAACTCGGATCACAGACCAAGATTATGGGTATACTGAACGTTACGCCCGACTCCTTTTCGGATGGAGGGCGTTTTTTTGATACCAAACGGGCAGTGGCGCATGCCTTGGAAATGACTGCTGAGGGAGCTGACATAATCGATATCGGGGGGGCTTCGTCACGGCCCGGTTGCCAAATAGCGGACGTAGAAGAAGAATTGAAACGGATTCTCCCGGTGGTAGAAAGCCTGGCGGGCCAGAACTTGATTTTATCCATAGACACTTTCCGGGCTCGGGTAGCGGAGGCAGCTTTACAGTCTGGAGCCCATATTATTAATGATATTGGCGCCTTGGAAATGGATGATAGCTTGGCAGAGGTAGTGGGTCGATGGCAAGCCGGCCTGGTGCTGATGCACAATCGCCTGCAGGTTAGACCAGGCCAAGGGTATGCTAACCTGGTGGACGATGTAATCATGGAATTGCAGCAGGCTGTAGACAGAGCCCAGGCGGGTGGGGTGAGTTTGGAGCAGGTGATCATCGATCCCGGCCTGGGATTTGGAAAAACCACCGCCCAAAACCTTACCTTAATCAGGCGTCTGCAGGATTTTCGCAGTCTGGGCCGGCCCATTCTGGTCGGGGCTTCGCGCAAAGGTTTCATCGGGGAGGTCCTTGGTCTAGAAGTGGAACGGCGCCTGGAAGGCAGTCTGGCGGCGGCAGTCTCGGCAGCCATGAATGGAGCCTGTATTCTCCGGGTGCACGATGTCAGGGAAACCAAGCTGGCGGTCCAGGTTGCAGATGAGATTAGGAGGGCCAATGGATAGCATTATAGCCCGCGGCTTAACCTTCAAAGCCTATCATGGTCTGTATGAACAGGAGACACAGCAGGGTCAGGAGTTCCGGGTGGATCTGGAGATTTTTGCAGAGCTCTCCAAAGCGGGACAGAGCGACCAGATTGAAGACACCATAGATTATGCCCAGGCCTTCAAAATAGTGGAGGAAATAGTGACAGCTACTCGCGTCACCCTTATTGAGACTCTGGCAGAGAATATCGCCCAAGCCCTATTATGCTCATTTCCGCTGATGAAAGCTATAGAGGTAACGGTTTACAAGCCTGAAGCCCCGGTGGCGGGCGAGTTTGAATATTTTGCCGTAAAAATATTTCGGAGCCGGGAATAAAACCTTGCTCTCCTTGACGCGAGTGTGCTAGTTTATAGGTGAAAAAATGTATACTAAAGCATACATCGGGCTTGGCTCGAATGTGGGTGACAAAAAAGCAAATCTGGCCCAGGCCCGTTTTCTTATTGAAGGGCTTAAGGGTGTTAGAATAAGCAAGCAATCATCGCTTTATGAAACCGCCCCTTGGGGCAAAACAGACCAGGATGATTTTATCAACCAGGTCATTGAGATAGAAACCGAATTACGCCCCCTGGAATTACTGCACCAACTGCAAGCAATTGAAATTAAATTGGGACGCCGGAGAGAAGTACACTGGGGTCCCCGGAATATAGACCTGGATGTTCTCCTGTACGGTAGGGAGACCATCGATCTAGAGGAATTGAAGGTTCCTCACCCATACCTGATGCAACGGCTGTTCGTCCTGATCCCGCTCGCGGAAATTGATTCTGAACTGGTTTTTCCGGATGGATCGAAGATAGGGGAGGTATTGCTAAGGTTAACAAAAAGCGCTGATACGGGCGACTTACGAAAACTTTAAAGAAATCGGATGTCCTCGACGCCCCTGTTGAGGAACTGCTTGTATCTCTTTGGAGAACGAGACGGGGAATGACAGGGAGGGTCGAAGATTTTTGCGTCCCTTTTTTTAAGTGAGGAGGGATATCTTGACCAAGCAGATAGGTATTATCGGGACAGGAGTGGTTGGCACCGCTGTTGGGGTGATTCTTAACCGCCGGGGATATGAGATAGCCGGGGTTTATGATGTTAATTCCGAATCAACTGCCCAATTAGCGGATGAAACCGGCTGTCGGGTATTTACGGACCCCAGCCAGCTTTCCTGTTCTGCTGAGATACTGTTCATTACCGTCAATGACAGTGCTATTGGTCAAATAGCGGCAGTCTTAGCCGATAGCGGTGCGTTTCGAAATGGGCAGATCGTTATTCATATGAGTGGGGCTCATTCAGCGGAGATATTGGCCCCAGCCAGGGAGTTTAAAGCTCAGGTGCTATCGGTTCACCCCTTACAATCATTTGCGAGCCTGATGGGAGCCATAGAAAGTCTGCCTGGTTCGGTTTTTAGCATACAAGGGGATGAGGCAGCCTACGAAACCGCGATTGAACTGGTGGAGGCCTTGGGCGGCGAATATTTTTTTATCCCCGAGGAGGGCAAACCGCTGTATCACGCCGGGGCTTGCGTGGTGTCCAACTACCTGGTGACATTGATCGACCTGGGGGCAAGATTATTGGAAGCATCCGGTATTCCCGCCGGTCAGTCAAGCCGGGCGTTGATGCCCTTGGTGCGGGGCACGCTAGGTAATATTGAACGGGTGGGCATACCCGCCGCCCTAACCGGTCCAATCGCCCGGGGTGATGTTGCTACGGTGGCCAAGCACCTCGAATGCATGCGCGATTTAGCTGGGGACATGGTTGAATTATATCGGGTACTGGGATTCTACACCGCTCCCATCGCCAGGTCCAAAGGCACTATAGATGAAGCCAGAATGGCTGAATTTCGCGATTTGCTCGGTCCCAATGCTAATGGGGATGAAGAATAGAACCAAAAGAATTGCAGAGGGGGATCAGATTGTGGCTAGAGTTACTACTGCTACAATACGGGATAAAAAGGCAAAAAATGAGAAGATTACCATGTTGACGGCCTACGATTATGGTATGGCGGTCCTGGTGGACCAGGCCGGGATAGACATGATATTGGTAGGGGATTCGGTAGGTAATGTCCAGTTGGGGTATGAAAACACACTTGCGGTTACAATGGACGATATGGTGCATCATACCCGGGCAGTGGTAAGGGGCTCCAAGCATGCCATGGTTGTTGCCGACATGCCCTTTTTGTCCTATCATATTTCGATTGAAGAGGCTGTACGTAACGCCGGGCGCTTGATCCAGGAAGGCGGAGCCCAGGCAGTAAAATTGGAAGGCGGCGAGGAGAGACTTCCCGTCGTGCAAGCCATCCTCAACGCGGAAATACCCATTGTGGGCCACATCGGCCTCACCCCCCAATCGGTCAACCAATTTGGGGGTTTTAAGGTTCAGGGCAAAGATCTGGAGACTGCCCGCAAGCTGATAAGGGATGCCAAGCTTTTGGAAGAAGCTGGCGTCTTTTCAATAGTTCTCGAGGGGGTTCCCGGCCCGCTGGCAGCTAAGATCACTGCAGCGGCCACGGTACCTACGATTGGAATTGGTGCAGGAAAGGATTGCGATGGCCAGGTCTTGGTCATTAACGATATGTTGGGGATTAACCAGGGACATATCCCAAAATTCGTAAAACGGTTTGCTGATTTGGGTCCCGCCATATTGGAAGCGCTGCGAGATTACAAAAGCGAAGTCGAAGAGGGAACCTTTCCGGGTCCAGAACACAGTTACACAATAAAAGATGATGTTCTGGAAAGATTGTATTAGGGGCAGGGGGGCAATATGCAGACATTTAACACGATTAATGATATACAAAATTGGTGCCGGGACCAGAAGAGACAAGGTAAAAGCATCGGCCTGGTACCGACGATGGGATACCTGCATGCCGGGCATCTGGCCCTGGCTGCAGAAGCTCGTTCACGTTGTGATATCGTAGTAGTATCCATTTTTGTAAACCCGATCCAATTCGGGGTGGGAGAGGACTTTGAAGATTATCCCCGTGATTTGCGCAGGGATAGTAATCTACTGGAACAGGCCGGGGTTGATGCCTTGTTTGCTCCTTCCGTCCGGGAGATGTATCCGGTTGGGTATGGTAGCTATGTCGAAGTCACCGGTGAAATTACCGAGAAGCTTTGCGGCCGTTCCCGCCCCGGCCATTTCCGGGGGGTGACCACGGTGGTCAGCAAATTGTTCAACATATGCCTGCCGGATTTAGCGTTTTTTGGTCAGAAGGATGCTCAGCAGGCCATGGTTATTGAAAAGATGGTCAAGGAGTTGAACTTTCCCCTGCAGATAATCAGGGTGCCTATAATCCGCGAAGCAGACGGACTGGCCATGAGTTCCCGCAACGTTTACCTGAATCCCGACCAGAGGAGCCAAGCTTTGGTCTTGAACCAATCCCTGCAGAAAGCCCGGGAGGCCATCATGGCTGGAGAAAGGGACACTGACAGGGTTAGGAACCTGTTGCAGGCAACCATCGGTACCAGTCCCGAAGCAAATGTCGACTATGCCGAAATATATGACGCCACTACCCTGGCGGACGTGAAAGAGATCGATGGAAGTGTGCTGATCGCTCTGGCCGTCAGGTTCGGAACCACCAGATTGATCGATAACCTGATTGTGGAGGTGCAGTAATATGATGCGTTATATGCTGAAATCCAAAATTCACCGGGCGATAGTGACCGAAGCCGATCTCAATTACGTGGGCAGCATCACCATAGACAAGGACTTAATGGATGCGGCGGATATCATAGAAAATGAAAAAGTGACGATAGTCAATAACAATAATGGTGCCCGGTTTGAGACATATGTTATTGAAGGTGCACGAGGATCTGGTATAATCTGTCTAAACGGGGCAGCTGCCCGGCTGGCAATGCGCGGGGACGTAATCATTATACTAAGTTTTACTATCATGAATGATGAAGAGAGCCTGACCCACCAGCCCAAATTAGTGTTTGTGGGTGAGAAGAATAATATTAAGCGGATGTGTGAAGGTAAATACGAATAACCATATATAATGGGTAAAGGTTACATCATACCGAATTGTTTATCATGGAAATGTCCAGCCGGGAAAAGGTAAGAATGTGCCATGACCATTCATTATGGGCAATGAAGGTGAAAAATGATTACCACTAGATATATAGGGGAGTTGGAGTCACGAGCTCCCCTATTCTTCACTGATTTTCTAATCGTGGGCAGCGGTATTGCCGGACTTTTTACGGCATTGAAGGCGTCCGAACATGGCCGGGTAGTGGTATTGACCAAGAAAACCCTCAAAGACTCCAATACCGGACTTGCCCAGGGGGGCATTGCGGCAGCGGTGCACGAAGAGGATTCTCCGTTTCTGCACCTGGAGGACACGTTGGAGGCTGGAGCCGGATTGTGTGATGTTGCTGCCGTGAATGTACTGGTCAGTGAGGGACCGGCCCGGGTTAGGGAACTAATGGAGATAGGGGCTTGTTTTGATATGAAGGACGGCAACATCTCCTTTACCCGCGAAGGGGCGCATGGCCGAGCGCGCATCCTGCACGCTGCCGACGCCACTGGTGAGGCGATACGGGTAGCCCTGGTCAATAAATGTGTTGAAAAGGACAATATCGATATCCAGGAGTATCATTACCTAGTCGACTTGCTGGGCAATGATAGTTCACGAACGTGTCACGGAGCCTTGGTATATAACACTATCACCGGCCAGCAGTCGGTCTACATTGCGCGATGTACAATCATAGCCACCGGTGGGGCCGGGCAACTGTACCAGAATATCACCAACCCGGACATAGCCACCGCCGATGGCATGGCGGCAGCCTTCCGGATGGGGGCTGAATTGACCGACTTGGAATTCATTCAGTTTCATCCCACTGTGCTCTTCGGTTACGAAACCCAGCGGTTTTTAATATCCGAGTCGGTCCGCGGTGAAGGAGGCAGACTCTATAACACCCGCGGCGAGAGGTTTATGGGCAAGTACTCTTCCATGCTGGAACTGGCTCCCCGGGATGTGGTCTCACGGGCTATTCTAAGCGAATGCACCGCTACCGGCAGTGAATACGTCTATCTTGACATGCGAGACATTCCTTCGGCCCGGGATCG
>Ga0123333_10005794_pt1 | contig 11020 bp, 7 predicted proteins | sample BioC12SIPDNA_3_FD_89957 | JGI IMG/M metagenome (GOLD analysis project Ga0123333, IMG submission 89957) | Anaerobic biogas reactor microbial communites from Washington, USA - Biogas_R2_B C12 SIP DNA | ecosystem: Engineered > Bioreactor > Anaerobic > Unclassified | place: Washington, USA...
ACGGGGCGGCCTCTTCCGGCGACGTGCCCCCTGCTGAAACAATTATGGTTCCGGACGGAACCTCCGATTCGCCCTGCATCAGCACTTGCTCCACCCGGGGCGGCGACTCCTCCTGAGGCAACTGGCGGAAGACGATAACGCTTTCCACTTCGCTGCTCGGGGGCTCCGGCAGGACAACGTTCACCGCAAGTTCAACTTTCGCCGCGCCGCCGGAGGATTCTGAACTGGTGAAAGCCGGCCAGAGCATCACCGCCGCGATTATCGCCGCAGCGGCCGTGGCCGCGGAAAAGACGAATGAAGGGCGAAGAATCGTCAGGCGCCTGGCAGGTTTTCCAAGCAGGCTGCGACGCTCAAGCGAAGCGATGATCCGCTCGCGCTGCAACCTGCAATCGGCATCGGGAAACTCCACCTGGCCAAGCTCGGCAAGATTCCCCTCAAGAGCGCCGTAGCGAGCCAGTTCCTGGCGCAGCAGCGGATCCTGATCCAGCCGGCGCTGAAGACGCCGCTTCCTGGCGCCCTTCAACTGCCCGTCAAGATACTGCGTCAGTTCAAATTCGGTGTTTTCGTCAAGAGCCATTACTTGATCCTACAACTGTTGTATCGCGGTAACCAGACGTTTTGCTACAGATACCCGGCGAGTTTGTCCTTTAACTTTTTCCTCGCGGAAAATACGTGCCACTTAACCGCCTCCACGCTGCAGCCGAGGGCCTTGGCGACGTCCTTCTGCGGAACCTTTCCGATGCTGAACATCACAAGCGCGTCGCGCTGAATCTCAGGCAGATCCTCCAGCGCGGCGGCGATGGCGGCCTGAGCCTCGTTTGCACAGGCATTCTGCATGGGACTGTAGGCGGATGGATCCTTGATGGAGCTTCCGCGTTCCTCTTCGTCGCCGGCGTCGATTGGCACGGTGGTCCTCAGCGCTCGCGCCCGCCGCCGATTAAGGGCCAGATTGCCCGCAATTCTCATCAGCCACGGCCCAAACTGCCGCGGATTGGAAAGCGTCGAAAGCTTGTCGTAAGCCTTCACGAACGCATCCTGAGTTACTTCCATGGCGTCATCCACGTTGTTAAGCAACCTGTAAACCACGGCGTTCGCCTGACGCTGAAACAGTGAAACGAGGCCTTCGAAGGCCTTCAAATCGCCCTTCAGGGCCTGCTGAACCAGTCGGGCAACGTCGTCGCCCGAGGTCTCGCCATGATGTTCGCCATCTTGTATGGACACGCCACTCACCAAAAGGTTAGGAACTTCAGGTCATAGATATACGCCAGGAGGCCGCCCGCCGTCACCGTATTCTTGCAATGTCATGAACATTGAACTGCGTTGCAGCACCGTTTGCAGCCCGTCCGGCTCTATCCTTCCGCGGCGATCTGGCCGGCCCAGGTTCGGCACAGCCTGCCCATTGCGAAGGTCATGAACACCAGAGGATTGTTCACGTCGCACTGCCACGTGCCGTCCGTGTCCCTGAATATCGGGGCCGGGGCGCCGGACGAGAAAGTCTCGGTCAGCCACTGCGCGCCTCGCATCGCGGCGTCTCGGCAGCCTTTGATGCCGCTTACGCCCGCAAGAGCGCCAACCGCCACAGCCGTTTCGTCAAGCGACGGCGCAACGCCTCGGGCAGGCCCCCATGCGCCGCCAGGCCACTGCGCCTCGATCAGGAACCCCGCGGCCGCGGGAAGGTCGCAGTCTCCGGCAACGGCGGTTATCTGGGTCATTGACGCAAGCACCGTCGCAGTCGTCCAAACCCTGTTTTCCGTATTCGGTTCTAGCTGGTTGCCCGCCAGCAAAGAGGCCCACGAACCATCATTGTGTTGCGATGTCTTGAGAAACCGCCGCATCCGAGCGCATGCCTGCGCGATCTGAACCTCCGGCCGGCCCAGCACGGGGCGCCATTGCTCCATTGCCAGAAGGCACGTCGCGGTGACATCAGCAGCCGATGCTTCACCGGCAACCAGGCCGACACCACCGTCGGCATTTGTGGCGGACAGAAGAAATCTCACTCCGCGACGCGCACAGGCGACAGCTTCGTCATCAAATGCCCGCAGGGCATGAAGAGCCAGCAGCACATTGGCAGTATCGTAGCAGTTGATCGCAGCGCCCGGCAGGTCGCACGCGCCCCAGCCGCCGTCTGACTGCCGGTTCAGCAGCCACTTGGCGATACCGTTGCATCGGTCTGAAGGCGGGCAAAGGCCGCCGCCTTCGCCGAGGGCGGCTACTACCTGCGCGGTTGTGCGCACGGCGATGTTAGGCGTCGAGGACAGCCCGCCTTCGTCGTGTGCGACGCCTGCGAGAAAATCGGCGCATCGATCCATGGCCGGGTGATCGAGGCGATTCGCCGCCGCAAGGGCGATCATCGTCAGGCAGGTCGTCGATACCGGACACTTGGCTGGCGAATACTGTTCGAGGGCGGCGATACCGCGCCGAGTCGACAAGCCGTCAAAGATCCGGCCGACGGGATTGGCCCGATGGATCAGTCGGTTCTTGAGCAGCCGATATGCCAGGCGTTGGTCAGGATGCCGCTTCAACTCGCGGGGATTGATCATGCCCGTTGCCGCGCACATTGCCGCTGCCGTCGCGGCGGCGATTGGCGAACCGCCGGCCGCCTGCGCAAGACCGCCTGCAATATGCGCCGATTCCAGCCCGCCGCATTGGTCGGACAAGAACGATTCCGCCCGCCTGCCCGCCGTCACGATCTTGCCGTCGGCGTGTTCCCAGGATGAAATCGCCGCCCAGGCCGCGATTGTCGCCGGGACGTTGCTGGGGCTGTTGTACGTGTCGCCCCACCCGCCGTCGGCATTCTGCGTGTTCGCCAACCACTCCAGGGCCGATTCAATCGCCGGTCTGTGTCTGGGCCGACCCGCCGAACCAAGCGCCAGCGCCGCCCCCGCCGTGGCAAGGGCGCTTCCCGTAAGCCGGCCTTTCCACCACGTCTGCGAGGTCGAAATGCGCCACAGCATCTCGATGGTCGCCCCGAGAACATGCCTTACGTGCGATATGTTAAACGCCGCCGGAGCAGCGTGAAGTACTGTAACCATTTGAGCACATTGTGCGCTGAAACCATCTTAATTCCAAGAGGGGCGCACGCCGTTGCGCGCCTACCGCTTGCGCGCTTTGATTCGCCACTTGCGCAGATCGTCAAGGTCACAGTATTGCAGCAGCCCGGGCATGAGGAAGTCGTGAATGGCGTGGCTGGCGTACTCGCGTGACGACACCCAGTTGGCGTACGTGCCCATGCCGTTGATGCTTTCGATGTCCGCAAGCCTGTGGTCCACCGCCCCGGCCAGTTCGGCCCAGACGTCGGTCCTGCCTTCGGTGTGAATCTTAAGTCCTCGCGGCGTCACACCCGGTATTTCGGCAATGGCGTCCGGCAGCCGCGTCAGGTCGTAGGCCCGCATGGCGGTGAGGCTGTCGCCAAGCCACATCAGGTTGTTGTTGAGCAGATGAATAGTGCCATAAAACGCCCGCTTGTCACGGTGATTGAGGGCGTTGGGTTGAATCGCCGCCCATCCCACAACGTCAACCACAAGCACAGCCCTTCCGGACTTGCAGGTTTTCAAAACCCAGTCGAAGTGCTCGTGGGTTCCATCGCAGCCGCGTTCCCATAGCGCGACGGTCACGGGCAGTTGAGACTCGCCAGATTCCCGCAACAGCAGGCCGCCGTTAAGAATGTCGCTCTGCGTCCACCACATCAGGGTGCTCGCGCACAGGCCGTCCCATGAGCCGCTCCAGATTTCTTTCACATTCGTCGGGTGCGTCGTTCTGTCGCCCATTATTCTCTGCCGCAGCCACTTGAGGGCCTTGTCCCTGCTCCTCTTTGCCGCGAAGGTCTTGAATCTTTGAAGGTTCTCGTCAAACACGAACCTGGCGCCCCTGATGCTTGCCGAAACCTGGCCTTTTTCGGTGCAATTCAGGGCAGAGGGTTCGATTGGCGCCGTCCCCTCCTGGCTTGGCGTGACCTTTCTGCCAAGCAGGTGTTGCGAGAAGAACTCGGCTGCCGCCACTGCAAGGTTCTGTGTGTACATGTGCCTGCTGACGTCTTCGACCATGGAAAGGTTCTGCTGCGCCCCCATCAGTTTGTAGATGCGTTTGCACCTTTTGACCGTGCTGCGAGCGCCCTCGATTGGAAAGAAATCGTACTTAACGCCCAGCACTCGCACGGGTCGCGGCGCCATGGCGATGATGAAGTCCTCGTGATCCAGTCCCAGCCGAGTGAAGCCCGGCCAGATCTGCTCGGCGTCTTGCGCCTGCCCGGCGTACATGTAGCTTTTCCGGTTCATGACGAACGTGCCCGGGGCGGCCGCGGCGATGCGCTTGTCCGCCATCATCATCATGCTCGTCTGCGTTCCGCCGCCGCTGTTGCCGGTAACGCCGATCCTGGAGGCGTCCACCTCCGGGCGCGACGCAAGGTAGTCCACCCCTCGCATCGCGTCGTGCAAGAAGTACCTCGCAATGCCGTCGCCAAGGGCGAAGCACTGGCAGCCGGCGTGCTCGTGCTCCGACGTGCCCCATTGGACGAGTTGCAGATTTCTTTTCTCGTCGTAATAACTGAATCTCTCACCCTGCCCCACCGGATCCTGCGCCAGGACTATCAGCCCAGCCTTCACCAGATGCCTGCAAACAAGCTGATACTGGTGATACGCCTTGGCTTGCTCGCCGTGGCCGCAGAGGAACAGCACCGCGGCGCTGGGAGAGGCAACACTGTCGGGAATGTACATGCACGCCGTCACATATACCTTGGGGCGCGACTCGAAGATGACCTTTTCGATTCTGAAGCCTTTTTCCCTGACAACGCCGGTCACCTTTGCGTTAAGCGGCGAGCCTGTCTCCGGAAGGCCGCCGATGCTCTGAATGAACCGGCTGCGGATGAACTGCTGCCTCTTGCGAATGTCCTGGGCCGTGTGGAGTTCGTCCCGAGCCGCGTCGCCGGCCCTGAAGGCGGCTTCGCTTCTGGCGTAAACATGCCGCTCGAGCTGGCTTTGCACATTGTATATTTCTGAATTGCCCAAGAGGGCGCCGGTCACTTCAAGAAAACTCACGTTACCGCACTCCAATAGAACGGCTCGTCGGGCCAGCCGGAATGACCGCCACCAAGGCCGCCAAACCCCCGATTGTTCATCGTGCGCGCGGGTTTTGCAAGGCATATCCGCGCGGCCCGCTGGCGCATGTATGTTTCTCTTCTTGCCCGCGGCCTCAACGCCATGTATGTTGTTGCCGGGAGCAGCTATCATGACAAAACAAACCGATGTTGTGGTCCGTGACGCAAACGTGAAGTTCATTCCTGTTACCCTGCGGGTTCCCCTTAAATTCGGCGCCGAGACGCTAGTGCATATTACGTGCGCCAGGGCTTCGGTCACCGTTGAAGGAAAGAACGGCAAGACCGCCACCGGCGTCGGCGAAACTCCCCTGAGCGTGCCGTGGGTCTGGCCCAGCAGCCTGGCGTATCAGCCCAGAGAGGATGCGCTTCGCGAATTCACATCTATCCTTGCAGATGAATGGAGCACCTTTGGCGCCTCCGGCCACCCGATGGAGGTGGGCGAGGACTTCCAGAAGCAAACGCTCGACAATGTTCACCACAAGTTCAACGCCGCGCTTTCGCACGAGCCGATGCCCCACCTTGCTGCCCTTGTCGCATGCTCGCCGTATGACATCGCCCTGCACGACGCCTTCGGCATGCTGCACGACGTGCCCGTGTATGAAACTTACAACGCGAAGTTCATGAATCGCGACCTTGCCGATTTTCTCATCGATGCCCAAGGCTCGAGCGATCGCTTCAGGGGCAAGTACCCGCAGGATTTCTTCGTTTCCCAGCCGCCAAGGCAAATGCCCGCGTGGCACCTGGTGGGCGGCAAGGATCCCATCGCGGCCTCTGAACTGACCGGCGCAGAGCCCAAGGACGGATACCCCGTCCTGCTGCGCGACTGGATCAAGCGCGACGGCCTTAACTGCCTGAAGGTCAAGCTTCGCGGCAACGACATGCAGTGGGACTACCAGCGACTGGTGGACGTTGGCCTGATCGCAATCGACGAGGGCGTTGACTGGCTGACGACCGACTTCAACTGCATGGTCACCGAGCCCGACTACGTGAACGAGATCCTCGACCGCCTTGTGCTGGAGAACCCGCGCGTCTACGGCATGATTCTGTACGTCGAGCAGCCGTTCCCCTACGACCTCGAGGCCAATCAGATAGACGTCCACAGCGTCAGCGCCCGCAAGCCGCTGTTCATGGACGAGAGCTGCCACAACTGGCGGCTGATCCGCCTTGGAAGATCGCTGGGCTGGACCGGCGTCGCCCTCAAAACGTGCAAGACGCAAACCGGCGCGCTACTTAGCATGTGCTGGGCCAAGGCCCACGGCATGACGCTGATGGTTCAGGATTTGACAAACCCCATGCTCGCCCAGATTCCCCACTGCCTTCTGGCTGCACACGCGGGCACAATTATGGGCGTCGAAACCAACGCCATGCAGTTCTATCCCGATGCGTCACTGGCCCAGGAAAAGGTGCACCCCGGACTCTACCGCCGGCGCAACGGTCAGGTGGACCTGAGCACAATTCGCGGCCCGGGCTTCGGGTATCGCCTCAATGAAATACAGTAGCCTCCAAAGAGGCCGGCCTTATTGACTTGACGCCTTGCGCCGGCTCCAGAGCAACGCAATCTGTCGTATGCGGTTGGGATGAATGACCATTATCACAATCCCACCCACGATGTTGCCCAGCGTCACCGGAATAAGGTGGCCGATAAGCCCTGTCTGATCGGCGATCGGCATGCCCTTGGCGAAGAATCCCAACGGCACCAGGTACATGTTGGCGACACAGTGCTCGAACCCCGCCGTGACGAACGCCATGATGGGCAATATGCAGCAGACGATCTTTGAGATGATGTCCTTGGCGAAAAACGCCAGGATAATCGCCAATATGACCAGGATATTGCAGAACACGCCGCGAAGAAACGCGTGCGAGAATGCGATGGACATCTTGGCGTCGCTGATGCTCACCGCCATCTTGCCCACGCTGTTAAGCGAGCCCACTTCGCCCAGCAGGCCCGACTTGAATATCAGCAGCGCGCACAAATAGCTGCCGACAAAGTTGCCCACGTACACCAGTCCCCAGTTTCGGAGCAGCCGCGTGAACGGGTAGAGCCCCGTAACCGCCCCGATGAACATCGTCACGTTGCCGGTGAAAAGCTCCGCGCCCGCTATCACAACCAGCGTCAGGCCGATGCCGAACACCGCCCCGGCAATGATCCTGCCCATGCCCTGCTCGAAGGCAACCACGGCAAGATGCCCGCCGATGCTGATGTACAACCCCGCCAGCACGGCCAGAAGGAACAACTGGTACGCCTTAGTGTTGGCCTTCTTTACTCCGAGGGCCGAGATAGTGCGAGAAACTTCGTTGGGGCTTAGCTTGGGTTCGTAAGAGGTCGGGGTTGTCTGTGTCATTCTCGTTCCCTCAATTGACATTGCGGAATCGAAAGTCGCCTAATGCCCTGTGCGAAACTTTAACGAGCATACCGTCCGTTTGGGATAAGGCAATAGAGCAACCCGCTTTAATCAGGTTCAAGCTGCGTGCTAAGCCTGAGGCGGATTAGGGCTTTCGCCGTCCTCGCCGTTTTCCTTGCCGTTCTCGGGCTCTTCGGGCTTGTTCTGCAGCTCGGCTGCGGATGCAGTCTGGCCAGGCGGCGTCGGGTAGGCAACACGAGTGTGATGCATCGCCGCCAGCGTCTTGACCAGCGAATCCTCGATGCGATGCACATCCTTGAGGGTAAGCTCGCAATCGTCAAGCTGACCGTCCATGAGGCGGCGCATGACCATTGCGTGAACCTGATTTTCAATCCTGCCGGGCGTCGGCTCCTGAAGTGTTCTGACGGAAGACTCCGCCGCATCGGCCAGCATTAGTATTGCCGCCTCGCGAGAATGCGGCTTGGGCCCCGGATATCGGAATTCGACCTCGTCGGGCGCTCGCTCCGCCTCGGCCTTGCGCTTTTCGGTGGCTGCGTGGTAGAAGTACTGCACCAGCGTCGTGCCATGGTGGGTCGCAATAAACTCGTGCAACACTCCGGGAAGGCCGTACTCGCGGGCAAGCTCCAGGCCGTCCTTGACGTGCCCGGTGATAATCAGCAGGCTCATCGCGGGCGAAAGCTTCGCGTGCTTTGATGGCGAAGCGCCCTGGTTCTCGATGAAGTAGTCTGGCTTGTTGATCTTGCCGATGTCGTGGTAATACGCGCCGACGCGAGCGAGCAGCCCGCGGGCGCCTATCGAGTCGGCGGCGGCTTCGCACATCGCCCCAAGCTGAAGGCAATGGTTGTATGTTCCCGGCGCGTCCATCGCCAGGCGGCGAAGCAGCGGCTTGTTGGCGTCGGCCCATTCCAGAAGCGTCATGCTGGTCGCCACGCGGAAGGCGCGCTCGATGAAGGGCAGTATTCCCTGCACCAGAAAGCCCGCCAGCAGCGCGAACATCACTGCCCAACCGCTGGCGATAAGCACGAAAGGCCACCAGGGTATTCCAGACGCCAGCCCGTTGGCCCAGATTGACAGCATCGCCGCACCCGCCGCTGCTGCCGAAACAACTACAAGCTTGCTGCGGGTGCGTATCTCGCCAAGAAGCGCAACCGCCGCGGCGATGGCGGCTGCATGAACAAGCAAAATCCCCAGATCCTGCCTCATCTGAAGCACAACAAGCAGCGCCAACGCCCCGCCCATCGCCAGCGCGAATCGCTGGTCGTAGGCAATCGTCAGCACGAACGCCCCCATCAGCACCGGAAGCGTTGAACTGTAAAGGTTCAACTGGAACACCTGGATCATCACCTTGTTGATGCCCAGCAACACCAGCAGCGTAAGGGCCACCGAAAGCGCCCGAAGCGGATTGTCCACCAGGTCGCGCCGATACTTGAACACGTATGCCGACATCAGCAGCACAACCAGCAGAATAATGCCGCCCCTGCCGATTACCCTTCCCCAAGACCGCCACCCGTTCGACGCCTCCGCAGCCAGATAGTGCTCGTGCTCGGCGGCCAGCAGGCGGATGTCGCCCTCGTCCAGTTTGTTCTTGTCCTTGAGCTTGCGAACGATCACCTCGCCCTGCTGATACGGATCACGCGGCGGGTTGGCCATAACCGCTTCAATTGCGGTTTCTATTTCTTTCTGCGTGGCGGCCGCGTCATAGGTATAGAGCGGCTGAGATTGCGACTTGAATATGCCAAGCAGGTACTCGCGAACGCAGGGGCGAATCTGAGGGTCCACAACCTCCACTACTCGCGCCAGACGGTTCTCAAGAAGATACCTCTCGCCCGCGGCGCTGACGAGGCACGACTTTGGATGCAGCGCGTTTCCGAGCCTGACCTTGTCTGCATTGCGGGAGAACTGCGCTTCAAGATCGCCCACCTGAACGAAGCCTACGTTAAGAAGCTCCGCGCCAAGCTTGTCCACCTGCGCCTCGTACTGGGCCTTGCGATCTTCCGCGGCATACGCCCGCCAGGCGTCAAGCGCCTCGGGCGTGAAGATATTCATCTGCTTGGCCAGTTCTTCGCTGACGTCGGCGGGACGCGTTGCCGGCGCGAGATTCTGAGGCACTGCCTTCAGCGCGGCGATAATCCGCTCGTGAAGGGCGGCGTCAAGCTGGAATGTCGCGGGGGTTTCTCGCGTCTTGCGGGCGGTTTCTTCCTCGGTCCTCTTGTGCGAGGGCACGCTGAAATCCACCCTCGCCTGAATATCTCGCGGTATGTACTGCCCCACCCGGTATGGGAACGGATCGGCCGGCCAAAGATCAAGCAGCAGCACGCCCGTGTAGAAGAGCACAACGATGAGCATGCCCAGCGGACCGCCGGCATTGCTGAAACGACGCCACAACGACGCCTGCGCAGGCATCGCCACGCGCCGCACGTCGCCGCGCCGGGTTCGCTTCTTGTTGGTCAATGGCCACATTATCTACTCTTCGGCATCTTTGGGCCCGGCGTCCACTGCCCTGTCCTTTTCGTAAGCCAGGACTATGCTCTGCACCAGGCGGTGGCGGACGATGTCCACCTTGTCCAGCCGGACGAACGACAGACCCTTCATGCCTTTGAGGCGACAATTCGCGTCAAGCAGCCCGCTGACAGTATCGGGCGGCAGATCCACCTGGCTATCGTCGCCGGTTACTATCATTTTGGACCCGTGACCCATCCTGGTCAAGAACATCAGCATCTGGCTGGCGGTGGTGTTCTGCGCTTCGTCGAGGATGATGACCGAATCGTTGAGCGTTCTGCCTCGCATGAACGCCAGCGGTATCACCTCTATAAGGTCGTTGACCATGAATCGGCGAATCTGGTCGTAGTCCATCATGTCGTGCAGCGCGTCGAAGAGCGGCCGGAGGTAAGGGTTCACCTTCGCCTGCATGTCGCCGGGCAGGAATCCGAGCTTTTCGCCGGCTTCCACTGCCGGGCGAACCAGCACAAGCCGCCTTGCCTGCTGATGTTTGAGCATGTGCACAGCCAGGGCGACGGCAAGGTACGTCTTGCCCGTGCCAGCCGGGCCTGTGCAGAAAACAAGGTCGTGGGTCTGAACCGCCTCGATGTATCGCTTCTGGCCGGGCGTCTTTGCCTTGACCATCTGGCCGGCGACGTAAACGTCCAGAACGTCGGTTGTGCCGGGCTCCGCCCTGATTCCGGTTTCTCCGATAGCCTCGCCGACAAGTTCCGGCGTGAGGGGCCTCTCGTGGCGAAGCGCGCGTTGCAGGTGTTCAATGACGGCCGCCGCCCTCGACACCGACGCCGCGGGCCCGGCAAGATGAACCTGTCCCTGCCGCGCGTATATCTGCACCTCCAGAGCCTGGCGTATCTGGCGCAGATTCCTATCGTTAGGTCCGAACAGCAGTCCCGCTTTTCTCGGGTCGTCTAGCGTAATGCTCAGTTCCAACTCGTTCCTCTCATGTTGAAAAGCATATCACATTAACCATGCTACAGCACAATCTTATACGATTTACAAAAGCTGGGGAACGAGGCATTTGGACGGTTTCTTCATGCCGGACGGACCCCCGCAAACCTCGCCCTTC
>Ga0123333_10005798_pt1 | contig 11012 bp, 10 predicted proteins | sample BioC12SIPDNA_3_FD_89957 | JGI IMG/M metagenome (GOLD analysis project Ga0123333, IMG submission 89957) | Anaerobic biogas reactor microbial communites from Washington, USA - Biogas_R2_B C12 SIP DNA | ecosystem: Engineered > Bioreactor > Anaerobic > Unclassified | place: Washington, USA...
CGCTCTGGCTCTGCCCGCACGTGCCTGGCGTCTCCTTCTTCTGCTTCAGCCACTGCTCCAGCGAACGCCGAAGCTGCAGCAGGTGAGTCTCTCCCAACAAGCCGGGCACGGCGCGCAGGACGGCTGACTGCTCCTCGCCCAGATCCCGGCGCAGGGCGTAGTGCATCCAGATACCTTCCCGGTGGTCGGTGAGGAGGCCTGCGTTGACCAGATAGCGAAGGTGGCGTGAGGCCTTGGACTGCCCGATCTGGAGCGCCTGCTCGAAGTCGCAGACGCACAGTTCCCCGCGCTCGAGCAGGAGCGCAAGCATGTCCAAGCGGGTCTGATCCGAAAGCGCTTTGAACAGTTCTGATGGTCCGCGGGTCATCTCGCTCCTTTCGAGTGAAGCGGGCCGGCCGTCTGTGCCGCCGGCATCATAGAGTACAGGATATCCGTATATCCGGATAGACGCAAGCACCGACATCGCTCCTTCTGAGACGCTCAGCCATGCGGTGGGAGCCTGCCGCCGGGGACGGACGGCAGCGACCTCAAAGCGAAACGTCTCAGGGATCTCTACGCGCGCCTGCGGGATTTGGAGACAGACGTGCGCCGCCACATTCACATCGAAGAGCAGATGATCGCCCCGCTACTGGAGAAGCAGCCCTACTGAGCGGGATACTGACCGGGGCTGCGCTCCTGGCCTCGCTGGCGGCGGATCATCGGCGTACGGTGGGCGTTGCGGCGCACGCTGCAGATGCGGGTCGGCATCCTGCCCTTGCTCCTCGCGGCACAAAGGATGCGACCCGGGCCTGAAATAGCGTGTAGCATGCAGGCTCAAAGGGATCGCGAGGAGTAGCCGGCATGACCCATGCCTTCCAGACCGGGCTTTCGGCCGCAGAGGAAAGGGACTTCGCGCAGACGAACTGGTGGTTACACGACGCGCACTGGTACGCGGCGGTGGCTGTGCGCTGGGGCGTGGAGGAAGCCAACATCATCAATCTGCAGGCCATTGAGCGTGCCGCCCGCGGAGCGGTTCTGCAGTTGCGCCGCCGCGGCCTGTTGGCTGTGCCGGTGACCACGCCGGATCTGGAACGGACCTTTCGCCTTCTATGGCAGCTCTTCTTCCCCGATGGCATGTACCAGGCAGGGACGTTCTGCTTCTCGGGTGGCACAGGGCAATGGGTGGGCACGGAGTGCCGGGCGTTTCAGCAGGTCAAGCGGGCCGGCCTGCAGGGGCAGTACCGTTGCGGCTGCGCGGCGTTCCGCGACGGCGTGCGCAAAGGACTGGGAGCAGCTTTCGAGCATGAGATCATAGAGAGCCTCATGCAGGGCAATGAGCGGTGTGTGGTGCGTTTCCGTATGAACGGCGGCCCGGGAACTTCCGGCGGGCCGGGAGAGGAAGGGTGACGGGTGCCTTCGTTCGACATTGTCAGCCGGGTGGACATGCAGGAGATGGACAATGCGGTCAACCAGGTGAAGAAGGAAGTCGCCACCCGCTATGACTTCCGCGGATCGTCCACTCTGGTGGAGCTTGATCGCAAGGAAGGCAAGGTGCGCTTTCTCACCGAAGATGAGATGAAGCTGCAGGCGCTGCGCGAGCTGCTGCTGGCCAAGGCGGTCCGTCGCGGCATCGATGCCAAGGCCTTCACCTTCTCCAAGCCCGAGCGGGCCGGCGGGGACAAGATGCGGCAGGAGGTGTCGGTTGCCACCGGTGTGCCGGAGGACGTGGCCCGCAAGATCGTGAAGATGGTCAAGGACAGCCGGCTCAAGGTGCAGTCCTCCATGCAGGGAGACGAAGTGCGGGTGACGGGCAAGAATCGCGACGACCTCCAGGCTGTCATCTCCCTGGTGCGTGAGGCGGAGCTGGATGTTCCGCTCCAGTTCGTCAACATGAGGGAGTGAGGGTGAGAGAAGAGGTCTGGGTGCCCGGGCCGCACCGGCTGGAGGGGATCTTGGAGGCCCCGGATCCCGGAGCGGTGGAGGGCGGAGCCGTGCCGGGAGGTGCGGTGGTGTCACACGCCCATCCCTTGTACGGCGGCTCCATGACTCTGCCCGTGGTGCACCACGCGGCCAAGGGCTGCCGGGAGGCGGGGCTGGCCACGTTGCGCTTCAACTTCCGTGGCGTGGGCCGCAGTGAAGGTCTCTTTCACGGCACGGACGAAGCCCGCGATGTGATGGCTGCCGCCGCGTTCCTGGGCACTCGGGTGGGCTCGTGGCCGTTGGTGTTGGCCGGCTACTCCTTTGGGGCCAGTATGTCAATGCTGGCAGCCGTGGAGCTCAAGCCCGCGGCGCTGATCCTGGTGGCGTTCCCTCTGGTGTTTGAGACGCTGGAGCCGTTCGTATTCTCGCGCATCGGCGAATACGAAGGGCCGGTCCTGGCCCTGTGTGGGACGGAGGACCAGATTGCGCTGCCGGGCAGAGTGGAGGCTTTTCTGAAGGAACGAGGGCTGTCGGCGGAGATGACGGTGCTCGACGGCGCCGACCATCTCTTTGGCGGAAGGCAGGCCCTCATCGAGCGAACGATCGGGGACTTCCTGCAAAGGGCCCTGAATGGGAAGGAGGCTGCGGGTGGAGAAGCCTGAGCAGCAGGCTGAGGAGGGCGCGGGCGGGTCGCGGTTCGGTGACTTCGCTTTGACGCGCTTAGACGAGACACAATTGGCCGAGAGGGGTTTCGAGCGCCTGAGCGCCGCTCAGCGTTTGGCGCTCCCGGGGCTTGTCCGCGGGGAGAATGTGTTGATGCTGGCACCTTCCGGCACGGGGCGGACGGCTCTGGCCGCCATGATGGCGGTGGACAGAGTGGACCGTGAGCAAACCGGTCTGCAGGCGGTGCTGTTGGTGCTCACGCCGGACACCGTAGTGGAAACCGCCGCGGAGGTCGCGCGCGTGGGCGGCTGGACGGAGTCGGCGGTGTTGGCCGTGCAGCCCGGTCTACGGAGGGATCGCATCGGGGCCGCGTTGCGCAAGGGGGCAGTGGTGGCCGTGGGTACGCCGGCTCGTGTGCTCGACCTGGTCCAGCGGGGGGCTCTATCACTGCAGACGGTTGCTTTTGTCGCCGTGCTGGAGGCGGACCTCATGTTGCAGCTGGAGGCGGAGGCGACCCTGGAGCGACTGGCCGCCCTGGTGCCGCCCTCGGCGCAACGTATGATCAGCGCGGCGCAGCCCACGGAGCGCCTCCAGCTTCTGGCGCGCTCCCTGTGTATCTCCGAGCAGGGAGCGGCGGTGTCGACCACTCCCCTGGAGTGGGCACAACTCAGGGATAGCATTCTGGAAGTGGCAGAGGACGAGAAGCTGGATCTGCTGTCCGCATTGCGCGCTCATGATCGGGCGGAGGGGCGCGAGACGGTGGTGCTCGTCCGCTCCATGGTGTGGCGGCGCTGGGTCCAGGAAGGGCTGGCGTGGCGCGGCGTTCAGGGTTGCCGCGTTGAGGAAGAGAGAAGCTACGTGGCCGTGCCCGCCGAGGAGAGCGGGGGAGACGGTGGTGGCCGCGGGTCCCAGCAGCGATTGCTGGTCTCGTATCATCTGCCGCTGGAACCGGGATCGTGGCTGCCTGCCGGCGAAGGCTCGGGCACTATCCTCGTGACTCCTGCCGAGTATTGGGATCTGGTGCGGCTGTCCCGGGAGACGTGCGTGCCACCGGTGCAGGAACCGGCGCTCACGACGCAAGTCACCGCCCCGGTGCCGACGCCGAACACGGCTGCGCTCACGCACATGCAGCCGGAAGAGCCGGGCGAGGCTCCTGCCGCCCCTGTGGTTGCCGAGGCGGAGGCCGTGGAGGTGGCGGTACCCGATGTGGTGCCGCTGCAGCCTGACGTGCCCGCGTCGCCCGGGCCCCAGATGCCCGAGCAGCCAACGCTATCAGAAGCGGCCTCGTCAGAAACGCATCCGCCTGAGTCCGAAGAGGCCGAAGCTGAGGTTGCCGCTGAAGGGGAAGCCGCCGAGGAGCCGGAGAAGACCGGACCGGCCAAAGGCAGGCGACGGCGCGAGGGGGCACGTGACGATGGACTGACCGAAGCGGAGAGAGTGGCCCGGCGGCATATCCGGAGAGACGTGGCGCGCAAGATAGAGCGGATCGACCCGGAGGACGCCGCGCGGGAATCGGAGAGGCTGGCTCGCGAATCCGTCAGGGAGTCGATCTACCAGCAGGTCTTCGCCGACGAAACCCAGCCTGAGGCGGCTGCCATGGGGCCGGAAGTCGAACGGGAAGAAGCGGCCCGACGCCGTCGCTTGGAGGTCGCCGCGCGCCTGGATGAGGCCAGACGCCAGCTGGCCGTGAATGGTCTGCGCGCGGCGACGGCGCAGGGAGCCGTGGCCGGGGAAGAGCCGGCGGTCATGGAACGGGAGCCGCTCACGCCGGACGAAGAGCGTCTGGTGGCCTTTGCTCAGGGAGTTCTGGAAGCGGTGAGCGGGTGGCTGCGCGCGGAGTCGGAGGTATCGGCCGTACACCGGGCTCTCGCCGAGCGGCTGTTGCAGGACCGGGACGCCGGCGACGTGATCGCCGTGCTGCTGCAGCGCCTGTTCGTCGCCACACCCGCATTGCCTGCGCCTTTGGCGACGGCAGAGGAAGGGGAGAGTGGCGTGGCCCGTCTTTTCATCTCCCTTGGGCGTCAGGCCGGTGTCAATCAGCAGCAGTTGCTGCGCTTGGTGGAGCAGATGAGCGGTGTGCCGGAAGCTGAGCTGGGGCGCGCTGACGTGCTTGCCCGCTACTCCTTCCTGGAAGTGAAGGCGGAGGCGGCCGAGAGGGTGATCGCCGAGATGAATGGCAAGCGCTACCGGGGACGGGAAATCGCCGTGGATAGAGCGAAACCGCCCCGAAACACGTGGTCCGCACCGTAGGGAGATCCTGTGGTAAGGAAAGGAGTTGAGTAAATGGAGCTGAAGGGTTCTGAGACCGAGAAAAACCTCATGCGCGCGTTTGCCGGGGAAGCCCAGGCGCGCAATCGTTACACATACTACGCCGACATCGCGGAGGGAGAGGGGTACCTGCAGATCGCGCAGCTCTTCCGGGAGACGGCCGACAATGAGAAGGAACACGCCAAGGTGTTCTTCAAGCTGCTCGCCGGGGGGATGGTAGCCTTTGACGGCCTGTACCCGGCCGGCCCGGCGGGCACAACCGAGGAGAACCTGCTGGCGGCGGCGGAGGGGGAGAAGGAGGAGTGGTCGGCTCTCTACCCGGGCTTTTCCGAGATCGCCGAGCGCGAGGGATTCAAGAAGGCGGCTGCCACTTTCCGCAACATATCCAAGGTGGAGAGCTGGCACGAGCGCCGCTATCGCAGACTGCTGGAGAACGTGCAGAAGGGGCTTGTCTTCAAGCGTGATGAGCCGGTCCGCTGGAAATGTGACAACTGCGGCTACGTCCACGAGGGCCCGGAGGCGCCGAAGGTGTGCCCGGCCTGTGCACAGCAGCAGAAGTACTTCGAGCTGTTCGTCGAGGCTTACTAGGGGGTGGCGCGCGATGCCGTTGCGTCGCGCGCCCCGCAGTTGAGCCCCGGGGGGGGCGGAGCCTACAGCTCCGCCCCCCCCGGGGCGTTCTGGGCTTGTTGTCGGGCCAAGCTCCAACCAAAGCCGGATGTGCGTGGCGGCGGCGCGCGTGTACGCTCCGGCCATGAAGCCCCGTCGCCTTCAGCTGATTCTGTACGTGCTCGCGGCTGCCGTGGTGGTGGCCGTTGGGCTTTGGGGCTTGGCTTCGTACCCGGGGCGGGAGGGCGTGCTGGTGCCGGCCGTCAGCGCTCAGGGCTCAGGGGACCCGGGCGTTGGCGGGATTGCGGGCGGCCTGTCGTGGGACGTGTCCTCCACCACCAGCAGCACGCTTCCACTGATCTACGTCCAGGTGAGTGGCGCCGTGCGCAACCCTGGTGTGCATCGGGTGGAGCGAGGAGCGCGTCTGTTCCAGGTACTGGAGGCGGCAGGCGGGCTGGAGGCGGATGCGGACAGTGAGACGTTGGCGCTGGCGGCCGTGGTGGCGGACGGGGCCAGCGTACACGTGCCGCGCGTGGGGGAGACGGCGTCCGGCATGGTGCCGGCGGCCCCTGGGGACCGGCCGGCTCAGAACGCTGGGCCTGTGTCGTTGAGTGCCGCCTCAAGGGAGGAGTTGGACGCCCTGCCCGGGATCGGGCCGGCGCTGGCGGCGGCCATCATCGCCTACCGAGATGAGCACGGGCCCTTCGTCTCGGTAGAGGAGTTGGAGGAAGTGCCGGGCATCGGGCCCTCCCTGCTGTCCAAGCTGAAGGATCGTGTCGTTCCCTAGTCTGCAGGAGCGGGAGCGGCGGCGCCCGCGAGGCTGGGAGGCGTTGCGGTGTCTGGGGATGGGCGGCTGGATCCTGAGGCGGGCGGGCCTGGCCAGGTGCGCGTGGGGAGCGGCAACCGTGGGGCTGGCCGTGGCCGTGTTGGGAGTGGGGTCACGTCTCACCCTGACCTTGGGCGCGGGGCTCACGTTGGCTCTGGTGGCGGTAGTGGCGGCCGTGGGGCCCCGCCGCGGTGACATGGTCCCCCTGCTTGTCATCACCTGCGCGCTGGCGGCGGGGTTGGGGTTGGGCGCGCTCCGCGTGCAGGCGCTGAGCAGCAGTCCCATGGCTGAAGGCGTGGGGCGCTTGGTTGCAGTGGAAGTGGTTCTCCAGGACGGCTTGGTTGAGCGCGGGCGCTATCTGTCGGGCCCTGCCCGGGTCACAGGTAGGAACGGTCAGCCCTGGGCCGGGGGCGGTGTGTGGCTGCAGGTGGCGATTCCCTTTTCCGGCGGGGGGGAGGAGCGAGATGCCGTCGCCGCGGAGCTGGGGGCGGGCCGGGGTGACGTGCTATGCGTGGAGGGACGTGTGGGTATCCCTATCGCGCGTGGCTCGGGATTCGATCAGGCTGCCTACCTGCGCCGACAGGGCATAGCGGTCACGTTGACGGCGGCGGTTGGGGATGTGCAACTCACGGGTCATCGTGGCGGCATCGCCGGGTGGATCGATCATCTGCGTCTTCGCATGTGCGCCAACCTGAGGTTGGGGATCCCCTCCACCCATGCGGGTGTTCTTCAGGGCATCCTCCTGGGGCTGAAACAGGGCATCCCAGACGGGACCATGGAAGCCTTCCGCCGTGCCGGGCTTGCCCATCTGCTGACGGTCAGTGGGTCCCACATCGCCTGGTTGCTGGTGCTCATGACGGCCTTGGGTCGCGCTCTGCGTCTGTCGCGGACGGTGGCCCTGGTGCTTTCGCTGGTTCTCCTGATGCTGTTCGTTCCCCTGACAGACGAAAGCCCCTCGGTGGTGAGGGCGGGTGTGGCCGGCGGGTTGCTGGTGGCGTGCCGTCTGAGTGGTAGACGCCGGGATACCTGGCAGGTGGTGCTGATGTCGGCCACCATGCTCTTGGCTTCCAATCCGTTCATGATCATGTCCCCGGGTTTCCAGCTCTCCTTCGCGGCGGTGGTTGGCATTGTGTGCTGGGCCGGCCCGATTGCCGCCAGATTGTCCCGTTTGCCTCCCCTTCTGGCGGAAGCGGCCGCCGTCACCCTGGCCGCTTCCGCTGCTACGCTGCCTGTCTCACTGCTGCAGTTTGGAGAGGCGTCGCTCAGCTCGCTTCCGGCCAACCTGGCCGTGGGCCCGCTGGTGCCGCTAGTGACCGGGATGGCGCTGCTGGGATCGCTGAGTGGGCTCGCTGCCACGTGGTGTGCGGTCCTTTTCAATTTTCCGGCGGCGGTGCTTGTGGAGTGGACGTGCCGCGTGGCATCTGTCGCCGCCCGGGCTCCTGCGCTGGGCCGAGGTGCCGTGGGCCCGCTGGCGGCCGCAGCTGTGGCGGCGGCCGCGGCGTGGTTGGTGATGCGGCGCCGGGCGGCCGGCCGCCCGGCGCCGCCTTCCGCGGGCGTCTGCCTCTCGGTGGTCGCGGCGGCCGGATTGGCGGGTGCGTTGCTCTTCTTCCCCGCGGTCAGCATCTACGATGCGGCTGAACTCTGGCGGGCGCGGTTGGCCTGGCCGGCGGGGGGTGAGATCCGCGTGCTGGACGTGGGACAGGGGAGTGCCACGTTGGTGCGCACCCCGCACGGCCACGCGGTGCTCATCGACGCCGGGCCTCCGGAGCAGGGCTTGGTCCACCAACTCCGTGCCCTGGGGGTGGATCGCGTGGACCTGGTGATCATCTCTCATGCACACGAGGACCACTTCGGGGGCTTGGGCGAAATGGCCGGGACCATCGCGGTGGGAGCCATTCTGGATACGGTGACCCACGTGGCCGTTTCTCCCGGTTCAGCGGAGGGCGGGTTGTTGGCCGGCAAGGGAGAGGAGGCAGAGCTGGTTTCGTATCTGGAGGCGCGGAAGAGCCTTGTATCGCCGGAGGAGGTGGGCCATCCCCCCAGCGGGACCGAAATGAATGTGGACGGTGCACTGCTGCGATTCATGGGTGCCACCAGTGCCGAGGGGACGGCTTCGGAGGATGTCAACGCGCTCTCTCTTGTGGTGGAGGTCTGCTTGGGAGGCGTTGCTATACTCGTGCCCGGTGACGCGGAGGCGCAGTACCTGGAGGCAATGGAGCTGAATGCGGTGGACGTTCTGGCCGTGGCCCATCACGGCAGCAAGGGGGCAGTATCGGATGAGCTCCTGCAGGAGCTCCGCCTGGGACTCGCCGTGATATCGGTGGGTCGCGACAACCGCTTCGGCCATCCCCACGCTGAGACCATGCTGTCCCTTGACCGGGCTCATATCCCTGCGCTTCGCACGGATGAATGCGGGTGGGTGGCGCTGCGGCCCGCGGGTCAAGGAGTGGACGTGGTAGTGGAGAAGTCGCCGTTGATGGCGGAGGTTGCAAGGTGACAGAGCCGCTTCGACCGGCCTACCTCATCATGGGGGATGACGCGCCCCAAGTGGAGCTGGCCCTCAAGCGCCTGCGGCGGCGTATCTCCCAGGAATCCGGCACGGATCTCAACATCGATGAGTTCAACGCGCAGCCCGGCAACGCGTCGCAGGTGGTGGCCGCCGCCAACACCCTGGCTTTCCTGGGAGGCGTCCGCCTGGTTCTGGTGCATGGAGCACAGAGCTGGCACAAGGCGGACAAGGAGAAGTTGGCTGCCTATCTGCGCTCGCCGGCGCCTGACGCCTGTCTGGCATTGGTGGCGGACAAGCTGCCGGCAACCGATCCCCTGCGCAAGGGTGTGCAGGCGGCGGGCACGGTGCTGGAGTATTGGGCGCCCAAGAAAGAGGACCTTATCAAGTGGCTCCAGAAACAGGCGCACAAGGTCAATCTGGAGCTGGGGGCGCCGGTGGCCCGGCTCTTGGTTCAGCGTGTGGGTGAGCACCAGCACGTGCTGTTGCGGGAAGTGGAGAAACTGGCCGCGTACAAGGACGGCGAGCCTGTCATCGCCGAGGATGTTGAGCTTCTCTCCAGCCGGACGCTCGAGGCCAGCGTGTTCGCTCTCACGGACGCGCTCGCCGCCGGTGCCGCCGCCCGCGCCTTCAGTGTCCTGGAAGAGCTCTACGCTTCAGGTGAAGATGCGTCGGGGCTCTTCTATCGCGTGTTGTGGCATTTCGAGAAACTCGCCCGCACAGTTGCCTTGCGACTGGAGGGACGCTCCCAAGAGGAGGCGGTGCGGGAGTTGGGCATGCATCCCTTTGCCGCGCGGAAGCTCTGGCAGCAGGCGCGGGAGGTAACGCCGGAAGCGGTGCGCATAGCCTTGGGTGCCTTGGCCGAGGCGGATGCTCAGATGAAGGGCAAGAGCAACTTGCCGCCTGACCTGGTGTTTGAGCTGTGCCTGGGTCGGATACTGGATGCCCGTGTGCCGGTGGGGCCACGGGAGGAGTGAGTGACTCCAGACAGAAGAGGCGCCCGGCGGGCGCCCCCTTTGCGTCACTTCTGGGCCAGGGCCCTGGCCACCCGTGCCTTCTTGTGAGACGCGTTGTTCTTATGTATGGCCTTGTGGGCCGCTGCTTTGTCAATGGTCGAGGTGAGCTTGGCGGCCACCGTGGCCGCGGCCTCCTCCTCACCGGCAGTGAGCGTACTATTCAAACGCTTGAACAGCGTCTTGATGCTGGATCTGTAGCGCAGGTTCTCCATCCGCTGCCGTGCGGCGATACGAACGCGCTTGCGCTGTTGGGGAGTGTTCGCCAAGATTCACCTCCTTCCTCGGCTTCCCTTGAGGGCCGAGGGAGTTTAGCATAGGCCGAATCCATGGGCAACGAAAGCCACCGCCGACTCGCCTTGATTGCCGCCTTCCTGATGGCGGCCACGGCTCTGTCCCGTGTCTTGGGGTTGGTGCGGGAGATGGTCATGGCCTGGTCGCTGGGCCTGAGTCCGGAGATGGGCGCCTTCACTGTCGCCTTCAAGGCGCCCAGCCTGGTGTGGACCATGGTGTCCGACACTGCCCTGAGCGCCGCCTTCATCCCGGTCTTCTCCGCCCTGCTTGTCAAGGGCAATACGAAGGAGGCCTGGCGAGTGGCCGGCACGGTGGCCTTCCTGGCCGCGGTGGTGCTGGGGGCTGTCAGCCTGGCCGGCATGGTCTTTGCCCGGCAGGTAGTGTTCATCATGGCGCCGGGTTTCCAGGAGACCGCCACCGCGTCCACCATCTCTTTGGCGGTGGAGTTGACGCGGGTCATGTTCCCGCTGGTGTTGCTCCTGGGGCTCTCGGCCATCTGCACCGGCATTCTCAACTCCTACGACCGTTTCGCCCTGCCGGCGGTGGGCCCGCTGCTGTGGAACATCGTCATTGTCGGCTTCGTGGTCTTCGCGGCCTTTGCTTTCACGGACTACTCCCCCCGTGTCACGTACCTTGCCTGGGGGGTGGTGGCCGGCACGCTGGTCCAGTTGGGCGTTCAGGTCCCCGCCGTTGTCCGGCAAAGGGAACCGGGGAGCCTGGCGCTTGATCTGAAGAACCCGGCGGTCCGCCGCGTGGGGCTGTTGGCGGGGCCGGTGGTGTTGAGCCTGGGGTTGGTGAACTTCAACTGGCTGGTGAATACCATCTTCGCCAGCTACATCAGCGTGGCGGCGCCGACGGTCATCGACAAGGCCTTTCGGCTCTTTCAGCTGCCACAAGGCGTCTTCGCCGTGGCGCTGGGCACGGTGCTGCTGCCGTC
>Ga0123333_10005800_pt1 | contig 11010 bp, 9 predicted proteins | sample BioC12SIPDNA_3_FD_89957 | JGI IMG/M metagenome (GOLD analysis project Ga0123333, IMG submission 89957) | Anaerobic biogas reactor microbial communites from Washington, USA - Biogas_R2_B C12 SIP DNA | ecosystem: Engineered > Bioreactor > Anaerobic > Unclassified | place: Washington, USA...
GAGTTGAGCTCTTTCATCGATAAGAACGCGTAGGAATCAGCCATGGAATTACGAGCTTACTGGGCGATTATCATGCGGCGGTGGTGGCTGCCGGTCGGGCTGGCACTGCTGGTCGCAGTCCTTGCGCTGGTCGTACAGCGGCCGTGGCAGCCCCGGCCGGTCAGCTATAACGCGAGCATGCGCTTCAACGTGGGCGTGCAGCCGGAGCGTATCCCGGGCGTCTACACCTATGACCGCTACTACACGATGCTCACCTCGGAGTACCTTGTGGATGACCTGGGTGAAATCGTGCGCAGCCAGGCATTTGCAGGAGCGGTCAGCCAGCGGCTGGCCAGCCAGGGGATTACCGTGCCGGCCGGCGCGATCGGCGCCAGCACGCAGCCTGGCAAGCTCCACCGCATCCTGACCGTCAACATCAGCTGGCCCGACGAGAACCAGTTACGATCCATTGCCAATGCCGTCGTGGAAACCCTGACCGGCAGCAGCGCTGACTTCTTCGGCCAATTCAGCGCTGACGAGGCGGACATCCGCCTGATCGATCCACCGGTCGTTGGCATTGCCGGCCGCCCCGCCAGCGAGCAGCTGGACATCCCTCTGCGCGTCCTGCTCGCTCTCGCGGCGGGCCTTGGGCTGGCATTCCTGTTGGATTACCTGGATCGATCCGTTCGGGACCGGTCGGACATAGAGAAGCTCGGCCTGCCCATCCTGGCCGAAATCCCCCGCAGGTAGCGCTCGCCCGCGCCACCTGCACACCGGCCGGCAGTACTATCCACAGACGCGTCCGCGAATTAAGTACTAGATATAGGGGCGGGAACAGCCACGAGGGGTAATAGTGCCTGCAAAGGTCCTTTTATCCACAACGCGAGCCAGTTATACACCGCAAAGGGCCAGTTTATCCACAAAAGCAACGCCAACACGCCATTTTTGACGGCGTGTTGGCGTGTATCAATTGTTTGACGGTGTGACCGGTTATCGCACCCGCACCGGCTCGTAAAGCCTGTTGCGCAATGCGCTCACGCTCTGCACCAGATCCGGGTTCCGATTCATCTCGCTCGCGATCCGCTCGATCCCGTGCATCACGGTCGTATGATCGCGTCCCAGGACCTGCCCGATCTGTTGGAGCGAAGCGCCCACCTCCTCGCGCATCACGTACATGACTACGTGGCGTGGAAGTGCAATCTTCGCGCTGCGATTCCGGCCTATCAGTTCGGCGAGCGGCACACCGAAGAAATCTGCGGCGGACCTGAGCACTGTCTCCAGCGTCAGTTTGCCCTGTGCAGGAGCCAGGTAAGCCAGCGCATCTTCTACGACTGCAACGCTGACCGGCCGCTGGAACAACTCAGCATGGGCAATCACCTTCGTCAAGGCGCCTTCCAGGTCGCGGATGTTCCGGTGCGCGCGCTGCGCGATGGCCAGGAGAACGTCATCAGGCACACGCTTGCCCAGTGACGCCGCCTTGGTCTGAAGGATCGCGACCCGCGTCTCCAGATTGGGCGGCTGGATGTCTGTGATCATGCCCCATGCGAAGCGAGAGCGCAGGCGGTCTTCCAGGGTGGGGATTGCCTGCGGCGCGCGATCGCTGGTGAGCACGATCTGCCGGTTTGCGGAATGGAGGGCATTGAATGTGTGGAAGAACTCCTCCTGCGTCTGTTCCTTGCCGGCGATGAAATGCACGTCATCCAGAAGCAGGACATCGGCGCTTCGATACTTGGCCCTGAAATGATCCGTGGAGCCGCTGCGTATGGCCTCGATCAGGTCGTTGGTGAAGATCTCCGACGTCACGTAGAGCACGCGGTGCCCGTTTGCCTGCACGGCCTTGCCGATGGCCTGTAGCAGATGGGTCTTGCCCAGGCCGCTGCCCCCGTAGATGAACAACGGGTTGTAGGCGACTCCTGGCCGTTCTGCGACGGCCATGGCCGAGGCATGCGCCATCCGGTTGGACGGGCCCACGACGAAGGTCTCAAAACTGTAGTGCGAGCGCAAGTTGGCGCTCCCGCCGGAGAGTGGTTCGGCAGGCGCGGGAACGACAGCCGGCTCCATCTCCAACAGCGGCGCCGGAGTGCGCTCCGGCCCATCTTGCACCGGCGTCGTCTGTACGACAAAGGTGACATCGACTGAGTGACCTACGATGCTGGTCAACGTCTCCTTGATCATGCGGCGCAGCCGCAGATGAAGCCAATCACGGGCATAGGCATTGCTCACCCCGATGACGAAGGCTCCGTCCTCGTGCGCGACACACACGGTATCCCGCACCCAGGTATCGTAGGTGCTCTGAGGTAACTGTAAACGCAGATGGCTTCGAGCGATCTCCCATATCTCGCGAGGAGACCGGCCATTAGGGACGTCAGGCGCGTACATACGCTTACTCCACCACAACAAATCAAACCACACGAAAGTCACAACAGACAATCAGCGCTGCAACTCACGCCCAAAGGGCAGACGCATCCGCACGCTTGCAGTTGGAGCAAGCGATCACCGCGCAAGAGAACCGCGCACACCAAAAAACGATTGTGACGGCCACCACGGCCGCCTGTGGCAGAAAGAGGTCTGCATGCCAACGCGAGCGGATGAAGGGCGATGCTGCTGGCCTGTGTGATCGCGCCGGCTCAGTTGTGGGTCGGATTCTAGCACCGACAAGTTACCCCCGCAAGGGCCACTTTGAGGCTTACTGAGGAAATTGCTAATTCTTATGTATAACCCTCTTGGGCCGCACGCACGTGCTACGCGACTTATAGGGGTGGGGCCGCACGCGACCACCACTTAGCGTCACGCGCGACCCCGAAATTTCCAAACCTTAAATAACTTGCGGGTGTTTTTTCGTTAAGGTTGGTTATTGTCAACTCTGCTGAGCATCGGAATTTTGACGCCCATGCTCTGCGCGGCGGCCATCGCTTCCGGGTAACCCGCGTCGACATGCCGGGCGATTCCCATGCCGGGATCGGTCGTCAGCACGCGCTGCAGACGCTGAGCCGCTTCGCGCGTCCCGTCGGCCACGATCACCTGCCCGGCATGCTGGCTGAAGCCGATGCCGACGCCGCCGCCATGATGGAAGCTCACCCAGGTCGCGCCGCCCACGGCATTGACCAATGCATTCAGGATCGGCCAATCCGAGATGGCATCCGATCCATCGATCATGCCTTCCGTCTCCCGGTTCGGGCTCGCCACGCTGCCCGCGTCCAGGTGATCCCGGCCGATGACGATCGGCGCTGACACCCGCCCGTCCGCCACTGCCTGGTTAAACGCCAGCCCGGCCCGTGCGCGCTCGCCGTACTTCAGCCAGCAGATGCGCGCCGGCAGCCCCTGCCAGGCAATGCGCTCCTGGGCCATCGTGATCCACCGCCGCAGATGCTCGTTCTCCGGGAACAGATCGAGGATGATCCGGTCGGTCTCGTAGATGTCCTGGGGATCTCCGCTCAATGCGACCCACCGGAACGGCCCGGAACCTTCGCAGAAGAGCGGCCGGATGAACGCGGGCACAAAGCCCGGATAATCGAAGGCGTCCGCTACGCCCGCATCAAATGCGCGCTGCCGCAGGTTGTTGCCGTAGTCGAACACGATGCTCCCTGCCCGCTGGAGAGCGAGCATGGCACGCACATGTGCAGCCATGCTTGCCATTGCACGGGCCTGGTACCCCGCCGGGTCCTCCTTGCGCTGGACCGCAGCTTCTTCAAGGGTCATCCCCGCGGGGATGTAGCCCAGCAGGGGATCGTGCGCGCTGGTCTGGTCAGTCACGACATCGGGCGTGACCCCGCGCGCCACCAGCTCGGGGAGGATTTCGGCCGCGTTGCCGAGCAGGCCGATCGACTTGGCCTCGCCCTTCGCCACGGCCTCCTCGACCCAGGTCATGGCCTCCTCGATGTTGTCCGTTGCGACGTCCAGGTACCGGTGTTGCAGCCGCCGGTCGATGCGCCACTGGTCCACCTCGACCACGAGGGCCACGCCTTCGTTCATCGTCACTGCCAACGGCTGTGCGCCGCCCATCTCGCCCAGCCCCGCGGTCAGGACGAACTTGCCCTTGAGCGAGCCCCAACCCTGCTGCCGCGCGAGGCTCCCGAAGGTCTCATACGTGCCCTGAAGGATGCCCTGGGTGCCGATGTAGATCCAGCTCCCCGCGGTCATCTGGCCGAACATGATCAGGCCTTGGGCTTCCCAGCGGTCGAAGTTTTCCTGTGTGGCCCAGTGCGGCACGATATTCGAATTGGCGATCAGCACGCGGGGCGCATCTTCATGCGTGCGGAAGATGGCCACCGGCTTCCCGGACTGGACCAGCAGCGTCTCGTCCGGTTCGAGGTTGCGCAGGCTCTCGAGGATCGCGTCGAAGCAGTCCCAGTTGCGTGCGGCCCGCCCGCGTCCGCCATAGACGATCAGGTCATCCGGAAACGCCGCCACCTCCGGGTCCAGGTTGTTCTGGATCATGCGGTAGGCGGCTTCGATCAGCCAGTTCTTGCAGGTAAGCTTTGTCCCGCGTGGGGCGCGAATCAGCCGGGCCATGTGGTATCCTCCATAAGTTCTATAGATCGAAGTACATTTGCATTTCGTAGGGATGCGGGCGCTCAAGCACCGCATAATGCTCTGTCAGCTTCGCCTTGATCCAATCCTGGATCGTCTCATCATCGAACACATCGCCCACCAGCAGGAAGTCGTGGTCGGCCTGCAATGCTTCGCATGCCTGTCCCAGCGACGTCGGCAGCGCCTTGATCTCCGCGCGGCGCTCGGGCGGCCACCTGAAGATGTTCTCGTCGATGGGGCCGAAGCCGTGCTCGGTCGGATCGATCTTCTGCCTGATGCCATCGATGCCCGCCATGAGCATTGCGGCCATGGCCAGGTATGGGTTGCACGTGGCATCGGGGGGGCGGAACTCCATGCGAACCGCATCCGGCTGGGTGGCGTACTTCGGCACACGGATCGCCGCAGAGCGGTTGCCCGTCGAGAAGAAGCAGTTCACAGGCGCTTCATAGCCCGGCACCAGCCGCCGGTATGAGTTCGTGGACGGATTGGTCAGCGCCAGCAGCGCGGGCGCGTGCAGCAGCTGCCCGCCAATATAGTGGAGTGCGGTCTCGCTGAGCAGGCTGTAGCCCTTCGGGTCATAGAACTGGTTGGCTCCGCGCTTGAAGATATGCTGGTGAAAATGCATGCCATTGCCCGCTTCGCCGAACAGGGGCTTGGGCATGAAGGTCACGGCCTGGCCTGCCTGCCGCGCGACCATCTTGCACACATACTTGATCGTCTGCACCGCGTCCGCGGCGGTCATCATGCCCATCAACGGCGTTTCGATCTCGCACTGGCCCGGCCCGCCGACCTCATGGTGGTGGTACTTGACCGGGACCTGCATGCCTTCGAGGGTGGTGACGATCCGGGTCCGCAACGTGGAGAGCTGATCGCGCGGCGGAATGGCGTGATACCCCCCGTGCAGGGGTACGTAGTGCCCGTGCCCGCCTTCCGGGCTGTGCCAGTCCGCTTCCGAGGAATCGACCCGATACGAAGCCACATTGACGCTGTTTTCGTAGGCAACGCTGTCGAAGACGTAGAACTCGAACTCGGGTCCCCAGCGGCTTTCGTCCGCGATACCTGTCTGTTTCAGATAGGCCTCGGCACGCTGGGCAATGACGCGCGGATCACGAAAATAGAGCACCTTCGTATCCGCCTCGACGACACTGCAGATAAAGCTCAGGGTCGGCACTTCCCAGAAAGGATCGAGGATGCCGGTGTGGAGATCGGGGATGAGCACCATATCGCCGGACTTGACGCTGCGCAGCCCGACGCTCGAGCCGTCGAAGCCGATGCCAGCGATCATCAGGTTCGGCGTGAACTCGCTGGCCGAGAGCGTCACATGGTGCCACCGGCCCCACAGATCGCTGAACTTGAGGTCGATCATGCGTATGGCGTTTTCACGCACAAACGCAGCCGCAACGTCGAAGTTTTTCAACTCTGGCACAACAACACACTCCTTTGTGTAGGCTCCGCGCACGGGTTACATTATCGGGTAGGTAGGGAGTAAGCGCAAAACAGCGCTTTATAAGCGATAGCGAGGTCGGAGTATGCTTGGTGTGGCTATCTCAAGCTCAAATCAACGCGCCAGTTTTGCCAGTACTGCAAGGTCTGCCTCGCCGCTGGTCAAAATCGCCTTTTCAGCGGCGAAGGTCAAAGCGTCAGGAGTGAAACCAGCTTGCGAGATACACCATGCGCGCGCGCTCAGGCCGGTCGCGGCCGACAGCAGTTGCTCCAGCTCACCGCGGCCGACTCGTTTCTGCCGCCACTTGACCTCGACCGCCCATCGCTCGCCGTTCTCGGCCAGCGCGTCGATCTCCGTCTGGCCATCCGGTGAACGGTACGGCTCGATGCGCAAGAAGGCCGGCACGGGAATCGAATCAGTTTGACCCAGGCAGGCGCCCGGGACCGTTCGTCCGGCCAGCTTGCGCAGCAACTCCCGCACTTCGCTTTCTTTGGCGCGGCCCAGTTGGGTTGAGGCGCGAGCGAACCGCTCGCTCAGATCGGCCACCAGCGTTTTCAGTTCCTCGTGCCGCGGGAACCCCTCGAGAGCCACGCCCTTCGTGGTCTGCGCCACCCAGTAGCGGAACACCGGATCGGCATAGAAATAGCGCCCTGCGCGCTCTACCAACAGGTCTACCTCCATCAGCCGCCGGAGGTATTCACGCGCGGCCGACGCCTGGCGTCGCAGGCGGCTGGCAATCTCCGATAGGGCCAGGCCATCTTCGGTCGCCAGGATCTGAAGCAGCGCCTTCAGCACGCCATAGCCGCGCGCCTTCTGGAGCGAGACATCGTACAGGTAGCGACAGTAACCGTAGATCTGGCCGCGATTCTCCAGCACTTCCAACACGAAGGCCTGTTTGACCAGCTCGGACGTAACCGCCTCGGCCCCAGCCGCTGCATCCCCTGCAACCAGCTCGCGCACACGTTCAGCCAGGGCAGTGATATGGAAGGGATGGCCGAAGGTGTAGGTGTGGACCGCTGCTTGCGCTGCAGGTGATAGTCGACCAACCAACTTCTCGGTGAGAACCTGCGTATCTTCCGGCGTGAAGGGGTGCAGTTCCAGCGCACGGAACTGGAGGAACAGGGGCGATTGGTGATCCTGCACGATACGCTCGGTCGCGCTGACGGCTGAACCGGTGATCACGTAAGCGACCCTGGTCTGGCGCTGCAGCGCCGCGCGGAAGTGCTTGAGTGGGTCGCCGACGCCGGGAAAGTTGCCCAGGGTGAGCAACTCAGGGAATTCGTCCAGGAAAATCATGAACGGCAGGCCCAGCGCTTCAGCCAGGCGTTGGGGAAAGTCGAACGCGATGTTGAGCAGGGTGGCATAGTCGGTCTTCTGCTTGCCCATCTCGTTGATCAGCGCGGCCGCAGTACGCGTAACGACCGGCAGCCCCGCCGCATTGGTTTGCAGCAAGTCGGTGGCATTCAGGTAAGGATCTGCCGGCCCCTGCCCATGGTCCACTACCCAGAAGCAAGAGAGTCCGACGTATCGCTGCGCAAAAAGCTCCGGCGAGCTGGCGAGATCCTGAAGGTCGAGGTAGACGGGGATCACCTTGCCGCCCGCGCGCAACCGACGCATCTGCTCCTGACAGATCAGGGTCTTGCCGATGCGGCGCAGGCCGAACAGAGCCACGTGACGCGGCCGACCGGCAAGCAGGTCGTCAGCGACCAGCGCCAGGGTGGTCAGCTCGCTAACGCGATTGGTAAAGTAGGGGGGTGTAGCATAGATGCCGGTCACCTGGATCACCTTCATGTCTTCACTTAATCCAAATGGCTTATAAGCCATTTGGACTAGTATGCCATGGGTCTGCGAGAAGCGTCAAATCGTTGGGAGGATCGCCCAAACTTATGTTTATCTCACTCGCCCATCACCGCGGTCACCGCGCGGCCGATCTGGCCGCGTGCGAGCAAGTCGTAGACCGCGTCCATATGCGTATACATCACCTCGTCAGCCTCGATGAACGGCACGCCCCTGCGCACGAGCTCATACGCGGCCGCGGTGCCCGCGCCGAGCCTGGCCTCCGGCATCGTCTTCCGCCGGAAATCGATCCCCTGGCTCGCGGCCAGCAGCTCGATCGCCACGATCCGCCCCACGTTGTCGATGATCTGCCGCGCGCGGCGGCCTGCGATCGGACCGTTGGAGACATGGTCTTCCCAGTTGGCCGATGTCGGGATCGTGTCCGCACTCGCGGGATGGACGAGCATCTTGTTCTCGGATGCCAGCGCGGCCGCGGTGTACTGGACCAGCATGAAGCCGGAGTTCAGCCCGCCCTGTTCGGTCAGAAAATCGGGCAGGGTCTGGCGATTGCTGGAGCCGTCCACCAGCCGCGTCAGGCGCCGCTCGGCCATGTTGCCCAGCTCGGTGATGCCCAACGCGAGGTAGTCGAACGCGATGGCCAGCGGCTCCCCGTGGAAGTTGCCTCCGCTGATGGCAACCGGCGTGCCATCGGTCCCGAAGAAGATCAGGGGATTGTCCGTCGCGCTGTTCAGCTCGATCTCTACTACCCAGCGCGTATACTTGACGGCATCGTGGCACGCGCCGTGCACCTGGGGGATGCAGCGCAACGTGTATGCGTCCTGCACGTCCGGATGGTCCGGAGGCCGGACGAAGGTGGAGCCTTCGAGCAGCCGGCGCATTCGCGCTGCGGCATCCACCTGCCTGGGGTGCGGCCTGGCAGCGTGGAGCCGCGCGTCGAACGCCCACAGCGTCCCGTGCAGCGCCTCCAGGCTCAGGCCTCCGGCCACGTCAGCGCATAATGCCACGTTCTCGGCCTCGACGACCGCCAGGCAGCCGAGCGCAGCCATGAGCGCGGTGCCGTTCGTCAGCGCCAGGCCCTCCTTCGCCTCCAGGGTGACGGGCGCGAGCCCGGCCCGGTGCAGCGCCTCGTCGCCCCTCATGCGCTGCCCCCCGTATTCCGCCTCGCCCAGCCCGATCAGGACCAGGGCGATGTGCGCGAGCGGAGCCAGGTCACCCGATGCGCCGAGCGAGCCCTGCGCAGGCACGATGGGATGAACCCCTCGTTCGAGCATGGCCAGCAGGAGCTGCAGCGTCTCGAGACGGATGCCCGAGTGACCCTTGGCCAGCGTATTCGCGCGAATCACCATCATCGCGCGCACGACCGCGGTGTCGAAGGGCCGGCCCACTCCCACGGCATGGCTCATGACGATGTTCCGCTGTAACGCACGCACCTGTTCCGGGGGAATCACCCGGTCCTTGAACGCCCCGAAACCGGTCGTGATGCCGTAAATGATCCGGCCCTCGGCCACGAACTGCTCGACCGCCGCGCGCGCGGCCCGCACCTTCGCCTCTGCACCGTCAGTCAGCTTCACCGAGAGCTCCCCCGGCTTTGCATAGGCGGCCAGCAGCACATTTTCGATCGTCAGGCTTTCGCCGTCCAGCTCAAGGTGATACAACGCAGCCCTCCTTCGGACTGTTGCGGCGATCAGGGCGCGGCTGCCTGCCTTGCGCGCTCGATCATGGCGCGCGTCGCCGGCATGAGGGGATACGCATCGAGATCATCGACGGAAACCCAGCACAGCTCGGCGGCATCATCGCCCACCACCAGATCGCCCCCTGAATAGGTCACCAGGTAGTCGATCACCACATAATGATAGCGGATGCGGCCGTCTTCGTCACGTTGGATCGGCTCAAAAGCGCCCAGAAGCGGACCGACCACCACCTCGATGCCGCACTCCTCCCGCACCTCTCGGCGCACTGCCTCTTCCAGCGTCTCGCCCACATCGACGAGGCCGCCGGGCAGCGCCCACGAGCCCCGCGCGGGGGGCTGCCCGCGACGCTCCAGCAGCACCGCGCCATCGCGCCACACCACCGCACCCACGCCCACCATCGGCCGCCGCGGGTACAACCGCTCCGAGCGATCTTCGGCTACCGTCATATGGCCTCGAAAAAAAGCCCCCGCTTGCGCAGGGGCTTGGATAGTCCGCAATGGACACGCTTACTTTTTGGCGGAATAACCCGGGCCATCCCTGAAGAAGGCCGCATTGAGCTCGATGGATCCCACGTATTGCGGAAACTCAACTTTGAGATCCTCTTCCGGCCGGATGGCATCCACCGGGCATTCTGGCACACAGGCGCCGCAGTCGATGCAGGTGTCCGGGTCGATGTAGAACCAGGGCCACTGATCCTCTGGCTCACCGGGGATGATGCATTCCACCGGGCAGACCTCTGCGCAGGCGCCGTCGCGAATGCACAGGTCAAAGATCACATGAGTCATGGCGCTCCTCCTGAATATGAGCTTGTGATGTGGAATTGCCGAAATAGAAGTCTGTACTCTATGGTGCAGAGCAAGGCCATTCTAAAACGGCAAACGAAAGATGTCAACTGCGAGCTACTTCCGCCAGCCTCTCCGGATCGCAGATCGTGATCCGCTTGCGGCCAATTTCGATCAGGCCCTGCGTCTTCATGTCGTTAAGCACCTGGGTCGCGGTCTCCCGATAGGTGCCGATTGTCTCGGCCAGGTCCTGGTGTGTCATCCCGAGAATGTCGGGCGAGTTGCGTTCGGCCGACAGCCGAAGCAGCAGCGACGCCAGGCGTGCAGGGATGCCCTTGAAAGCCATGTCTTCGAGCCGCGACTCTGCGTCGTTCAGCCGGCGGCCGGTGATCTCCAGCAGGCGCAGGCCGACCAACGGCTTGCTGAGGATCAGGCGCTCCAGGTCGGCTCGGCTCATCACCAGGATCATGCAATCGTCGAGCGCTTCTGCGAAAGCGTTGTGCATCTGCTGGCCCAGCAAGGCCATCTCACCGAAGAGCGTCCCCGGCCCCAGCGTCGCGATGACGAGCTTCTTGCCCTCGGGCGAGATGCGGTAGAGCTGCACCTTGCCCTGTTTGATCAGGAACAGGACTTCGCTGACATCTTCCGGCTGGTAGAAGACCCGACCGCGCGGAACGTTGGTGATCGTCGTCATCCGGTCCAGTTCCGCCATGTCACGGTCAGACAGGTCCCGGAACAGGTCCACGTCCGACAGGTAGCCGAGCTTCTCATCCATGCTGGCCTCCGC
>Ga0123333_10005804_pt1 | contig 11001 bp, 8 predicted proteins | sample BioC12SIPDNA_3_FD_89957 | JGI IMG/M metagenome (GOLD analysis project Ga0123333, IMG submission 89957) | Anaerobic biogas reactor microbial communites from Washington, USA - Biogas_R2_B C12 SIP DNA | ecosystem: Engineered > Bioreactor > Anaerobic > Unclassified | place: Washington, USA...
CACGATGCCCCTCGATCTGTTCGAGCGGGTGACGGTAGACGGCGCCCACCTGCCCAAGGCGCTGCACGACCTCCGGTCCCGTGAGCACCTCGGCGAGGTGGTGGTCCTCTCCACGTGCAACCGCACCGAGGTCTACGCAATCGCGGAGCGCTTCCACGGCGCCTACTCAGACGTCCGGCGCTTCTTCTCCGAACTGGCCTTCGCCACGCCCGACGAGTTCTCCGACCACCTCTACGTCCACTACGACCACGAGGCCGTGGAGCACCTGTTCTCGGTGGCAGCCGGGCTCGACTCGGCGGTGCTGGGCGAGGCCGAGATCCTCGGCCAGGTCCGTCGGGCGTGGGAGCAGGCCGGCGAGGAGCAGTCGTCCGGCCCGATCCTCAACCTGCTGTTCCGCCACGCCCTGGAGACGGGCAAGCGCGCCCGCACCGAGACCGAGATCTCCCGCGGAACGGCCTCGGTGTCCCACGCCGCGGTGGAGATGGCCGCCGAGCAGCTCGGGTCGATCGAGGGTGCCAAGGTCCTGATCCTGGGAGCCGGCGAGATGGCCGAGGGCATGGCCACCGCGCTGCAGACCGCCGGTGTGGTCGAGGTCCTGGTGGCCAACCGCACCTGGCGCAAGGCCCGCGCGCTCGCCGACCGCATCGGTGGAGAGGCCGTCCGCTACGCAGACCTGCCGGCCGCGCTCACCAGCGTCGACCTCATGCTCACCTCCACCGGCGCCACGGTGCCCGTGGTCGAACGAGACGACTTCGCGCCCATCATGGAGGCCCGTCACGGCCGGCCCCTCCTCATCGTCGACATAGCGGTGCCCCGCGACGTCGATCCCGAGGTCGGCTCGCTGCCCGGCGTCACCCTCCTCGACATGGACGACCTCCGCCGGTTCGCCCAGTCCGGTATAGACCGGCGCAGCCACGAGATGGCCGCGGTGCGCGAGATCATCAACGAGGAGATCGAGCGCTACCGCTCGGCATCGTCGGCCCGTTCGGCCGCCCCCGTCATCAAGGCCCTCCACCTGTGGGCCGAAGACGTCCGGGTGGGTGAGCTCGCCCGCTTCGACTCCCGGCTCCAGGGCCTGGACGACCGTCAGCACGAGGCGGTCGAGTCCCTCGCACGCGGGATCGTGAACAAGATGCTGCACCGGCCCACCGTCGCTCTCAAGGAGCACGCCGGGTCCGTGACCGGCGACCGGTTGGCCGATGCCATGCGTCAGCTCTACGACCTCGACGGTCACCCGCTGCCCGAGTGAACCGGTCGTGACCGGCCAGACCCTGCGAGCAGCCACCCGAAGCAGTCCGCTCGCCCGCTGGCAGGCCGACCACGTAGCGGCGCTGCTGCGCCGTGCCCACCCCGGGCTCGCCGTGGAGATCGTGCCCGTCGACACCGAAGGCGACCGCCGGCTCGACGTCCCGATCTCGTCGTTCGGCGGCAAGGGGGTGTTCGCCAAGGAGGTCCAGGCCGCGGTCCTCGACGGGCGGGCCGACTTCGCCGTCCACTCGGCCAAGGACCTGCCCGCCGTCACCGTTCCCGGCCTGGCGCTGGCCTGCGTGCCCGCCCGCGGTGATGCCCGCGACGCGCTGGTCGGATCCACGCTCGAGGGGCTGGCGTCGGGAGCGGTGGTGGCCACCGGATCGCAGCGCCGCCGGGCGCAGTTGAGCGCCCTCCGCCCCGATCTGTCGTTCACCGAGCTGCGAGGCAACATGGCCACGAGGCTCTCGAAGGTGCCGAGCGGGGGAGCGATCGTGGTGGCCGCGGTCGCCCTGGAGCGGCTCGGCCTCACCGATCACCTGTCGGAGGTTCTCGACGTCGACCAGATGGTCCCCCAGGTAGGGCAGGGTGCGCTGGCTGTGGAGTGCCGGGCCGACGACGCGGCGACCTTCGACCTGCTCCAGGCGGTCGAGGACGGCCGATCGCGCCGGCGGGTGGACGCCGAGCGTGCCTTCCTCGCCGAGCTGGGGGGAGACTGCGACCTCCCGGCCGGAGCCCACGCCACGCTCGATGCCGGCGAGGACGCGGGGGTCCTTCGGCTCGACGCCTTCCTCGCCGAGTCCGGTGAGCCGGGCGCGGGTTCGGCGCGCCACTCCGCAGCGGGAGACGACCCCGAGAGCGTGGGCATCGCGGCGGCCCGCCACCTCCGCGAGGCCCTTGGGTGATCGCCGTCCGCCAGCTGGCTGACGGCGCTGAACCCAAGACTTCGTAGCATCTCGTCGTGACCGTCTATCTGGTTGGAGCCGGACCTGGTGATCCCGGGTTGCTGACCCTTCGGGGCGCGGAGCTGCTGGCGATGGCCGACGTCGTGGTGCACGACCGGCTCTCGGCCGCGGAGCTGCTCGACCTGGCCCCGGCCGAAGCCGAGCGCATCGACGTCGGCAAGGCCCCCAAGCACCACCGCATGACCCAGGACCAGATCAACGCCCTCCTGGTCGAGCGGGGCCTGGGCGGGCAGGTGGTCGTGCGGCTCAAGGGCGGCGACCCGTTCGTTTTCGCCCGAGGCAGCGAAGAGGTCCGTGCCCTGGCCGCCGCCGGAGTGCCCTACGAGGTCGTGCCGGGCATCACCTCGGCGCTGGCGGTGCCGGCCTACGGCGGGATCCCCGTCACCCAGCGCTTCTCGTCCACGTCGTTCACGGTGGTGACCGGGCACGAGGACCCGTCCAGCGGAGACGGCACCGTCGACTGGGCCGCCGTGGCCAACACCGGCGGAACGCTCGTGATCCTGATGGGCGTGGAACGCTGGCCGAAGATCGCCGAGCGGCTCCTCGCCGCCGGTCGGTCGCCCGACACACCGGCCGCCGCGGTCCGTTGGGGGACCCGGCCCGAGCAGCACACCATCCGGGCCACCCTCGCCACCCTGGCCGACCATCCCATGGAGTCGCCGTCGGTCATCGTGGTCGGCTCGGTGGCGGCGGAGGACTTCAACTGGTTCGAGGGTCGACCGCTCTTCGGCCGGACCGTGGTCGTCACCCGGGCCCGCGCCCAGGCGTCTGCGTTCGCCCGCGAGCTTCGCACCCTCGGCGCCGCGGTGATCGAGGCCCCCACCATCGAGGTCGTCGAGCCCTCCGACCACGGTGCCGCGCTCCGGCGAGCCGTGAGCGCCATCGGCAGCTACGACTGGCTGGTGCTCACCTCTCCCAACGGCGTCGCCCGAACCTTCGACCTGATCCCCGACGCCCGGGTGCTGGCCGGGGTGAAGGTCGCTGCGGTCGGCTCGGTCACCGCAGAAGCCGTGGCAGCCCACCGCGTGGTGGCCGACCTGGTGCCCGAGCGGTTCGTGGCCGAGGGCCTCACCGAGGTGTTCCCGGCGCCGCCGGCCGGTGGCGGACGGGTCCTGCTGTCGCGGGCGGAGGTCGCCCGCACCGAACTGCCCGACGCGCTGCGGGCCATGGGGTGGGAGGTCGACGACGTGGCTGCCTACCGGACCTCACCGGCGGCCGTCGGACCTGAGCTGGTGGAGCGCATAGCGGCGGCCGACGCCGTCACCTTCACGTCGTCGTCCACCGTCACCAACCTGGTCGACGCGGTCGGGGTCGATCGAGTTCCACCGGTGGTGGCCAGCATCGGTCCGATCACGAGCGCCACCGCGAGGAAGCTCGGCCTCGAGGTCACCGCCGAAGCAGACCCCCACACCACCGAGGCGCTGCTCGAAGCGTTGGTGGCGGCGCTGAGCCCTTAGAGGTGTGGGTGCTGTGGTCGAATTGTTCGACCACAGCACCCGCACCTGCCGGGGTGGCGAGCGAATCCGCGGGTGGCGGCAGGTGCGGTGGGCGCTAGAACCTCTGGATGGCTGATCTGGGCGCGGTGGTGTTCGACTTCGACGGGCTGATCGTCGACACGGAGACCCCCATCTTCGACATGTGCCGCTCGGCGCTGGTGGAGATGGGCCACGACATCGACGTGGCGGCCTGGTCGCGCTGCGTGGGGTTGGGCGACGCCGACAGCTTCACGGTGCTGTGCGACGCGGTCGGGACCGAGCTCGACCGGGGTGAGTACGACGAGGTCTACCGGCGACAGGACCGATCCTGGTACGACAGCGTCCCGGCGCTGCCGGGAGTGGTCGACCTGCTGGGTGCCCTGGCCGCGTTGGGCGTTCCGGTGGGCGTGGCGTCCAGCTCACCCGGCCACTGGGTCGAGCGCCACCTGGACCGGCTGGGTCTGATCGACCGGTTCGACACGATCGCCACCGAGGACCGCGTCGGCGGCCGGACCAAGCCGGCGCCCGACGCCTACCTGCTGGCGTGCTCGGACCTCAGCGTCGACCCGGCGAACGCGGTGGCACTCGAGGATTCGGCCAACGGAATCCGCGCCGCGCTGGCCGCGGGGATGTCGGTGGTGGCCGTGCCCAGCTTCATCACGTCGCACACCGACCTGTCGGCCGCGCACCACACCGTCGACTCCCTCGCCGTCCTCACCGTCGACCACCTCCAGGACCTGGTGGCCACCCGGCGAGACTGATCAGACCGCGACTCGTTCTGGTAACCGGATGTGGCTCTGGGCCGCGTGTCGCACAACCAGAACGAGTGGGGGTGGGCCGTGGACTCGTTCTGGTAACCGGATGTGGCTCTGGAGGCCACCCGCCACAACCAGAAGGAGTGGGACGCCCGGAACGAGGGAGGCCTGGTTCTGGTAACCGGAAGTGGCTGGGGAGGCCGTGTCGCACAACCAGAACGAGTGGGAGTGGGTGGGCTGCTCGTTCTGGTAACCGGAAGTGGCGCTGAGGGCCACTCGCCACAACCAGAACGAGTGGGACGATTGGGTCCGTAGGCTGGGAGCGTGTTCCCGCAACGGCGTCTTCGTCGTCTCCGTCGAACCCCGGCTCTGCGCCGGATGGTGGCCGAGACCATCCTCACCCCCAACGATCTGATCGCACCGCTGTTCGTGCGGGAGGGCATCACCGAGGCCCAGCCGATCTCCTCGCTACCCGGCGTCGTCCAGCACACGCTCGACTCGATGCGTGCCGAGGTGAAGCACCTGATCGACCTCGGCGTCCCGGCCGTGATCCTGTTCGGCGTACCCGAGCACAAGGACGCCGAGGGCACCGGCGCCAGCGACCCCGACGGCATCGTCCAGGTGGCGCTGAAGGACCTGCGCGACGCCTTCGGCGAAGACGTGGTGCTGATCGCCGACCTCTGCCTCGACGAGTACACCGACCACGGACACTGCGGGCTGCTCACGCCCGACGGCTCCGTCGACAACGACGCCACGATCGACCGCTACGCCGAGGTCGCCATCGCCCAGGCCGAAGCCGGGGTCGACATCGTGGCGCCCTCGGGGATGATGGACGGCCAGGTGGCGGCCATCCGAGACGCGCTCGACGAGGAGGAGTTCGGCGACGTCGCCATCCTCGCCTACGCCGCCAAGTACGCGTCGGGGCTCTACGGCCCGTTCCGTGACGCTGTCGACGTCGAGATCGCCGGCGGGGGAGACCGCAAGGCGTACCAGCAGGACTTCCGCAACGCGCGCGAGGCGCTGGAGGAGGTTCGGCTCGACGTGGCCGAAGGGGCTGACATGTTGATGGTGAAGCCCGCCGTGACCTACCTCGACGTGATCGCCCGGGTCAGAGCCGAGCACGACCTGCCCGTCGCCGCCTACCACGTGTCGGGCGAGTACGCGATGGTGAAGGCGGCCGCCGCCAACGGGTGGATCGACGGTGACCTGGTCGCGCTCGAACAGCTCACCGCCGTGAAGCGTGCCGGCGCCGACCTGGTGCTCACCTACTTCGCCCGAGAGATCGCCGAGGCCCTCGCATGACCGACCAGACCCTCACCTCGAACGGCTCGGCCGGGGCCGACCCAGCCCAGCCGGAGCAGACGTCAGCCACCGAACTGCCGCTGTCGCAACAGCCCCACACGAACCAGGAGCTGTTCGACCGTGCGCAGGCGGTGATCCCGGGCGGCGTGAACTCCCCGGTGCGGGCGTTCGACGCAGTGGGCGGTACGCCCTACTTCGTCTCGATGGCCGCCGGCGCCCACGTGTGGGACGTCGAGGGCAACGCCTACGTCGACATGGTGCAGTCCTACGGTGCGGTGATCGGCGGCCACGCCCACCCGCACGTGGTGGAGGCGATCCGCCGTGTCGCCGGCGAGGGAACGTCGTACGGCGCGCCGACCCACCGCGAGGTGCTGCTGGCCGAGGCCATCACCGCCCGGGTGCCGTCCTGTGAGAAGGTGCGGCTGGTCTCTAGCGGCACCGAGGCCACCATGACGGCCATCCGCCTGGCCCGCGGCGCCACCGGCCGCAACCGCCTGGTGAAGTTCGCGGGCAACTACCACGGCCACAGCGACTCTCTGCTCGCAGCGTCCGGTTCCGCGGTGGCCCACCTCGATCACAGCGACGGGGCCACGGTGCCCGGTTCGGCCGGCGTCCCGCCGGGGGCCGTGGCCGACACCACCGTGGTCCCCTACAACGTGGTCCCCACGCTCGACGACACGGTGGCCTGCGTGATCGTCGAACCGGTGGCCGCCAACATGGGTCTGGTGGCTCCGGCGCCGGGGTTCCTGCGCGGCCTGCGGGAGGAGTGCAGCCGCGTCGGTGCGCTCCTCGTGTTCGACGAGGTCATCACCGGCTTCCGCCTCGGGGTCGGTGGCGCCCAGCAGGTCTACGGCGTCACGCCCGACCTCACCTGCTTCGGCAAGGTGATCGGCGGTGGCCTGAACATCGGTGCCTTCGGCGGCTCGGCAGCGGTCATGGACGAACTGGCACCGCTCGGTCCGGTGTACCAGGCCGGCACCCTCTCGGGTAACCCGCTCGCCACCGCGGCTGGTCTCGCTGCGCTGTCTCTTCTCGACCAGGACTCCTACACCCACCTCGACTCGGTGGCGATGCACCTGGCCGTCGGGCTGGAGGACGCCTTCGCCCACGCGGGGTTGGAGATCCAGGTGCCGCGGGTCGGGCCGCTGGTAGGCCTGTTCGCGGGGCCCGCGCTTCCCCACGACTACGAGTCGGCCCGCGGGACCGACGAGACCCTCTACGGGCGTCTCTTCCACGCGCTGCTGGCCCGGGGCGTGGCGCTGGCGCCCGGCGCGTACGAGGTGATGTTCCCCGGTCTGGCCCACACCCCCGCGGTCATAGACCACGTGGTCGCTGCCGCTGCCGATGCAGCAGCCGAGGTGGCGGCCGCCCGCGCCGGGTGATCGCCCCGATTCCGGCTAGCAAGGGAGGGGGAACAGACACCACGGAGGCTTCGAGATGACCGATACCGGCGACCGCACCGACCAGCTCGGCCCGTTGACCGAAGCGGTCGATGCCGCGCTCGCCGACCTGGCCGGCCGCAGCGCGGTGGCCCGGTTGTGGGATCGCGACCACACGCTGTGGTCCGACGACCCGACGGAGCTGGCCGACCGCCTCGGCTGGTTGGACGTGTTGGACGAGATGCTGGCAGCGCGAGCGGAGATCGACGGCTTCGTCGACGGCCTGCTCGCCGACGGCTTCACCCATGCGGTGGTCATGGGGATGGGCGGTTCGAGCCTGTTCCCCGAAGTGATCACCCGGTCCTTCCCGAGCGGCGACCGCGGGCTCCAGCTGAGCGTGCTCGACAGCACCGACCCGGCCGCGGTGGCCAGGGTCGTGGCCCAGTCGCCGCCGGAGCGGACCCTCTACCTCACCTCTTCGAAGTCGGGCAGCACCATCGAGACCCGCAGCCACCTCGAGTTCTTCTGGGACCGGGTCGGCAACCCGGGTCAGTTCGCGGTGGTGACCGACCCCGGATCGGCGCTGGCCGACCTGGCCCGCCAGCGCGGGTACCGCCACGTGTTCGAGAATCGCACCGACATCGGTGGCCGCTACTCCGCCCTCAGCTACTTCGGTCTGGTGCCGGCGGCGCTGGCCGGCGTCGACTGGGCCGGGTTGGTGGAGCGTGCGCTCGCCGTGGTCGACGTCCTGCGCTCTCCGGATCCCGGTGTGAACCCGGGGCTGTGGCTCGGTGCCGCCATGGGGGCCTCGGCCCGGTCCGGTCGGGACAAGCTCACCCTGATCCTCGATCCCCGCATCGAGGCGTTCGGTCTCTGGCTGGAGCAGCTCATCGCCGAGTCGACAGGCAAGCACGGCACCGGAGTGGTCCCGATCGTCGACGAGCCGCTCGGGCCGGTCGACGTGTACGGCTCGGACCGGCTGTTCGTCGCCGTGGGCGACGTCGACCACCCCATCGGCCTGGAGGTGCTGGCCGAGGAGGGTCATCCCGTGGCGGAGCTGGGCTTCGACGACGTGATGGAGCTCGGCGCCCAGTGCCTGATCTGGGAGGTGGCCACCGCCATCTGCGGTGCGGTGCTGGGAATCAACCCCTTCGACCAACCCAACGTGGCCGAGGCCAAGGAGGCCACCAACGCGGTCCTGGCCGGCGATGCCGAGCTGCCGGCTCCCGTTCCACTTGACCGGGTCCTCGATGCGATCCGACCGGGCGACTACGTCTCGATCCAGGCGTACGTCGAACCCGACGACGAGGTGGTCGATGCGCTGGAGGAGATCCGCCTCGAGCTGCGCGACAAGTACAAGGTGGCCACCACCTTCGCCCTCGGGCCCCGCTTCCTCCACTCGACCGGTCAGCTGCACAAGGGTGGTCCGCCCACCGGCGTGTTCCTCCAGGTCGTGGGGCCCGACCCGGTCGACGCCTCGGTGCCGGGGCGCGACTTCTCCTTCTCCCAGCTCAAGCAGGCCCAGGCCGACGGCGACCTCATCACGTTGGATCGCCACGGCCTCAGGGTGGCGAGGGTGACCGTCGGTCAGCTGGAGGCCGCCGTCTCCTAGGCCCCAGGTCCGCGATCGCTTCTCGGGAGCCGAGCGGTACTGCCGGCCGGGCCTCGGGCAGGGAACCGAGCTGGTCACGGTGGGTGGCGGGTTGCTTTGCTTGGCCACTTGGCTATGGTCCGGGTCATGCACCGATCGTTGATGTCCGGTGCACCGCGCGACGGTGCCGTCGTGGCCGACACCTGGTCGGCCTGTCTGCACCTGCGCCTCCTCACCGACGTGGGCGACGCCTGGCGGGCGCTGCTCTTCGGTGCGCCTCCGGCCGCCGTCTGAGCCTCAGCGACTACGGCCCGCGTTCGGGCACCAGACCGCGCGGTCCCACCGTGAGCACCCGGTCGCCCAGCCGCTGAGGTGACGCTCGACGAGCGCGCCAGTCCGGTGTGCTCGTCTCCCGTCAGGTCAGGTCACGTCCCGAGAGGAGGTGTCAATGGCACGGCAGATGAAGAAGCCAGGTAGGTCCGTCCTCGAGAAGCGGCGCGACAAGCAGGCCAAGCGCGCCAAGCGCGACGAGGCCGAGCAGCGTCGCGACCGGATGTCGCGAGCATCCGCTTAGCGGAGCCGAGCGGCATGAACCCGGGCCCGGGTCCTCCCTCCCGAGCCCGGGTTCTCCGCTCCCGACGCAGGGCGCTGGAACCGTCCGACAGCACAGCGTTCCGACCGCCCGAAGGTCCCCGAAGTCGCCGCACGCGCTAGGCGCGTCGCCGGCGCCGAACACGAAGGAGTCAGTTCCATGTCACCCACCCAGACCCCAGTTCCGCCCACCGTCGCCATCGATCCGTCGGTGGACCGGTGGACCCGTACCGACCTGGACCTCGACTTCATCCTCACCCAGTTGCGCGGCACGTTCGACGGCAAGCTCGAGCAGCTTATGTCGCTGCCGTCGGGCGACCCGGCGTGCGCCGGCCACGCAGCATGGCTCGACTCGATCAACGCTGCGCTCCAACGGATCCACGACGGCACCTACGGCACGTGCGACGTGTGCGACGGCCCGATCAGCGCGGCGCGCCTCGAGGTGGTGCCCACCACCACCCGGTGCGTGGGCTGCAACGCGACCTGAGAGTGACGGCCCGGCCGGCGGCTCAGTCGTCCGGTTCCAGCCGGTCCATGAGTCGGCTCCGGTCCAGGATCGCGTCGCTGGTGACCATCCCGCGCAGGTGGCCGGAGTCGTCGACGATGGGGAGGTGGTCGACGTCGCCGTCGACCATCGCCCGCAGGGCCTGACCGAGGTTCCAGCCAGGGCTCCCGCGCGGCACGTCGTGGCGTGACACCTCGGAGAGCTGGGTGTCGGCCCAGGTCTCGTGGTCCAGGGCCAGGACGTCGTCGAGCGTGACCAGGCCGAGGAAGACGCCGTCGTCGTCGACGAGCGGCACCGCCCGCCTGCGGGCGAGCGAGACGTGCTCCGCGAAGAACAGCGCGACGGTGTCGTCGGGACGGGCCACCGCCGGATCGGTCGAGAGCACCTCGGCTATCGGCAGGTCGGCGCGCTCCTCCAGGAACCCGACGCGCATCCGCCGCTGGTACGACGACACCGACGCCTTGCCCATGACGATCTGGGCGATGGTTGCGGCGATCAGCCCGGGCACCACGAAGCCGGGCCGACCGGTGGCCTCGGCCACGAACATCACCGCAGCGAGCGGCACCCGGTAACCGGCGCCCAGGAACGCGGCGATGCCCAGGACGACGAACAGCGAGTGGTTGTCGGCATCGAACACCCCCGCCAGCACCCGACCGGTGAGCGCCCCCTGGACCACCAGGGGCACGAAGAGGCCGCCCGCTCCGCCGCCGGCCACGGTCGCCGCCGTGGCCGCGGCCCGGATCGTGGCCAGCGCCACAACGATCCAGAGCCCCCGCGACGGGTCGAGTGCGAACTCGACGCTGCTGTAGCCCGGCCCCAACGCCAGGGGGCCGGCATCGAAGGCCTCCATCGAGATGACGGCCAGGGCACCGAGCACGGCACCGCCGGTGGCGACCCTGGTGACGGCGCCCAGCCGCTCGGCCAGGGCCTTGGCGCCCTTGATGACCAGGGCGAACACCCGCGCCCCGATGCCGCACGTGATGCCGATGAGCGCGGCGTAGCCGAGATCGCGGAGGTCGATCGGTGGGTTGCCGGCCACCGGTATGAGCGGTTCGGTTCCGTTGATGGCGACGTAGGTGGTGTAGCCGGAGGCCGCGCCGACCAGGGCGGGCAAGAGGCTGTGACGGGCCAGGTCCTCCTGGTACGGCACCTCCAGGGCGAACACCGCACCGGTGGCCGGCGCCTTGAAG
>Ga0123333_10005809_pt1 | contig 10997 bp, 12 predicted proteins | sample BioC12SIPDNA_3_FD_89957 | JGI IMG/M metagenome (GOLD analysis project Ga0123333, IMG submission 89957) | Anaerobic biogas reactor microbial communites from Washington, USA - Biogas_R2_B C12 SIP DNA | ecosystem: Engineered > Bioreactor > Anaerobic > Unclassified | place: Washington, USA...
CCAATAAATTAAAGCAGAACCATTTGCCAGCCGCCCGGTTTTCTGGTATAATGTTCAAAAGGAGGTCTGCGATATGAGCGACAATTATCCGTCGGACGTCAAGCTCGACGAGAATCCGGACGGCAGCGTATCCTTTGCCACAGGCGTAGTGGAGACCATCGCGGGGCTCGCGGCGCAGGAAGTCGAGGGTGTTTCCAGCATGGCCAGCGTCTCCACCGGTTTTGCGGACATGTTCTCCCGCAAGTCCAGCCGCAACTTCACAAAGGGCGTGCGCGTGGACATCGACGGGAACATGGTGGCCGTGGATGTGACCATCATCGTCGAGTACGGCTCCCCCGTGCCGGACGTTGCCCGAAACATACAGGAGAACATCAAAAAGGCGATCGAGACGATGAGCGGCCTGGACGTGCGCAATGTCGACGTGCACGTGCAGGGCGTCAGCTTCGAGCGCGAGAACCGCGCGACGAAGGAGCTGAAGGAGCACCAGCAGAAGCTGCTCGAAAAGAGCGCGCAGGAGCAACAGGAGAAGCAGGAGCCCGAAGAGGAGGCCGCGAAGCAGCCGCCCCATCCGACGGCCGAAGCCGAGATGCCCGAGGACGACCTGGAGGACGATCTGGAGGACGACGAGCTCGACGACTTCGAAGACGACGAGCCGGACGACTTGCCCGAAGAGCCCGAGGTGGACGACGGAGCCGGCGAGGCCGAGAAGTAGCTCTCGCCGGGCGGGGGAGGGGTTTCCATGAGAGCGAGTTTTTGGGACCGGGTGCTGATGTTTCTGTTTGTGCTGCTCGCGTTTGTGCTCCTGCTCGGCACGGCGCTCAGGCCGCTGGGCACGGACATGATCCGCGAAATCGTACTGGGGCTTGAGGCCGAGATCGGCGAGTTCGGCGCGATGCTGGTCGCCTACGGCCTGACCGCGATCGTGGCGCTTCTGGGCGTCTACATGCTGATGATGATCTTCCGAAGGGGCGCCCGGCGGGACCGCGCGTTCATCACCGTGAACTCCGGCGACGGCGGCCGCGTTCGGATCGCGCTGTCGGCGCTCGAGCAGATGGCGCGCCAGGCGATCGGCCACGTCGAGGGCGTGCAGGACATGAAGATACGCATCGGCGCCGACGACGACTCCATCTCCGTCTCCGTCGACCTGTCGCTTTTGAGCGACTCGCACGTGCCGACGGTGACGATGAACATGCAGCGGACGATCCGCAACAACATCGAGGTCAACTGCGGCGTCGCCGTGCGCACGGTCGAGATCACCGTGAGCTCGCTCGCGGGCGCCGCGGCCGCCGCGAAGCCCCAGCGCGTCACAAAGAGGGGCCGCGTCTGGCGGGAGATTCAGGCCGCGCCGCACGCGCCGGAGCCCGTCCGGCAGCAGGAGAACGCCTCGAAGCCGGAGCGGGTTTCGGAGCCCGAGCCGGAGCCCGAGCCGCAGCCTGAGCAGGTTTTCGAGCCGGAGCAGGTTCCCGATCCGGAGCCGTATCCGGAGCCCGAGGCCGCGGTTCCCGACGATCCCGTCGTGGACGACCTGTTCGAGGTCGAGGGCGAGTTCGCGGACGCGGAGGAGGAAAAGCCCGCGGAGCCGGAAAACTAGGGGCCCGAAATACATTTCTCATTGCGGCGGCGCGGGTTTTGCGCCTCCGCAATGCTTGTGTCAAAGGAGTATGCGGATGAACAGGGTTACGGCGCGCACGCACGCGATGAAGCTGATCTACGAGTGGGAAATGGGCGGCGAGGGCGGCGAGGAGACGCGCCTGGGCCTCCTCGGGGCGGAGCCCGGCGAGGAGGAATACGCCTATATGAACCGCGTGTTCGAGGGCGTCGTCGAGAGCGCGCCGGAGCTCGACCGGCGGATCGAGGCCTGCGCGCACGGCTGGAAGCTCGATAGGATTTCGCGCGTCGACCTCGCGATTTTGCGGCTCGGCGCGTATGAGCTGATGTCGGGGCAGACGCCCGCGGGCGTCGTCATCAACGAGGCGGTCGAGCTCGCGAAGCTCTACTCCGGCGACAAGGCGCCGCAGTTCGTCCACGGCGTGCTCGGCGGCATCTCCCGGGGCGAAGCGCAATGACCGAGACGGCGCTTGGCATCGACACGAGCTGCTACACGACCTCCGTCGCGCTTGCGGGCGCGGAGGGCATCGCCGTTCACCGCAGGAAGCTTCTGGAGGTCGAGGGCGGCGCGCGCGGACTGAGGCAGTCCGACGCGCTGTTTCAGCATGTAAACCGGCTTCCGGAGCTGCTCGAGGAGATGCTCTCCGAGGCGGGAGACATCTCGATCCGAGCCGTCTGCGCGAGCGCGCGGCCGCGGGACGTCGAGGGCTCGTACATGCCGGTGTTCCTCGCGGGGCTGTCGTTTGCCCGATCCATCGCGGCGGCGCTTCGCGTTCCAAAGTACGAGACGAGCCACCAGCAGGGGCATGTGCGCGCGGCTCTGGTGGGTTCGGGGCTCGCGGATGAGGAGTTTCTGGCCGCGCACCTGTCCGGCGGCACGACGGAGATGCTGCGCGTGCGCCCGGGGCTTCATATCGGGCGGCTCGCCGGGTCGAGCGACTTGCATGCGGGGCAGTTCGTCGACCGCGTCGGCGTGAGGATGGGGCTTCCGTTCCCGGCGGGGCCGGCGCTCGAGAAACTTGCGCGATTGGGCGAGGCGAGGAGCGCGATGCCGCTTGCGCACCGGGACGGCGACGTGTCGTTCTCCGGCGCGGAGGCCGAGGCTATGCGCATGCTCGACGCGGGCGCGAGGCCGGAGGACGTGGCGGCCGAGGTGTTCTCGTACCTCGTGCGCGCGGTCGCGAGGCTGATCTCGGACGCATACCGGCGCACGCGGCTCGCAAGCGCCTTGATCTCCGGCGGCGTCGCGTCCTCGGGGCTGCTTCGGGAATTGCTTCCCGCGCGGCTTTCGCGGCTCGACTGCCCCGTGAACATCCACTGGGGGGCGCCGGAGCTCTCCGGCGACAACGCCTGCGGCGTTGCATTGATCGGTTGGGAGGAATTTTGCGATGGGAAACATCATTGACGGCAAGGGAATCGCGGCGGAGATTCGCGCGGAGCTGAAGGGGCGCGCCGCGGCGCTTCGGGAGAGGGGAATCGCGCCGTGCCTCGCGGTCGTGCTCGCGGGCGACGACCCGGCGAGCCTGATCTACGTGCGCAACAAGAAGCGCGCCTGTGAGGAGATCGGCATCCTGTCGCGCGAGGTCACGCTGCCCGGCGACATCGAAGAGGACGCGCTGATCGCGGAGATTCAGGCGCTCAACAAGGACGAGACGGTCGACGCGATGCTCGTGCAGCTGCCGCTCCCGAGGCACATCGACGAGCGCCGCGTGCTCGCCGAGGTCGCGCCCGAGAAGGACGCGGACGGCTTCCACGTCGTGAACGCGGGGCTTCTGTTCTCCGGGCAGAAGAGCGTGCTGCCGTGCACGCCGGCGGGCTGCATGGAGCTCTTGCGGCGCGCGGGGACGGCGTTTCGGGGCAGGCACGCGGTCGTCGTCGGCCGGTCGAACATCGTCGGAAAGCCGATGGCGATGCTGCTGTTGAACGAGCACGCGACGGTCACGGTCTGCCACTCCCGCACGAAGGACCTCGCCGATTTCGCGCGCAGCGCGGACATACTCGTCGCGGCGGTCGGCCGCGCGGGGCTCATCACCGGCGACATGATAAAGCCCGGCGCGGCGGTCATCGACGTCGGCATGAACAGGCTCCCGGACGGCAAGGTCGTCGGCGACGTCGACTTCGCCTCGGCGCTTCCGGTCGCGGGGGCGATCACGCCGGTCCCCGGCGGCGTCGGGCCGATGACGATCGCGATGCTGATGCAGAATACGATCGTCGCCTGCGAGACGCGGCATGGATGAGAAGTGGACGCTCTCGGTCTCGGAGCTCAACGAGTACGTGCGCAAGAAGCTCGCCGGCGACCCGGTGCTTCGCGCGGTCGAGGTGCGCGGCGAGATTTCGGGGTTCAAGCGGCACGTGAGCGGCCACTGTTACTTCGCGCTGAAGGACGAGCTGGCGCGCGTGCAGTGCGTGATGCTTCGGCAGCAGGCGCTGTCGCTTTCGTTCGAGCCGGAGGACGGCATGCGCGTGACCGTGCGCGCGAGCGCGTCGCTGTACGCGGCCGGCGGCACCTACCAGCTCTACGTGCAGTCGATGAAGGCCGAGGGCGCGGGGGAGCTGTACCTGCGGTTTGAAAAGCTCAAGCAGAGGCTCGCGGCCGAGGGGTTGTTCGACCCTGCCAGAAAGCGCGAGATTCCGCTGTTTCCGAAGATGATCGGCGTCGCGACGTCGCGGACCGGCGCGGTCATCCGGGACATCATACGCGTGTCCAGAAGGCGCAATCCGAACGTCGGAATCCTGCTCGCGCCGTGCGCGGTGCAGGGCGCTCTGGCCGCCAGGGAGATCGTCGGGGCGATCGAGCGATTGAACCGCGACGGCCGGCCGGACGTGATCCTCGTCGGTCGCGGCGGCGGCTCGATCGAGGATTTGTGGCCGTTCAACGAGGAGATCGTCGCGCGCGCGATCGCGGCGTCGAAAATCCCGGTGATCTCCTGCGTCGGCCACGAGACGGACTTCACAATCGCGGACTTCGCCGCGGACGCGCGCGCGTCGACGCCGTCGAACGCCGCGGAGCTCGCGGTGCCGGTGCTCGCCGAGCTCCGGCAGTCGGTCATGAAGCTCTCCGGGGCGCTTTCGCGGGCGCTCTCGCGCTCGCAGGAGCTGCGCTGGGCGCGGCTGCGGGCGCTCGCGGGCTCGGCGGCGCTTGCACACCCGAAGAGGATGCTGATCGAGCGGCGCGAGGCCGCGCTCAAGGCGCTGACGGCCCGGCTCCCGCTGGCGCTTGAAAGGCGGCGCGACGCGCTCAGGCGGCGGCTCGACCTCGCGGAGCGGTCGCTCGACGCGCTCGACCCCGAGCGGGTGATCGCGCGCGGCTACGCGGTCGTGCGAAAGGGCGGCATTTGCGTGCCGGATGCGGCGCAATTGCGGTCCGGAGAAACAGTTGAAATACGGATGCGGGACGGCGACGTGCCCGCGGAGGTTCTGTGATGGAAAACGTGGGTTTTGAACAGGGGATGGAGGAGCTCGAGAGTCTGGTGCGCGCGCTGGAGACGGGCGAATTGCCGCTCGAGGAGTCCTTCCGGGCGTTTGAGCGCGGCATGGTGCTGAAGGCGAGGCTCGAAAAGCTGCTCGCGGAGGGCGACAAGCGCATACGCGTGCTGACCGCAACGGGGGAAGACATGCTCGAGGGGGAAATGTCCGAATGACGCTTCCGGAATACCGGGCGCTCGTCGACGAACGGCTCGACCAACTGCTGCCGGACGGCGACCTCGTGCTGCACAAGGCGATGCGCTACAGCGCGCTCGCGGGCGGCAAGCGGCTGCGCCCGTCGATGCTGCTCGCGGCGGTCGACATGCTCAGCGGCGACCGGGATGAGGCGCTCGACTTCGCGTGCGCGGTCGAGATGATCCACGCCTATTCGCTGATCCACGACGACCTGCCCGGCATGGACGACGACGACCTCCGGCGCGGCAAGCCGACGAACCACGTCGTGTTCGGCGTCGGGCAGGCGATACTCGCCGGCGACGGGCTCTTGAACTTCGCGTTCGAGGTGATGCTCGAGCGCGCGCTGCAGGCCCCCGGGCGCGAGCGGCCGTGCCTGCTCGCGATTTCGGAGATCGCGAGGGGCGCGGGCGTCTCCGGCATGATCCGCGGCCAGTGCCTCGACCTCGAGGCCGAAGGCGGGATCGCCGCGGAAAATTACGAGGTTTTGCTCGCGGAGATTCACGCGGGCAAGACCGCCGCGATGTTCGCGGGCTCCCTGCGCGCGGCATGCCGCCTCGCGGGGGCGGCGGAGGCCGAGCTTTTCGCGCTTTCCGAGTACGCCGTCGCGTTCGGCATGCTGTTCCAGGCGACGGACGACATACTGGATGTCGTCGGCTCCGCGCCCGAGGTCGGGAAGACGCTCGGCAAGGACGAGAGGAGCGGCAAGCTGACCTATGCGTCCGTCTACGGCGTCGGCGGGGCGCGCGACCGGGCGCTCTTGCTGCGCGACCGCGCGGTCGGGGCGCTCGAGCCGTTCGGCGCGCGCGCCAAGCTGTTTCGGGAGCTCGCGGATTCTTTAATTGATCGCACAAGGTAGAAGGAGTACAGATGCTCAAGGACATTCACTGCCCGTCGGACTTGAAGAAGCTGACGGTTCCGGAGCTCGAGGCGCTCGCCCGGGAGATCCGCAGGGAGATCATCGAGGCGGTCGCGCACAACGGCGGCCACCTCGCGTCGAACCTCGGCACGGTTGAGCTGACCATCGCGATCCACTACGTGTTCGACTGCCCGGATGACAAACTGGTGTTCGATGTCGGCCACCAGGCGTACGCGCACAAGCTGCTGACCGGCCGCTGCGAGGATTTCCGCAGGGGGCTTCGCAAGGAGGGCGGGCTGAGCGGCTTTCCGCGGCTCTCGGAGAGCGAGTACGACGCGTTCACGGCCGGACACGCGTCGACCGCGATCTCGGCGGCGCTCGGCATGGCGCGCACGCGCGACGTGATGAAGGACGACTGCCACGTGATCGCGGTCGTCGGCGACGGCGCGCTGACCGGCGGCATGTGCTACGAGGCGCTCAACGACGCAGGCCAGTCCGGCACGCGGCTGATCGTCGTGCTGAACGACAACGAGATGTCCATCGCGAGAAACGTCGGCGCGATGTCGAACTATCTGACGAGCCTGCGCCAGAGCAAGGGCTACCGGGCGTTCAAGCGCGGCGTGCGAAGGCTGCTCGAGCGCATCCCGAAGGTCGGCATGCCGATGTTCCGGTTCGTCGAGAAGCTGCGCGACCTGATCAAGGCGCCGTTTGTCGACGGCAAGTTCTTCGCGACACTGGGCTTCCAGTACATGGGCCCGGTCGACGGGCACGACCTCAAGCGGCTGATCCGCGTGTTGAAGCGCGCGAAGGACGAGACCGGGCCGCTGCTTCTGCACGTCGCGACGATCAAGGGCCGCGGGTACTCGCCCGCGGAGTCGCACCCGGACGAATTCCACGGCGTCGCGCCGTTCTTCGTCGAGACCGGCGAGCCGCGCGCCGAGGCGCATCTGGCGTGCGGGCATGTCGCGGCGCTCGAGCTCTCCGCGCTCGCGGACAACGACATACGCATCGCGGCCGTCACCGCGGCGATGCCCGGCGGCACCGGCATGTCCGCGTTCGCCGAGCGCCACCCGGACCGCTTCTTCGACGTCGGCATCGCCGAGGAGCACGCGGTCACGATGGCGGCGGGCATGGCGGCCTGCGGCATGAAACCGTACGTCGCGATCTACTCGACGTTTCTGCAGCGCGCGTTCGACCAGATCGCGACCGACGTGTGCATCAACGCCTTGCCGGTCACGTTCCTCATCGACCGCGCGGGGCTCGTCGGCGCGGACGGCGCGACGCACCAGGGCGTGTACGACCTGGGGTATCTCTCGATGCTCCCGAACATGGTCGTCGCCGCGCCGCGCGACGCGAGGGACTTGAAGCGGCTCGTGCGGTTGAGCGCCGAGCACGACGGGCCGATGGCGATCCGCTACCCGCGGGACGGCGAGGACATGGGCGCGCGGATGGAGTCGCACGGCGCGTTCGCGATCGGCGAGTGGGAGCTGTTGAGCGACGGCCAAGACGTGATGTTCCTCGCGGTCGGCAGGATGGTGCAGGCGGCGATGCTCGCGGCGATCGAATTGAACGGCAAGCGCGTGTCCGCCGGCGTGATCGACGCCAGGTTCGTAAAGCCGATGGACGAGAAATTGCTCGGGCACGCGGCGGGCGCGAAGCTGATCGTGACGCTCGAGGAGAACGCGCTCTCCGGCGGCTTCGGCGAGCGCGTGCTGCGCTGGCTTGCCGAGAGCGGCGAAAGGGCCGACGCGCTGGCGCTCGGCGTTCCCGACCGGTTCGTCGACCAGGCGGGCGTCGACCGGCAGCTGAAGGAGTGCGGGCTCGACCCGCTGTCGATCGCCGCGCGCGTGCTGGAAAGGCTCGGGCTGTGAAAAGGCGGGCCGACGAGAGGCTGTTCGACGAGCTGCACCTCGAGTCGATCGAGCTCGCGCGCGCCTTGATCATGGCGGGGCGCGCGCTCATAGGCGACCGGAAGATCGCGAGCCCGGCCGAGCCGGTCGCGGACGGGGAGAGCGTTCGCGTGCGCGGCGAGATCGACCGCTGCGTCAGCCGCGGCGCGCACAAGTTGCGGCGCGCGCTCGAGGCGTTTCAAATCGACGTAACCGGCCGCGCGTGCCTCGACGTCGGCGCGTCGACCGGCGGATTCACGGACGTTATGCTGCGCGCGGGCGCGCGGCACGTATACGCGGTCGACGTCGGCTACAACCTGCTCGACTACAGGCTGCGCTCCGACCCGCGCGTGACGGCGATGGAGCGCGTGAACGCGCGGTTCTTGAAGCCGGAGGACTTCCCGGAGAAACCCTCGTTCGGCGCGACGGACGTGTCGTTCATCTCGCTGAAGGCGGTGCTGCCGGCGGCTCTCGGGGTGCTCGCGCCGGGCGCGCAATTCGTCGCGCTCGTGAAGCCGCAGTTCGAGGCGCCCAGGGAGGACGTGGGCGAGAAGGGCGTCGTGCGCGATCCCGAGGTGCACCGGCGCGTGCTCCGGGACATCGTCGATTTTCTGCCTTCGATCGGCTGGAAGGGCGCCGGCCTCGAGTTCTCGCCGATCCGCGGCCCGGAGGGGAACATCGAGTTCCTGCTCCTGATCGCCCCGGCGAATGCGGCGGAAATTCTGCATGAAAATACAATTGACGACACAATCGCACGAGCTTATGACAAATTTATTAATTCGCGCATTTAGCACTTGTAACCCGCCGCGATTTTGTATACCATAGGGAATGGGGACGGGGGAGTGGTTTCATTGGACATACGCAGGGTGGGCGTTCTGTGGAACCCGAGGAAGTCCGCGGGTTTGCCGGTCGCCCGGCGCGTGATCAACATCCTCGAGGCGCGCGGCGTCGCGCCGTATCTGGACGCCGGTCTCGCCGCCGCGTTCAAGCGCCCGGTCGCTCCGAGCTTCGCCGACTGCGATCTCTTGTGCGTGCTCGGGGGGGACGGTACGCTGCTCTCCGCGCTCGACGTCGCAATCCCCAACGACATCCCGATGCTCGGCATTAACCTCGGGCGCGTCGGCTTCTTAAGCGAAGTGGAGCCCGACCGGCTCGAGGAGGATTTTGATCTGCTCTTCGAAGGCCGCACGTTCATGGAAAACCGCATGATTCTGGAGATCGAGGGGGAGAGCTCCGAGCGCATGTTCGCGCTGAACGAGATTTCCGTCATGCGCCGCGGCCAGTCCGTCGGCATACTGTCCCTGGAGCTTACGGTAAACGGCATGCTGGTCGACCGCATTTCGGGCGACGGGCTGATCGTGGCGAGCGCCACGGGCTCGACCGCCTATTCGCTGTCCGCCGGCGGGCCGATCGTCTGGCCGGGGCTGGACTGCTTTGTCTTGACGCCGGTCTGCCCGCACACGATGAGCGCCCGGCCGTTTGTCGCCCCCGCGAGCAACCGCGTGACCGTCAAGGTGCTCGGCGACCCTTCCCAGACCCATGCCGTGCTCGACGGCCGGCGAACGCTCGAGCTGTCGGAGGACCGATCGTCGGTGACCATCGTCAAGGGCGTGCGCAAGGCGCGGTTCGTCCGCCTGCGCGAGCGCGATTACTTCGGCCTTCTGCGGGAGAAACTCTCGCAATGGACGCACTGACCCCCCGAAACCACGCACTAGGAGGCTCGGCATGAAAAGCGTACGCCACGACATGATATTGGAGATCATCGAGAAGAAGGACATCGAGACGCAGGAAGAGCTGGCCTCGGAATTGAAGGCGCGCGGCGTTCGGGTTACGCAGGCGACCGTCTCCAGGGACATCAAGGAGCTTCGGCTGCTGAAGGTTCTCTCGGAGAACGGAGGGTATAAATATGCAACGGTCGAGCGCGCCGAGCGCGGGATGAGCGAGCGGTTCATACGCATACTCGCGGAGTCGATGATGTCGATCGACTCGGCGATGAATTTGATCGTCATCAAGACCATCACCGGGAGCGCGCAGGCCGCTGCCGAGGCGATCGACTCGCTCAAGTGGCAGGAGATACTGGGCACCATCGCCGGGGACAACACCATACTCGTCATCGCGCGCTCGGAGGAGATCGTCGATTCCATCGTCGGGCGCATACAGGCGCTGATCAAAAGATAGCGAGGCCAAGTCGTGCTTCTGGAAATCAACATCCGCAACATCGCCCTCATCGAGTCGCTCGGAATCGAGTTCTCGAGGGGCTTTAATGTGCTCACCGGCGAGACCGGCGCGGGGAAGTCGATCGTCGTCGACAGCCTGAACCTCGCGCTCGGCGGCCGCGCGGAGCGGGACATGATCCGCACCGGCGCGGAGAAGGCGAGCGTGCAGGCGCTGTTCGATATCTCGGACTGCCCGCGCGCCGCCGAGGTGCTCGAGGGGATCGGCGCGTCCGCCGAGGACGGGCTCGTCGCGGTCTCGCGCGAGCTCTCGGCGTCCGGGCGGAACATCTGCCGCGTGTCGGGCGCGGTCGTGCCGCTTCAGTCCGTCCGGCGGCTGACGTCGCTTCTGATGGACATCCACGGCCAGCACGAGCACCAGGCGCTCCTGGACCCCGAGCGACACATGGGCTTTCTCGACGCGTTCGGGACGGACGCGCACCGCGCGTCGATCGCCGGGATCGCGGAGAAATACCGCGAGCGGATGCGGCTCGCGGGGGCGATCAAGTCGGCGCTCTCGGACGCCGCCGGGCGGGAGCGCGAGCTCGAGGACATCGACCGGCAGCTGACGGAAATCCTCTCCGCGAAATTGAAGCCCGGCGAGGAGGCCGAGATCGCGGCGCGGCTCAAGATCCTGCAGAACGCCGAGCGCGTTCGGGAGAGCCTGTCGTCCGCGTATCAACTTACTTACGACGCGCCGATGAGCGCGCAGGAGGCGCTGAGCCGCTCGGCGGACGCGCTTTCGAAGATCGCCTCGCTCGACGCGCGCTA
>Ga0123333_10005818_pt1 | contig 10989 bp, 6 predicted proteins | sample BioC12SIPDNA_3_FD_89957 | JGI IMG/M metagenome (GOLD analysis project Ga0123333, IMG submission 89957) | Anaerobic biogas reactor microbial communites from Washington, USA - Biogas_R2_B C12 SIP DNA | ecosystem: Engineered > Bioreactor > Anaerobic > Unclassified | place: Washington, USA...
GGTCGGCTTGAGCGTACCCTCCATCGCGTGCCTTTCGTACGCGTCCATGGGCTGCCCCACCAGATGGTCCAGCCCCGAGGAGGCCACAGCGCACGGAGGCTCGGGCCCCGCCAGTTCCGGCGGCAGGTCATCCACCCCCAGGATCCCGTCGGCGTCCAGGACGACCATCGTTTCGACCGCATTGCGGAGCTGGCGGACGTTGCCCGGCCAGGGGAACTCGTAGAACCGCCGCCGCACGTCGGACGAAAACCGCTCCACGTTCTTGCGATGATGCTTGGCAAACTGCCGCCGGAAGTGCTCCATCAACGGCACCACGTCCTCCCGCCGGTCAGCCAGCGGCGGCAGGGCCACCGTGACCACCTTGAGCCGGTAGTACAGGTCCTCGCGGAAGTCGCCGCTGGCAATCGCCTCCTCCAGGCTGCGATTGGTCGCCGACAGCACCCGCACATTCACGTCAACCGGCTTGTTGTCCCCCACCCGCGAGATGCGGTTCTCTTCGAGCACGCGGAGCAGCTTGGTCTGCGTGGAGCGCGGCATTTCCCCCACTTCGTCCAGAAACAATGTTCCGCCGTTGGCGTACTCGAAAGCGCCCACCCGGTCGGTCCGCGCGTCGGTGTAGGCCCCCTTCACATGCCCGAACAACTCGCTCTCCACCAGGTTCCCGGCCACCGCGGCGCAGTTGAGCGGGAGGAGGCGTTTGCCCTTGCGGGGACTGTTCTGGTGAATGGCCTGCGCGATCAGTTCCTTGCCGGTGCCGCTGTCACCCGTGATGAGCACCGTGGCGTCGGTCGGCGCGATCCGTTTGACCCGATCCATCACCTGCTTCATGCTGTCACTGGTGTAGATGATCCCGTCGAACCCGAAACGCTCATCAAGCCGTTTGTTGAGTTCGAAGTTGTCGCGCCGCAGCCGCACGGCATCTGCCGCCCGCTCGGTCACAGCCCGCAGCCGGTTGGGGGTGATCGGCTTCTCCAGGAAGTTGAAAGCCCCCTGTTGCATGGCCTCCACCGCCTTGGGCACCGACGCGTGGCCGGTCACCATGATCACCTCGGCGTCGGGCAGGTACTCCTTGGCGCGGGCCAGCACCTCCATACCATCCACCTGGTTCATCACCAGATCGGTGATCACAACATCGAAGGCGTCCTGCTCGATGTGCCGCACGCCCTCCGGTCCGGACGTGGCGACCTGGCAGGGATACCCAACCCGTTCCAGGCTCTCGGCCATCGCTTGGGCCAGCGCCGGGTCGTTGTCGACGATCAGTACGCGAATCGTGGTCGCGGAAGCAGCAGGAGACTCGGACATGCCTTCGATGATACAAGATCCCGCGATTTGTCTGTAGGTCCACTCGGCGGGAATGAACCGGGTGGGCGATCGGGCGTCAGATGCGGCGTGGCGTGACGAATTCGAGAGTGAATTTCGTCCCCCGCCCCACGTCGCTCTGTACACTGATCCGCCCGCCATGCGCCTCGATGATCTTGCGCGCCGTGGGCAGCCCCAGACCGGAGCCGCCGTCCTTGGTGGAATAGAACGCGTCGAACATGTGCAGCGCCGTCGGCTCGTCCATCCCGGTCCCGGTATCGATCAGGTCGAGCGCGACGCCGTTGCGTGTAATCCGCGTGATGACTGTCAGCGAACCGCCGTCCGGCATCGCCTCCAGGGAGTTCTTGACCAGGTTCATCAACGCGGCACGGATGGTCTCCCGGTCCAGCATCACACTGGGCAGTTCGTTATCCAGATGCGGCAGGACGCGAATGCCGCACTCGCGCGACTGGACGTCGAACAGCCGCAGCACCGACAAGACCTGTTCATTCAGATTGGCGGGCGCCAGGTCCAGTGACCGCACCCGCGCGAATTTCAGGAAGTCGTTGAGCAGATTCTCCAGACGCGTGCACTGATCGTGCACCACGTCAATCTTCGCCCGGGCACGGCGCTCGCGCGGCGTCTCCGCGTCCGCCAGGTCTTCCGCCAGCAGATCCATGTTCATGCGGATCACGGCCAGCGGGTTCTTGATCTCGTGCGCCAACGAACCGGCCAGTTCCGCCAGTTCGTTGTAGTGCGACACCAGATGCTCGTGCTCCGCGACCAGGTCGCGGTCGAGGTCAGCGTCCGACGCAGCACGCATCACGGCAAGGTCTCTCCACCCGGCCCTAGTCGCGCCGGCGACCGCGATCACCCCTGTCACCGCGATCGCCCCGGTCACCGCGATCGCCCCGATCACCGCCCCGCGAACGGCGAGGTCGGTCCCGGTCACCCCGGTCGCCCCCTTCCGCGACCGGCAACTCGTCCTTCAACCCGAGTTCTTCCATCGCGCGCCGGCGGCTCAACTTGACGCGATCGTGGTCGTCGACGCCGATCACCATGACCTTCATCTCGTCCCCTTCGCTGCAGACGTCGGTCACGCTGCTGACGTAGCCATCCGACAGTTCGCTGATGTGGCACAGCCCATCGCGCCCCGGCAGGATTTCCACGAAGGCGCCGAAATCCTTGATGCTGCTGACACGCCCGGTGTAGATCTTGCCGATCTGCACGGTGGCGGTGCAGGCCTCAATCTGCGCCAACGCCTGTTCGACATACTCCTTGCTGTTGCCCGCCACGGTCACGGTCCCGTCGTCCTCCACTTCGATGACCGTTCCCGTCGTCTCCTGGATCATCCGGATATTCTTGCCGCCCGGCCCGATCAGGGCACCGATCTTGTCCGGATCGATCTTGGTGCGGATCAGCCGCGGTGCCCACGGCGAGATGTTGTCCTTGGGACGCGAGATCGTGCTGAGCATGGCGCGCAGAATCTCGATCCGCGCTTCGCGCGACTGCGCCATGGTGGCCCGAATGATGTCCGGGCTGATGCCGCTGATCTTCAGATCAAGTTGGATCCCGGTGATCCCGTTCTGGGTGCCGGCGATCTTGAAGTCCATGTCGCCGTAATGGTCTTCGTCTCCGATGATGTCGGTGAGCAACACCCACTTGTCGGACGACTCCTGCACCAGCCCCACGGAGATGCCGGCCACCGGATTGCTGATCGGCACGCCGGCCGACATCAGGCCCAGGGTGGCACCGCAGACCGAGGCCATCGACGACGAGCCGTTGGATTCCAGGATGTCGGAGATCACGCGCACGGTGTACGGGAACTCTTCCGGATCCGGCAGCACCGGGTTGACACTCCGCTCCGCCAGCGCCCCGTGGCCGATCTCGCGGCGGCCCGGACCCCGGATCGGCCGGCATTCCCCCACCGAAAACGGCGGGAAATTGTAGTCGAGCATGAACTTCTTCGAGTACTCGTCGACCAGCCCGTCAACCCGCTGTTCATCTCGCGCCGTGCCGAGCGTGACGGTGACCATCGCCTGGGTCTCTCCACGCTGGAACACGGCCGAGCCGTGCGTGCGCGGCAGGACGTCGACCAGGCACTGGATCTGGCGGAGGTCCTTGTATCCGCGGCCGTCGGGACGCGTGCCCGCCAGAATCAGATCGCGGACCACCGCGGATTCCAGGCGATGCCAGGCCGCGTCGAAGGCGAGCTGCGTCACCGCTCCTTCCGCCTCCGGATCCGGAATCACTTCGGCCAGCACCCGGGTGCGCAGCGCCAACACGGCTTCCGCCCGGGCCTGCTTGCCCTCCGTCCGCTTGACGGTCTTGAATTCCTCGTAGTACTGGCCCTTCAGCCGATCGAAGAGCCCGTCGTCGGGCGGCGGCACGAACTCGATCTTCTGCACGTTCACCTGTGCGGCCAGTTCGCGCTGCAGCGCAATGATCTCCTTGATCACGCCATGCGCATAGTCGATGGCCGCCGCCATCGTGTCTTCCGGCAGCTCGCGGGCAAACCCCTCAATCATGGCCACCGCCTGCTCGGTCCCCGAAACCACCAGGTCCAGCTCGCTCTCCTCCAACTCCTCGTGCGTCGGGAACGGCAAGAACTGCCCATCCAGACGCCCAACGCGCACCGACGCGATCGGTCCCAGGAACGGGATGGGGGAAATCAGCAGCGCCGTGGCGGTGCCGTTCATCGCCAGCACGTCGGCATCGTTCTGCCGGTCACTCGAGAGCACTACGCTCTGGCACTGGACCTCGTCCATGTACCCTTCGGGGAACAGCGGGCGGATCGGGCGATCGATCAGCCGCGCGGTGAGCGTCTCCTTGGTGCTGGGACGCCCCTCACGTTTGAGAAACCCGCCGGGAAACTTCCCGGCCGCCGCATACCGCTCACGATAGTCGCACATCAGCGGAAAGAAATCGATGCCGGGCCGGGGAGGGCCGGACGTGACGGCGTTGAGCACCACCGTCCCGCCATACTGGACAACTACCGCCGCCGATGCCTGACGGGCCAGCTGGCCCGTTTCCATAGAGAGAATGTGCTTGCCGATCTGCTTTTCTACTCGTACCTTCACTTCCTTCTTCCTAACATTGCTTGCGTCCCAATGCGGACACGGACATCAACCGGGGAGGGCCCTTAACATACGATCGGTCGGCGCGCCACAGAGCGGCGTGCCGCCTCGCGCACACCGCGAACGGCGACCGAAGAAGAGTAAGGCGTGAACCGAGGCGCCGACGAGCCGCGCCTCAACCGCATGGGTGTGCGAACAGCACTACTTGCGGATGCCAAGCCGCTTGATGACGTCCAAGTACCGGCCCGGTTCGATGCGGCGCAGATAGTCCAGAAGACGTCGGCGGCGACTGACTAACGCCAGGAGTCCACGCCGACTCGCATAGTCCTTCGAGTGGGTGCGCATGTGCTCCGTCAGGCCATTGATCCGCGTCGTGAGGATCGCAATCTGCACCTCCGGCGAACCCGTATCCTGCTCGTTGTGCCTAAAGTCCTGGATGATTTCTTGCTTCCGCTCTTTCGTGATCGTCATGTGCTACCGTCATTCCTCTGCTGCGTTCGGCTGGCCTTGCTCACCTGTCACCCGCCAAATCCCAATACTCCTTGACCCGGTGTCCGTCAGGACTGTCCCTACGTACAACATATTCACAACTTAACGTAAAACAATTTAGCGACGTCGCGGCTTTTTGCAACGGCAAATAGCCAGCATTTGGACGATTGTCCGCCATTTTGGTGCCGACCGGCGCCAAGCCGTCTGTCGATGGCAGCCGGGCCCAACCCGTCCCGTGGCCCACCGCCGTGCACTCAGCCCTCCTCCTGTCCCATCGGCCAGGCCGTCAAGGCTGCACTCAGAGGCTGCACACAGACACTCTGGCCGGCAGCACCTCGCTCATACCCAACTTGCCATCTGCCAGTTACTGGAGGCCGCCGATGCCCGGCTCCGGACCGCCTGGGCCGATTTGACAACCCACGCCATGCACGGGAAGATGAAAGAGCTCCTACAGCTTGTCTTGCAGCGCAGGACCGCTCGTCACGCGGGATGACGTGTGAGGCGTTCCGGACTGACCGTGCAGTGCTTTCTCCAGCCCCCCTCTACTGGTTGCCTCTGGTGAGCGACGACGAACAGTTGATCGACCAGGCCCTCAGTGGCGATTCCGACGCCTTCGGTCAGCTCGTGCGCCGCTATCAGGACCGGCTGTTCAGCAGTCTGGTCCATATCGCCTCCAGCCGGGAGGAGGCAGAAGATGTGGCCCAGGACACATTTGTCCAGGCCATGCAGAAGCTCTCCACGTTCCACCGCCGCAGTTCGTTCTACACGTGGCTCTACCGGATCGCGGTCAACACGGCGCTGTACCGCCAACGCCGTCACCGCCCCACCGCATCGGTCGACTCTACCCGGGCAGCAACCGGTAATGACCCGGTCGATCAGACGGCCGACCCGGCCGATCGCCTGGTCCGCGAGGAGCGTGCGGCAGCCGTCCAGCGGGCGCTCGGCCAACTGTCGGAGGAATTCCGGCTGGTGCTGGTGCTGCGCGACATCGAGGGGTTCAACTATCAAGCCATTGCCGAGATCCTGGACGTGTCGATCGGCACCGTCCGCAGCCGGCTCCACCGGGCCCGATCCCTGATGCGGCACCACTTAAGCGAGCATCAGTCGGGGCTCCGCAAAGAGTAGCCGGCCGCCGGGAGCGGGCCGGTCCGCCATCCGCCCACGCGTGCCGGCACCGTCTCTCCCGCAACCGGCGTCTCCCACACAACCTGGATCATGCCATCGCGGTGCGTCCAGCAGGCCTGGGCGCCATCCGCCTGGTAATCCGCCAGGAGCTGGTGCGCATTGGCCACCGCGCCCTCGCTGACGACGACCCACGCGGGCGCTGCCCAGGCGACCACCTCGCCCGGCCGACTGCGGCGACTGCCATGGTGCGGCGCTAGCAGGACGTCGCAGCTCCACGGCAGTTCGGCCAGCAGTTCCTCGAGCCCCTCCTCTTCCAGATCGCCCGTCAACAGGACGCTGTGGCCGTCGCAGCACACGTGCAGCACAATGCTGTTGCTGTTGTCTCCGCCGTGGCAGCCGCCCGGCGGCGGGTGCAGGACCTGCACGGTACCGCCCAGTTCGGTCACCAGGCGGGCCCCCTCGTACAACGGCTCGACCGGCACTCCTGCGGCACGGATCGAAGCGCGCAACGCGTCCAGCGCCGCCGCCTGGTTCTGGAACATCAGGGGCGACACATACACCGCACCGACCGAGAACCGATTGAGCAGTTCGGGCACCGCGTTGAAATGATCCGCATCGGCGTGTGACAGAACGATCGCGTCAAGGTGCGTGATGCGGCGCCACCACAACACCGCCGAAATCGGCTGGACGGCCGCCTGCGGACTGCCCATCCGGCCGGCGTCGTAGAGCAGCGTCTGCCCGCCCGGCAACTCGACCAGCACACTCGTGCCATGCCCCACCGCGACAAACGAGCAGCGCAGCCCCTGGGGCCACAGCATGCGCTGCATCCGCGCCGCCGTGGACCCGGTGGCGATGCACAGACTCAACCATCCGGCCAGCAACGCACACCACCAGCGCGCCGGCAGGCGGCACGCGCCGCACTGAAACGCAGCTAACAGGCTGTAGAACACGAGCACCAGCCAGAGCGGCGGACCGGCCACCCACGCATGCCCCCAGCGGGGCGCCGCCGCCACCTCCATGAGCCACTGCGTCAGCACCAGCGACTGCTGGCAGACCCAGCCGCACCCGGCGGCCAGCGGCGGCACTGGAGCGCATACCAGGACCGCCAGCCCGGAAAAGAGCGCCACCGGGATCGGCAGCCAGAGCCACAGGTTCGCCAGGACGCTGATGAACGGCACCAGGTGAAAGCGGTACGCCACCAGCGGCATGCCGACCAGCCAGATCATCGTCGAGGCGAGCGTCAGCTGCCACACTCCCCACCGGACGCTCCGCATCGCGCGCCACCATCCCGGGCGACCGCGCTCCACCAGCTTGCGCAGCGGGTCCGGATCGCACGGGGCGTACACCAACGGCCGGTGGGCCACCAGCGTGGCCACCGCCAGGTACGACAACTGCGTGCCGATGTCGTACAGCCCACCCGGGCTCAACCCCAACGTCACCAGTCCGGCCGCCGCGAGCGAATTCCAGGCCACGGCGCGCCGGCCGGTCCAGCGGGCCAGGCAGTACACGACGATCAGGATCGTAGCGCGCACCACGGGCGGTTGAGCGCCGGTCAGCAGTGCATAGGCAACCGCCAGGACGCAGGTGAGCAGCAGCATCCTCCGGCGTGGAAACCAGTCGAGGCGGATCACGACCCACATGATGGAGGCCAGGATCGCGACGTGCGAACCGGAGATGGACAGCAGGTGCACCGTGCCACTGACGAAAAACGTCTCCACGGTCGATCGGTCCAGACGCTCGCGGGTTCCCAGCAGCAGAGCGGCGGCCAGCGCGGACTGGGGCGCCGCGAGGTGCCGGTCCAGCACCCGCTCGGCCCACACACGGACCCGTCCCAGTTGGCGCAGTACGCTCCCTTCCGACCCGCGGGCCAGCCGCTGCACACAGGCGGCATGGCCGCAGTGCACCAGCGCCAGCTGCCGCTGGCGGCGCCACGTGGCCGCCGCGTTCGGCTCGTTCGGATTGGCAGCCAACCGCGCCCGGACCAGCATCCCGGCGACTTCCAGCGTGTCGCCACGCAGCACGCCAGCCATGGCGTCATCGACCAGCAAGCCATCGACCAGCAACATGACGCGGCCCGAGACGGGCTGCCAGCAATCGCCTTGGCGCAGAGCGACGACCCGCACGGCCAGCCGCGTCAGCTCCCCCTGCGCCATGGTGGACAGCGCCGATGGCCGCTCCGCCGGACTCCAGCGCGGCGGCTCAAGCGCCACCACCCGCGCGCAGACCGGCACCGGCTGATCGCCCGCATAGCGGCCAATCTCGTCCGCGGGAAAGAGCCGCCAGCGATCGTGATGCCAGAGCCCAGCCAGGGCCGCCACACTGGCCAGCACGCAGATGGCCGCACCGCGCTGCCAGCCCTGGCGGAGCACAACCCAGAGAGCCAGCAGCGTCACCAGCACGACACTCCAGCACCGCGGCGAGAACGCCAGCTGCCGATCCACCACGATGCCACAACACGCCGCCGCCAGCACCAATCCCAGCGGATGGTCACTCCCCCGCTCAGGCCGGTCAACAGAAACGTCCCGCCACACGCGCGCCCCCCTGCCCGGCACACATCATGCCGGGGCTGAACCAGGTGCGCCCGCGTCGCGTTGCTCTGTTACTCAATAATATTACGCCGACCCGGCGACCCGGAAAACAGTCGCCCACCCCGGGAACGCGGCATCCGGCGAATTGCGGTGGCCAGAGGCAGGACGTTATCCTGGACACACTGATGCGACCTCACCTGGCAGCGCGGCGCGCGACGGCAGAGGGCACACCCACACAGGACAGGCAAGAGTGTTCCGATGAGTTACTGGCACGGCAAGGTGGTCTTGATCACGGGCGGTGGCGCCGGACTGGGTGCGAAGCTGGCGACACATTTCGCGACGGCCGGCGCGAACCTGCTCCTGGCCGATATCGACGCGGCGGCGCTCGAGCAGGTCCAGGCCACGCTGACCCCGCTCGGCACACGGATCGCGTGCCACATGACCGACATCACCGACCAGGAATCGGTCGACGACCTGTTTCGGGAACTCGACTCCCAGTTCGGCCAGCTCGACGTGCTGGTCAACTGCGCCGGGCGTTCGGCGCGCGGAGCGATTCTGGATACGGACCCTGCCCAGTTCCAGGCGCTGCTGGACCTCAACTTTCTCGGCACCGTGCGGTGTACGCGGGCGGCCGCACCCCGGCTGCTTGAGACGCGTGGGCACCTGGTGAACATCGGTTCCCTGGCGGCCAAGATGGCGTCCCGGTACCTGGGTGCCTATCCGGTGAGCAAGTTTGCCGTCGCCGCGTACACTCACCAACTGCGACTGGAACTGGGTCCCGCAGGGCTGCACGTGCTGTTGGTCTGCCCCAGTCCGATCGCCCGCCCGGACGCCGGGCAGCGCTACCGCGCACAGTCAGCTCACCTGCCGGCTTCGGCCCAGAAGCCGGGTGGTGGCGTACACGTCAAGGGACTCGATCCGGACGCCCTGGCGCAGCGCATCTTGCGCGCGTGCGAGCAGCGTGTGCCGGAACTGGTGCTCCCCGCTAAAGCCCGTCTACTGGCTGCCATCCTCCAGCTGTGGCCGACCTGGGGCGATCGCATCATCGCCCACATGACGCGCTAGCAATCCGCCGCTCCGGCCAACCCCGCGCGCCCGTTGCGACCGGACGGCGAATGTGGCACGATAATGTGGCATGACATAGCCAAATCCCGTGGTCTCCGCACAGAAAGAGCCAACCCATGTCCGCATTCCCCGACGTCCCGCAAATCGTGTATGAAGGCCCCGATTCAAAGAACCCGCTGGCCTTTCGCTGGTACAACCCCGACGAGGTGGTCGAAGGCCAGACCATGCGCGACCATTTCCGGTTCAGCGTGGCCTACTGGCACACATTCCGCGGGACTGGCGCGGACCCGTTTGGACCCGGCACCATGGTGCGTCCCTGGGAGGATGGCAGCGACAGCGTGGACAACGCCATCCGCCGCGCGCGGGTCGCCTTCGAATTCATGGAGAAGCTCGGCGCCCCCTTCTATGCCTTCCACGATCGGGATCTGGCGCCGGAAGGCAAGTCGCTCGCCGATACGAACAAGAACCTCGATGCCGTCGTGCGGGTACTCAAAGAGGAACAGCAGCGCACCGGCATCCAGCTGCTCTGGGGCACGGCCAACCTGTTCGCGAATCCGCGCTACGTGCACGGCGCATCCACCAGCTGCAACGCCGATGCCTTCGCGTATGCCGCCGCCCAGGTCAAGAAGTGCCTTGAAGTAACCCTGGAACTCGGCGGCTCCAACTATGTGTTCTGGGGTGGACGGGAAGGCTACCAGAACCTCTACAACACCGACATGCGGCGCGAGCTGGATCACATGGCCCGGTTCATGCACCTGGCCGTGGATTACGCCCGGTCGATCGGGTTCCACGGACAGTTCCTCATCGAACCCAAACCGAAAGAACCCACCAAACACCAGTACGACTTCGACGCCGCCGCCTGCATTAACTTCCTGCGCGCTTACGACCTGCTGGATGCCTTCAAGCTCAACCTCGAAACCAACCACGCCACGTTGGCCGGACACACGATGATGCACGAGCTGGAATACGCCGGCATGCAGGGGGCCCTGGGCTCGATCGACGCCAACACCGGCGACCTGCTCCTCGGTTGGGACACAGACCAGTTCCCGACGGATTACTACCTGACGACCCAGTGCATGCTGTCGATCCTCAAGTTCGGCGGGCTCGCGCCCGGCGGCGTCAACTTCGATGCCAAGGTGCGCCGCGAAAGCTTCGAGCCCGTGGATCTGTTCCACGCCCATATCGGCGGTATGGATGCGTTCGCCCGCGGACTGAAGATCGCGGCCGCCATCCGCGCCGACGGTGAACTGCAGTCCCTGCTGACCAAACGATACGCCAGCTGGGACGAAGGCATCGGCGCCGACATCGAGGCCGGAAAGGCCGATTTCCAGACGCTCGAACGCTATATGCTGGCCAAGGGCGAGATCACACCCAACGCCAGCGGCCGCCAGGAAATGCTCGAAAAC
>Ga0123333_10005820_pt1 | contig 10987 bp, 10 predicted proteins | sample BioC12SIPDNA_3_FD_89957 | JGI IMG/M metagenome (GOLD analysis project Ga0123333, IMG submission 89957) | Anaerobic biogas reactor microbial communites from Washington, USA - Biogas_R2_B C12 SIP DNA | ecosystem: Engineered > Bioreactor > Anaerobic > Unclassified | place: Washington, USA...
CCTTGGGATTCGGGACCGTCGCCGTGCAGTCGTGGCAGATGAGCACGACGTTCCGGCCGGCGCGGACGTGCTGGTCGAGGTCCGACAGCAGCGTCAGGAAGGTTTCGTAGTTGTGCTGATAGCCCTTCCCGAAGCCGTAGTCCTCGATACGCCGGATAACTACGCCGTCCTTCTCGTGCTTGACGTTGCGGATCGTCCACTCCAGCGACAGTTCCTCGGCTTTCGTCGCCGAGTCGATGACGATGGTGCGAACGTCGTCCCATCCGTCGCTGTGGAGCGCGTCGCGGATGTCCTGCCAGCCGGCGATGCCCGACACGCGGCGGATGTCCAACTCGCCCAGCGACGGGCGAAGGATCGGCAGCGAGTCGTCCAGGTCGATGAAGCCCACCGGCCCGGGCGCGGTTGCGGCCAGCGTGGTCTTGCCGATTCCGCCGGGGCCGAACAGCCCGACGCGATGGCCTTGCGGTTCGATGGCCCCGAAGGCGACGCGCCGGACGGGCGGGCCGTAGGGCGGACGAGCGGTTGCGGTGGAGGTCGTGGCGCTCATGCCAGCACCTCCGCAACCAGCCGGCGGACGCCGAAGGCGTCCCGGCCGAACTCCTTGACGGCGAAGACGGTAAAGACCGCGTTGACGATCTGGCCGACGGCGGTGGAAGCGTCCACCGTCACCGTCCGCGACTCGCGGTCCGTGCTGTAGGCCCCGTCCATGCGGACGCGGGCCTCGCCGAAGACCCCTTCGGCGGCGAGGAACGCCAGAAGCAGCGTGTCCTCGACATCGCGGGGGTCCACCCCTTCGCGGAACTGATACCTGTACGCTTTGGCCATGTCGTTTCCTTTCATGCCGGCCTCGGCTTTCCCGTGGTGAGTGCCTACCGAGGCCGGCATGAAGTGGTCGCGCGGCGGGTCAGATTTCCGGCAGGTAGTCCGCCAGGCCGGCTTCCTCGAAGGCGGCGCGGATTTCGGCCTTGATCCGCTGGAGCCGGCAGCGCGGAACGGAAAGCTCGCGCGACGCTTCCCGAATCCCTTGCTCGGTGAAGACCTCGCACCAGGGCCGCAGGTGCTCCGGCAGCGCCGCGACCGCGGCCCGCACGTCGGCCCGAAGGTCGCGAAGTCCTTCCTCGCTGCGCCCCGGCCGGCGGGCGTCACCGCCGAGCGTCTGGTGAAGCTCGACCTCGCGGCCTTCGGCGTCACGGATCGGCGCGTTCAGCGACTGGGGACGCCGGCCGCCGTTCCGCTTCTCCGCTCGCCGGCCTTCGAGAATCGACGCCACACACCGGCGGACCACCATGGCGATGAAGGTGTGGCGGTTCGACTTCGCCGGGTCGAACCGCGGCAGGCGTTGCAGGACATCCAGGCGGATGTCCTGCTCGATGTCTTCGACATCGCTTGGTGTGAACCCGGCCTTGCCTGCCAACTGCCGGGCCTTACGCGCAATGAACCATTCCTCGAACCGATCCAGCCGAACCTGCTGAGACATGGGTGTCTCCCCGCGGGCGCGGAGAGACGTGCGTTGATGCCGTGGGCGGCTGGGATGTCGCCTTGCTCATTGCCGGACCTCCGCGCGTCGCGCGAAAGGCCCCCGCGAAACAGGTCCGGCTGGGGTGGTCTCACGGGGGCGGGTTGTGGTATCCGCATCTGCCGGACCCGCCGCCGGCGACTGGCGAAATCTCGCAAAGACGCGGAAAACCACGCGATGCGCGCAGCGATAGCGCGACGTAAGCCGTTGAAGTGGATGGCCTTAGACAGGAAGAGCCGGCGAAGAAAATCCTCGCCGGCTCAAGAAGGGGCCAGCGAATCTTCGCAGCCTTTTCTTTCGCCTGACCCGGTTTTTCTGTTGACAGGGATATATCGCCGGATATACTCCGGGATATCAGTTCGGAGATACGCCATGGAAGCAAGCGAACTCAGAGAAGTGCGGGACAAGCTGGGTCTGACCCAGCAGGAGATGGCCCGGGCGCTCAGTGTGAGCTTCGTCACGTACAACCGGTGGGAGAACGAGCACAGGGAGATACCCGCCGAGACAGGGCGACTACTGGCCGCTGTACGGACACTTATCGCCTCCGAGACAAAGCGGAAACACGCCGTCACTGTTCACGATGTGAGCGAGGCCGTGAAAGCTGTCGGCGTCCAGGGCGTTGTCTCGGCGGCCGCGGTCCGCAAGTTGCTTCCGGCCTCGGTTATCGCGTCACTCTCCCTGCTGCCGACCTTCGCTTGGGTCGGCGGCATCTTGGGAATGGTGGGACTGGGTGCGCTTTCGTTCTTCGCGAAGTCCAGTGACGATGCCAACATCAAGACGCCGGCACCCGAAGAGCCGGAGTAAAGGAGACAGCCATGCCATTCCCTGTGCTTATCGTCATCGGCGTCGGGACTGGGGTTGCCGGCATCTACAGAGGCATTACCGGTGTAGGTCGCATCAAGAAAGCGCGCAGGCGGTACGATCAACGCCGAGCCGATTACGAGACAGCGGAAAATAATTGCCGCATGGAACATGAAGCAGCCTGCGAGCGCCTGGAGGAATTCGGAAAGCAGAAAGCCGAAGCCGCTGTGACACTCGGCGAAGCAGCGACCTTCATAAGGAAGGCCAAGGTTAAGCAGAGGCAGCTTTTCGAGAAGGTCGAGCTGTCTGCCCACGATCTTGCGACGTGGGAAGGTGCGTCCATCAAGGCCCTTGAGATCCTCGGTGGCGTTGCCACCTCGGCCGTATCTGGAGCGCTGACAGCAGCGGGCATCTACGGTCTAGTCAGCGGACTAGCCACCGCATCGACCGGAACGGCAATCGCAACCTTGAGTGGTATCGCCGCGCAGAACGCCACGCTTGCCTGGCTCGGAGGTGGAGCGCTCGCCGCCGGAGGGGGAGGCGTTGCGCTCGGGACCGTCGTCCTGGGCAGTCTGATAGCTGGGCCTTCCGTGCTGGTCGGCAGCTTCTTCATGCACGCCAAGGCATCGAAAGTCGAGAAAGAGGTTGAGCGGTGCGTCTCAGAGATGGACGTTGCTGAAGCAAAGATGCAGAAGCACCTCGCCTACCTTCAGGCAGTGCTTTGGCGAGTCGGCGAGATTGCCGAGGCTGTGGCCAAAGTCCATAATGCACTCAGAGAGTTGTTGAAGTGCGCCGATGAAAGCGAGATGGATGACGTGTACCGAGTCGCCAAGGTTGCGAAGAGACTGGGCGAGCTCCTGGACGCTCCGGTCATCGACACGGCCGGGAACCCGATTACGGAAAGGGTTGACTATGAGCGGTGATCTGCCTGCAAAAGTCGTGAAGGCAACCGTAGTGCGTCGTGCTGGCTCACTAGCTAAGGGAGCCGCGAAATCGGCCAATCCATTGGCGGCGCTTGAAGCCTGCATCGAGTATGCGAAGATTGCAGAACAAGAAAGAACGGAACGTCATCGTATCAAGGCTCAACGCGACGTTGCTGTGGAGGCGATAAACGCACAGAGGGACGTGATCCTGAGATTCTTCGACATGTACTTCGCTGAGAGGCACGAGGCGCTTGGGCAGTTCTTCAGGGAACTCGACGAAGGGATGCGAACAAGAGACGACAAGCTACTGGATGGCGCCCTCCACGGGATAGTCGCGATCGTCCGCGAGAACCCACTGAAGGACTTTGCGGCCTTCCAGCAGAGCATGAAAAAGAAGGACTTCCAGTTGGAGCTGTAGCGCAGATCGCGCCGAAATGCCATCAGCGAATGGCGACCTCGAACTTGGCTCGCCAGCCGTCGCCTTCGAGGGCGAACGGGTCGTCGTCGATGCGGAAGAAGCGTTGCAGGTCGGCCGCCAAGTTCTCTTTCCGCTTCTGGTTCTTACGGCTCGCCTTGCTGTTCCGCCAGTCAATGCGGCCGTGGCCTTCGCCGAATGCCTCCAACAAGAGCCACTGGACCGTCGGCTTCGCGTTCTTCTTGCTGGCCATGCCCATCTGGGTACAGTGGTACTTGCCCGTGATGCCCTGCACGTCGATGTAGACCGAGTGCCGGTCGATGAAGCGGATCGAGACGTGCTGCCACTTCGCGCCGGCCGGCGTGGGGAAGAAGACTGTGCCATCCGCCGTCTTCGGCTCGGGCATGTGAGCGGCGCGGAACTCGGCGAAGATGCCGGCCGCGGTGTGACCGTCCAGCAGCGACAGCCGGCCGTCACCGTCGCCTACCAGTTCGTCGAGTGCCAGGAAGAGCGAGTCGGTCCGCTTGAGCAGGTCGGCCGTGGCTTGGCCGAACGCCGACCGCGTGGGCGCGATCAGAACGAACGGCTCGCTCCGCGCGGCCAGGCCATCCACCACGGAGCGGAGAAGGTCCGGCTCGCCGGCGAGCGCGAGGCAGACGGGGAAACGATAACCGGCTGACGGCACGTAGTCGCCGATCTTCCAAACGCCGGCCACGTCCGGGACTGCTTCCGCTGGCAGAGCTTCCAGGTCCAGCGACTCGGCGATCTCACGCGCGAAGCCGGCCACGTCCAGGCGATGGACGGTTACTTCGTCTCGCGAGCGCGTGGCCGTCTTGCACCCGTCGGGACAGACCTCCAGATACTCGCCCTTGAACTTCCTGATTTCGTGGATGCACGTCCGGCCGGGCGAGGTGGACTTGACGGCCCCGGCGATGCGCCGCGTCGGCAGAAGGAAGCGCGCGACGGCCTTGTGGTCGTCGCCCAGGAGCGAGCACCACACCAGCGGCACGCCAGCCAAGTCGGGCACTTGCTCAAGTGCCGACCAAAGCTGCCTCAGCGGTCGGCTCATGTTTCGCCTTGCCCTTCTTGACGATGAAGCCGCGAGCCTTCAGCCACTTCTCCACAATCAGGCTGTCGGCGTCCCGCGTGTACTGCGCCACGTTGGGCGGCTTAATCGTTACGGTTCGCGGCCGGTCCGAATCAGAGAACGTGACCCGGAAGCACGCCTTGATGATCCGCGGCTTCGTGGGGAATGTCCGGTTCCGTGCCTTGTACGCTCCGAAGACATCATCGGCCTTGCGGATTTCCTTCTCGGCGAACGAGCCGCCCCACAAGAAATCGACCTCGACCAGAAGCACCTCGTCCATGCCCTCGATGGGCGCGATGGCGTCCTCGCCCTTCTCACGCAGCGGCTCCAGCGTGTACTTGCTCTCGCCGCCGAAGAAGCCGTCGTCCTTATACAAGTGCCGGCCGAAGACCTTGCGGTATTCCTTCTTCTCGCCCTTGTTCCGCGCGTTGACGCGCAGCTCGCCTTCGACCGGATCGAGGACCAGCACGTCGAACTTCTCCGGCCAGTAGTACACGCCGACCGACTCGCCCTTGTCGCCGATGGCGCCTCGGCGCTCGAACGGATCGCCGTGACGGACGAGGAACCAGACGCTATCGTCGCGGACGTAGGGGAACACCTTGGTGTTCCGGCCGCGTTTCTTCTTCTCGAAGAAGTCGTCGAGGTCGGCCTTCATCTGCGCCAGCCGCGGCGTCGGGTCGCGATACTTCGGCACGGGCGAGCGCTCAGTGCCGAAGCTCTGGAAGGAACGGGCATTCTGGAGGAACTGCTCGGCGTGCTTCCGTTCCAGAAGCTCGCGGTCCTTCAGCCACACCTGGACCGCCACGTCGCCGGGCGTCGGGCCGGGCTTGCCGACGATCTCGATACCGGCTTCCTCGGCCGCCTCCAACAGGCAGGCCATACCTTCGTCCGTCGCCATCTCGTGGATGAAGTAGAACGCCTCGCGCAGGTCCGCTGGCAGCTTGTCCGGCTCCATGAGAAGCGCCATCAGGTGCTCGTAGTCGATGGCCGCGGCGTCGGCCACCTCCGGCTGCTTAAGGCCCAGCGGCTCCAGCGCCGCCGCGTGGTCGGCCAGGAGGGAAAGCAGGTTTTCGGGGTCGATCCCCCGGAGGATTTCCGGCTGCGAGAAGAACCGGCCTAATTTGAAGCTTGCCATGGGTGGTCACCATCCTTGGACGCCCCAGCGTCCGTGCCTTACAGGAACCGAACATCTTACCCGATCGGACCGGCTTGCGGCAAAGGCCAAATGACATCATTATCCGGTTTCGCCGGCCTGTTGCCAAGCGTCTTCCGACTGCTCCAAGATAGCGATTGACAATGGGGCGGAACAACTGTGAAATACTGCTCGGCCGTGGCATAAGGTCCGAGACTGCGCCTCGGCGGGATTGGCGGGCTCATGGACGCCTGCGGAAGAAGCGGCATCGTTTGGGCCGACCACCGAATCCAGCGCACTGCGCGAGAGGTAAAGAGCATGGGATTTCGACCGGAACTGCAAGACGGTGTGATGGACCTCCTGGCCAGCGCCAAGGAACGCGCGAAAACGCTCAAGGCCGAGGCGGATAGCGCTGCCCGCATTGAGAGGGTCTGGGAGGGGCTGCATTCCTTCATGGTGAAGGAGTGGCCGCTCCACATCCTCGACCTTCTCGACCGTGAGGTGCCCCTGCTCAAAGCACTTCGCGCCGAGGGGCACCCGGCAATTCAGGCGGTCGAAGGAGTGTATCGGGACGCGAAGGAGCAAGCCGATGCTGTCAAGCGGCGCTACCCCAGCCATCTGGAGGAGGCTTGTCGATCCGCCGGCTTGGCCCTGGACCCCGAAAGCCGACACCCATCCTACAGCCTGGAGCAGCGGTTCTTCCAACTTAAGGTGGACGAACAGAAGTGGACCGCCAGACTCTCCGACCACGAGGGCCGACTTGCCGACCTGCCCGCCGACGTGGGCGCTGTCGCCGAGGTCATCCTGAGAGAGCGCAAGCGAATATTCGGCAGGCCGTTCAACGGCCCCAAGTTCCTCAAGCTTGTGCGATCTCAGTACTTGGCCGTCGCGAAGAAGGACAAGCAGCCGGATGGAGCCAGCATCCCGATTCGCCATATCACCCGCCGCTTGGGCAAGAACGCCAAAGGCTTCCGGTCGGATGAGTTCCTGGTTGATCTCTCGCGCCTTGTCGAGCAAGGCCCGATGGACATTGACGGCTACCGGCTGGACCTACAGCAGACCAAGGATACGAATCAAGGCATGTTGCTCCACGGAGTCGCAGCCCGCGGCTACATCGGCTTCGTCGTCTTCAGAAAGGGCTAAAATGGACACCCGCATCATATCAACGCAAGTCGTGGAGTCTCTCCGCAAGGGCATTCCGCCCCAGCGCGGCGTTGACTTGTACTCTGTCGGCAACGAGAAGCTCATCGACGGCATCAAGAAGTACCACTTGAGCGGCATCGGGGATCGAGGGATTATCCGGTTTCTGAGCGGCTCCTGGGGAGCAGGCAAGACGCATTTCTTTCGTCTACTACGCGAGGTCGCGTTCCAGCACGATTGCCTCGTCTCCAACGTGGAATTGGACCTGAACAGCGCTGCGCTAAACAAGTTCGAGAAGGTCTTCTACGCCATCGTCTCACACGTCCTGACGCCGACCTACTACTCGGAACACGCGCTTGTCGAGGCTGCTCCATTCGGGACTGTCCTGCGGGAATCCCTGGCATATCTCTCGACGGGTACTCGGTCGATTGCCAACGAGGTCACCTATGAGCAGTACGCGAAGGCTTCCGAGTTTCTCATGGGCAACCACGCAATCGACATCGACTTCAAGAAGATGGTCCAACACTTCTGGCAAACCTTCCTGCCCGAATCCGCCGACCCCGCCGTTGTGGAGCAGACACGAGGCGAGGTTCTCCAGTGGTTCTCTGGTGAAGGAACAGTCGGCCAGTACCGCAAGCGGTTCGGCGTGAGCAAGATGGTGAGCAAGGAGAATGCGAAGCTCATGCTCCAATCTCTGGCTGGTTTTGTTCGGCAGGCCGGCTATCGCGGCCTCGTGATCCTGTTCGACGAGGCTGAGCAAGCCTATTCGGTAATGCGTAAGTCGGCGTTACGCGACGCACAGAACAACCTGCTCTCGCTCATCAACAACATCGAGTCTCTAAGCGGCCTGTTTCTGCTCTACGCCACAACGCCCGACTTCTACACGGACCCCAAGCACGGCATCGTCACCTATGGTGCCTTGTCCGGGCGAATCGGGAAGCCCGAACAGCGCCATCCGCGCGCATTGGACACGATCTGGAACCTGGACGCAGTTGAAACGACCTTGGCCGACTATCAGGCTGCGGCGAACAAGATCCGCTCCATCTATGCGACAGCTTTCCCGGAGGCTGACGCAACCTTGCCGACGGAGGCGGCGGTTCAGGAGACCGTGGCGAAGCTGTTCCGCATTCACCCATCGCTCGCGGCAATCCGCTTCTGGCGCCTCCTGGTGAGCGCGGTAATCACTGACCTTGACGATCACCTCGAAGGTGAGGTGCGAGAGACAGAAAAGCTCTACGACGACGTGATGGCTCGCCTGAAGGAGGAGTGAGCATGGACCTCACACAGGCCCAGCGAGTCATTGAATCTCTTAGAAAGGGCATCCCGCCCGACGGGTTTGTCCGTCACTTCACCGTTGGACGCGCCTCCGAGGTGACGCAGCTCACGGAGCGACTGGACGACGTTGTGCCCGGTGCGTTGCTCCTCAAGGCCAACTATGGGTCTGGGAAGACCCATCTCCTGCGGTTCATTCGTGAGTGCGCGCTTGAAAGAGGCTTTGCCGTTAGCGCAGTAACGCTCGACGCTCGCGGGGCGGTGCGTTTCAACCGCATGGATCAGGTCTTTGGGGCGATCTGCCGGAACATCGAGGTTCCCGGCGTACCTGGCCAGAAGGGCATCCGTCCGGTGCTCAACTTCGTGGTTGACCGCCTGGAGCGTGCGAAGACGGGCAGGTCCAAGTCTTTCTGGCATGAACTCACCAATAACTGGAAGTGGGATTTCTCCGAGGCCCTGGATTCCCCGGCGGTGTTCGTCGCTGTCAGAGCATGGGCGACAGGCAACTCGACCGTACATGATCGAGTGGAGGACTGGTTTCTCCAACCATGGGTCTACCGTAGCCAGCGGCGGCTCCTCTATTCTGATCTCGTCGGGTCCCTCCGGCGGTTCTTCCATGACCCGCGCCCCGAGTGGCAGTTCTACTCCGATGGCGTGTTCTGGTTTCACACTCAGGGCTATGCCCAGAGTTGGTCGGCCCTTCGGGACCTTCAACGCCTCTTGTGCGAGTCGGGTCTCAAAGGGCTGGTGCTGCTCTTCGACGAGTATGAGGATGTCGTCACGAACCTGAGAAATGTTGCCCATCAGGAAGCAGCATTCTGGAATCTGTTCCAGTTCTACGCCGGCAAGCAGTTTCCGGGCTTGTCCTTCTACGCCGTCACGCCCGAGTTCGTGGAGAAGTGCGTGACGCTGCTCATTGGCAAGGGCCGATGGGACTACGACTACGCGCGGTTCAAAGCAATCCCGACCTTCCAGATGACGCCGCTCGACGTTGAGGAACTGGAGGAACTGGCCATGCGCATCTTGGAGGCCCACGGCGTCGCCTACGACTGGGAACCCGACCTCGTTATGCGAGCCACGGAGCTTGACAAGATCGTCCGCAAGGCGGCTTCCGTCCAGATTCAGGATAGGGCGCGACACACAATAATCACCGTCGTCAAGGCGCTCGACCGCCTACTTGAGGAGTACGAATGAGTGTCGTCCACCTGCTCGATCCGCGCGTGGCGACGGCCTTCTATGGCCGGTTTGAGTCACTGCGCGAAGCACAGCAGGCGGCAATCGAGCCAATCCTCGCCGGCCGCAACGTCATCCTGTCCTCGGGTACCGGCTCAGGCAAGACCGAAGCCGTGACGGCCCCGATCATGAGTCGTCTCTGGCGGGAAGCCGCCAAGAAAGACGTTCTGGTCCTGCTCTACATTGCACCGACGAAGGCGCTCGTCAACGACTTGGAGAAGCGTCTCTATCAGCCGCTCTACTCCCTCGGGCTGCGGGTGGGCGTGAGACACGGCGACCGGGACGACCTGGCATCCGGCCAAAGAGTCCATGTCTTGGTGACGACACCAGAGTCCCTCGACGTGATGCTGTTCCGCAAGGACGCGGCCCTCAGCAGTGTCCGCGCTGTCGTCATAGATGAGGTGCATCTGCTCTACAACACGCAGCGCGGCCTTCAACTGTCGATCCTGCTCCAGCGATTGCGGGATCGGCTGGGCGAGCCTTTCCAGTGGGCTGCGCTTTCGGCCACAATCGGCGACCTGTCCGATGTTCACGGCTTCCTTGCTGGCAGTGATGAGGCCCCAGTATTCCTGTCCTATCCCTCACATCGCGCGATCGACGCGCAGATCAGACACACCGGGGCCGAGACCGGGTTTCTTGACCTGGTTCGCAAGCTCACTGACGGCAGGCCGACGAAACTGCTGGTGTTTGCCAACGCGCGGAGAGAGTGCGAACGGCTTGCCGGCGTCCTCCAGCACGACCCATCGCTCCGACATGCGGTCTTTGCCCACTACTCGTCGCTGTCCCCGGAAGTCCGGCTCGACACCGAGAAGAAGTTTGCCGCTTCTGATACCGCGATTTGCTTGGCCACGAGTACCCTTGAGCTAGGCATTGACATCGGCGACATTGATGCCGTCCTCCTATGGGGTGTTCCCGGCGGCGTTGAATCGTTCCTTCAGCGCATCGGCCGCGGCAACAGGCGGGCGCACAAGACGAACGCCGTATGCCTCATCCCAGATGCCTCGGAATCCGTCGGCTGGGACGCTCTACGCTTCGCGTCGCTCGTGGACGCGGCCCGCAAAGGCGAACTCCCAAGACGCCGCCCCTACGAACTCTACGGAGCAGTAGCGCAGCAGGTGCTCAGCGTGATCGCCTCGAACGGCGGACGGTTCACGCGAGTGGCTGACTTGTGCCAGCTCGTTCGACACAAGCCGCATCTGGACCGCCCGACCGTAGAATCCATCCTCGCACAACTGGCAGCCAACGGTTACCTCCAGCCCCACGGCTTCAAGAATCAGTATGGGGCCGAGGAGCCGCTCCACGAGCTTGTTGACTTCCAGATGATCTACGGCAACTTCGGGGCTGGTTCCCAGACAGTGGACCTTTACCACGGAGCCAAGCGGCTCGGTGATGTGCCGGCAACCAACCTGCTTCGCATACATCGGGGTTCCGAGGTTCGGTTTGCCGGGAAGTGCTGGCGAGTGCAGAA
>Ga0123333_10005826_pt1 | contig 10982 bp, 8 predicted proteins | sample BioC12SIPDNA_3_FD_89957 | JGI IMG/M metagenome (GOLD analysis project Ga0123333, IMG submission 89957) | Anaerobic biogas reactor microbial communites from Washington, USA - Biogas_R2_B C12 SIP DNA | ecosystem: Engineered > Bioreactor > Anaerobic > Unclassified | place: Washington, USA...
GCGGCCGCGGGCACGAGGGGACCGACGTCCCGCAGGGTGACCGCCCGCTGCTGGCACCCTCAAGGGGAGACGACCCGCCCCAGGAGGGACCCCATGAGCGCGCCCACGATCCTCGAGACCGGCCGAGCGAGCGCGGCGCTGCGCGAGGAGATCGTCTACTACTGCCGCGAGTCCGTGCGCTGCGGCCTGAACTTCAACACGCAGGGCAACATCTCCGTGCGGCTGCCGCGCGGCGCGATCGTCATCACCCCGAGCGGCGTGCGCTACGACCACCTGCGGCCCGAGGACCTGCTCGTCGTGCGCATGGACGGCACCGTGATCGAGCCTGGGGCGGGCCTCGAGCCGTCGACCGAGCTCGCCGTCCATCTCGCGCACTATCGGCACCGCCCCGACGTCAAGGCGATCGTCCACACCGAGTCGACGTACGTCAACGTCCTCGGCTGCCTCGGCCAGTCGATCGAGCCCGTGCTGCTCAACATGGTGCTCTACGCGAAGGGCGCGATCCCGGTCATGCCGTTCGAGTTCTCCACGAGCGCCGAGTTCGGGGTGCGCAGCGTGCGCACGATGGGCAGCGACGTCAACGCCGTCGTCTGGGCCAACCACGGTCTGCTCGCCGTCGGCCCCTCGCTCGAGCTCGCCTTCAAGGTCGCCGTCGCCGTCGAGGAGAACGCCGAGGTGCTCTACCGCGCGCGCCAGCTCGGCGAGCCGCGGGTGCTCGACCTCGCCGAGATCGTCGTGCCCGCGGGAGCGTGCTTGGCCTGAGTCGCGCTGTTGTCCACAATCTGAGCGAGCCCGCGGCGGCGTGGGAGCGCTCCCCTACGCTCCCGAGCCATGACAACTCAGACAAACGCGACCCGCCCCGCGGACTCCACCATCCCTTACCCCGCGCTGCACCACGACGGCGACTACACGTGGAAGCCGGCGACGCGCACGAAGCAGATCGTCATCTGGTCCCTCTTCACGCTCGCCTTCGCCCTCGCGAGCGTCTACGTCCAGCTCATCTCCGAGGACGAGTACGTCGTCGTCATCGCCCGGACGATCGAGATCCCCGCCGTCGCGTTCACGGGCCTCGGCACCGCCGTCGGCCTCATCCTGCTCGTCGCGGCCTTCCGACCCCTCGCGCCGTGGTACCAGGACTGGTCCTACCTCGAGGTCCGCGAGGAGGAGGCCGGGCTGCGCGTCTTCGCCGGTCGTCTCGGCAAGGACCACCCGGGCATTCTCGTGCGCTCGAACGAGGTCCTCGAGATCTCGGGCTCCCGCGGCGACTCCCTCGACGAGGCCGAGCTCACCGTCAAGGCCCCGGCCGGCTCCTTCGAGGTCGACGTCGACTCCTACCTCACCTCGCTCGACATCAAGCCCCTCGAGGCCGCCGTCGGGCGCTACGCGATCGAGCTGCGGCTCACGGGTGTCGCGACGGAGATCCCGCGCTCCTCGCTCGACTGAGCGCCCGCGGGACGGTGGCGGTCGCCGCTGCCGTCCCGCGCATCGTCAACCGGCGCGGTGCTCGGCGAGCGCCGCCACGACGCCCGGCCCGTACCGCTCGAGCTTGGTCGCGCCGATCCCGCTGACCCCCGCGAGCCCGTCGAGGTCAGCCGGGTCGCGCACGGCCAGCTCGCGCAGGACGGCGTCGTGGAAGACGACGTACGCGGGCACCCCTTGCTCCTTGGCCGCGGCCGCGCGCCACGCACGCAAGGCCTCGAAGCGCGCCGTCGCCGCGGCGTCCAGGTCGCCGACGACGGCGTCCCGGCTCGCCCTGGTCCGCGCTCTGCGCGCCGCGCGCGGCGCCTCCCGGCGCAGCTGGACCTGCCGTTCGCCGCGCAGCACGGGCCCGCTCGCCTCGGTGAGCTGGAGCGTGTTGTAGCCCGCGTGGTCGACGGCGAGCAACCGCTGGGCGAGCAGCTGGCGGACGACGCCGCGCCACTCGCCCTCACCCAGGTCCGTGCCGATCCCGAACACCGTGAGGTCCTCGTGGCCCAGCTGCGCGACCCGCTCGGTGCGCTTGCCGAGCAGGATGTCGATGACGTGCCCGGCACCGTACCGCTGGCCGCGCTGCTCGAGACGCACGACCGCCGAGAGCAGCTTCTGCGCCGCGACCGTCCCGTCCCACGTCTCGGGCGGCGCGAGGCACGTGTCGCAGTTGCCGCACGGTGTCGAGTCCTGGCCGAAGTAGGCGAGCAGCTGCACGCGACGGCACTCGACCGTCTCGCACAGCGCGAGCATCGCGTCGAGGTGCATCGAGAGCCGGCGTCGGTGCGCGGCGTCGCCCTCGGACGTGTCGATCATGCGGCGCTGCTGGACGACGTCGGCGAGGCCGTACGCGAGCCACGCCGTCGCGGGCAGGCCGTCGCGCCCCGCACGCCCCGTCTCCTGGTAGTAGCCCTCGACGGACTTGGGCAGGTCGAGGTGGGCGACGAACCGCACGTCAGGCTTGTCGATGCCCATGCCGAACGCGATCGTCGCGACCATGACGACGCCGTCCTCGCGCAAGAACCGCGCCTGGTTGTCGGCGCGCACCCGCCGGTCGAGCCCCGCGTGGTACGGCAGCGCCGGGATCCCCTGGGTGGTGAGGAAGTCCGCCGTCTGCTCGACCGACGCGCGTGAGAGGCAGTACACGATCCCCGAGTCGCCCGCGTGCTCGGCGCGCAGCAGGTCGAGGAGCTGGCGCCGCGGGTTGTCCTTGGGGACGATCCGGTACTGGATGTTGGGGCGGTCGAAGTCGGCGACGAAATGTCGCGCCGTCGTGAGCTCGAGGCGCTCGGCGATCTCTCGGCGCGTCGCCTCGGTCGCGGTGGCCGTCAGGGCGATGCGGGGGACACCGGGCCACCGCTCGCCCAGCACGGTGAGCCGCAGGTAGTCGGGACGGAAGTCGTGGCCCCACTGGGCGACGCAGTGCGCCTCGTCGATCGCGAACAGGCTGATGCGCGCCCGGTCGAGCAGCGCGAGCGTGTCAGTCACCGCGAGCCGTTCGGGAGCGAGGTAGAGCAGGTCGAGCTCGCCGTCGAGCAGTGCCCTCTCGACCGCCCGTCGTTCGTGCAGCTCTTGCGTCGAGTTGAGGAACCCGGCACGCACCCCGAGGGCCGAGAGCGCGTCGACCTGATCCTGCATGAGCGCGATGAGCGGGGAGACCACGACGCCCGTGCCCTCCCGCACGAGTGCCGGCACCTGGTAGCACAACGACTTGCCGGCGCCCGTGGGCATGAGCACGAGAGCGTCCCTGCCCTGCACGACGGTGTCGATGATCTCGGCCTGGTCGCCGCGGAAGTCCGCGTACCCCCAGACCCGGTGCAGCACGTCCAGGGCGGTCTCGGTCACGCGCCCACCCTAACTGCGCCCCCCGACGCGGCCCCGCCCCGGCATCGGTCCCTGGGGATCGGCGGCCCGGCGCCGCTGCGGTCATGCGGACAGCAGGACCGAAGGCTGTCCGGACTTGGGCGCCCGGATGTTATCGTGCTCGGCGCGCGCTGGTCGCGCCTGCGCCACCGATCCCCGTCCCTCCCTCCGAACGGAGCGCACCTTGGCACGCCCCGACCGATCCGCCCCCGCGGTGGTCGACTCGTCAGCCCCGGCGCGCCGGTTCCGGCCAGAGATCGAGGGCCTGCGCGCGGTCGCCGCGCTCCTCGTGGCGATCTATCACATCTTCCTCGGGCGCGTCTCGGGCGGCGTCGACATCTTCTTCACGGTCGCCGGTTTCCTCATCACGCTGACCCTGCTGCGCCAGGTCGGCTCGCGCGGCACCGTCTCGGCGAAGGTCTTCTTCTCCCGGCTCGGGCGCCGGCTGCTGCCCGCCTCGCTCTTCGTGCTCGGGGCGGTCGCAGTCGCGACCGCGGTGCTCCTGCCGTCCTCGCGTCGCTCGGCGACCTTCGGCGAGATCGTCGCCTCGGTGCTCTACGTCGAGAACTGGGCACTTGCGAGCAAGTCGGTGGACTACCTCGCCCGCGAGGAGGGGTCGAGCCCGGTCCAGCACTTCTGGGCGATGTCGATCCAGGGGCAGTTCTACGTCATCTGGTTCGTGCTCTTCCTCGTCGCGGTCTGGCTCGGTGCGCACCGCATCCGCACGACCCTGCGGTGGGTCCTCGGCGGGCTCTTCGTCGCCTCGTTCGGCTTCTCGATCTATCTCACCGCGCTCGACCAGCCGCTCGCCTACTTCCACACGGGCACGAGGGTGTGGGAGTTCGCGGCGGGCGGCCTGCTCGCGCTCGGCATCGCGAAGGTCGACCGCATCCCGCCGCGGCTCGCGGCGCCGCTCGGCTGGCTCGGCCTCGCGCTCATCGTCTCGTGCGGTCTGCTGCTCCAGGTCTCCGAGCTGTTCCCCGGGTGGGTCGCGCTGTGGCCGGTGATCGGCGGGCTGCTGGTCCTCGCCTCGAGCTCGGCCGCAGGCCGGGGCACTGTCGTGCGGCTCCTCGGCTCGAAGCCGTTCGTCACGGTCGGCGGGATGTCGTACGCGATCTACCTGTGGCACTGGCCGATCCTCGTGATCTACCTCGCCCGCACGGGGCGCACGGTCGCTCCCCTCGTGCCGGGCCTCGCGATCATCGCGGTGACCCTCGTGCTCGCCTACCTCACGACGCGCTTCGTCGAGCGGCCGGTCCGGGACGCCGCCGGTCAGGGGCGTCCCGGCAGGGTCTACCGGGTCGCGCTCGCGGTCGGCGCCGCAGCGCTCCTCGTGGGCGGGACGGCCGCGGCTCGCACGGTCGCGGTCGCCGAGGATGAGCCCCTCGCCAAGGTCGAGGTCGACGTCGAGCAGCATCCCGGCCCGGACGCGGTCGCGAACGGGTGGGAGGACGCCCCGACGAGCTTCGACGTACCGCCCGTCCCCGACATCTCGGTCGCGAAGCGGGCTCGTGCGGACGTCTACGAGCTCGGGTGCCACGTCGGCGTGTACGACGCCGAGCTCGAGACCTGCTCGTTCGGCGACCCCGACGGTGAGGTGACGATCATGCTGCTCGGTGGGAGCCACTCGGCCCACTGGCAGCCGGGACTGCAGGTCGTCGCGGAGCGCCGGGGCTGGCACCTCGTCTCGGCGACCAAGAGCGCGTGCACCTTCACGACCCAGCCGCGCGTCAACGAGCGCGCGCTGCCCTCGTGCCTCGACTGGAACGCTGCGGCGCTCGCCGAGATCGAGCGCGTGCGCCCGGACTACGTGTTCACGACCTCGACGCTCTCGTGGCGCCTGCCCGAGGAGACCGTGCCCGAGGGCTACCTCGAGCGGTGGGCCGAGCTCGCCGAGCTGGGCGTCGAGGTCCTTGCGATCCGGGACACCCCGCGGTCGAGCCAGAACCAGGTCGAGTGTCTCGAGGGCAACCTGAGCACCCCCGAGCGGTGCGGGGTCGTGCGCAGCGAGTTCTACGCCGACGTCGACCCCACGACCCTCCTCGACCCGAAGCCAGAGAACGTCACCTTCCTCGACCTGAGTCACCTGCTGTGCGACGACGAGTGGTGCCCTGCGATCATCGGGAACGTCGTCGTCTACCACGACCACAGCCACATGTCCGAGCCGTGGTCGCGCGCCCTCGCGCCCTACCTCGACGAGATCATCCCGTGGCCGCCGGGCACCCAGCCCGAGGGCGACGTCACCGAGGAGCCCGAGGACCCCGAGGCGGCCTGAACGGGGTTCGCGTGACGCCCGCTCAGCCGAGCACGGCGGTCACGGTCAGCAGCACGGGCACGAGCAGGAGCGTCGAGAACAGCCCGACGTCGCGCGCGACGGCCTGCCCGCGCTGGTAGGCGAGGGCGTACACGAGCACGTTCTGCGCGGTCGGCAGGGCCGCCATGGTCGTCACGACGAGCACCCCGTGGGCGTCGAGCCCCAGGAGCATCGCGACCGCGGCCGCGACCGCGGGGTGCACGAAGGACTTCACGGCGGTCGCGAACCACAGCTCGCGGCGCGGTGCCCGCTGCCCGGGTGTGCGCGGCACGGCGAGCGTCGCGCCGAGGACGAGCAGCGCGAGGGGTGCCGCGGTCGCCCCGAGCAGCTCGAGCGGCGTGACGACGATGTCCGGGAGGTGCCAGCCGGCCCCCGCGACCACGAGGCCCGCCGCGGTCGCGAGGATGATCGGGTTGCGCAGGATCCGCGCGCCCGTCGCGCGGATCACCTGCGCCCGTGAGCGGCCCGCGACGGAGTCGGCCTCGAGCACGACGATCGCGAGCGGTGCGAGCACGAGCTGCTGGAGCAGGAGCGTCGGGACGATCACGACGGCGTCGGCGAACAGGAACATCGCGAGCGGCAGACCGAGGTGCACCGCGTTGACGTAGCTCGCTGCGAGGGTCGTGATCGCGGCCTCCCCTGCGGGGCGCCGCCAGGCGAGCCGCACGACGCACGCGACGCCCACGACGACGACGCCCGTGCTCACGACGGTCGCGGCAGCGGTGCGCGAGAGCACGGCGTGCAGGTCGGCCCGGCCGAGCGTGACGACGAGGAGCGCGGGGATCGCGACCGTGAACACGACGCGCGCGAGGACGCGTGCGCCCTGCTCGCCGAGCACGCGTGTGCGCCCGAGGAAGAAGCCCGTGAGCACGAGGGCCGCGAGGGGTCCCAGGGCGGTCGTCAGCGCACTCACCGGCTCATCATCTCGCGGCGGGTCGCCCTTGGGGGCGTGTCGACTCACCCCACGGTGGGAGACAGACTCACCCCGGGGGACCAGGCGCCCCGGCGAGATCGGCGACCTGCGGGCGACGCGCGAGCGACGGCCCGCGGCGCACCCTGGGACGCATGGACCACGACACCGCCCCCGCAGTGACCCCCACCCCGCACGTCGCGCCGTCGTCGGCGGGCCTGCACGCGCGCGGGCTCGTCAGACGCTTCGGGACGACGACGGCGCTCGCAGGCGTCGACGTCGACCTCGCCCCGGGGCGTTCGCTCGCCGTCACGGGCCCCTCGGGCTCGGGCAAGTCGACGCTTCTGCACTGCCTCGCGGGGATCCTCGTGCCGGACTCGGGCACCGTGACCCTCGACGGCCGGGAGCTGAGCAGCCTCGACGAGAAGGGGCGGTCGCTCGTGCGGCGCAGCCACTTCGGCTTCGTCTTCCAGCTCGGCCAGCTGCTCCCCGAGCTGCCCGCGGTCGAGAACGTCGCCCTGCCCGCGATGCTGCTCGGCGCGAAGCGTCCCGCGGCGCTCGAGACGGCGCGCGGGTGGCTCGCCTCGCTCGGCCTTGCGGGCATGGAGGACCGTCGCCCGGGCGAGCTCTCGGGTGGCCAGGCACAGCGCGTCGCGGTCGCCCGCGCGCTCGTCGCGGGACCCTCGGTGGTCTTCGCCGACGAGCCGACGGGTGCGCTCGACCAGGCGACAGGGACCGATGTCATGCGCGTGCTCACCGAGGCGACTCGCGCCGCGGGCGCTGCTCTCGTGGTCGTGACCCACGACCGCGCGGTCGCGGGCTGGTGCGGGCGCCGCATCGAGATGCGCGACGGTCAGGTCGTCGGGAACGTCGCGCAGCGCGAGGACGGGCCGCGATGAGGGCCGTGCTCGCTCTTGCGCCGCGCCTGCGCTCGGCAGGGGGAGCGGACACGCGCACGACGACGGCGCTCGCGGTCCTCGCCTTCGCGGTCTCGACCGCGCTCACCCTGAGCGTCGTGGGCGGGCTGCTCGGGTTCATGGGCCGCGCCGCAGCACCTCGCAACGCGTTCGAGGAGGCGAACGCGGGCGGCTATGTCGTGCTCGCGTGGGTCGCGCTCGTGCTGCTCGTCGTCCCGTTGCTCACGCTCGGCGGCGCGGCGGCCCGCCTCGGTGTCTCGCGCCGCGACGCGCGTCTTGCGACGCTGCGCCTGCTCGGGGTCACGCCGCGCGAGGTCATCGCGCTCACGGTCACCGAGACGGCGGCGCAGGGACTCGTGGGCGCGGTCGTCGGCGTCGTGCTCTACGGCGTGCTGCTCCCGGTGTGGACGCTCGTGCCGTTCATGGGTGGCCACTTCACGGTCGGCGAGCTGTGGGTCGGTGTGCCCGTGCTCGGGGTCGCGGTCGTGGCGGTGCCGCTGCTCGCGGCCGTCTCTGGTGCGGTCTCGCTACGCCGCGTCGTGGTCTCCCCGCTCGGTGTCGCACGGCGCCACACCCCGCGCCGGCTCGGCGTCGTGCGCCTGCTCGTCGCGCTCGCGGGGGTGGGCCTGTTCATGGTCGTGAGCCTCGCGCTGCACGCGCTCGGGCCTGCGGCGCTCGCATTCCTCGTCGGGGCGCTCGCGATCGCGTTCTCGACGCTCAACGTCGTCGGGCCGTGGTTGCTCGGCGTCTTCGGTCGGGTCCTGCTGTGGCGTGCGCGCACTCCCGCGCGCCTGCTCGCGGCGCGCAGGCTCCTCGACGACCCGCGCGCGGCGTGGCGCGTCGTCGGTGGGCTCGGGCTCGCGGGTTTCGTCGCGGGGTGCCTCGCGGTCCTGCCGGTCATGTCGACGGGGAGCGAGGCAGGCGCGGACGAGCAGATCTTCACCGCGGACCTCGTGACGGGCGGCCTGCTTACACTCGTGATCGCCTTCGTGCTCGCTGCGGTCTCGGCCGGGATCGCGCAGGCCGCGAGCGTGCTCGACCGTCGCCGCGAGCATGCGCTCCAGCACCTCGCGGGCGTCCCGACCGAGCTGTGGCGCGCGGTGCGCCGTCACGAGGTGCTCGGCCCGCTGCTGTTCGTGGGTGTCGGCTCGGCACTGACCGCCCTCGTCATGCTCTCGCCTCTGATCGGCTTCGCCGGGATCGAGGACCCGCGCGGTCTCGCGCTCCTCGCGGGATGCCTCACGGGGGGTGTGCTGCTCGTGCTCGCTGCGACCGAGACGACGCGCCCCCTCGCGCGCCGCGTGCTCGCCGAGCCCGTCGTGCGCCCCGACTGAGCCTCGCCGCCTCCCGCGCGGCAGGAGCCTACTCCTCGTCCTCGTCGATCCAGTCGAGCGTGCGGGTCACGGCCTTGCGCCAGCGGCGGTAGCGGCGCTCACGCTCCTCGGCGTCGATCTGCGGTTCCCAGCGCCGGTCGGCCTGCCAGTTGGTGGCGAGCTCCTCGAGGTCGGACCAGTAGCCGACCGCGAGGCCCGCGGCGTAGGCGGCCCCGAGCGCCGAGGTCTCGGTGACCCGGGGGCGCACCACGGGAACCCCGAGCAGGTCCGCCTGGGTCTGCATGAGCAGGTCGTTGACGACCATCCCGCCGTCGACGCGCAGCTCGACGAGCGGCACGCCTGAGTCGGCGTTCATCGCGTCGAGCACCTCACGCGTCTGGAACGCGGTCGCCTCGAGCGCGGCCCGGGCGAGGTGCGCCTTGGTCACGTAGCGGGTGAGCCCCACGATCGCGCCGCGCGCGTCGGGCCGCCAGTGCGGGGCGAACAGCCCCGAGAAGGCGGGGACGACGACGGCGCCCCCGGCGTCGGGCACGCTCGTCGCGAGGGCCTCGATCTGGCTCGCCGAGTCGATCAGCCCGAGGTTGTCGCGCAACCACTGCACGAGCGAGCCGGTCACCGCGATCGAACCCTCGAGCGCGAACACGGGCGCCTCGCCCGCACGCTGGTAGGCCAGGGTGGTGAGCAGCCCGTGCTGGGAGCGCACGGGCGTCGTGCCCGTGTTGAGGAGCATGAAGTTGCCCGTGCCGTAGGTGTTCTTCGCCTCGCCGGGCGCGAAGCACGCCTGGCCGAAGGTCGCGGCGTGCTGGTCGCCGAGCACGCCCGTGACGGGCACGCCCTCGAGGAGCGTCGCGCGGTGGGCGGCCTCGAAGGCCCCGCTCGAGGGCCGGATCTCGGGGAGCATCGCGAGGGGGACACCGAGCGCTGCGGCGAGCTCAGGGTCCCAGTCGAGCGTCTCGAGGTTCATCAGCAGGGTGCGCGAGGCGTTCGTGACGTCGGTCAGATGGACCCCGCCGTCCGGCCCGCCCGTGAGGTTCCACAGCAGCCACGTGTCGAGGGTGCCGAACAGCAGCTCGCCGCGCTCGGCCGCCGCGCGTGCTCCGTCGACGTGGTCGAGGACCCACCGGATCTTGGGGCCCGCGAAGTAGGTCGCGAGCGGGAGGCCCGTGCGGTGCGTGAAGGTGGCCCGGACGTCGTCGTCGGCCGTGAGCTCTTCGACGATGCCTTGCGTGCGCACGTCCTGCCACACGATCGCGGGGTGCACGGGGCGGCCCGTGCGCCGGTCCCACACGATCGTGGTCTCGCGCTGGTTGCTGATCCCGACCGCGGCGATGTCGAGGTGGGTCAGGTCGGCGCGGGCGAGCGCTCGGGCGACCACCTCGCGCGTGCGGTCCCAGATCTCGACGGGGTCGTGCTCGACCCAGCCCGCGCGTGGCAGGTGCTGGCGGTGCTCGAGCTGCCCGCTCGCGCGGATCTCCCCGGCCCGGTCCACGACGACGGCGCGCGTGCTCGTCGTGCCTTGGTCGATCGCCAGGATGAAGTCGCTCATCGTCCCTCGCTCGTCCGGGCCGCCGTCGGCCCGCCCCGTCAGCGTGCCACGCCGGGGCGTGCGTGGGCGCTAGGTTGGGCGCGTGAGCGACCCTGCCCAGCCCGTGGTCCGCCCGGCGCTTCCCCGTGACGTCCCCGCGATCCGCGACCTCGTCGCCCCGTACGCCGAGCACCGGATCCTGCTCGCGAAGGAGCTCGTGGGCTACTTCGAGGCGGTCCAGGAGTTCTTCGTCGCCGAGGTGCCCGGCGAGGGCGTGATCGGGTGCGGTGCGCTGCACGTCATGTGGTCCGACCTCGCCGAGGTGCGCACGCTCGCGGTCAAGCACTCGTGGCGCGGGCGACGGGTGGGCCACCTGCTGCTCACGCGCCTGCTCGAGCGGGCCCGCGAGCTCGAGCTGCGCCGGGTGTTCTGCCTGACCTTCGAGGTCGACTTCTTCCGCGCGCACGGCTTCGAGGTGATCGACCAGACGCCCGTGGACCCCGAGGTGTTCGCCGAGCTGCTCCGCTCGCACGACGACGGCGTCGCGGAGTTCCTCGACCTGGCGCGCGTCAAGGAGAACACCCTCGGCAACACCCGGATGCTCCTGACCTTCGACCCACCCCCACCCCCTGACCCCCCACGCCCCACCTCC
>Ga0123333_10005830_pt1 | contig 10981 bp, 11 predicted proteins | sample BioC12SIPDNA_3_FD_89957 | JGI IMG/M metagenome (GOLD analysis project Ga0123333, IMG submission 89957) | Anaerobic biogas reactor microbial communites from Washington, USA - Biogas_R2_B C12 SIP DNA | ecosystem: Engineered > Bioreactor > Anaerobic > Unclassified | place: Washington, USA...
CAGCGAGGAGGCGTGGGGCGTGACCGGCTCCGTCCACCCCATCGACCTCGGCTGGACGGCGCGCTGAGGCCCCGAGGACGCTCTGCCTGACCTCACGCGGAGGCGCTCACGCCGCTCGTTCGGAACGGCCGCGGAGGCGCCGGCGACGCCGCGGCGGACCGCCCGGTCGCGGCGGAGCCTAGTCGAGCCAGAGCAGCCTGCCGTCCTCGAGGAACGGCTCGCCGTCGACGGTCACGCGCCCGCCGTCGCGCAGGTCGCACACCAGGTCCCAGTGGATCGCGCTCTCGTTGCGCCCGCCCGTGTCGGCGTACGAGCGCCCCAGCGCCAGGTGCACGGTGCCGAGGATCTTCTCGTCGAACAGCGTCTTGAGCGTCGGCACGCGGATGTGGGGGTTCGTGCCGATCCCGATCTCGCCGAGGTAGCGCGCGCCCTCGTCGGTGGCGAGCATGCCGTCGAGGAGGTCCTGCCCCCGCGCGGCCGTGGCCGCGACGACGCGGCCGGCCTCGAACCGCAGCGTCACGTCCTCCACGACCGCGCCCCGCACGGCGCTGGGCACGGTGAACCGCACGACGCCCTCGGCGCTCTCCTCGACCGGGCTCGTGAACACCTCGCCGGACGGCATGTTGCGCCGGCCGTCCGAGTTCGCCCAGGTGCGCCCCTTCACGCTCAGGCGCAGGTCGGTGCCCGGCCCCTCGAGCCTGACCTCGTCGGCGTCGGCCAGGCGCTCGACCAGCCGCTGCTGCCGGGCGCCCAGCTCGCGCCAGCGGGCGGAGGGGTCGGTGTCGAACAGGAACATCGCGTCGTACACGAAGCGGCGGTAGGCGTCCGTGGCCATGCCGGCCTCCTGCGCCGCCGCCGGGGTGGGGAAGAGGGTCGTGACCCAGCGCGTCCGCTCGACGCGGTGACGGCCGACCGGCGCCAGGCGCCTGTCCAGCCGCGCCAGGCGCTGCTGGTCGGCGCCGCTCATCACGCGCGAGTTCTCCTGCGCCGAGACGCGCACGTACGCCTGCATCAGCTCGATCTCGCCCTGCTGGACGGTCGGCTCGGAGTCGAGCACCGCGTCGCTGGCCAGCTCGATCAGGTCGGCCGCGGCCTCGGGGTACTGCAGGCGCAGGAACGGCTCCCCGCCGGCCCTCAGGACCGCGCGGCACACCGCCCGGGCGAGGTCGGCGGCGGCGAGGTCGACGTGGACCAGCACCCGGTCGCCGGGCGCTACGCGCACGCAGTAGTCGGTGAGGAGCGCGGCGTAGCGCTCCAGAAGCGTTTCCATGGTCAGCCCTCCCCCTCCTGGCCGGCGGCGCCGGCGCGCGCGACGCCGAACGCGCTCGTGCCCAGCGCCACCAGCGTCCCCTCGGCGTCGCGCACCTCGGTGCGCACGACGACGACCCTGCGCCCGGCCCGCGCGACGGCCGCCGCGGCGAGCAGCACGTCGCCCTGCGCCGGCGCGAGGAAGTCGACGCGCATGTCGATGGTGGCCACCCCGGGCACGTCCTCGGCCGGCACGCGCAGGGCGGCCGCGGCGCCCGCGGCGGCGTCCACGAGGGCCGCGATCGCGCCCCCGTGCGGCATGCCCCGGACGACGTTGCCGACGTGCTCGGGCGTCAGCGGCAGCGCCAGCGTGACGCTCCCCTCCTCGGGGTCGTAGGCCCTGAGCTCCACGCCCAGGGCCCGGTTGAAGGGGATGACGTCCTCGATGAGGCGCTTGAGGTCGAACGTGCCGGCTGCCTGGCTCACGGTTCCGGATGGTAACGGCCTAACATGCCCCAGTGGAAGGCGGGCAGCGGCTCCAGAAGGTCCTGGCGCGCGCCGGCGTCGCGAGCCGGCGCAAGGCCGAGGAGCTGATCAGGGCGGGACGCGTGACGGTGAACGGCCGCGTCGCCGCCTTGGGCGACGTCGCCGACCCCGGCGACGACGTGCGGCTCGACGGTCGGCCCCTGCCGAGGCCGGAGCGGAGCGTGACGTACCTGCTCCACAAGCCGCGCGGCCACGTCACCACCGCGAGCGACGAGCTGGGCCGGCCCACGGTGATGGACCTCGTGCCCGCCGTGCCCGGCCTGCACCCCGTCGGCAGGCTCGACCTCGACTCCGAGGGGCTCCTGCTGCTCACCACCGACGGCGACCTGACGCTCAGGCTCACGCACCCGCGCTACCGGCACGAGAAGGAGTACCGGGTGTGGACCGACCCGCCCGACGTGAGCGACGAGGCCCTGGCCCGCCTGACGTCGGGCGTCACGCTCGAGGACGGCCCGGCGCGGGCCGAGCGGGCGGAGCGCGCGCCCGGCGGCGCCGTCGTCGTCCTGCGCGAGGGCCGCAAGCGCCAGGTGCGGCGCATGCTCGCGGCCGTGGGGCACGAGGTCGTCCGCCTGAAGCGCACCCGCGTCGCCGGCCTGGAGCTCGGCGACCTGCCGGTCGGCCGCTTCCGCGAGCTGACCGCCGCCGAGACAGCGGCGCTGGCGTCCGGCGACCCCCTGGTATGATCGGCCCGGTCCGGCCGCGGCCGGAAGTCACCGTTCCCGGAGTCGAGACTTGTCAGGAGAGAGCCACTTCCAGCCGGGCCCCGGCGTAGTCCAGATCTCGCAGGACGATATCGCGCGGCGCGTCGCCGAGCTCGGCGAGCAGATCCGCCGTGACTACGAGGGCAAGCCGCTGCACCTCATCGCCGTGCTCAACGGCGCGTTCATCTTCATGGCCGACCTCGTGCGCGCCATAGACCTGCCGCTCTCCGTCGACTTCCTGTCGGTGTCGAGCTACGGCTCGAGCACGAAGACCTCGGGCCGGGTGAAGCTGATCAAGGACCTCGACCTGCCCATCAAGGACAAGCACGTGATACTCGTCGAGGACATCGTCGACACGGGCATCACGATGGACTACCTCCTGCGCTACCTGCAGAACCACCAGCCGGCCAGCGTGAAGGTCGCGGCGCTCCTGTCCAAGCCGTCGCGGCGTCAGGTCGAGGTGCCCGTCGACTACCTCGGCTTCACGATCGACGACGCCTTCGTCTACGGCTACGGGCTCGACGTCGACCACCGCTACCGGAACCTCCCGTTCGTCACCTCGCAGGCCGACTGATGCGGGACCCCGCGAGCGCGTGAGGTACCGGATGCGGCGGCTGGCCCTGACGCTCCTGGCACTGCTCGCCGCCGCCCTCGCCACGCTGTCGGTCTCCGCCGCCTTGCGCGACGTCGAGCCGCCGCGCCTCTACTACGAGGCGCCGGGGCGGCTGCCCGCCGGCGCCAGCGTCGAGCTGTTCGTCAGCGCCGACGAGCCCGTCACCTACGTCGTCAGCTACGCCGGCGAGGTGCGGCAGGAGGTCGCGCAGGACCACGTCTTCGTGCTCACCGCCGCGCCCGGCGTGAACGACGTCGTCGTGACCGCGACGGACGCCGCCGGCAACGCGACGACGGCCTCGCTGCGGGTGCACGGGGTGGAGCCGGTCGAGCTCGACCTGACGGCGCCGGGGAGCCTCCGCGCCGGCGACCCCCTCGGCCTGACCCTCGCCCTGCGCGACAACGGCGCGGTGGTGACGAGCGTGTCGGCGACGTTCGAGGGCGCGGACGTCAGGCTCTACCGCGACGGCGACGTCTACCGGGCCGTGGCCGCCACGCCGTTCGGCGTCGAGCCGGCGACGGGGGAGCTGGTCGTGAGCGTCGGCGACGAGTTCGGCCGCGTCGTCTCCGCCACCCTCCCCGTGGCCCTGGAGCCCCTGCCTGTGACCGTCGAGCAGCTCCGGATCGCGCCCAGCGTGCTGGCGGCCGTGACCCCGGAGGCCCAGGCCATGGAGCGCGAGCTGATGGCGGCGGGCGTGGCGTCGGGGGCCGACGCGCCCCTGTGGCGCGAGGCGTTCGTGATGCCGATCGCGGGACGCGAGACCAGCGGCTTCGCCGACGCCCGCCGCTACGTCGAGGGCGGGCCGGTCTCCTACCACAACGGGCTCGACATGGCCGCGCCCACCGGCACGCCCGTGGTCGCCACGAACGACGGCGTCGTGCTCGTCGCCGGGCAGTACCCGATAAAGGGCGGGTGGGTGATGCTCGACCACGGCCACGGCGTGTTCAGCCACTACTTCCACATGAGCAGCGTCGACGTCGCGGTCGGGCAGCGCGTGGCCCGCGGCGAGCGGATCGGGCTGGTGGGCAGCACCGGCCTCTCGACCGGCCCGCACCTGCACTGGGAGATGCGCGTCGACCTGGCGCCGACGAACCCGCTGCAGTGGGTCGACCGCGTGTGGCCCTGAGGGGCGCGCCCGCCCTGGCCTCGCGGTGGCTCGCGGCCCTCGTCGTCGCTGCCGGCCTCCTCGGCTCGGGGGCGGCGCAGGCCCCCGGCGCGGCGGCGCAGTCGGCGGCGCCAGACGTCGGCGTGGCGTCCCGAGGGGCCGCGGGGCGGGGCTTCCTGGCCCCGCCGGAGCACGGCGTCTGGTACCAGGTGTTCGTCAGGAGCTTCCAGGACTCCGACGGCGACGGCGTCGGCGACCTGCCGGGCCTGCGCTCCCGCCTGCCGTACCTGGCCGAGCTCGGCGTCACGGGTCTGTGGCTGATGCCGGTGCACCCCAGCCCGAGCTACCACGGCTACGACGTCACCGACCACTACGCGGTGAACCCGGAGTACGGCACCCTCGACGACCTGCTCGGCGTGCTCCACGACGCGCACGCCCTCGGCATGCGCGTGATCCTCGACCTGGTGCCGAACCACACCTCCTCGCAGCACCCGTGGTTCCGCGCGGCGCTGGCGGGCGACCCCGCCTACCGCGACCGCTACGTGTGGTCCGACGACCCGCCCCCGTGGCGCGGGACGTTCGGCGGCAGCGCCTGGCACGCGGCCGACGGCGCCTACTACCTGGGCCTGTTCTCGCCCGACATGCCCGACCTGAACCACGCCGACCCAGCGGTGGAGCGGGAGGTCCACGACGTGGCCGCGTTCTGGCTGGGACTGGGCTTCGACGGCTTCAGGGTCGACGCGATCCAGCACGTCGTGGAGGGCGAGGGCGGGGTGATCGCGAACGCGCCGGAGAACTACGCCTGGGTGGCGCGGTTCCAGGCTCACGTCGACGCGGTCGCGCCCGGCGCCGTCGTACTGGGCGAGACGTGGACGGACATGCCGGCGATCGCGCGCTACCACACCGAGGCCGGCCTCCACGCCGCGACCGACTACCCGCTCTACCAGGACCTCGTTCGCGCCCTGCTCACGCGGTCCGCCGCGGACCTGGCGTTCGGGCTGGCGCAGGCCGAGGCGATGTACCCGCCGGGCGCGATGCGCGCGACCTTCACCTCGAACCACGACCAGGGCCGCCTCGCCACCCGGCTCTCGGTGCCGCGCCGCGACGAGCGGCGCCTCGCGCTCGCGGCCGGGCTGCTCCTCACCCTGCCCGGCACGCCGTTCCTCTACTACGGCGAGGAGGTCGGCATGACCGACGGCCCCGGCGCGTTCGACGTCGGGAAGCGCACGCCCATGCCGTGGGAGCCCGTCCCGGGCCTGGGCTTCACGACGGGCGAGCCGTGGACGGACCCCGGGGAGGCCGCGCCCGGCGTCACCGTGGCCGAGCAGAGGCGCGACCCGACCTCGCTGTGGTGGCGCTACCGGCGCATGATCGCGCTCAGGCGCACGCACCCGGCGCTGTACCGCGGCGCGACGCGCGTCCTGGACGCCGGTCAGCGCGCGGTCCTGGCGCTGGAGCGCGACGCCGGCGACGAGCGCCTGTTCGTGGTCGCGAACCTCGGCGCCCGCGACCTCGCCGTCGAGCTGCCGGACGTCCCGGAGGGCGCCGTCGACGTGCTGACCGGGCGCGCCTTCGACGGGACCGTGCCGGCCCTGACGCTGCTAGTGCTCGGGACGCCCTGAGGGCGCGCGTATACTTGCCCCTCATGGAGAAGGAGTCCAGCAGGCCGCGCGTGTTCTCAGGGGTGCAGCCCACGGGGGTGCTCCACCTCGGCAGCTACGTCGGGGCCCTCAGGCAGTGGGTCGCCCGGCAGGACGAGCGCGACAACGTCTTCTGCGTCGTCGACCTGCACGCCCTCACGATCCCCGAGGCCGTCGACCCCCAGCAGCTGAAGGAGCGCGTGCGCTCGACGGCGGCGCAGTTCCTGGCGGCGGGCGTCGACCCCGAGAAGAGCGTGATCTTCGTCCAGTCCCACGTGCGCGAGCACTCCGAGCTCGCCTGGCTCCTGTCGTGCGCGACCCCGCTGGGCTGGCTGTACCGGATGACGCAGTTCAAGTCGAAGTCCGAGGGCCGCGAGAGCGTCGGCACCGGCCTCCTCGTGTACCCGGTGCTGCAGGCCGCCGACATCCTGCTCTACGACACCGACCTGGTGCCGGTAGGCGAGGACCAGGTGCAGCACATCGAGCTCACGCGCGACGTCGCCGTGCGCTTCAACAACCTCTTCGGGGACACCTTCGTGCTGCCCAAGGCCGAGGTGCCGGAGGTCGGGGCCCGGCTGATGGGCCTCGACGACCCGACCGTGAAGATGTCGAAGAGCATCGCCGTCGAGCGGCCCGGGCACGCGATCCAGCTCCTCGACGACCCCGACACGGTGCGGAAGGTCGTGATGGCGGCCGTCACCGACTCGGGCCGCGAGCTCCGCTTCGAGCACGCCTCGCCCGGGGTGCGCAACCTCATGACGATCGCGCACGTCGCCTCGGGCCGGCCGATCGCCGCGATCGAGGCCGAGCTCGAGGGCGGCGGCTACGGCACGCTCAAGAAGCTGACCGTGGAGGCCGTGAACGAGATGCTGGCGCCGCTCCAGCGCCGCTACCGCGAGTACATGGACGACCGCGCGGGTCTCGACGCCGTGCTCGCGCGCGGCGCCGAGAGGGCCAGGGAGATCGCCGGGCCCACGCTGCGCCGCGCCCAGGCGGCGATGGGGGTCGGCTGACGGGCCGAGTCCTCCTCTTGTTCCTCGACGGCGTCGGCGTGCCCGGCGAGGCCGCGCCCGGCGCGCCCCCCAGCCCGGTCGTCGCGGCGCGCACCCCGACCCTCGACGCGCTGCGGGCGGGCCGCCTCGCGGCGCCCTCCGTCTACCGCGAGCTCGACGCCGGCCTGGGTCACCCGGGCCTGCCGCAGTCGGCGACCGGCCAGACGACGCTGCTCACGGGCGTGAACGCCGCCGACGCGATGGACGGCCACTACGGCCCGTGGCCGGGCCCCACGCTCAGGCGCGTCCTCGACGCAGGGAACCTCTTCCACGACGGCGTCAGGGCCGGGGGCGCGCGGCTGGCGAACGCCTACCCGCCCGGGTACTTCGCGGCGCAGGCGGGGCGGCGGATGCGGCCGAACGCCGTCGCCTACGCGGCGCTGGCGGCCGGCGTGCCGCAGCTGGGCGCGGCCGAGTACGCCCGCGGCGAGGCCGTGCCCTCCGACCTCGAGGGAGCCCACCTGGCGCGGGAAGGCGGGCGCATGGGCCCGCTGGGCTCGGCGCGGGCGCTCGCCGCGATCGCGGCGGCGCACGCCTTCACCGTGCTCGACGTGTGGCTCACCGACGCCTACGGACACGCCCAGGCGTTCGCCGACGCCAAGGCGCTGCTCGAGCGCGTCGACGCCGCCCTCGGCCACCTCGTGACGGACCCCGCGGGCGCCGTCGCGCGCGGCGTCACCGTGCTCGTGACGTCGGACCACGGCAACGTCGAGGACCTCGGCGTCGCCACGCACACGCGCAACCCCGTGCCGCTGTACGCGGCCGGCCCGGGCGCCGCGGCGTTCGTCGGCGCGGCCAGCCTGCTCGACGTGGCGCCGGCGGTGCGGTCGGTGCTGGCCGGCTAGGGCTCGCGGGCGGCGACGGCGGGCCGCGCGAGACACGGACCGCGCCGCGCCGCCACGGGCGCCGTCGACGCTCCGCCGCGTGCCCCCGGCGCGCCCCCTGGGCCGGCGGGGCGGGCCGTCACAGGCCCAGGATCAGCACGGCCGCCTCGAACCAGGCGCCGACGAGCAGGAGCACGACCGCCACCGGCAGGGTCGACAGGAGCTTGCGGAAGCCCTCGGACAGCCGGCCGAACCCGCCCCGCCACACCGTGGCGAGCAGCATCCCGCCGCCGGACACGACGAAGAAGTAGGCCGTGAGCTCGAGGACGAGCACGACCAGCAGCACGAGGAGCTGGAGCGCGGAGCCGCCGCCGATCATGCCGAACGGCACGCCCTGCACGAAGAACGAGAACGCGGCGTAGAGGTAGGCGGGCACCCCGAGCACGGCCGCGAGCGTGAACGTGACCGAGAGCGTGACGACGACGAAGTTCTGGTAGAAGGTCACGACCGCGGCGCGCGGCACGTCGCCGCTGCCGTAGGCGGCGGTCGCGCCCAGCGCCGTGATCGCCCCCTCGACGATCTCGACCACCGCTACGTCGCACGAGTCCGGCAGCGTCGTCCCCGCGAGGACGCCCAGGCCGAACACCGCGTAGAGGCCCAGCACCGTGGCGACGACGAGGCGGCGGTGCTGGCGCACCGAGGCGCGCGTGACGCCGAGCCAGCGCCGCAGCGGCGAGCCCGGCCGCGCGAGCATGTAGGCCACGAGCACGGTCAGCACGATGAAGGCGTACGCGGCCGCCGGCGTCTGCAGCCACGCCCTGACGCCGGTCAGCTCGCCGGCGGAGCGGAAGCCGACGCGCAGGGTCTCCCAGCCGTCCTCCGTCGGGGCGAGCCGCACCTCGACCACGTCGAGGCGGCCGCCCGGCAGGGACGCGGCGTACGTGAAGACCCTGACCTCGCCGTCCTCCGGCGTGGTGCGCTCGACCCTGTCCTCCAGGTTCACCTGGGTGCCCGCCGGGGGCGGCGGCTGCGAGACGATCCCCGGCAGCTCGCGGCAGAGCTGCTCGGCGTCGAGGGACGAGAGCTGCTCGAACGAGAGCGGCCGGCGCGCCAGCCACTCCCTCACGGCCGCGTCGGCGGCCTCCTCGGCGGACGGCGCGTCGGCGGCCTCCTCGGTAGGCGGCGCGGTGGCGGCCTCCTCGGCCGGCGGCGCGGCGGCGACCGCCTGCGCGGTCGCGAGCACGGGGGCAGCCAGCGCGCACACCGCGAGGAGCAGGGCTGCCACGGAGGGGAAGTGCGACCTGGGTGCGGATCGGGACATGCTCTCCTCGTCGCTGCCGGCCACGGGCAGCCGCGCCGCCGACGACCGGCCGGCGCTGGGGGCCAGCATACAGGCCCCCAGACGCTGGTCCCCCGTGCGCCCGGGCTAGACTCTGCGACCGTGAGGAGGGCCGTGGGCTGGGCGGGCAACGCCGCCGTGAGGACGCTGCAGGCGGCGTTCCCCGCGTTGGCGGCGCCCCACGACGAGTGGGCGCTGAGCCTCCTGGCGCCGGCCGAGCGGCGGCTGTACGCCGCGATGCCGCGCTTCGAGCGCGCGCACGCCGTCAAGGTCGCGCGCGCCGTCGCCGCCAGGCGGCCCGACGCGCCGCGGGAGGTCCTGCGCGCCGCGCTGCTCCACGACGTCGGCAAGACGGGCACCAGCAGCCACGTCGTCCACCGCATCATCGCCCACCTGCTGCCGGCGCCCGACGTGCCCCCCGAGCCGCGGCTGCGGGGCCTGGCCGGCACGCGGCAGGCGCGCCGCCACCACGCCGCCTACGGCGCGCTGATGGTCCTGCGCGCCTCGGGCGACGCGCGGGTGGCGTGGCTCGTCCGGCACCACCACGACCCGCGCGGCGACGAGTGGGCGGAGCTGATCCGCGCGTGCGACGAGCTCACATGAGCCCCACCCCGGCCCTCGACTGGCTCTTCTCCCTGCAGCGCTTCGGGATGCGGCCGGGCCTGGAGCGCGTGCGGGACCTGCTGGCCGCCACCGGCCTGCCCGCGCCGGGCACGCGCGTCGTGCTGGTGGCGGGCACGAACGGCAAGGGCTCGGTCGCGCGGCTCGTCGCTGCGTCCCTGACCCGCTCGGGGCGGCGCACAGGCTCGTTCTTCAGCCCCCACCTCGAGCGCGTCGGCGAGCGGGCGCGCGTGGACGGCGAGGAGTCGTCCGCCGCGGCGATGGAGGCCGCGGTCGCCGCCGTCAGGCCGCACGCGGAGAGGCTGGGATGCACCTTCTTCGAGGTCGTCACGGCCGCCGCGCTGCACCGTTTCCGCGAGGAGGGCGCCGACTGGGCCGTGATGGAGGTGGGCATGGGGGGCCGGTTCGACGCTACGAACGCGCTCGAGCCCGAGCTGTCCGTGATCACCGGCGTCGCGCTCGACCACCAGGCGGTGCTCGGGGAGACCGCGGCGCTGATCGCGCGCGAGAAGGCGGGCGTGCTCCGGCCCGGCGTGCCCGCCGTGACCGGCGCGCAGGGCGAGGCCTTGGCCGTGATCGCGGAAGAGGCGGCGCGCCTGGGCGCGCCGCTGGCGGCCCTGGGCCGCGACTTCCACGCGGCTGTCGTCGCGGCTGGCTGGGGCGGCACGACGGTCGCGGTCACGGGTGACCTGCCGGGCCTGCCGTTGACGCTCGTCTCGCCCCTGGTGGGCCGTCACCAGGCGCGGAACGTCGCGCTGGCCGCCGCGGCGGCGCTGACCCTGGGCGTGGGCGCCGAGCACGTGAGGGCGGCGGTCGCGGCCACCGGCTGGCCCGGCCGCCTGGAGCGCCTCGACCGCGACCGCGCCTGGGTCCTCGACGGCGCCCACAACCCCGAGGCGGCCGCGGCGCTGGCGGCGGCCCTCGACGACCTCGGGGGCGCGGCGACGGTCCTCGTCGTGGGCGTGTCCGCCGACAAGGACGTCGCGGGCGTGCTGGGGCCGCTGGTCGGCCGCGCGCGCCGGGTCGTCGCGACGCGCGCGGCCGCGTCGCCCCGCGCCGCCGCCCCGACCGACGTGGCGGCGGCCGCCAGGCGGGCGGGGGCGACCGAGGAGGTGCACGAGGCGCCGGACGTCGCCGCCGCCCTGGCGCTGGCGCGCGACCTCAGCCGGCCGGGCGACCTCGTGCTCGTCGCGGGCTCGCTCTTCGTGGTGGGCGAGGCGCGCTCGTTGCTGCTGGGCGCTGAGCCGGAGGGCAGGGAGCGCTGGCAGTGAGCGGCGCCGGCGCGCCGGCGC
>Ga0123333_10005832_pt1 | contig 10977 bp, 6 predicted proteins | sample BioC12SIPDNA_3_FD_89957 | JGI IMG/M metagenome (GOLD analysis project Ga0123333, IMG submission 89957) | Anaerobic biogas reactor microbial communites from Washington, USA - Biogas_R2_B C12 SIP DNA | ecosystem: Engineered > Bioreactor > Anaerobic > Unclassified | place: Washington, USA...
CCCAGCGGCCGTACACTGTCCGGAGGGTTGGACCCGGCAGCCGTGCATCCCCCCAAGGGATTCTTTGGCGCAGCACGCAAGATCGAGGAGGGGGGAAGCCTCACGATCATCGCGACGTGTCTGGTGGACACCGGCAGCCGCATGGATGACATCATCTATGAGGAGTTCAAGGGAACCGGCAACATGGAGTTGCATCTGAATCGCAAGCTAGCCGAGCGCCGCATCTTCCCGGCAATCGATATCGAGCGCTCCGGCACGCGGCGTGAGGAACTGCTGCTCGATCCTGAGGTCCTGAGCCGTGTCTGGTTGCTCCGACGCATGACGGATACCATCGGCAGTATCGAATCGGTGGAGCCGATCCTCGACCGCCTGCGACGTACCAAGTCCAACGAGGAGTTCCTCAAGACCCTGAATAAGGATGTCTAGAGCATTATGTATGGTTCGCGAGTACTCTCGCGCGCTGTCCGGTCCGTTCCGAATCGTCCGTTGATACGATCCATCAGACCTCCCGTTCTGGCACGTGATCTTCCCACGGTGTCGCGCTATGCGGGGCATATTGTGCTCGCGCTGCTTTTTGTCTCCATTCTGTACGGTTTTTCCCCGCGCCAGTGGAGTGTGTCGGGCCTCGACGCGCTTTTTGGCCGAGGGCGCGACTTCTCCTCGACCTACTACCTCGTAGGCTCGTATGAGCATGTGGCTTCGTATCAAAATGCCGAGTCGAATGAGCGCTATCTGGCGCCGGACACGATCCCGTTCACCATGCAGAGTTGGAGCCAGGCGCTCCCGCAGGTGGCCGAGCCGCGGAGGCTGCTCCGAACGACGGTTACCGTATACACCGTCCAGGCCGGGGATACGCTTCTGCAAATTGCCCAGCAGTTTGGGCTACAGGGGACGACCATCCTGTATGCCAACGAGTCTCTGGCCGGGCAGAACGATACGCTCTCGATCGGTCAGGAACTGTACATCCTTCCTGTGGACGGGGCCTACCACACGGTCGCCCAGGGTGAGTCGCTGGAGTCGATTGCTGCCAAGTACAAGGTAGAGAGCGACGAAGTCGCGCTCTACCCCGGCAATTCACTCACAGAGCCCTACACACTGACGGCCGGGCAGAAGCTCATCATCCCCGGCGGCGTCAAGCCCTATGTGCCGAAGCAGGTTCAGACCTATCCCTCGGTCGGGACAGCGACGCAGAGCGGTGTCACCGGCACCGGACAGCTGGCGTGGCCCATGAGCGGCAGGCTTTCGCAGGGGTACTGGCAGGGGCACCGCGCCATCGATATTGCTGCTTCCAGGGGCACGCCGATTATGGCAGCTGATGGAGGAACCGTGGTTGCCGCACACACGGCCACTGGCTACGGTCGGATGGTCGTGGTCGATCATGGCAACGGCTACCAGACTCTCTACGCCCACATGGACGCCTTTTTCGTGGAGGTGGGCCAGGCAGTTGAGAAGGGGGATCTCCTGGGCAAGTGCGGTAGTACCGGCAACTCGACAGGGCCGCATCTGCACTTTGAAGTGCGTAGCGGTGGATCGTTGCTGAACCCGTTCAACTTCTTGCCTTAGCGCGCCAAGACCAGCGCACCAGAGCGCCCCTGAGTGATCTCAGGGGCGCTCTGGTTTGTCCAGCGGTGCTACGGAGTTAGGGCTCGTCGGTCGGCGATGGCTCCACCTCAACCGTGGCGGATGGCGATGGTGTAGAGGTTGGTGCCGCCTCAGTCGTCTCCGGCGTCTCTGTTGGCGAAGCGGTGGGCGTCTCGGTGGGCTCTGGGGTAGGCGTCATTGTTGGCGTGGAGGTGGACGTGGGCGTCGTGGTCACCGTGGCCGTGGCCGTAGATGTCGCCGTGGGCGTGGCTGTTCGCGTGGGCGCCCCGGGCAGTATGTGAATCTGTACTCTGGACTCGTACGCGCGCCCCTCTGCGGTAGCGACCACCAGGCGCAGAGTGTAGTCCCCCTCGAGAGTGAGTGAGGCATCCCACCGTGCGATGACGCCGCTACGCACCGGTGAGTACACATCATCCGTGATTCGCCACCACTCCAAAGGGTCTGAGCCCGGACCGTACTCCACATAGTAATGCGAGAATCCGCTGATCTCCGCATCACCCGTCAGGGTAATCACCGTCGGCTCTGATTGAGGTGGCGCCTGAAGCGCGATGCGCATCGGCTGAGTATGCAGACTACAAGACTCCCTGGGTGGCGTGGTGATGCCTCTCGCCTGTGCCCACGCATCCCACTCGACACCATAGTCCTCAAAGACGCGCACCGCGACGCCGTCGCGAGGGCAGTTGTCCGTGGCCAGTTGCCCGCTCTCAAGGCAGATCACGGCGGTGCGATGCACCGGGCAGAGATCAGGAGTCGCCTCCTCGAGGAAGGTCGCCAGGACGCTTTCGGGACAATGTTCCGAGTGCGCCTGTCCCGAGACGGGACAGACTGCTACCTCAACAAGGCCGAGAGGGCGCGAGAACGCCGGACGTTGGGAGTTCTCCAGGGCGCGCTGCATAAAGTCGTGCCAGATCGGTGCCGCTGCGCGTGAACCCGTCAGGCGATCCATCTCGGTGTTGTCGTTGTTGCCGACCCAAACACCGGCCACCATGTCTGGCGCATAGCCGATCGTCCAGCCGTCGCGGTAGTCATTGGTGGTCCCGGTCTTGACGGCGGCGGGGAAGGATAGCTCGAGGGCGCTGCCGGCGCCAAAGGCGGGTACACGGGCTGCGTTGTCCGAGAGGATGTCGCTCATCCAGTAGGCGTGGCGAGGATCGATTGCCCGCGTGAGCGCGGGCTCAGCAGGGGGCACCAGGATCTCGCCCTCCTGGTCCGTGATGTACAGAATAGACCGAGGCTGCACGCGGTATCCCTGGTTTGCAAAGGCGGCGTACGCGGCCGTCATCTCCAGCAGCGTCACCTCACCTCCGCCGAGGGTGAGCGAGAGGCCGTAATCCTGCCGCATAAGCGTCGAGATCCCTAGTCTCTGAGCCATCTCCAGCAGGGCGGGCAATCCGACTTGCTGCAGCGTGCCAACGGCCGGGATATTGCGCGAGCATGCCAGAGCCGTCCGCACAGAGATCGGACCATACTCCTCCCCGTCAAAGTTTACGGGTACATAGGGCGGGTTCGATCCATCTGGAAACTGTCGAGATACGTCCATGACCATGGTCGAAGGCGTCCAGCCCATCTCAAAGGCGGCCAGGTAGGTCAGCGGTTTGATGGCCGAGCCAGGCTGACGCTGCTGGATGGACACATTAACCTGGCCATCGATCTCTTGGCTGTCAAAGTCCACACTTCCCAGCATGGCGAGGATATCGCCCGTTGTCGGATCCATGGCCACGAGAGCGGCATTGGACGCATTTCGCTCGCGAAGCTCCTCAAGGTGCTCCCGCGCGACGTTCTCGGCCAGGTGCTGCAAGTCCAGGTCCAGAGTCGTGTACACATTGAAGCCGCCCCGGTACAGAGCCTCGGCGCCATACTGGGTTTCCAGCTCAGCGCGGACGTAATCCACCCAGTGAGGAGCCTCCCTGTCATTATCCACAGGCTTGGGCAGTACAGCTAGAGGCGCGGTCGAAGCCTCGCGCATCTGCTCTCGGGAGACGTACCCTTCCGCCAGCATCAGGCGGAGCACGATCTCGCGACGCTGGATGGCGGACTCTGGATACAGGTAGGGATCGTACACCGCAGGCCCCTGCAAGAGACCCACCAGCAGGGCCGCCTCCGGCAGATCCAGGTCCTCGACCTCTTTGCCAAAGTAGGTCTCAGATGCGGCCCCGATGCCGTACGCCAGGTTCCCAAAGTACGAGTCGTTGAGGTACACCTCCAGGATCTCTTCCTTTGAGAACCGGCGAGCGAGCTCCGTGGCCAGGATGGCCTCCTTGATCTTGCGTGAGTAGGTTTGCTCCGTGCTCAGGAACAGCCTTTTGGCCACCTGCTGTGTGATGGTGCTCCCGCCTTGCACGATCTCTCCCGCGCGAAAGTTCTCCACAAAGGCTCTAGCGATCGAAAGGGGGTTCACGCCCGGGTTGCGGAAAAACGTTTCGTCCTCGGTGGCGACTGTCGCGTTGATGAGCACGGCGGGCATGCGATCGTACGATACCACGACCCGGCGCCCTCCCAACGGATCCAGGATCTCATAGAGCAGGCCGCCATGTCTGTCATAGATGCGCGTGCTTCTGAATGTGGCCGTGCGCTCATAGAGCTCCTGAGGTGACGGCAGCGATCGGGCGTAGTAGGCATAGACACCCAGGCAGGCGGATGCGAACAACACGACCAGCACAAGGGTGCCGACGAGGCCGAGTGCTATACCCCTTCTGATGATCTCGCTGGTGTCCGCTGTCGGAGCCTGGAGTTGCAGTGGCTGGTCGTCCTCCCAAGGGGAGGGGATGTCGTCATTTCTCTTTCGGGGCATTTGTCAACTCCTGAGGGAGGCTTACCGCACCGGCCGAACCGAAAGTGGCTGGTCCGTGTCCAGATCAACACCGGCCAGCGCCTGATGCAAGTCCGGGTACCGGCGCATCGTACCTGAGCCCAGGCCCCAAACGCCGGTCGCGAACCGCCGCACGAAATAGCGGTCATGAACCACCGCGAGTATCGTGCCATCATAGCTGGCCAGGGCCTGCTCAAAGCGCTCGCGCGAAGGGATATCGAGGTGGTTTACAGGCTCGTCCAACAGGAGCAGATTGCTGCCCTGGAGGATGAGTATCGCGAGGGCGAGCCTCGCGCGCTCCCCGTAGCTCAGGTTCCGAGCCGGCGTGAACACGTCATCCCCGGCAAACAGATAGAGGTGAAGCAGATTGCGTGCCTCGGTTTCCGAGATGCCGGTGGCCTTCTGAACGTGTTCGAGCGCGTTCGCATCTGGATCTAGCGTCTCCTGCTCCTGGGCAAAGTAACCTACTCGTACGCCAGACCCGATCCGAATGCTGCCGCTATCGGGCTGCTGCTCTCCGACGATCAGCCGCAGAAACGTCGTCTTCCCGGAGCCATTGGGCCCGACGAGCGCGATCCGCTCCCCTCTGCGGAGGATCATGTTCACGTCATGGAACAGCGGATCTGGCCCAAAGCCCTTGGCAAGGTCCTCAACCACCAGTACGTCCTGCCCGCTTGGCGGGGCATCCCCGAACTCCAGCTTGACGTTCCACCCTTGAACGGGCTTGTCCACGAGGTCCTCGGACTGGAGCATCCGCTCCAGCCTGCGCTGTCGAATCACGGCCTGATGGGCCACCTTCTTGGCGCGCTTTCTGTAGTAGAAGGCGATCGTCTCTCCTTCGATCCGGCTGGCCTGTCCTTTCCAGTGGCTGATCGCACCCTCCAGCTTGCTGATGCGCTCTTGCTGGTCGCTGTACTGCTGCCAGGTTCGTTCGTGTTCGCGCTGCTTGGCCTGGGCGTACTCCGAGTAAGTGCCCGGATAGGCGACGAGGGTATGCTCATCGTTGCCAAGCTCGTATACGGTACTGGCCGTGTTCTCCAGAAAGGCGCGGTCATGCGAGACGATGAGCATCGCTCCACGGTATTGAGCCAGGTAAAGCTCCAGCCACTCCAGTGCAGTGATATCCAGGTGATTCGTGGGTTCATCGAGCAGCAGCATCTCTGGCTGTTGGAGCAGGAGCCGGGCCAGCCCGAGACGCGTTTTCTGCCCTCCGCTCAGTAGCCCAACCGGGGTCTCTGGGCTCACTTGTGATAACCCCAGACCGGCCAGGATGGATTCGACCTGGTAGGGCGGCAGGACAGCCGGGGAGGAGAGGTGCTCCAGCGCAACAGCGTAGGCGTGTTCCAGGGCGGTACGTTCGGATTCGCTGGCTTGCGAGAGGGCGATACCGAGACGCTCAAGCTCGGCTGCCCACCTGGCCTCATCCTGCGAGTCATCCATTAGCACTTGGCTAACGCAGAGATTCTGGTCGAAGGAGAGACCCTGGGGAAGGTAGCCGACGGCAGACAGGGGCACATCAAAGCGAGCGCTACCCTGATCCGGGGATTCCTGGCCGATGAGGATGCGCAGCAGGGTGGTCTTGCCAGATCCGTTCGGGCCGATCAGCGCGACGCGATCGCCGGCGTTGATGGTAAAACTCACCCGATCAAAGAGCAGCGTGTCGCCGTAGCGTTTGGCCAAATCAGACACGTGTAGCATGAAACTCCAGTCGTGTGCATGTCAATGTGGCGAGCGGGGTTGCTCGCAATCACGATCCTGACCTGTCGGACTAGATGCTGCACACCACCGGAAGCTCCTTCGTTAGCGCTCGGACTCTGGCATGGCGAGGGGAATGGTTTCTGGCGCCAGGTAGGGCGCCAGCTGCCTCTCCAGTTCTATCGGGCTGACGAACCAGATCACGTGAATACCCAGATTGGCCGCTGCGGCCACATTCTCTGCACGGTCGTCCACAAAGAGTACCTCACCGGCATCCACGCCCAGGCGCCGGAGCGTCTCGCGGTAGATGGCTGGATCTGGCTTGGCAATGCCAACGTGGGCGGAGTTGATAATGGGATCGAAGAGCTCGATGATGCCGAACGTATGCTGCAGCTTTTCTTCCAGCACCTCTGTCGCGTTGCTGAGCATCGCCACCTGAAACCGGGTGCGAGCTCGCTGGACTAGGGCCAGCACGGCAGGGTCCACATGCCAGCTCTCCCAGGCATCTCCGGCAAGCTCATTGGACTCTTCGGGCGAAAGCCCCAGATCCTTACCGGCAGCCTGCCAGAAGGCACTCTCCGTCATGCTGCCGGTCTCCGCCATGGACCACAGGGATCCCTCGTATAGTCTGCTCCTCAGCGTGCCGCGGGCGAGCCCGAGGCGCTGCTCCCAACGGGCATAGCGGGAATCGTCGCGATCACGCAGGACTACTCCACCACAGTCAAACACAAGTGCCTTGATGGGCATACGCAATGGGGCTCTTTCGTAGGATCGTACCGGGGGTGGAACCGAAGCGATGACTGGCCTATTGGAGATACCTGGCGGCCTCTTGACCGCTGTCCACTCGGGCCTGCGGACGCGCCTAGACGACCGCACCGGCAGCCCGCCATGTGATCCCCCGAGCGCGGCCATTATAGGGTCGGCAAGGCCGGCTGTCAACAGGAGAAGGCGCGGGCACCGGTTGACGCTGCCAAGCGCCAAGTCTAGAATCGTGCACGGGTCCGATGCAAAAGGAGGGGACATGGATGCACCACGGCCGGAGTATCCGAGGCCACAGCTTGTCCGCGATCGCTGGATGAGCCTGAACGGCGTGTGGGCGTTTGAGTACGACCCCTCACTGAGTGGACTTGACCGCGGGCTGGTGGAGCGCGAGCGGTATGCGCGGGAGATACTCGTACCCTATTGCCCGGAGAGTACGCTATCTGGACTTGGAGATATCGACTTCCACCCGGGCGTCTGGTATCGCCGCACGGTAAAAATCCCTGATGACTGGGGCCAAGGCCGGGTCCTGCTTCATGTGGGGGCCTGCGATCACGATGCGATGGTGTGGGTCAACGGACGGCCAGTGGGGGCCCACTTTGGGGGGTATACGCCGTTTCATTTTGACATAACCGAATTCCTGACCGACGGCCCCAACAGCCTTGTCATCCATGCGCAAGATGATACCCGTTCGCCGTGGGTGCTGTCCGGAAAGCAGTGTCCCGACTACAGATCACGGCAGTGCCACTACACGAGGACTACCGGTATCTGGCAGACTGTCTGGCTGGAGCCGGTGCCCGCCACCCATGTGCAGAGTCTCCGTCTCACGCCGTTGCTGGAGAGCAGCCAACTGCTCATCGAGGCAACTGCGGCGGGCGTTCCCGCGCAGGCCACGCTGACGGCCACAGCCTACCTTTCGGGAGAGCGGCTGGCCTGCAAGGCAGTCTGCTTCAACGGGCTCCATTGTTCGCTGGTCTTGGATCTGCCCGATGTTCAGACCTGGTCTCCTCAGAGGCCGACTCTGTACGATCTTGTAATCAGGATGGAGAGCGCCGGCTCACTCGACATCGTGCGCAGCTACTTTGGCATGCGCTCGATCGCACTATCCGATCGGGCGATTCTCCTCAATGGTCAACCACGGTTCCAGCGTCTGGTGCTCGACCAGGGTTACTACCCGGCTGGCATCTACACGGCGCCGGATGACAAAGCGCTCCGCGACGACATCCTCATCTCGCAGGGCCTGGGTTTTGACGGCGCACGCCTGCACCAAAAGCTCTTTGAGCCGCGCTATCTATACTGGGCAGACCGCCTGGGTTACCTCGTCTGGGGGGAGTTCCCGAACTGGGGCCTGGACGTCAGCGATCCGAGAGCATTCGAGGTGTTCCTGCCACAGTGGCTTGAGGCCGTTCAGCGAGACTACAGCCATCCTTCGATTGTCGGCTGGTGCCCCTTTAACGAGACTCAGATCGATCAGGATCCGAAGGTCCTGAGCGGGGTGTACCGCACAACCAAGGCTGCCGATCGAACGAGGCCGGTCATCGATTCCAGTGGCTGGCAGCATGTGGAAACCGACATCTATGATGTGCACAACTATGATCAGAATCCAGAAACCTTCGCGTCGGTGTTCTCCGGGTTTGCTGCCGGCGGCGAGCCCTTCCGGAACCGGCCCGAGCACGACGCACCTTACCTCGGACAGCCCTACTTTGTGAGTGAATACGGGGGCATCTGGTGGAATCCGGGGCAGACCGATGCATCCGGATGGGGCTACGGCGGGCTATCCGGCAGGCCGGAGACGGCGGAGGCTTTTCTGGAACGGTACCGTGCCCTTACCGATGCACTGCTCGACAACCCCCGGATATGCGCGTTCTGCTACACGCAGCTGTACGACATCGAACAGGAGGTCAACGGTCTGTACACCTATGACAGACGCTCAAAGTTCGATGCTGAGGCTATTCGCCGGATCAACACGCGCCGAGCCGCAGTAGAGAAAAAGGAGTAAGTGCCATGCCGATGCTCAGCAACAAGGACCGGGAGTTCCTACGGAGCCATCTGGAGCACAGCCTGCACGATCCCATCACGCTGATTCTCTTCACTCAGACAATCGAGTGCCAGTTCTGCCGCGAGACGAAGGCCCTGCTTACCGAGGTCGCCGAACTGTCGGACGCAATTACGCTTGAGGTGTACAACTTTGTCACCGACAAACCCGTGGCGACGGAATACGGCATCCTGCGCATACCCGCCATCGTTGTCCGCGGCGCGAAGGACTATGGGATCCGGTTCTATGGTATCCCCTCGGGCTATGAGTTCAACACGCTGATCGAGGACATCGTAGCCGTCTCGAATCACGAGCACGGCCTCTCCGACGACACCGTCGCCAGGCTCTCCGATCTGGAGCAGCCCGTGCATATGCAGGTGTTTGTGACGCCGACATGCCCATATTGCCCGGGCGCCGTGCGTGTGGCGCATGCCATGGCGATGGCCAGCGATTGGATCACGGCGGATATGATCGAATCCGTCGAGTTCCCGCAGTTGGCGAACAAGCATGGCGTCTATGGCGTGCCCAGGACGGTCATCAATGATGAAACGAGCTTTGAGGGAGCGGCGCCTGAGGAGTTGGTCGTTGCCAAGGTCTTGCAGGCCACCGGCAAGATGACCGAGGCTGAGGTGGAGGCGCTCTTCCAGAGCTTTGAGGGTGACCTGGAGACTTCCTAGGCCATCCCGGTCGAGCGGGTGCCAGAGGCTGCTGTGAAGCGGGCGGAGCAAAGTTGGTGTGGCTCCCGCCCGCCGCTATAATGCTTCCTAGCCCTGAACTCTGGGAGATTGCATGCCGAGACCCTATCGTACGATAAGCGTTGTCCCCTCACTACCCCCGCGTCTCAAGCCCCTGCTGGAAATCGCGAACAACCTCTGGTGGTCATGGAACCGGGATGCCGTGGATCTGTTCCGGCGTCTCGACGCGGATCTCTTTGAGGAGCTGCGCCATAACCCCGTCGCCATGCTGGGCCGCATCTCTCAGGCACGTCTCGATGACCTGAGAGAGGATGAGGGCTTTTTGTCGCACATGGATCGCGTCTATCGCGATCTGCTGGCGTACGTGTCTGTGGAGCCGCACTGGGATGAACCGGATCTGTCGCCGCAAGGCTGCAGCGGGGCGGTCGCCTACTTTTCCATGGAGTACGGCCTTTCCGAGGCATTGCCGATCTACTCCGGGGGCCTGGGTGTGCTTTCTGGCGATCACCTAAAGACCGCCAGCGACATGGCCATGCCGATGGTGGGAGTCGGGCTGCTGTATCAGGAAGGTTACTTTCGCCAGTACCTGAGCGCCGATGGCTGGCAGCAGGAGACCTACCCAGCCAACGACTTTCATAACATGCCCGTCACCCTGGAGAGAGATGAACAGGGTGTGCCGGTGACCGTACGTGTGAGCCTGTCCGGCCGCGACGTGGTGGCGCAGATATGGCGTATTCAGGTGGGCCGAGTTCCTCTCTACATGCTGGATAGCAGCGTCGAGGAGAACAGCCCCGAGGATCGCCCGATCACCAGCAAGCTGTATTCCGGCGATCTGGACATGCGCATTCGCCAGGAGATGCTGCTTGGCATCGGAGGGCTGCGGGCGCTCTCGGCGCTGGGCATCGATCCCGCCGTCTGTCACATGAACGAAGGTCACTCGGCCTTCCTGGGCCTGGAACGGATCCGCCTGGCTATGCAGCGTCACGGGATCGACTTTGAGACGGCCCGCACGCTGGCGAGTGCCGGGAGCGTGTTCACCACGCACACGCCCGTTCCCGCGGGCATCGATTTGTTCCCCCCCTATCTCATCGATCGATACTTTGGCCAGATGATGCAGGAGTTGGGAATCGGCCGGGAAGAGTTCCTGTCGCTGGGGAGGTCCGCGGACGCTTCGTCGGAGACGCCTTTTTCGATGGCTGTCCTGGCGCTCTCTCTATCGGCCAGCGCCAATGGTGTGAGCCAGCTGCATGGCCAGGTCGCCCGTCAGATGTGGCAGAGTCTCTGGCCTGGGACGCCGGTTGGCGAGGTGCCCATTACCGCCGTGACGAACGGCGTTCACCACCGGAGCTGGGTTTCTGAGGACATGGCCACACTCTTGTTGA
>Ga0123333_10005836_pt1 | contig 10969 bp, 10 predicted proteins | sample BioC12SIPDNA_3_FD_89957 | JGI IMG/M metagenome (GOLD analysis project Ga0123333, IMG submission 89957) | Anaerobic biogas reactor microbial communites from Washington, USA - Biogas_R2_B C12 SIP DNA | ecosystem: Engineered > Bioreactor > Anaerobic > Unclassified | place: Washington, USA...
ACGACTTCGGGCGCGAGCTCGACGGCACCCCGAGCGCGGACAACCCGGCTCACGAGGTGGTCGCCGAGATCGAGGCCGCCGGGGGGCGGGCGGTCGCCAACGGTGACGACGTCGCCGACTGGGAGGGCGCCGGGCGCATGGTGCAGACGGCGATCGACGTGTTCGGCGGGATCGACGCGGTGGTCAACAACGCGGGCGTCGTCCGCGACCGCATGTTCGCCAACGCCACCGAGGACGAGTGGGACGCCGTGATGCGGGTGCACCTGAAGGGCCACTTCCTCCCGTCGCGCCACGCGGCCGCCCACTGGCGCGACCGCAGCAAGGCGGGTGACGCGGTCGACGCCCGCATCGTCAACACGACCTCGGGTGCCGGGCTGATGGGCAGCGTCGGACAGTCGGCCTACTCGGCGGCGAAGGCGGGCATCGCCGGTCTGACGCTCGTCCAGGCGGCCGAGCTGGGCCGCTACGGCGTGACCGCCAACGCCCTCGCGCCGTCGGCCCGCACCCGAATGACCGAGGGTCCCTTCGCCGAGATGATGGCCAAGCCCGACGATCCCGACGCGTTCGACGCCATGGACCCGGCCAACGTGTCGCCGATCGTCGCCTGGCTGGTCTCGACCGACAGCGCGGGGGTGACCGGCCGGGTGTTCGAGGCCGAGGGCGGCAAGATCAGCGTCGCCGACGGTTGGCAGCACGGGGAGGTCGCCGACCACGGCGCCCGCTGGGAGCCCGCCGACCTCGGCCCGGTCGTGCGCCGCCTGCTCGACGAGGCCCCGGCTCCGGCCCCGGTCTACGGAGCGTCGTAGCCTGCGGGGCGCGCGAGACGCCCGGCGTCCAGAACCACACGAGGTGCCAGGAGCGTTAGCGGGAAGCGAGCGTCGTCGCTAGACGGATTCCTCGCTGCGCTCGGAACTTGCGGTGCCGTGCTTGCTGGGTCGGCCTCGCCTGTCGGCTCGGCCTCCAGGCACCTCGTGTGGTTTTGTCAGGTGGGGCGGAAGGCGAGGGCGGCGTGGGCCAGGAGGCGGGCGCCCCAGCCGCTGCAGCCGGGTACGTCGACGCCGCGGCCCTCGTCGGCCTGGGCCGGGCCGCACATGTCGACGTGCGCCCACGGGACCTCGCCGACGAAGTGGGCGAGGAACAGCGAGGCGATGATCGCGTCGGGCTTGCCGATCGGCGCGCAGTTCATCATGTCGGCGGTGAGGGAATCGATCTCGCGGCGGTAGGCGCGGTGCAGCGGCAGCTCCCACACCAGCTCCCCGCTGGCGGCGGCGGCGCCCTCGACGAGCTCGGCCATCGACCGGTCGTTGGCGAACAGGGCCGACATGTCCTTGCCGAGCGCCCGCACCGCCGAACCGGTCAGCGTGGCGATGTCGATCACCCCGTCGTGGGCCTCCTCGCGGGCGAGGATCAGGCCGTCGGCCAGCACGACGCGCCCCTCGGCGTCGGTATCGAGCATCTCGACGGTCGTGCCGTCGCGGTAGGTGATCACGTCGCCCAGGGCGGTGGCGGTGCCCGACGGCATGTTGTCGGTGCACATGAGGAAGCCGGTGACCTCGGTGGTGCAGCCGAGCCCGGAAGCCGGTGAACCCGTAGGCGACCGACAGCACCGGGCTCAGCAGGTTGAAGAAGCAGTACGGGAGGTAGGTCAGCGTGCCGACCCCGAGCACCGCGCCCATGAACGCACCACAGGAGTTCCAGGGCACGAGCGGTGACGTGACGGTGCCGCTGTCGGCGGCGAGGCGCGACAGGTTCGTGCGGTCGAGGCCGCGACGGGCGAACTCGGCGCGGAACACCCGGGTGGGCAGCACCAGGGCGATGTACTGGTCGCCGGCGACGATGTTGAGCCCCATGGCGACCGCGAACACCGACAGGAACAGCCGGCCGGTCGTGCGGGTGCCCGCGATGACGGGCAGCACCAGGCGGCCGATGAGCCCGAACTCGTCGAGCAGCGCGCCGAACGTGACGGCGCCCATGATCAGCCAGAGCGTCGGCAGCATCGACGCCATGCCGCCGCGCGACAGGAGGCGGTCGATGTCGCCGATGCCGGACTCCATCGAGAACCCGGTCGCCATGGCCTGCCACCCGGCCTGCACCGATCCGAGCACCCCGCCCCGGCCGTCCTCGAGCCCGGCGGTGAAGTCGTGCACCACGTCGGGCTGGAGCACCCCGGCGAGCACCGCCGCGAACAGCGCCGACGTGATGAGGGCGAGCGACGCCGGGACCTTCTTGATCGACAGCCCGGCGAGGAGCACCAGCGGGAGCAGGTTGAGCGGGGTGATCCGGTAGATCTCGTCGAGGCGGGCCAGCTCGACCGTCGTGGACACGTCGTTCTCGACCGGCGGGCCGGCGAACCCCAGCACCGCGAACGCGACGCACGCCAGCGCGAACGCGGGGACCGACGTCCACACCTGGGCCCGGATGTGGTCGAACGTGTCGGCCTTCACCATCTGGGCCGACAGGATCGTCGTCTCCGACAGCGGCGAGGTCTTGTCGCCGAGGTACGCGCCGGAGATGACCGCACCGGCGGTGATGGCGGGCGACACCCCGAGCAGGCCGGCGATGCCGACCAGGCCGACCCCGATCGTGCCGGCGGTGGTCCACGAGCTGCCGATCGACAGGGCGACCACCCCGCAGATCAGCGCGGTGGCCAGGTAGTACCAGCTCGGCGACAGCACCTGGATGCCGTAGAAGACGAGCGTCGGGATCGTCCCCGACAGGTTCCACGTGCCGATCAGGGCCCCGACGGCCAGCAGGATGAAGAACGCGCTCGTGACCGACCCGAGCGCGCCCTGGCCGCTCCGCTGGACCTCCTCCCACGCATGGCCGTTCTTCATCGCGATCAGCGCGGCGACCATGCAGCACAGCAGCAGGGCGACCTGGATCGGGCCGTCGAGCGCGTCGAGCCCGAAGAGGGCCAGCGAGCCGCCGATGAGGGCGACCAGCGTGGCGAGGGGGACCAGCGCGTCGAGGAGCGAGGGCTCCCTCGGCGCGCCGGTCTCCTCGGGCGCGTTCAGCTGAGTCGCTCGACGATCATGGCCATGCCCTGGCCGCCACCGACGCACATCGTCTCGAGGCCGAAGGTCTTGTCGTCCTTCTGGAGGCCGTTGATCAGCGTGGTCATGATCCGGGCACCGGTCATGCCGAACGGGTGCCCGACGGCGATGGCGCCGCCGTTGACGTTCAGCTTGTCGTGGTCGATGCCGAGGGCGCGGGCCGACGGGATCACCTGGGCGGCGAACGCCTCGTTGATCTCGACCAGGTCGATGTCGTCGATCGTCATGCCGGCGCGGGCGAGCGCCTGCTTCGACGCCTCGATCGGACCGAGGCCCATGATCTCGGGGTCGAGGCCGCTGACCCCGGAGGACACGACCCGGGCGAGCGGGGTGAGGCCCAGCTCGGCGGCGCGGGTGTCGCTCATCACGATCACGGCGGCGGCGCCGTCGTTCAGCGGGCAGGCGTTGCCGGCGGTCACGGTGCCGTCGGGCCGGAACGCGGGCTTCAGGCCGGCGAGGCCCTCGACGGTGGTGCCGGCGCGGATGCCGTCGTCCTTCGTGACGGTCACCTTGTTGCCCTCGTCGTCGGTGGTCTCGACCGGGGTGATCTCGTTCTCCCAGAACCCGTTCTCGAGCGAGGCGGTGGCCCGCTGCTGGGACAGGGCGGCGTACTCGTCCTGCTCCTCCCGGCTGATGCCCTGCGACGTGGCGACGTTCTCGGCGGTCTGGCCCATGGCGATGTAGACGTCGGGCAGGCTCCCGGAGATCGGCTCCCACGGGCCCTTGCCCCCGGCCGCGTACTCGGCGGTGCGGGCCTCGGCGTCGGCGTACAGGGGGTTGTGCGGACCGCTGTCGGCCATTCCGTTCAGGAAGCGGCTCACGGTCTCGACGCCGGCGGCGATGAACACGTCGCCCTCGCCCGCCTTGATCGCCTGGGCGGCGATGCGGATCGACATCAGCGACGACGAGCAGTAGCGGTTGATGGTGACGCCGGGGACGTTGGCCATCCCGGCCTGGATCGCGACGATGCGGGCCAGGTTGTAGCCGGACTCGCCGGCCGGCTGGCCGCAGCCGAGGATCAGGTCCTCGACGGTGTTGCGGTCGAGCTCGGGCACCTGGTTCAGGGCGGTGTCGACGATGAAGGCGGTGAGGTCGTCGGGCCGCTCGTTCTTGAGCGAGCCCTTCATGGCCCGGCCGATCGGGGTGCGGGCGGTGCTGACGATGACGGCTTCGGGCACGGTGGGTTCCTCCGGCTGCGATGGGTGCGGTCCGGTCTAGCCGGTACTCCCCGGACCCGGAAAACGCCGGTTCAGGCGCGGGCGAGGTGGCGGGCCACGTCGGCCCACAGCGCGCCGATGCGCTCCTCGGCGCGGAGGTGGCGTCGGACGTGGTCGCGGAGCGAGCCGCCGAGGAGCTGGCGGGCGCGGGGATCGCGGAGGGCCACCTCGACCCGCTCGGAGAGGGCGAGGCCGTCGAAGGGGTCGACCACCGCGGCGGTCACGTCGGTGTGCGGCACGACCGCCTCGACGCCGCTGCCCGCCAGCCCGATCACCGCCCGGCCCTGGCCCGCGGCGTGGATGGCGGCGGCGGGGAACGGGGGCTCGCGGCCGGTGACCACCATCAGGTCGACGCCGTTGGCGAGCGCGTCCCGGCTGTCGCCACCGTCGAGGAGGTGCACCCGTCCACGCTGGCCGCGGAGGGCGACGTCGGCGTGGGCGCGGAGGTCGTCGCCGGGCCGGTCGGCGGTGCCGAGCCACAGCAGGTGCACCGGGCGACCGTCGATCTCGCGCGGCAGGCGGCGGGCCAGGTCGAGGAAGAGGTCGGTACCCGCGCGCCAGCCGATCGGGCCCGCTCCGCCGACCAGCAGGGCGTCGTCGGGCACGTCGTCGGGCCGGCGCGAGCGCCGCGGGTCGGGACTGGCGGCCGGGCGGGCGCGCCACTCACCGCTGACGACGATGCGGCCCCGGTCGACGCCGAGCGAATCGACGAGGTGGTCGCCCTGTTCGTCGGTGGTGGTGACGACGACGGTGGCCCGGGCCAGCACGCGGCGCAGGTCGGGGATGCTGCGGCACCGGCGTAGCCCGACGGGACCCTCGGGGAGGCACACGGCCGTCGGCGTGCGGCGAGCCGCCCGGGGCAGGGTCGAAGCGAGGCGGGCCGCGTCCGCTCCGTGGATCCACACCAGGTCCGGTCGTCCGGCGTCGCGCCGGCCCGGTCGGGCGAGCCCCCACAGGTCGTCGACGAGCGAGCCGGTGGCCCGCAGCGACGGGTGGACCCATCCCGCCGCCCGTGCCGCGACGCCCTCGTCGTGCTCGACGACCCGCACCGCGGACAGGTCCGCGGCCGCCGCGATCTCGTTGGCCAGCGGACCACCGCCACCCGCCAGCACCCGGATGCGGGCCGGGTCGATCGCTCCGGCCCGGCCCAACTCGTCGAGGAGCGACACGAGCCGCCGGTTGTCGTCGGTCGGTGCCAGGTCGCCGGTGAGCACGAGGAGCGACCGCCGGCGGATCACGGCACCCTCCCGGCGGCGAGCTCGATCGCGGCCCAGAGGTCGTCGATCGGTGCCGGTTCGGTCGCGGCGGCGGCCGCCGCGGCGATGTCGGCGGCGAGCGCGGCACGGGCCTCGCCGTCGACGACCAGGTTCACGACCCGCAGGGCGAGGGCCGCGACGTCGAGGTCGGCGATCCGGGCGTCCTCACGGCCGGCGTCGCCGAGGAGGGCGGTGGCGGGCGTGAAGCCGACGACGGCCGTGCCCGCCGCGGCGGCGTCGACCACCGCCGCCGGGAACGGGTCGTCGCGGGCGGTGGCGACGTACAGGTCGGCCGACGCGACCTGCTCGGCGCGGGTCTCGGCGGCCGGGACGATCCGGACGAGGTCCTCGATCCGGCGCCGCTCGATCTCGGCCAGCACGTCGTCGCCGGTGCCGTCGGGATCGGGGTCGCCGATCCAGGTCCAGCGGGCCGGGCGCCCCGCGATCTGCGACCCGAGTATGGCGGCGAGGGAGACGAACAGGTCGGTGCCGCCTCGCCACCCGAGCGGCCCGCTGCCGACGATCTGGGTCGGTGCGGTCGTGACCCGCGGGCCGGCCACCGCGACCGGACGGGCCGCCGGATGGTGGAGCAGGCGGTCCGGATCGAGACCGAGTCCGCCCTCGTCGCCGGAGCGGGTGGCCCACTCCAGCACCGGGCGGGACGGGACCACCGTCAGCACCGCGCGCCTCAGCCGGTCGAGCAGCTCGAAGGGGCTTCCGCCGTCGTCGTCGCGGTCGGCCAGGGGGAGCACCGCCACGACCGGCGGCGTCGGGTCGGGCATGTGCTCGAGCGCCAGTAGCGCGGGACCGGACGCGGCGACGACGACGTCGCTGGCGTAGGCCTCGCCCAGCTCCCGGCGGAGCCAGCTCCGCTCCGGGGTGCGCAGTCGGCCGTGGTGGCCGGTCGTGTCGGCCACCCGCCGGGCGGTCGCAGCGGTGGCCGTCGGCTGCCGCACGTCGGCGACCTCGGCCCACTCCCCGGCGTCGCCGCGGTCGAGGAGCAGGGCGGTGACCGAGGCGTCGTGCTCGGTCCGGGCGAGGCGGGCGAGCTCGAGCACGGTCGGGTCGGGGGGCGCGGCGGTGCCTCCCGCGACGATCAGCATGCGGCGGATCACCGGCGGGGCCACCGCTCGCCCCGCTAGCCGGCCGCGGCGAGGGCGGCGACGACCTCGCCGAGCGGCTCCCGGAAGTCGCGCATCTCGGCGAAGCCGCCGGCGCGGAGGGCGAGGTTGTCGAGCACCGAGTACGCCGGGCGCTCGGCCATCGGGGGCGCGTCGGCGGGGCGCGCCGCGAGGAAGTCCGTGGTCGACACCGGGAGGACCCGGTCGGGGTCGTGGCCCGCGGCCTCCATGATCGCCCGCACGAACCCGTACCAGCTCACCTCGCCGGAGTTGGTGACGTGGTGGACGCCCGCGGCGCGGGCCTCCCCGAGGGCGATGAGCGTGGCGGCGAGATCGCCGGCGAAGGTCGGGTGGCCGACCTGGTCGTCGACGAACGACAGCGTCTCGCGCTCCCCCGCGAGCCGGAGCACGGTCTTCACCATGTTGCTGCCGTGGGCGCTGCACACCCACGACGTGCGGGCGATCGTCCACGCCGGGTCGAGCTCGCGCTCGCCGCCCAGCTTCGACAGCCCGTAGACCGACCGCGGCGAGGGAAGGTCCCACTCGACGTACGGCGTGCCCTTGCTGCCGTCGAACACGTAGTCGGTCGAAACGTAAACGACGTGGGCCCCGACCTCCCGTGCCCCCTCGGCGAGGTACCGGGTGGCGAGGGCGTTGGCCCGGAAGGCGGTCTCGGGCTCGGCCTCGCAGCGGTCGACCGCCGTGAAGGCCGCACAGTGGATGATCACGTCGGGGCGCTCGGCCCGAACCAGGTCGTGGGCGGAGCCGCGATCGGCGAGGTCACACGTGTCGATGTCGACGCCGGTGGCCTCCACGTCGTCGCGCCGGTCGAGCCGTGCCATCAGCTCCGTGCCGACCTGGCCATGCGAACCGGTGACGAGCAGGCGCATCCCGGCGACGTTACATCTGGGGTCAGACCCCAGATGTAACGGTCACGCGCGGGCGCGGGGGAGGCCGAGGCCCCGCTCGGCGATGATGCCGCGGAGGACCTCGGAGGTGCCGCCGTAGATCGTGGTGACCTGGCAGTGGCGGAACGTGGCCTCGATCCAGCCGTCGGCCGGCGCGTGGAGGTCGCCGTGGCGGCGGATGCCGTCCGCGCCGAGGACGTCGATCAGATCGTCGGCGGCTCGCTGGTAGTGCTCGGTCGTCGCCAGCTTCGCCATCGTGCCCTCCACGCCGGGCAGGGCGCCGGTGGACGCCAGCCACGCCGCCCGCCACCCGAGCAGGTTGGCGACCTCGTTGCCGATCGCGGCGCGGGCGAGGCGCTCGCGCACCGTCGGGTCGTCGATGCGGCCGCTCGCCCGGGCGTGGTCGAGCCCGTGGCGCAGCAGGCGGACCGCCTCGCCGTACCAGGCCGAGTTCCGCTCGAACACGAGCGCCGTCATCATCACCTTCCACCCGCCGTCGACCTCGCCCACCCGGTAGCGGTCGGGCACCCGCACGTCGTCGTACCAGGTGATGTTGGTGCGTTCGCCGCCCATCGTGTGCACCGGTGTCACCTCGATGCCGGGGGTGTCCATCGGCACGACGAACATCGTCAGGCCCTTGTGCTTGGCCACCTCGGTGTTGGTGCGGGTCAGGAGGAAGACGTACTGGCTCTCGTGGGCGAGCGTCGTGAACATCTTCTGGCCGTTGACCACCCACTCGTCGCCGTCGCGCACGGCCCGGGTGGCGCAGGCGGCGACGTCGCTGCCGGCGTCGGGCTCGCTGTAGCCGAGGCAGATCATCACCTCGCCCGAGAGCACCTTCGGGATGATCTCGCCCTTCTGCCACTCGGTGCCCTCGTGGAGGAGCGTGTGGGCGACGAGCGTCGCCACGCCGAGGCCGTCGACCGGCGCGCCCGACAGGTACATCTCCTCGGTGAGGGCGTTCATCTCCAGCGCGGAGCGGCCCTGACCGCCCCACTCGGCGGGCCAGCCGGCGGAGATCCAGCCCTCGGCCGCCATCGCCCGGTGCAGGCCCCAGTCGTGGATGGTGCCGGTGCGGTGGGCGGTCTCGATCACCTCGTCGGTGACGTGCCGGGCGAGGAACGCCCGCGCCTCGGACCGGAACCGCTCCACCGGCGCGGGCAGCCGGAACTCGAGGCCGTCGCGCCGCTCGCGGTCGGGGCGACGGGCGGGGTCCAGCGGGCCGAGGACGACCGACTCGTCGTCGGGGAGCGGCTCGCCGACGGGACCGAAGCAGCGGTCGGCGACGCCCTGCAGGTCGGCCCGCGGGTCGCCGGCGAGCAGGCGCACCGTCTTGGCCCGCCGGAAGTGGAGCTGGATGTCGTACTCCTCCATGAACCCGTAGCCGCCGTGCACGTGGAGCGACACCGACGCGGCCCGCTGGGCGACCTCTCCGGCGAGGGCGAAGGCGATCGCCGGGTACGCGTGGGCCTCGGGTTCGCCGCCGTCGAGCGCCCACAGGGCCTTGCGGGCGACCAGCCGGGCGCCTTCGACGTCGGTGGCCACGTCGGCCAGGCGGTGCTGGAGGGCCTGGAACGACCCGATCGGCACCCCGAACTGCTCGCGCTCGGTGGCGTACCGGATGCCGAGGTCGAGGGCCCGCTGGGCGAGGCCGACCAGCCAGGCGGCGGTGAGCGCGCGCCACTCGTCGGCGAGCAGGGCGTGGGCGGTCGAGGCCGCGTCGCCGTCGGCGAGCGTCGTGGTGGCGGTGGTCTCGGCGGCGGTGGTCTCGGCGGCTACTGACGCACCGAACGCTCCGGACGCTCCGAGCGGGACGTCGGCGGCGGCGATCGGGCTCATGGTGCTGACCGCCGGCCACGGCGCGTCCCCGGGTTCGGCCAGCACGAGAGCATCGCCGTCGAGCACGAGCGCGCCCCGGACCTGCGGCCCGGCCGCGCCGGGGACGAGGGCTCCACCCGCCTGCGGCGACGCGACCACGACCTCGCCGGCGGCGATGGCTGCCGCCCGCTCGTCGAGACCGAGCCGGACGAGGGCGCGGGCGGCGACCGCGGCCTCGACGATCGGCACGGTGGCGAGCGCGGCTCCGCACTCCTCGAGGGCGACGCCGAGGTCGGTGAGGGTGGACCCACCTCCGCCGAGCGCCTCGGGCAGCGTCATCGCGGGCAGGCCCATCTCGACCAGCGCGTCCCACAGACGGGGGTCGAATCCCCCCGCCTCCGCGGCCCGGACCTCCTCCGGGCCGGACAGCTTCGCCAGCAGCCCCGCGGTGGCGTCGCGGAGCATCTCCTGCTCGTCGGTCAGCGTGAGGTCCACGAGCGGATGCTAGAACGCGTTCCAGTTTTGATCGGCATCGGTGACGGCCTTAGACCCGACCCGAGGCCGCGTCGATCGGCCGGGTGGGTCGGGTGGGTCGGGTTCCGGGGGAGAGGACCTGGCGTCGGTGACGACGCGGCGCAGAGGCCCACGGCCGTCAGCCGGTGCGGGTCTCGGGGGCGGGCCAGGGGTTCGGATGGCAGTCGCCGATGCCGAGCGTCTGTTGCAGCATCACCGGGGCGAGGGCGCCGGGGCCGGGGCACTCGACGTGGCTGTGGCCGAGCGTGTGGCCGACCTCGTGGCTGACCAGGTACGCCCGGTAGTCGTCGAGCCCGAGCCCGGACGGTTCAGCCCCGTGGTGCCAGCGGCGGGCGTTGAGGATCGCGTGGCCGGTGTGGGCGCAGGACACCTCGCCGTCGGTCTCCATCGGGAGGCACATGACGTCGACCAGGTCCGGCGTCGCCAGCGTGATCAGGATCTCCGCCCGGTCGGGGTCCGTGACCCGCTGGAGGGCGATGCCGTCCGCCGCCGTCCAGCCCCGGGGGTCCGAGAGGATGCGCTCGACGTGGGCGGCGAACTCGGCGGGCTCGACGCCCGTGCCCTCCTCGACCTCGACCCGGTACGTGTGGATCGTCCCGTCGCCCACCACCGGACCGTCGGACCCGGGGTCGGCGAGCATGACCCCGGTCGACTCCAGCGTCGTCGGCTCCGGGCGCCCGTCGTCACCGGCGGTGCCCGGCGCGTCGCCGGTTGTCCCGTTGGTGGCGGACGGATCGTCGCCCGCCTCCTGGACGGGGTGCTCCGGCGCCGCGCGGGGGGAGGTGATCCTCCAGGTGGCCAGGCCGGCTACCAGCGCCACCACGGCGGCCAGCACCAGCCACCGGCGGGCCAGCTCCTGCGGACTCGGACGCCGCATCCCGCCAGGCTGCCACGGCCCCGCCCCGATTTCACCCGCGGCCGCGCCGCAGCCGCGCCGCCGAACCACACGAGGTGCCTGGAGGCCGAGCCGATAGGCGAGGCCGACCCAGCAAGCACGGCACCGCAAGTTCCGAGCGCAGCGAGGAATCCGTCTCGCGACGACGCTCGCTTTCCGCTAACGCT
>Ga0123333_10005837_pt1 | contig 10968 bp, 8 predicted proteins | sample BioC12SIPDNA_3_FD_89957 | JGI IMG/M metagenome (GOLD analysis project Ga0123333, IMG submission 89957) | Anaerobic biogas reactor microbial communites from Washington, USA - Biogas_R2_B C12 SIP DNA | ecosystem: Engineered > Bioreactor > Anaerobic > Unclassified | place: Washington, USA...
AAAGAGGTTTGTCAATTAAATAACTAATAAGCTTTCGGAATAACCGGGAAAAGGAGAGGTGCGATGACGGGCAACAGGGGCCTTGCTTTGCAAGGCGGCAAAATTATGGTACAATCAACTGTCAGAATAAAGCAAACAGTGGGGTGGGCGCAATGAGTATATGGGACGGGCTGATTCAGGGCATCATACAGGGCTTGACCGAATTTTTGCCCATCTCCAGCAGCGGGCACCTGTCGCTTTACCAGTATTTTACCGGGCAGGCGCCCGAAGGCGCGTTGTTTTTTAACCTGATGCTGCACCTGGGCACCCTGGCCGCGGTGGCAGCCGCGTTTTACGAGGATTTGTGGGCGCTCATCAAGGCGGTGGGCCGCCTTTTCCGCGATATCTTCACCGGGCGCTTCCGCCTGAAAACGGACGACCCCGACCGCAAGCTATTGTACATGCTGGTGGTGGCCTGCCTGCCCATGGTGCTCATCCTCCCGCTGCGCGGCCTGGTGGACACCATCTCCAGTGACCGCGACATCATTGTGGAGGGCGTTTGCTTCCTGGTCACCTCAGCGCTGCTGTTTGCGGCCTGCAAGGCCAAGCCGGGCCGGGCGGGCATTGGCCGCATGAAGGCCCGCCACGCGCTCACCATTGGTGTGGTGCAGGCGGTGGCGGTGCTGCCGGGCATCTCGCGCTCGGGCTCCACCATCTCCACGGGCATGCTGCTGGGGTTCGACCGCGCGTTCGTTGTCAAATTTTCCTTCCTGCTGGGCATCCCGGCCATTCTGGGCGGTGCGGTGTTCGAGATAGGCGACGCGATAAAGGAGCCGGTGGATATCGGCCTGGGCACGCTGTTTGTGGGCATGTTGGCCGCCGCCGTGGTGGGGTATATCTGCATCCGGCTGGTGCGCTGGCTGGTGCTGAGCGACAAGTTTGTTATTTTTGCCTGGTACACGCTGGTGCTGGGGGCGCTGGTGGTGGTGGCCGGCATTGTGGGCCACCTGATGGGCGGCGGCGCGCCGGCGGCGGACCCCGGCAGTGTGTCGCAGAGCATCAGTGAGAGTATTTCGCAGATTTCCGGCAGCACGTCAGCCGTTTAACGTTAGTTATTTTATATACGCAGGAGAGTTGAATGCCAACCAAACGCAAAACAACCGGTAAAGCCCAAAAGGCGCCCGCAAAGCGAGCGCAAGCGTCTGCACGGCAGCCGCAGGCTCGGCGCGCCAAACCCCGGAAAACCGAGGTGGACCGCCGCTGGAGCATCCTGCTGTTTGGGCTGGGGCTGCTGCTGATTTTATTCAGCTTTATACCCGGCGAAAGCGGCTGGGCGTGGATACGCGGCAACATTTTGTTTGGCGCGTTCGGTATCAGCGGCTGGGTGCTGGGGCCCATGGTCATCTGGTGGGCGGTGCTGGTCAGCCTGCAAAAGCCGGTGTTCCCGGCGGTCATCAAGGGCATTCTGGCGCTGTTCGCCCTCAGCGGCGCGGCGCTGGTGTTTGGCACGGCCACGTTCGAGGGCCTCAGCTTTGGCGAGCTGCTGGCCGCCCTGCTGGAGAACGGGCGCGCCGGCGCGGCAGGCGGCGGGCTGATCAGCCTGCTGTTTGGCTGGACGCTGCTCACCTTTGCCGGGCGGGTGGCCGCGCGGGTGCTGATGGTGCTCATCGTCATCATCGCGGTGATGCTGCTTACCGGCGTCACCCCGGGCGACATTGTGCGCTTTTTCAGGCGCATTGGCGGCAACCGCGCCCAGCGCAAAGCCGAGCGCGATTACTACTATGAGGACGAAGAACCGGCTTACGAGCCCCAGCAGATGGCCATGCCGCAGGCGGCACAAAGCGCGCCGGGCGGCCGGGGCAAAAAGCGCGGGCGGGTGGATATCCCGCTGGGCGGGGGCGCGGCGCAAGCGGCCGCCCCACCGCAGGATGCCCCGCCCTGGAACGACGCCCCGCTGGATTTGTTCCGCGATGAGCGGGTGGACATCGACCTGGGGCCCGACCGCCCCACAAGCGCGCCGGGCAAAGCCGAGCGCGGCCCGGTGGACATAGGCCCCGGCGGCACCTTTGGCCAGGCGGGCCTGGCCGACGCGGCAGCCGGTGGCCGCGCCAAGGCCGCGCCGCCGCCTGCCGTGCAAGACCCCAACCCCGTGCGGCCGTTCGACCCCACCTCGCCCCAGCCCCTGGGCAACGAGGATGCACTGCTGCTGTTTGGCGACCACGACCCCTACCGCCACCTGGGCGGGGCCGACAGCCGCCTGCCGGGCGCCAACGGCCTGGATGTGGAGTATGTGGCCCCCCGCGCCGGGCAGGAGCTGGATTTATTTGGCAACCCGGTAGGGCCCGCGCCCCAGCAGGCTGCCAAAGCGCCGCCGTTTGACCTGTTTGCCGACGCGCAGAATGATGGCAGCAATGCCACGTCTGCAGTGCCTGCACCCGCCGACGCCAACATAGCTCCCCTGCCGCCGGTGGTGGCGGGAGCCATGCAGGCTGCCCAGGCCGCGTTTGACAACGACTTTGAAGCCGAGATGCAGCAGTTGCAGGCCGAAGGGGCCGCGATAGCCGCCGAAGCGCCACAACCCGCCGCACAGGCAACGGCACCTGTGCCGCAAGCAGCCGACGCGGCCCCCAGCGCCGACCCCGACGTGGATGCGATGATTGCACGGGCGGCGGCCAACGAGGCCAAAGAAGAGATGAAGGGCGCTGACACCCGCGGCGACAACGAGCTGCAGCCCTACCAGTACCCGCCGGCCACGCTGTTTGCCCCCCAGCCGCCCGAGACCACCGCCGGCGCGCGTGAGGAGATGAAGCGCACCGCCGACCTGCTGGTGGGCACGCTGAGCAGCTTTGGCGTGCAAACGCGTATTCTGGACGTGAGCCGCGGCCCCAGCGTGACCCGCTACGAGATACAGCCGCAGGCGGGCGTGAAGATAAGCCGTATCACGGGCCTGGCCGACGACATTGCGCTGAACCTGGCGGCGGCCGGGGTGCGCATTGAAGCGCCCATTCCCGGCAAGCCGGCTGTGGGCATCGAGGTGCCCAACAAGGTGAAAACCACCGTGGCCATCCGCGGCATTCTTGAGAGCGATACGTTCACATCGGCGTCCTCGCCGCTGGCCTTTGCGCTGGGCAAGGACATTGCCGGCGACGTGGTGGTGGGTGACTTGACCAAGATGCCCCACCTGCTGATAGCCGGCAGCACCGGCAGCGGCAAGAGTGTGTGCATCAACGCCATCATTATGAGCTTTTTGTACAAAAGCAGCCCCGAGGATGTGCGCATGGTGCTGATTGACCCCAAGGTGGTGGAGCTGGCTGAATATAATGGAATTCCACACCTGTTGATTCCAGTGGTGACAGAACCGCGCCAGGCCGCCAAGGCGCTGGGCCAGATGGTGGCCGAGATGGAGAAGCGCTACCACCTGTTCGCCGAGCACGGCGTGCGGGACATCCGCTCCTTCAACAAGCTGGCCCTGCGGGATGGCACGCTGGAAAAGCTGCCCCACATCGCCATTGTTATTGACGAGCTGGCTGACCTGATGATGGTGGCCGGCAAGGACGTGGAGAACTTTATCTGCCGCATTGCGCAAAAGGCCCGCGCGGCCGGCATGCACCTGATTGTGGCCACCCAGCGGCCCAGTGTGGACGTGATCACCGGGCTCATCAAGGCCAACATCCCCAGCCGCATTGCCTTTGCGGTGAGCAGCCAAGTGGACAGCCGCACCATTTTGGACGGCGCTGGCGCCGAAAAGCTGCTGGGCATGGGCGACATGCTGTTTATGCCCATAGGCGCCAACAAGCCAGTGCGTGTGCAGGGCACCTTTGTGAAGGACAAAGAAATAAGCGCCGTGCTGCGCTTTGTGAAGCAGAACACCGCTGCGCAGTACGACGAAAGCGTGCTGGCCGACATGGAAAAGGTGGCGCTGAGCGGCGCCGCCGGCGCCGGCGGGCGCGATGATGACGACGGCGACGATGTGGCCCTGCTGGCCGACCCCACCTTTATCAGCGCGGTGGAAACGGCGCTGGAGGGCGGGCAGATCTCCACCAGCTTTTTGCAGCGCCGCCTGCGGCTGGGCTACGCCCGCGCCGGGCGCATCATGGACGAAATGGAGCGGCTGGGCATCGTGAGCCAGCCCGAGGGCAGCAAGCCCCGGCAGGTGCTCATCACCCGCCAGCAATGGCAGGAGATGGTGATGAACGCCGACGGGCAGTGAGCGGCAACCCAACCTGCAAGATTTTTACTTGCCTGCCGGAAAGATATCCGCTATACTGGAAACAGTGTGAGGAGGGTATACCGTGAACACCAACGAAAAAATTTTTCAGGTATTGGATAGTATCAATACCCGATTGGACAGCATTGATACGCGGCTGGATGGCATTGATACGCGGCTGGATGGCATTGATACGCGGCTGGATGGCATTGATACGCGGTTAGATGACATGGATGAGCGCTTTGATGCCGTGGATGAGCGGTTTGACATGATGGACAAACGGCTGGATGGCATGGATACGCGCTTGGGTGGTTTGGAGCGGGAAGTGCATGAGATAAAGGTGGTACAGGAGAACGTAACCAATAAGCACATCCAGATATTGCTGGAAGGCAATGTGTCGATGAATAATAAACTGGACAGCCTCCAAACAACTGTAAACGATATAGATTCTTCCGTTTCAGCGCTGGACGTATTGCACAAAATGCGCCCACACAACCTATGAGCAGGTCTGCAGGGCGCGGGGTACGCGCCCTTTTTATTTTATGAACAAAATGTCTTTTCTCCCCATCACCCAACAGGAAGCCCGTGCCCGTGGCTGGCATGAGGTGGATTTCCTGCTGCTCTCCGGCGACGCCTATGTGGACCACCCCAGCTTCGGCGCGGCGGTCATCGGGCGGGTGCTGGAGGCCGGGGGATACCGGGTGGGGCTGCTGCCCCAGCCGGATTATTCGCGCCCGGACAGCCTTTTGGCGTTTGGCCGGCCCCGCCTGGGCGTGCTGGTAAGCGGCGGCGTGGTGGACAGCATGGTGGCCCACTATACGGCGGCCAAGCGCCCCCGCAGCACCGACAGTTACAGCCCCGGCGGCAAAATGGGCCTGCGGCCCAACCGCGTGGTGGATGTATACAGCAAGTTGGCAAAGGCCGCTTTCCCCGGCCTGCCGGTCATCGTGGGCGGTGTGGAGGCCAGCTTGCGGCGCTTCGCCCACTTCGACTACTGGGACGATGCCGTTCGCCCGTCCATTTTGGAAACCAGCGGCGCCGACCTTGTCAGCTTTGGCATGGGCGAGCGCAGCATTGCCGAGATCGCCCACCGGCTGGCGGCGGGCGAGGGCATCAAGACCATCACCGACGTGCCGGGCACGGCCTGCCTGACGGATATGGCCGGGCTGCCGGGCGGCTATGTGGAGTGCGCGTCTTTCGCCAAGGTGCGCGAGGACAAAACCGCCTATGCCAAAGCCTGCGCCATCCAGATGGACCAGCAGGACCCGGTGACGGCCAGGCCCGTGGTGCAGAAGCAGAGCGAACGCTATCTGGTGCAAAACCGCCCGGCCCTGCCGCTGGAGCAGGCAGCCTTCGACGCGGTGTACGAGCTGCCCTTCACCCGGCGGTGGCACCCGGTGTACGACGCGGCCGGCGGTGTGCCGGCGCTGGAGGAGGTGGCGTTCTCCATCATCCACAACCGGGGCTGCTTTGGCGGCTGCAACTTCTGCGCCATCACGCTGCACCAGGGCCGGCGGGTAGCCAGCCGCAGCGCCGGCAGCGTTCTGCGGGAGGCCGAGCGCCTCACCAAACAGCCCGGTTTCAAAGGCTATATCCACGACGTGGGCGGCCCGACGGCCAACTTCCGCGCGCCGTCCTGCACATGGCAGGAACAGCACGGCGTGTGCGGTGGGGGCAAGCGTTGCCTGGCGCCGCAGCCCTGCGCCCGGCTGGAGGTGAGCCACGCCGAATACCTCGATATCCTGCGCCGGATGCGGGCTCTTCCCGGCGTGAAGAAGGTATTTGTGCGCAGTGGCATCCGGTATGATTATTTGCTGCACGACCCCGACGAGAGTTTCTTCCGGGAGCTGGTGGCCCACCACGTGAGCGGCCAGCTGAAGGTGGCGCCCGAGCACTGCGCGCCCGGCGTGCTGAAAGCCATGGGCAAGCCGGCCATTGCCGCCTACGAGCGCTTTGCCAAGCGTTTTTACGCGCTGAGCCGCCAGGCGGGCAAGGAGCAGTATCTGGTGCCCTATCTGATGTCCAGCCACCCCGGCAGCACCCTGAAGGACGCGGTGGCACTGGCCGACTGGCTGGAGCAGAACCGCATCCGCCCCGAGCAGGTGCAGGACTTTTACCCCACGCCGGGCACGGTGAGCACCTGCATGTACCACACCGGGCTGGACCCCTTCACCCTGCGGCCGGTATACGTGGCCCGCACCGCCGATGAAAAAGCGCTGCAGCGGGCCCTGCTGCAGCGGCACGACCCCCGCAACGCCAAGCTGGTGCAAAAGGCGCTGGCACTGGTGGCGCAGGGCGGGCAGGGAAATACAGGCAAGCCCGGGCGCGAGACGGGCGCGGGCCAACCGGCTTCCGGTAAGCCGGGCCGGAAGGGCAGCGATACCCCCAGGCCGGGGCGCGGCAAAGCGGGCGCGGGGAAACCCGGCGGCGGCAAACCGAATCAAGGCACAGCCGCCAAAGGCAGGGCAAGCGCCGGCCAAGCAGCCCAAGCGGGCAGGAAACCCGAAAAGCCCGGCGGCGCGAAGGATATGGGCGGGCGTTCTCACACGGGCGGCAGGCGTGACACAGGCTATCGCAAGCCGCGCGGGTAGCTAAAATGATATGCCAGAACCACTTCAAAACCGAACCGGTTTGGAGGCCGTGCATAAATAGGTGCGGCAGTCGCCTTATGATGATGGGTTTGACTATATAATGTGCTTATTGGGGCACATACAAGGGGGAAGGGCATGCCGCGCAAAACAGCGGGCAGTAAAGCCGGCAAGGCGGCCACCCGCAAGCGGATAGAGCGCAAGACCGCCGGCCTGCTGGCGGGTGTGCTGGTGTTGGCGGTGCTTACGGCGCTTACACTTACCGTGCCCGGCTTTACCGAGTGGGCCTGGCAGCTGCTGGGCATCTCGCGGGTGAAGGTGCCGGTGGTGGGTGATTCGGACAGCCCGGTGGCGGTGCATTTCATCGATGTGGGGCAGGGCGACGCCGCCCTGATAGAGGACAACGGCGCCTTTGCGCTGATAGACGGCGGCCCGCCCGAGGCCGGGGACGACCTGGTGGCCTACCTGCGGCTGGCCGGCGTGCAGAGGCTGGACATCCTGGTGATGACCCACCCGCACGCCGACCATTACGGCGGCCTGCAAAAGGTGGTGGAGCGCTTTGACGTGGCGCAGGTGGTGCTGCCCAACTTCGACCTGGCGCCCCTGCCCACCACCACCCCGCTGGAGCAGCTGCTGCAGGCGCTGGTGGATGCGGGCGTGCCGGCGGTTACGGCCTATGAAGGCCTGGAGCTGCCGCTGGGCCAAGGCAGCTTGACCGTGGTACACGCCGGGCTGGAAACCGGCGATAACCATAACCTGTTGTCCGTTGCCACACTGTACGCGGGCGACGGCATGCGCTTTTTGAACACCGGCGACGGGGAAAAAGCCAACGAGCGCGCCATGCTGGCCGACGGCGCGCCGGTGGAGGCCAACCTGTTTATGGCGGCCCACCACGGCAGCAGCACCAGCAATTTGCGTAACTTTTTGCGCGCGGTGGCCCCCCGGATGGTGGTGGTAAGCTGTGCGGCCGGCAACAGCTACGGCCACCCGCACCGCTCGGCGCTGGAGGCCTACACCGTGGCGGACGCCCTGGTGCTGCGCACCGACCAGGCCGGCAGCGTGGTGGTGAAGCCGGACGGCGAGGGCGGCCTGGTGTACGGCACCGAAGCAGAGCTGGAAGCTGCCGCCTGAAGCCATGAACCACACGCTGACGCCGGGTTTGATGGCAGGTGCTTTGTTGGCACACGTAAAATGGTGGCGGCAGCAAAGAAAGGGCATTGAAACATGTTTTTTTCAATAGACCGCATGGCAAGCGGGCGCGCTGTGCTGATGGGCGAGGATGGCAAACCGCTGGAGGTGGGTATAGACCTGCTGCCCCCCGGCGCCAAAGCGGGCGACATGCTGTACTACGACAAAGGCCGCTTTACCGCCGCGCCCGAGAAAACGCGCGAGCGGCGCGAGCGCATGGCCGATGTGCTGGCCCGGCTGCTGCGAAACCGAGAGGAGCCCGAGTAAAGCGCTGCCATCGAACGATGGATTTTGCATAGTGGTATCTCTACAATATTGCCGTTGAATCCAGCGGTCAAGGAGGGTAATGATGAAAAAATTCTTCAAAGAGTTCAAGGAATTTGCCCTGAAGGGCAATGTGATGAGCCTGGCGGTGGGCGTCATCATCGGCGCGGCGTTCCAGGGGGTGGTCAATTCGCTGGTAGACAATATCATCTCTCCCCTTATCGGCATTTTCGCGGGCAATAACTTCGATGCGCTGTATGTGGATATTTTTGGCGCCCGCCTCACCTACGGCGCTTTCATTACCTCGGTCATCAACTTCATCATCATGGCGCTGGTGGTGTTCCTGATGGTGCGGGGCATGAACAGGCTGATGGGCCTGGGCAAAAAGAAAGAAGAGGAAGCGCCCACCACCAAGAAGTGCCCCTTCTGCTTCACCGAGATTCCCATAGAAGCCACCCGCTGCCCCAACTGCACGGCCGAGCTGGGGGCGCTTTAGCGCAAAATTTGGCTTTGCGCAGCAAAACATCGCGAAGCACCCCTTGGGGGAATTTTCCCGACGCCCAAGAGGCAAGCCCGAAGGGCGTAGCTGATTGGCTAGCGGCGGGTGGTGCCAAGGATGCGGGCACGGCGCCCCCCACTTGATGCGAAAGCGACATGAAAGCCCTGCCGGGCATCTTCCGGCAGGGCTTGTTTATTGGGAGCGGTTCAGGGCCCAATGGCACCCGCGTCCTCGGCCAGCACGGCATCCTCCGCCGGGTCGTAGGCCAGCAGGCGCATGGGGCGCAGGGCGCCGGGGCGCACGCCGGCCACCGGCGGGGCCAGCACCGGGATATAGCTGGCGGTGTAGCCGGTGGTGCGGCCATCGGGGCGGGGGGCTTCCAGCAGCACGGGCTGCACAGTGCCCAGCTGTTCGGTTATCCATTCGGCACGTATGCCATCGGCGGCGGCCTGCAGCTCGGCGGCGCGGGCGGCTTTTTCGGCGCGGGGCAGCTGGCCGGGGAAGGTGGCCGCCGGGGTGCCGGGCCGGGCCGAAAAGGGGAACACATGCACCTTTAAAAAGCGCATGGCCTTCACAAAGGCCAGGCTTTCCTCAAAGTGGGCGCGGCTCTCGCCGGGGAAGCCCACAATCACATCGGTGGTGAGCGCCGCGTGCGGCAGGGCGGCACGCAGCTTTTGGGCGGCGGCCCGGTACTGCGCGGCGGTGTAGGGCCGGCGCATGGCGTTCAGGGTGGTGTCGCAGCCGCTTTGCAGGCTGAGGTGGAACTGGGGGCACAGCTTCTCGCAGGCGGCAAAACGGGCGATCTGCGCGTCGGTGACGAGGTGCGGGTCCAGCGAGGACAGGCGTATGCGCCGGATGCCCGGCACCGTGGCGGCGTCCTCCACCACGTCGGCCAGGTCGTCGCCGGTGTCGCGCCCATAGCTGGGCAGGTTGATGCCGGTGAGCACCACCTCGGCGCAGCCGGCGGCGGCCAGGGCCTGCAGCTCGTCCACTATGCTTTGCCGGCTGCGGCTGCGCACCGGCCCGCGCGCGGTGGGCACTATGCAGTAGGCGCAGCGGCCATTGCAGCCGTCCTGTATCTTCAAAAAGGCGCGGGTGCGGGCGGCGGGCAGCGCGGCGGGCAGCTCTTCAAACAGGGCGGCGCCCTCGGTGGGGGCAATGTCCACCACCCGCCGGCCGGTTTCCAAAAAGCGGCGGATATCCGCCACCAGGTGGGCGCGCTGCGCGGTGCCGGTGATGACATTGGCCTCCGTTTGCAGTGCCCGCTGGGGAAAAGCCTGAGGCAGGCAGCCGGTAAGCACCAGCACGGCGCCGGGGTTTTCGCGCCGGGCGCGGTGCAGCCAGCGGCGGCTTTTGGCCTCGCCCGCGGCGGTAACAGTGCAGCTGTTCACCACAAAAATATCGGCGGCCTGGCCGGGCGCCGCGGGCGGCCAGCCGGCGGCGGTAAACAGCTGCTGCAGCGCGCTGGTTTCGCTTTGGTTCACCTTGCAGCCCAGGGTGTAGAATGCGGCTTTCAATGGGGGTGGCTCCTTTTAAACAAAATTCATAAACTCAACTATAAAGGCAAGTGGACAAAAAAGCAAACACGGCGCCCGGCGCGGCAAAGCGCCACCCCCCGGGAAAGGCGCCGCGTACCGTGCAAAGCCGCGTAAAAGCGGGGTAAAACCCACGTAAAAAGCAACTTGTGAAAAAGCGAAGCATTGTGCGGAATCCGGTTGACAGTGGGGGGGCTTTGGGCTAGAATGGTAACAAGGAAATGACAAAACCGTGGCTGGGAGTGAATGGGCTTGAGCGTGCGGCTGGAAACGAAATACTTGGCGCCTTTTGTGCGGGAGGAGGAAGTGGATTTCCTCTTCCCCCAGGTGGAGGCGGCGCACCGGCTGCTGGAAACGGCAAACGGGCCGGGCAGTGACTATGTGGGGTGGCTGAAACTGCCCCGCGACTATGACAAGAGCGAATTTGCGCGCATAAAAAATGCGGCGGCCAAAATTGCCAAGGGCAGTGATGTGCTGGTGGTCATCGGGATCGGCGGCTCCTATCTGGGGGCGCGGGCGGTCATCGAGGCGGTGAAATCGGCGCAGTACAACCTGAAGCCAAATGGCCGGCCGCAGATTTTTTTTGCCGGCAGCAGCGTAAGCGGCGCGGCCCTGAACGACGTGCTGGAGCTGTGCGAGGGCAAGGACGTTTCGGTGAACATCATCTCCAAGTCCGGCACCACCACCGAGCCGGCGGTGGCCTTCCGC
>Ga0123333_10005841_pt1 | contig 10962 bp, 7 predicted proteins | sample BioC12SIPDNA_3_FD_89957 | JGI IMG/M metagenome (GOLD analysis project Ga0123333, IMG submission 89957) | Anaerobic biogas reactor microbial communites from Washington, USA - Biogas_R2_B C12 SIP DNA | ecosystem: Engineered > Bioreactor > Anaerobic > Unclassified | place: Washington, USA...
CCAGACGCGGATCGCGTAGGCTCCCAAAGTGCTCCCTGATCGTTGCGCCCGGCTTGTCCACCTCGGCTACCCCCCTGTACAGGATAGCCGCTATTCTACCTCACTTTTAATGCAATCGCCCTGTCAGATCCCTAGGCCAGACAGCGGCCCGCCCAGTAGCCCACGGCGCTCACCGCCGCGCTGAGCGCGGCGCCCCAAACCATGTCCACCACGGTGACGAGCAGCGGCCAGTCCTTGATGGTGGCAAGGTTGGTCAGGTCATAGGTGGCATAGGAGACGAGGCCAAAGAGCGCCCCGCGCCACAGGGTGGCCTTGAGCGAATGCGCCTCCAGGCCAGGGAGGACGACGAAAACGAGTATGCCCACGATGAACAGGAGATAAAAGAGGCCCGCCGCGAGCCAGTTGGCGCGAGGAGCCATCAGGTAGCCCAGGTGCTGGCGGTAGAACGCGCGCGCCACCACCCCCAGCCAGACCATGTCGATCGCCAGGAAAGCGGCCAGGGTGGCCAGGTAGAGCTTGAGATGATAGACCATCAGTGGGCCTCCTTTCGAGATGGTACACGGGTTTCCACGGATCGGGCGGACTCAGGAACCCAGCTCTTCGATCCCCTGGTCGCCGATGGCATAGGTGGCCTGGCCGGTCTCGAGCAGCGCCAGCGCCCCGCCGGAGCGCTCGAGCGCCTGGTCCTGCCGGATCCACGCGCGGCTGGCGCCGATCTGGGCCACCTCGACACCGTCCTGGCGGCTGTCCGACACGACCGCGGGGGCCAGTCCCGCGTGGGCGGGGCAGAGGACCACGCCCAGGGTGCGGCGATCCTCCAGGGCCGACGGCGTGAAGCGCAGGTGATACTGGTTGTGCCACTGGTCGCGAGACCTGGTGGTGCCCGGGGCGGGGTCCCAGCCCTCGCTGAGCGAGAAAAAGGCGTCGTTGTGATAGAGCAGGTGCCCCACCAGCCGGCTGCCCGCCCGCTCCAGCGCAAACGACCGCGCGGCCTCGTCCACCTGGAAGGGCGCCCAGGAGTGGATATTCCACTGCAACGCCGAGGTGACGCCGGGCTTGGCCACGAACTCGTCCACCAGCAGGAAGGCCTGCTCGCCTTTCAGCCAGATGACATGGCGCCGGCAGCGCGCGGCGCGGTCGGCATAGCTGGCGTCGGCGTTGCCCACGAAATAGACCAGGCGCTCGTCCTCGTAGGCGTGGTCGATGGACCCGCGCGAGTCGTGCGAGCGCATCAATTGCCCCGCATCGGAGAGCGTGACGCAATTGTGCGACTTGGTGTGCCAGACCCAGTGGGCGTGGTGGGCGGAGCCATAGCCCGCATAGTAGCCGCTGGGCATGGCCATGATCTTGCCCGCCACGTGGAGAAAGAAATCGTTGTTATTGGCGTGGGAGTGGCTGATCGCCCCAAAGGGCGAGGAGCGAAAGACCAGGGCCACATCGCGGCTGGGGTCGTCGCGGTGGGAGCGGATGGCGGCCCACCCGGCGGCGGGAAAGACGCGGCAGAGGGTCTGACCGCCTTCGGCGGCGCTGGCGGCGGGGGCGGGCTCGCCCATCACCACGTAGCGCGTGGCGCTAGAGACGGGGCCCTGGCGCTCGACCGGCGTGTCCATGGTCAGCGCCTCGGCGCGGAACGCCGCCACATAGTCGGCGAACTCGGCGGCGCCGGATTCGCGCCCGATGAGCTCCACCAGGTCGGCGTTGGACTCCCAGGTGGCCCGCCAGCGCTCGGAGTGGTCGCCAAAGCCGAACCACTCGGCATAGGGCGGCCAGATCCATTGGCGCCAGCGGGCATGATTGGCCCAGAAGGGCCGCCGGTAGAGGTCCACCCCAACCCCGCGCTTGAGCGCCGTGGCGAACATGGTCATGATCGTCACATAGGCCAGCCCATAGGAGGGCCCTTCGGCCCAGGCGCCGTCATCGCCGGCCCAGATCGGCCAGATGCCGCAGAGGACGGGCCGCAGCCAGTCCAGCCAGGCGGCGGCCTCGGGGATGTGCTCGTGAAAGACGAAGGCGATGTTGGCCAGAAAGACGATCTCGCGCCCGGCATGCGAGTCGAAGCGGGTGATGCCATAGGAGCCCTGGCTGTGCATGTGCTCGTAGGTAATCTGCCCCCGCCGCCGGAACTGGGCGATCACCCGCGCGCGCTCCTCGTCGGTGAATTGGTCCCAGGCCCAGTCGCAGGCGTGGGGGCCGTGCCAGATCACCGACATGTGCGCCTCGTCGTTGTGCTCCAAATAGCTGGAGCCGTCCGGGTCCCAGCGCGAGATGGACGCCATGCGCTGGGCGGCGGCGCGGCCATAGCGGGCCTCGCCGCTGGCGAGATAGGCGAGCGCCAGGACCTCGGCGCCCTCGACGAACCGGCGGGAATCCCACAGCACGACGGACCAGACGCGGAAAAAGGCCTCGTAATCGAGCCGCCGGTCGGGGAGGTAGGGCGGCTCGGCGATCTCGTGCGGCTGCTGGAGCAGCGCCTCCGCCTCTGGCTGCAGGTTGCGCCACAGCTCGGCGCGGGCCCCATGGCGAGAGGCCCGGAACGCCGCCAGCTCCCGAGCCCCCACGTACAGGCGCGGATGCTCGCCGGAGAGGCTGGCCAGCCACGCGCTGGCCGGCGGAACCTCCACGGTCACGGCGTCCGCGGTGATCTCGAAGGAAAAGGTGGGCGCCCATTCGCCCGCCAGGGACCAGCTCCAATAGTACGTGCCGACCGGCAGGGCTTTCTCGGGCAGATAGGCGGGATCGGCCAGGCCTTGAGCGCACAGCGCTAGCTCCGCCAGCCCCGGGTCGCGGGCGATCACCAGGTCGTAGGGGCCACCGCCCTGCGGCGGCTTCCAGGCCAGGACCGGCGGGTTGGTGACCGGGCGCGCCCCATCGCGGGGCTGGCGCGGATCGATGTGCGGATGGGGGTGACGGGTTTCTGCGATCATGGGGGTTCCTTTCACCAAGGGCTGGCGCGGCCATCGCGCGCCGCTGCATTATAGCTGGGCTCGCCCAAGCGGCAAAGACGCCCCTTACGCCGATTTGACGGTCGAAGGTTTAGGGCGTACAATCTCATTGGGGGGCATCTCGGCAAGGTCGAGGCCGGGAGAAGGAGAGGCGCAGGCGCCAGGATAGATGACCACCAGCCCACTATCCGCGCGGGCATGGCCGGCCGACGCGGGGTCTCGCTGATGAGGAGGAACAGGCGATGCGTACCTATCGGATCTCGACCCTTTTGATTTGCGTGCTCATCGCGGCCATGGCGGCGCTGCCTGCCGCGGCCGCAGGGAACCGCGACCTCGGGCGCGAAGTGCTGCAGCCCTTGGATGGCTGGGCCTCGCAGGGCGCCGGCACCACCGGCGGCTCGGCGGCCGCGCCGGAGCAGGTGTATCTCGTAACCAATCGACAAGAGCTGATCGCCGCGCTCAACAACGGGGTGTATCCCCCGCCGTCAACCACCCCCTCTAGCGTCCCCAAGATCATCTATGTGCAGGGCACCATCTCTGCCAACGTCGACGACAACAACCAGCCGTTGGTCTGCCAGGACTATTACCGGGATGGCTACACCCTGGAGGCCTTTCTGGCGGCCTACGATCCGGCAGTCTGGGGCCGCACGGCGCCGACCGGGCCGCTAGAGGCCGCCCGCATCACATCACGAAACGCGCAGCAGGCCCGCGTGCGCATCCGGGTCGGCAGCAACACCACCCTGGTAGGGCTGGGCAAGAACGCACGGATCGTCGGCGCGTGGCTCGACCTGCGCGGCTCCTCCAGCGCCCAGCGCACCAACATCATTATCCGCAATATCACCTTCCAGGACACCCACGACTGCTTCCCGGCCTGGTCGCCCACCGATGGCGCCTTGGGCGCCTGGAACGCCGAATACGACGCGATCTCGCTGCGCGAGACCAACCACGTCTGGGTCGACCATTGCACCTTCCAGGACGTGGCGACCGCCGATGACCAGCAACCGAGCTATTTTGGCGTGCTGTATCAGGTGCATGACGGGCACCTGGACATCACCAACGCCTCCGACCTGGTGACGGTCTCCTGGAACCGCTTCCTGGACCATGACAAGGTGATGCTCATCGGCTCCTCGGATGGCGCGACGGCCGATCGGAACAAGCTGCGGGTGACGCTGCACCACAACCTCTTTGAGGGCGTGGGCCAGCGCATGCCGCGGGTGCGCTTCGGCCAGGTCCACATCTATAACAACTATTACAAGATCATCAACAATCCCATCTATGCCTATAGCTGGGGCGTCGGCATCGAATCCGCCATCTATGCCGAGAACAACTATTTCAAGACGGACCAAAAGACGAGCCCCGAGCAGTTCATCGCGGTCTACAAGGGCACGATGATCCACGCCTCCGGCACGCGCGTGAACGGCACGGCCAGCGGCGGTTTCACCGACGTGGTAGGCGCCTACAATGCGGCGAACGACCCCGACCTCGTGGAGGTCGGCTGGACACCCACGCTCTTTAGCAGGATCCACGATGCGCAGCGGGCCATCTCGGCGGTGGAAAGCGGGGCCGGGCCCTTCCAGTGGTAACTTGACCCGAGGCCAGCCCACAACCGGCGCTTCGTCGAGACCATCTCGGAGGCGCCGGTTGTCGCGGCTCCGGTAGACTGACCATGGGCCTGGCGTATTGCCGGCGAGTCTCTGCTCCATAGCTACCAGCACCAGACTGAACCGGGACACGAGGGCGCTCGCCGCCCTTGGGTTCGCCCCGTCCAGTGTGGGCAATAGGAGGCGCGGTGAGCCAGACTAGGCAGGGCAGTTGGACGCTGCACACGGCCATGGCGCTGGCGATCCTGGCGAGCGCCGTCGCGCTGAGGTCTCTCGAGCTCGGCGGGAAGAGCCTGTGGATGGACGAGATAGCCACGGTGATCGATGCGCGTTCGGGCGCCGAGCTGCTCAGCTATCGGATCTCCTGGGATCACCCTCCCCTGTTCTTCCTGCTTGTGACGCCCTTTGTTCGGTTATGGGACGCCGAATGGGCGCCCCGCGTGGTGTCGGCGCTCTCCGGGAGCCTCGCGGTGCTCGTGATCTACTGGCTGGGGCGCCATCTCTTGGGAAGACGGGCCGCTCTGCTCGCTGGCGTGTTCCTGGCGATATCCCCGTTCGCCATCTATTACTCGCAGGAAGCCCGGCCCTGCGCGATGGCGTCTCTCCTGGCGACGGTCGCGGTGCTGACCTGGCACAACGCGATCAAGCTGGGCGGAGCGGGCCGGTGGCTGCTTTTCGGCGCCTGCGCGGCGCTGCTGGCCTACACGTCGTACCTGGCGTGCCTGGTGCTCGTCGTGCTGGCCTTGGGCACGGCCGTGGTCTGCGCGGCGAGAAGGGCCTCCTGGAAGGACTGGGGGATCGCCGCGGGTGGTTTCGGGCTATGCGGGGTCCTGTATCTCCCGTGGCTGCCGCAGGTGCAGGCCTTTCTGCTGCGCAGCCTCGAGGGAGCGCCAAGGGCAGTCACTCCCGCCGCGCTTTGGCGCGTTTTCCACCAGTTGATGTCCCTGTTCCCGGATGCGGGCCCGGAACTGGCGGCGCTGACCTGCGCCCTCCTGGTCCTGGGCGTGCTCTCGGGGTTCCTGCGAAGGCGCTCAGCCACCCTATTGCTGGCGGCCTGGTTCGCGGCCCCGTTTCTGTTTCTGATCCTCTTTCCCCCACGCCGCTGGATTCACCCAAGGCACTTGCTCTTCGCCCTGCCGCCGCTTTGCTGCCTCGCTGCCGAGGGCGTGTCCTTCCTGGGCGGGGCGCTGGCGACGCTGGCGAGACGCCTGGCAGCAGCGAGAGGGGCCCGGCCCTCGTTCAAGCGCGCCATCGGCGCCGCCGCGTTCCTGGCCGTCTGCGCGCCGCTGGCGGTGCCCTGGAGCATGACGCTCGCCCGGTACTATGCGGGAGAGAAGCAGAACTATCGCGATGCCGCGCGATATGTGCAAGAGAACTCGTGGCCGGGCGATGCCGTCGTCATCGGGAGCTTTGACGGGGTCGTCCTGGAGCACTATTTTTCCAAGGCTTACCTATCGAGCTATCAGGCCAGGCCCGCGTCTGCGCAGGACTGGGAGGAGCTGGTCGGCAGCCATCGCGTCTGGTATGTCTACTCGTTTCCGTCGATAACGTCCGTTCGCGACAAGGTGTCGTATACGTATGCTCGGAGCCACCTGCGCGAGAGAGCAGAATTCCCCGCTTTGCAGCCCGATCTAGCGGTAACGGTGCTTAGGTCCGAGCTGGGCCCAGACCAGGAAGTGGTGGCCAGTCGCGCAAGCTGGGCCGCGTTCTTGCAGGAGGAGCGCGGACAACGATGGCTGCAAGCACAGCCGAATCTGGTTCGCAACGGCGCCTTCGAGGCCGGGTCAGAAGGGTGGCTTGCCTTTGCGGCCGGGCCGTCCGCACGCCTCTCCGTTGACTCGGCCGACTGCTACGAGGGCGCCCAGTGCGCCCGCGTATCCAACGCCAGCCCAGGGTATGCCGGGGGCTGGTACCAGCGAATCGACCTCGCCGGGCACCATGCGTATGCGTACGCGTGTCGGCTGCGCGCCGTCGAGGATCAGCAGTGGAAAGGGAGGGCCCTTTACTGGGAGACCCAGGCAGAAGGGGTGCCCCAGGGGCATTGGACGAGCGAATGGGGCGGGAGCTTTGACTGGAACCCCTACTTGGCCGTCCTGGTGGTGGATGACCCCACCGAAGCCGTCATCTTGCCCGTGACCGCGGAGGGGATGGGCTCCGTCTGGATCGACGACGTGCAGATCGTGGACCTGGGGGTCGTGTCCGAATAGATCCGCGGCTGAAAGGAATACTCGAGCTGGAGCATCTCGACCAGGCCGAGGCCGAGGGGAGGAGGGGCGCAGGAGCGCGCTTGACGAGATCACTAGATAGGTATAAGCTATCATCAATACCATATCTGTAGCCTAATTCCCGGGCAGCCCAGCGCCTGGGAAGCGGAGGGCCCACCCGTGGGGTGAATCTCGCATTAGCGAGGGGGGCATCTTTCAGCCCTAACCCGTCAGCTAACTTCGCCGGCACCATGAAAGAGGCAGAGGCATAGAGCAGGCTTGCTCCAGGCTTCGGTCTGGAGCTTTTGTTTGGCCCGGAAAGCGAGCGCCGCGCAGGGCTTGCTGGGCCCTGCGGTGTTGGCTGGCTCGCGCAAAGGAGTCCAAGATGACCGCCTGGCACGCGCTGGAACACGAGCAGCTTTACCAACAACTGGATGCTTCGCCCGAGGGGCTCGCTTCAACCGAGGCCGCGCGACGGCTGGAGCGCGATGGCCCCAACGAGCTGCAGGAGCGCGGGCTGCGCAGCCCCCTAACGGTCCTGGCCGGCCAGTTCACCGAGATCATGGTCATCGTCTTGTTGGTCGCCGCCGTGGTGTCGTTCGCCATCGGCGAGACCACCGACGCGATCATGATCATGATCATCGTTATCCTCAACGCCGCCCTCGGCTTTAGCCAAGAATACCGGGCGGAGCGGGCCATGGCGGCGCTTAGGCAGCTCGCCGTCCCCACCGTGCGGGTGCGCCGCGACGGGCAGGTGAAAGAGGTGTCGGCGGCCAGCCTGGTCCCCGGGGACGTGATCCTGCTGGAAGCGGGCAACCGCGTGCCCGCCGACGCCCGCGTGCTCGAGTCGGTCAACCTGCGGGCCGAGGAGGCCGCCCTCACCGGCGAGTCGGTGCCGGTGGACAAGGTCGGGCAGGCCCTTCCCGGCGAGCAAGCGTCCCTGGGCGACCGGCGCAACATGCTCTTTATGGGCACGGCCATCGCCTATGGCCGGGGCGCCGGGCTGGTGGTGGAGACCGGCATGCGGACCGAGCTGGGCAAGGTCGCCGAGCTGCTGCAGCAAGTCACGGAGGAAAAGACGCCGTTGCAGCGCAAGATGGCCGAGCTCGGCAAATGGCTGGCGCTCTATGCCTTTATCCTCGTCGCCATCGTCTTTGTGGTGGGGCTCTGGCGCGGCGGCTCGCTGGAAGAGATGTTCCTGACCGCGGTCAGCCTGGCCGTAGCCGCCGTGCCCGAGGGGCTCCCCGCCGTGGCCACCATCGCCCTGGCCCTGGGCGCGCAGCGCATGATCCGCCGCCAGGCGCTGATCCGCAAGCTGCCGGCGGTGGAGACGCTGGGCGCCGTGACCACGATCTGCTCGGACAAGACGGGCACCCTGACCGAGAACCTCATGACCGTGACCATCCTGGACGTGGCCGGGTCCCGGCTGGACCTGACCCAACACCTGGAGCACACTGGCCCCACCCTCTCCCCGACTGACCCGCCCCTCGCCGAGCCCGGCCCCGCGATGGCGCTGCTGCTGGCTGGGGCGCGCTCGCCAACGATGCCATTCTACAGCCCGACGACGGCGACGCGCGGGGGTATCATGCCGTCGGCGACCCCACCGAGGGCGCGATGGTGGTGGCCGCCGCGCGGCTCGGCCTGTGGAAGGCCGACCTGGAGGCGCTGCTGCCACGGGTGGCCGAGGCGCCGTTCACCTCGGAGCGCAAGCGAATGACCACCGTGCACCGCCGCCCGGCGACTGCCGCGGGCTCGGGGAGCCAGGCGCTGGACCATCTGCTGGCGCAGCTTCCGGAGGGCGACTATATCGCCTTCACCAAGGGGGCGGTGGATAGCCTGCTGGAAACCTGCGACCGCGTCCTGAGCGAGGGCGTGATCGAGCCGCTGGAGGCGGGCTGGCGGGAGCGCATCGAGCGGGCCAACAACAGCCTGGCCCAGAACGGCATGCGCGTGCTGGGGGTGGCCCTGCGCCCGCTAGACCAGCTCGGCGCGAGCCTGGACGAGGCGGCGCTGGAGACGCGCGAGATCTTTGTCGGGCTCACCGGCATGATCGACCCGCCGCGCCCCGAGGTGCGCGAGGCCGTGCTCAAGTGCCGCACCGCTGGCATCCGCCCGATCATGATCACCGGCGATCACCCGCTGACGGCGCTGCACATCGCCCACGACCTGGGCATCGCCCGGGCCGGCCCGCAAGCGGCGCACCAGGTGATCACCGGGCAGCGCCTGGCCGAGATCTCGGACGACGAACTGGACGAGGTCGTGGGCGAGGTCTCGGTCTATGCGCGGGTCAGTCCCGAGCACAAGGTCAAGATCGTGGAGTCCTTGAAGCGGCAAGGGCAGATCGTGGCCATGACCGGCGACGGGGTCAACGACGCCCCGGCCCTGAAGCGAGCCGATATCGGCGTGGCCATGGGCATCACCGGCACCGACGTCAGCAAGGAAGCCTCCGACATGGTGCTGCTGGACGACAACTTTGCCACCATCGTCAACGCCGTCGAGGAGGGCCGCACGATCTATGAGAACATCCGCAAGTTCATCAAGTACACCGTCTCTAGCAACATCGGCGAGGTGCTGCTCATGCTGGTGGCCCCGCTGATCGGGCTGCCGATGCCGCTCACCGCGCTGCAGATCCTCTGGATCAACCTGGTGACGGACGGGGCGCCCGGCCTTGCCCTGGGCGTCGAGCCGGCCGCGCCGGACACCATGACGCGCCCCCCGCACCCGCCCACCGAGAGCGTGCTGGCCCGGGGGCTGGGGATCGAGATGCTCTGGGTGGGCCCTCTGGTGGCCCTGGTCGCCCTGCTCCCCGAGTTTTTGGGTTTCGCCACAGCGATGCACCTGGAGACCCCGGTCTGGCAGACCATGGTCTTTACCACCGTCTGCCTCACCGAGATGGGCCGGGCGCTCTCGGCGCGCTCGGACAAGCTGCTGCTGGTCCAGTTGGGGCTCCTGACGAACCCGCTGTTGGTGGGAGCGGTCGTACTGACCTTTGTGCTGCAACTATTGGTCATCTATGTGCCCGCCCTGCAGCGGGCGCTCGGCACGCAGGCGCTCACGCCACAGCAGTTCGCCCTCAGCCTGGCGCTGAGCACCATCGTCTTTTTCGCCGTGGAGACCAGCAAATGGGTCCGGCAGCGCCTGGCCAGCCGCCGGAACCGCGCCGCGTTCGGGGGGGATTGAGGCGAGCGGCGGCTAATGCCGCCCCGTCAGCGGGACAAAGACGACGCCGCCCATGTCCTCGCGGCGCACCTCATGCCCCGCCTTGGTGATCCGCCAGAGGGTTTGATGGCCGCCCGCCGGGCCGACGGGGATGACCATCCGTCCGCCATCGCGGAGCTGCCGCACCAGCGGCGGCGGGATGTGGTCCGGCGCGGCGGTGACAATGATCGCGTCGTAGGGGGCATGTTCCTCCCAGCCGAGATAGCCGTCGCCTTGGCGAGCCTGGATCCGCGCGTACCCCAATCGCCGCAGCCGTTCCTGCGCGGCGGCGGCCAGCGCGGGGATGATCTCGACGGTATAGACCTCGTCGGTCAGCTCGGCCAGGATGGCGGCCTGATAGCCGGAGCCAGTGCCGATCTCGAGCACCTTGTCCCCGCGTCTGAGCCGCAGCAGCTCGGTCATCAGGGCCACGATATAGGGCTGCGAGATGGTTTGGCCATAGCCGATAGGCAGGGGGCGATCGGCATAGGCCTCCTCCAGGACCTCGGCCGGGACGAACTCGTGGCGAGGGACCTTGGCCATGGCCGCCAGCACATCCTCATCGCGGATGTCCCGTTCGCGAAGGCGCCGCTCGATCATCTATCTGCTCCCTCCCTGCCCCCGGTTCGGCAACCTCCCTGCTGACATTGTACCACGGCGCGTGCTGCGCGCCAGTCGGCCCTACCCCCGGCCCGTATTGCCATCATGGGCCACATGTGATATAATGACAGCGCTGACATGATAGCGCTACCATGCCAGGGATTCCTCAACGCGCAGGAGGCGCCGTGGCAGACCAGGCCGAAAGAAGCAGGCCGACCCTCAGGGACGTGGCGGACCGGGCGGGCGTTTCCCCCATCACCGTCTCCCGCGCCATCCGCGGGTCGGCGCCCGTCCACGAGGAGACCAAGCGCCGTATCGACCAGGCGGTCGCCGAGTTGGGCTATGTCCCGAACGAGGCGGCTCGCCAACTGGTGCGCGGTCGGGCCAACGACCGCGTCGGCATCATGCTCCACAATA
>Ga0123333_10005842_pt1 | contig 10962 bp, 8 predicted proteins | sample BioC12SIPDNA_3_FD_89957 | JGI IMG/M metagenome (GOLD analysis project Ga0123333, IMG submission 89957) | Anaerobic biogas reactor microbial communites from Washington, USA - Biogas_R2_B C12 SIP DNA | ecosystem: Engineered > Bioreactor > Anaerobic > Unclassified | place: Washington, USA...
CAGGCTGGTGTCGGTCATCGAGGCCCACCTGGGACGCCAGGTCACGGTGGTGGGACACCGGGACGTCGGCGCGACGGCCTGCCCCGGCGATCGCCTGTATGCCGCACTGTTTTCGCCGCGCGAGCCCCTGCCCGGCGATGAGCCGTCCGCGACCGCGGAGAAGGTGCGCTGGTGGCTGGAGGAGTGCACCAGGCAGTTCGAAGCGGATAACGCCGAGCGGGCGCGGGCGATCCTGTACAGCCTGATCGCGCTGGCGTACCGGTTGGAGCAAGGCGGGCGGGAGAAGGAAGAGGGATGATGCGTGTGCTGTTGGTTGCTCCGGAAGCGGTGGGCGTGCCGCGGTTGGCGTGGGTGGATGAGCTGACGGCGATCGCGGGCGTGGATGGCGTCGAGCTGACGGTGTGCGGCGGCCGGCAGGCGACGCGCGCCGGGGTGGCAGCCCGGCTGCGGTGCGAGTGGGACGTGATCATCTGGTCCGGCCACGGCGCACCCGGCCGGCTGCTCCTGGCGGATGGGCCGGTGGGCGCGGACTGGCTGGCGTGCATGATGCGGCAGCAGCCGCCGGGGGTGGTGGTGTTGAGCGCGTGCTTTTCGGGAGCTCGAGACGAAGCGCTGCATTCAATCGCAGAGACGCTGTCTCAGTCGAGCGTGACGTGCGTGGGCATGTGGGTCGAGGTCGAGGACCGCGCGGCGGTGGTGTACGACGTGGAGTTTGCGCGGGCGTATGCGAGTGGGGGGAGCGTGGCCGTGGCGCACCGGGTGGCGGTGCAGCAGGTGGCGATGGAGTATCCGGGGCAGGCGGGGGCCGCGTTCCTGCTGCCGGGACTGGTGAATGGGTATGGGAAGATCCGCGATGAGTTGGCGGGGATCACAAGAAGGTTGGCGGTCGTTGAGGAGAAGTTGGATGGACTATTGAGCCGATAAGGAATTGCTCTCCTATCCGGGGTCCTCCGCTGCCTTGCGGCGCACCTCGCTGAGATGCGCCTCGTGCTTCTCAAAGTCAGGGTTGCTGGTCTCCCTTTCCCAGGCGACCCCCAGCTCCATCAGTTGAATCGCCTCGGCGTACCTGCCCATGGCCTCGTACGCCTCGCCTAGTCCCCAGCCACGCGTTGCTTCGCGTTCTTTGAGGCTCAACTCACGCGCGTTGGCCAGCGCAAGCTCCAAGCACGAAACCGCCTGTTCTGCTTGACCGTTCTTCAGGTACGCATCGCCGAGATTGTTCAGATGGCGGCCTTCGCCCGCCTTGTCCCCTATCTCCCGGCTGATCGCCAGCGCCTGCTCGTGGTACCCGATCGCCCGCTCCGCTTGCCCCAGGGCTGCATACGCGCCCCCCAGATTGCCGAGCCAGATTCCCTCATTTCGGCGGTCCCCGATCTCCCGGCTGATCGCCAGCGCCGGCTCGTAGTACTCGACCGCCCGCTCCGCTTGCCCCAGGGCCGCATACGCTAACCCCAGATTGCCCAGATGATTCCCCTCCCCGCGGCGGTCCCCGATCTCCCGGCTGATCGCCAGCGCCTGCTCGTAGTACTCGATCGCCCGCTCCACCTGCCCCAGGGCCCAGTACGCGTTCCCCAGATTGCCCAGATGAATCCCCTCCCCGCGGCGGTACCCGATCTCCCGGCTGATGGCCAGCGCCTGCTCGTGGTACTCGATCGCCCGGCTGGCTTGCCCCAGGTCCCGATACGCACTCCCCAGATTGCCCAGGACTGCGCCCTCCTCGCGGTGGTCTCCGATCTCCCGGCTGATCGCCAGCGCCGGCTCGTAGTACTCGATCGCCCGGCTGGCTTGCCCCAGGTCCGCATACGCTAACCCCAGACTGCCCAGCCGGGCCCCCTCGCCACGGCGGTTTTTGATCTCCCGCGCAATCGCCAGCGCCGGCTCGTAGTACTCGATTGCCCGGCTGGCTTGCCCCAGGGCCGCATACGCTAACCCCAGACTGCCCAGCCAGGCCCCCTCATTGTGGCGGTCCCCGATCTCCCGGCTGATCGCCAGCGCCGGCTCGTAGTACTCGATCGCCCGGCTGGCTTGCCCCAGGGCCGCATACGCTAACCCCAGATTGCCCAGCCATGTCCCCTCATTGTGGCGGTCCCCGATCTCCCGGCTGATCGCCAGCGCCGGCTCGTAGTACTCGATCGCCCGGCTGGCTTGCCCCAGGGCCTGATACGCACTCCCCAGATTGCCCAGCCATGTCCCCTCATTGTGGCGGTCCCCGATCTCCCGGCTGATCGCCAGCGCCGGCTCGTAGTACTCGATCGCCCGGCTGGCTTGCCCCAGGTCCCGATACGCACTCCCCAGATTGCCCAGAGCATTCCCCTCCCCGCGTCGGTCCCCGATCTCCCGCGCAATCGCCAGCGCCGGCTCATGGTTCTCGATCGCCCGCCCCGCTTGCCCCAGGTCCGCATACGCACCCCCCAGATTGTCCAGCCAGGCCCCCTCGCCACGGCGGTCCCCGGTCTCCCGGCTGATGGCCAGCGCCTGCTCGTAGTACTCGATCGCCCGGCTGGCTTGCCCCAGGTCCCGGTACGCGTTCCCCAGATTGCCCAGCCAGATTCCCTCATTTCGGCGGTCCCCGATCTCCCGGCTGATCGCCAGCGCCTGCTCGTAGTGCTCGATCGCCCGCTCCGCTTGCCCCAGGGCCCAGTACGCACTCCCCAGATTGCCCAGCCGTACCCCCTCGCCGCGGCGGTCCCCGATCTCCCGGCTGATCGCCAGCGCCTGCTCGTGGTACTCGATCGCCCGGCTGGCTCGCCCCAGGTCCGCATACGCCCACCCCAGATTGTCCAGATGATTCCCCTCACGGCGGCGGTCGCCCAGTGCACTTGCGGCCTCGGCCGCGCGCTTCAGCACGGCTATCCTGTCTGCAGGTTTGATGCGCAAATCTAGGACGTTGGCAGTGCCACCAGGGAACTTGTTCAGCCACTGCAGAGCGGCGGTATTGTTTTGGTCCTTCAGCCACTGCCAGGCATGCAGCAGATGGGGCAGGCACCGGTCAAGCTGCTGCAGTCCGCGCAGATGGCCGCCGGCCGTGAGATACTGGTCGTTGGCTTCGCTGGCCCGTTGCAGGTAGTGTCCCCCATGCCGGTAGCGCACCGCATCACTCAGCGGCGCCTCCAGCGCAACCTCGCGCAGCAGGTCGTGCACGCGGTAGATCCCCGCCTCGTGCTCGACCAGGCTCCGCTGTACCAATCGGCCCAGCGCGTCCTCTGCCTCGTCCTCCGCCATCTCCCACACGGCCGCGGCCGCCGGCGCATCAAAGGGCGCGGGAAACACCGCCAGGTCGTGCCACTGCTGCGCCGCCTGTGCGCTCGTCTCTCGCAGCCGGTCCACCGACAGGCCCAGCACAGCGCGCAGTGGTTCTTCCTCGTCCGGCGCGGCGAGGTACTTGAGCCGCGCCTTGCCCAGCGCGGCCAGGTAGCTTGCCAGCGTCCGGTTGGCGTAGCTGGTCAGGTAACCCGCGGCCAGGCGCAGCGCGAGCGGCAGCCGGCCGCAGGCCTCGGCCAGCTGCGCTAGGTTCTTCCCAGCCAGATCATACCGTCCGCCCTCGGAAAGCATCCGCCCCAGCAGGCCGGTTGCCTCGTCAGGCGGGAGCAGGTCGACGTCGTGCAGGCAGCCGCCGGCCAGGGGGAAGCGGGCGCGCGATGTAACGATGATCGCCCAGCCGGCGGGCGGCGGGAGCAGCGGTTTGACCTGTGCCGCGTCCAGGGCGTTGTCCAGCAACAGCAGGCCGCGACGGTTGGCCAGCAGGCTGCGGCAGGTGTGCTGCAACTCCTCAAGATCGGCAGGGAGCTTCAGGTCGGGCTGGAACGCGTGGATCACGCGGCCGAGCACCGCGTCTGGCGCCAGCCGTGCATCGCCGGTCTGTAGGTTAATGAGGATTTGGTCGGGGTGCTCCTCCTGCAGTTGTTGCGCGACCGCGAGCGCGAGCTGGGTCTTGCCGATGCCGCCCATGCCGCGGATGCCAGCGACGGGGCCGGCGGTGCGCAGGTGGCTGACCAGCCTCTCGATGTCCGCTGCGCGGCCGGTGAAGTCCGCGATGGGCGGCGGGAGGGTGTGGCTGAGTGCGGGTGGCGATAAGTCCCGGTCTTTCGGTCCGTCAATTGGCGCCTCTGGCGCGCTTCGTACCTGACGTGCGGCGGCCTCCTCCTCGCGCTGCACGAGGGCGAACAGGCCCTGCAGCACGCCGGCGACTCCGACCGAGACCGCTCCGGCCAGGATAATGACGCTGGACCAGTCGGGCGGCTTGCCGTCTGGGGGGCGGATCAACCAGATCTGGATCGCAAGGCTGACGAGGAATACAACCAGCCAGATGACCAGGAATTTGATGAGGGCCCTTCTGAATTCAGGTCTCATGGTCACCTCAAGGCGAGGGGGCCGGGTTGCGGTCCGGCGAGCGCTAGTGCAAAGGACACACTGGTCGCCCTTTGGTGCGTCGACACGAAGCCGAGGACTCTGGCGCAGTGCGGCGCGCCAAGTGCAGATCAACACGTGGGTCAAGCGTAACCCGTATGGGCTTCCCGCACTCTGGCCACAGCCTCGGAATCTCGCTCAGTCGCGGGGCTTTGTGCTTCCTCGCACAGGATACTACCACAACTTGCGATTTCGGCAACTGCCCGAAGGGACGCGCAGATGCCCTTTCGGTGTCCTTCGTGATATCATCCCCCTTGCCGGCTCGCATCGCCGGCCCATCCCCTCTCCGGAGTCTCGCCATGACTGTCCTACGCGAAAACGCCCAAGAACTCGCGGCCATCGCCGGCGAAGTCGGCGCCGAGATCCTCGCCGGCCACCTCCGCTACCCCTCCCCAACGGGCGGTTGGCAGCTCGGCGACATCGACCTCGAAGAGTACCTCGCGCGCCACCGCGATCGGCGGCTGGTCCTGATCATCGCGCCGGTGAGCGGTGAGGAGCCGATGACGTTCCGCTGTGCAATCTGTGGGTTTGTCATGGATCGGGCGGGCGAGTGTCCGCGGTGCCGGCGGGAGGTCGACGAGGAGGCGCGGGGGATGGTTGACACGGGCGAGGACCGCGATGTGCTCGACCAGGTGGCGGACCTGTTTGATGACGAGAATGACAACTCATCTCTTCCGGGGACCTGAGGAGGGCGGCCGATGCACCGACCGATTCAACCGTCGTCACGACCCGGCTGGTGGGCGCTCTGGCTGGGCTTTGCCGCGGGCCTCTGGGTCAGAGTGTTCCCTGCCCTCTCGGGGCAGCTGGGGCCGCAGCTGGGCGATCGGATGGCCCTGAACCTGGCCGGCGCCGTGATCGAAGTCGGGCTCGCGATCGCAGCTCTGGCGGCCGGCGCGGTCGCGATGAAGCGGGGCGAGCGATCGTGGCTCAACGTCGTTGCGTTGGTGCTGGCGCTCATCATCGGCATGCCCTGGCTGTCGTTCGCGCTGGGCAAGGTGCTGGGGCCGAAGTAGCGAAGACTGTGGAGGATAAACGATGCTGCGCTGGGTTGGATGGCTGCTTTCCCTGTTGGTTGCTTTGCTGATCTCCCTGGCGCTTCAGTCTCCGCTGCCGGGAGGAGTTTTCGCGCTACCGCTGGGGAGCTGCGAGCTGTGGGCGTACGGAGATCAGCGGGTAGCTGCGATTGCCTGTCCGGGACATGATCTGATTCGCATCTGGCCGCTGCCGGTCATGTCGCCGTGGTTTGAGGATTCGTTCGAGCCGATGATCGGTCAGCAAGCGTAATCTTGCCGCTTGCGCTGTCTGCCCATCTTCGCACTGATTTCCCCTAACACCCGATCGCTCAACGCTCTGGCGTTGGCCCAGGTGAATCCTTGTCGGTTCCAGGGTCTGACGGGGTGTTCACGGGAACCGGCGCCCTGGGACCGGTCGCCGGTGGATACTCCCCACAATCCCTGTAGTTGTGCGCATTCCCAAGCGGCCCCAGATCAAACTCGGTGCGGTACACCTGGCCCTGCCACTCAAACTCGGCCGCCTTCACCCACTCGTTGCGTTCGACCGGGAACGCCATGAAGGTCCATCCCGCGCTCTGTCCCGGCGCGATGGCCGGCTGGCCGTAGAGGCCGGCCTGGATATGGCCCCATTCCCAAATCAGATCGGTAGCGCGCTCGTTGGCGCCGTCGGTGATGATCCACCGCTGCGGCTTCCAGGGTGACTGAACGGGTTCACTAGAGTTGTTCTTGATGAACATGTCGGCCTGGAAGCTGCGGTAACCCCAGACCCGCACCAGGTCAACCCATTCGGTCATCTGGCATTCGTAGTGCAGGTTGATGTAGACCACTTCGAGGGACTTCTTCGCCGGTGCAGTGGCGGGTACTCGGGTCGGAGCAGGCGCTGCTGCCGTGGGCGTCGGAGGGGATGCCGACGGCGGCGCGGTCGCAGTAGAAGTGGGCGTCGATGTCGCGCTGGCCGTGGGAGTCGCCGTTGGTGGGACCGGCGTATCACTTGAAACTGAAATAGTAGTGGGCGATGGAGGTGCTGCGGTAGCGCTGGGCACGACCGTGGCGGGTATCGGTGTGGGCGGCGGTGCGGCAGCCGTCAGCGTGGCGAAAATCCGGGCCGCAATGGCGGCTTCGGTCGCAGGCGCATCAGGCGTGGACACTGGCGCGCAAGAGGCCAGCAACACGACCAGCGTCAAAGAGAGAGCGCGCAGGATCTTCACAAACTGGTAACTCCCTTGTCCTCACGGGCACCCGGCCAGGTAGCATCTGCTGCTCACCACCGTCCCGGCCGCATTCCGCAGCTCCGCCTTGTCCCCCTCGTTGTTCCAGATATACGCGGTCGTCCACTTCAGGCCGCTCACCCCGTCTCCCCACGCGTCCGGCCCCGTGTGCACCCGCACCGTCGCGCCGGCAGCCAATACGTACCCGCCGGGAAAATAGTACGTCTGCGTGCCGACCACACTGACCAGCCTCCAGCCGGTCATGGGCTGGGCGCTTGTCCCGTCGTTCCGGATAGTCACGTACTCGTCGCGTCCACTGTAGGACAGCATCTGGATCGTGAGTGCATTCGGCGGCAGAGGAGGAGGCGGCGCGGGTGGCGGCTCGGCGCGCAGCACCAACGGCAAGAACAGCCAGCTCTCCGCCTCAGCCGGAACCCAGAAGAGCACCCGCAGCGGATCGTGATCCGACGTCCGCTTGCGCGCTGCGAAGTCGGCCTGCACGTGCGGGACGACCAGGTCGCGGCTCCACGGCCGGCTGCCGATCGCCAGGTTCGTCACGTAGACGTGATCGAGCGCCTGGCTCTCACCGTTGAAGATGTAGGAGTAGCGCGTGTCCTGCGCCTCCTCGTACCACAGGCCGACCAGTCCCGGTCCGGCTCCGGGCTCGCCGTCCATGATGCGGATCGGGCTGGAGCCGAGGATGTCGTTGAAGTCCCCGCCCGCGATCGCAAACTCGCCGGCCGCCCGGTGGTGCAGCAGGATGTCGCGCAGGTCCGCGGCCTCTTTCTCCCGCCGGTCGGTGCAGTCCGGCGTCGTGCAGGAGGCACTGGAGGATTGGGCCTTGAAGTGGACGGAGTAGGCCCAGAGCGTGACCTCGTTGAGCGTGCCGGCGTTGAACCGGAACTGGCCGGCCGCGGGCGTGCGCACGAAGTCGAGCGCGCCGTCGGTCACCCAATCCGTGTACGGCGCGCCGGAGACCGGGGTCAGGCTGCCGCCGAGGAGCTGCACGTCGCTGCGGACGAGGAAGCCCTGCGCGATGTCGCGCGGGTCGCCGGTTTCGACGTAATGTCCCGTCCAGGTGTACGGCGCATCTTCGGGCAGTTTGAACGCTGCGGCCAGCTCGTCCCACACTTGCTGCTTGCCCTCGACCTCCTGCAGCCCGACCACCGCGCAGCCGTCCAGAGACGCAGTGACCACCTGGGCCACCGCGGCCAGCTTCTGCCGGTAGAGCGCCTCCCCCTCGGCCGTGCCTGGAAGGGGATAGCCGGGCGCCCAGTCGCCGAAGTCGCCGTCCCCGTCGTTGAGGTGATCGAATAGGTTCTCCGCGTTGAAGAAGCAGACGTCGAACTCCCCGCTCGTCTCGTCCAGCGGCGGGACCCAGGGCGGCGGATTCAGCTCGTCCACCCCCTGCACCTGGCCCCCATCTTCGACGAGCAGCGTGTACTTGCCGTACTGGTAGGCCAGGACGCCCGTGACCGCGCTGCCGGCCACCGGATCCCCGAAGTCGAGGTCGGGCAGATCTTGCCCCAGGCCGCCGTTGATGTAGGTGATGCCCTGGTAGCCCGGATAATCGCGCTCGAAGATGCGGCTGTCGTCCGGGATCGCGCCCGCATAGTCGACCAGCGCGATCTCCGGGTCGCCGGCCGGGTAGCGGGAGGCGTAGCGATTCGTCGGCCCCACCACCCAGCCTTCGAACGTCATCGCGACGCGCATCGACTCGACATGCTCGTAGAGGGGCTGCGGGTCCGCGGCAGGATCGAGGTAGGGCAGGATGGTGACGGGCGGGGGCGGGGTGCATGCGCCGGTGACGGTCACCTGGAGCGGGTCCGCGCTGCTGTGGGCGAACTCGGTCGCGCCGTAGTACTCGGTGACCGTGCCGGACACGCTGACCAGGTCGCCGGGCTTGAGGTTGTCGAGGTTGGCCCAGGAGGACCACAGGTAGGCGTAGATGCCATCGGAGGTGGTGGGATCCCCGTCGCCGGCCGGGTCCTGGAAGAAGAAGCCGGTCGCGGTCACGCCGGTGATGCAGCCGGGGATGTTGTCGCGGTGGCCTTCGCAGGGGGTGGTGTTGCCGGATCCCTGGAGCTCGGGGATGGTCGAGCAGGCGGCCGGCGTGTCGGGCGCAAGCGCGTGCGCAGCCGGCGCCGGTGACAGGGCCAGCGAGAGCATGAGCAGGGCGACGATAGGCAGACGCAACATGGGCGCGCTCCACGGGTGAGAGGTCGTGGTGATACCGGTGTGGTGGTATTATCGCGCAGCCCGATGCACTTGTGAAGCAGTTCGCAGTCGGAAATCATAGATCCAAGCGAGATTGGAGAAAGGGTAAGCTATCGTGGTGATCCTGTCGGAGTCAACCGTGACGTGCGTGGGGATGTGGATGGAGGTGGAAGACCGCGCGGCGGTGGTGTATGACGTGGAGTTTGTGCGGGCGTATGCGACTGGGGGGAACGTGGCGGTGGCGCAGGTGGCGATGGAGTATCTGGGCAGGCGGGGGCAGCGTTTCTGCTGCCCGGGCTGGTGAATGGGTATGGGAAAAACCGCGATGAGCTGGCGGGGATTACGCGGAGGCTGGCGGTCGTGGAGGAGAAGCTGGATGGGCTGCTATCCATAGGAACCCACGCGGTTTGAGTCAGTGAAGCTCTGTCATCGATGAAGGGCGCCCACGCCTTCAAGCGCGCACGCCCTTCACGCGTCTACGGCGCCTGCTGTGCTCGCTTACAGCACCTCGCAGGCGCGGCATTCAGAAGTCCAGCGGCTCACACTCATGGGAGCGAAGCAGCACAGCGAAAACCGACTCCGCTGTATTGGACCGAGGGCGCATAGGAGTACCTATATGCCACCTCAAGGTTCACTTCATTTACGCCCCAGCCGCCACCTCGGAGAACCCGCTCCGTCCCCGTGTCCGGTCCCTGCGGGTTACTGAGAGTTGTCTGATTGTAGTAGTTAGGGCCATACCAGTCATACACCCATTCCCAGACGTTGCCGGCCGCATCCAGCACCCCATACGGACTTGCCCCAGCCGGATAGCTACCCACCGGGCTGGTGTCGTTGACGCAGTACTCGCCGTTCGCATACCCGTTGACTAGCTCACAACTTGGTGCAGCGTCACCCCACGGATAGGCGCGGGTGTCGCTCGACCCGCGCGCCGCCTTCTCCCACTCCGCCTCCGTCGGCAACCGCTTCCCCGCCCACTGGCAGTACCCCTCGGCCTGGTCCCAGCTCACATAGATGACCGGATAACTGGCATAGCTGGGACTATCGTAGTATGACGCACGCGTGGAAGATCTCGCCTGAGCCGGGGGTGAACATTGTCCATCCGCAACACAGGCAGCATACCGCGCATTCGTCACCTCGTAGCGGTCCATGCAGTATGCATCCAGAGTCACCGAGTGCAATGGCAGATCGTCTGAATGACAAGGCCAGCCGCCATTGTGCGCTGGATCGCACCCCATCAGGAACGCGCCCTCGGGCACCAACACCATGTCATCGGAAGACTCAGCAGTGGTCTGCAGGGCAAAATTGAACACGCCGACGCGATTCGAGGGGGTGGACGTGACGCCATAGTCGCTCACTGCCATGATCGCGTAGTAACGAGACCTGCTGTCTCCAGGGCAGATGAGAGAATCGGTATACGCGAGAACGCCATCCGGTGCGGCAGCATGCACCTCGTCCTCCAGCATGACCGAGTCCCCTTCCCCGGGGGTAAAGTACGGGTTCTCGCTTCGATGGACCTCAAACCGAGTGAAATCGGAGTCAGCATACGTCCAGGAGAGCGCCGTACCCGTTGGTGCGGCCAGGGCAGACAGATCTGTCACGGCAACTGGCAATGGGCAGGATCTGCCCCACAGAGTCAAGACTGCCAGCAGATCCGATTCGCCGACGTCCCCATCCAGGTCGACGTCCGAGTCAAGACAACCTTCGACTGGCGGGCCCCAGCAGTTGAGAATTCGTAGTTGATCCGATAGACCGACCACACAGTCATGATTGACATCCGCGATTCCTGCGGTACGGCCCTCCACCAGCCCAAGCCGGTAGCTGCCAGTCGTTGTTCCCGCACCGGATGCTATGACCTGATAACTCCCGCTCGCCGGCAAGCGAGCTGCCAAGAACGCTGCGGAGCCTATACCCGCTCCGTTATCATCTGAGGCGACAAGTGTTCCGGTGTCCGTAAACAACCGGAGATAGGGATCGATGACCCCATCGCCGAACATGCGCACTGAGATCCACCGCTGCGAATCAGAACTGAAGGTGTAGGAGTCTTGTTCGCCCGGGGCACTGGTTGTGCCGACGAACCGTGCTCCTGGCAAAATCACGCCATCTGGCACCCGCGTGAA
>Ga0123333_10005843_pt1 | contig 10961 bp, 6 predicted proteins | sample BioC12SIPDNA_3_FD_89957 | JGI IMG/M metagenome (GOLD analysis project Ga0123333, IMG submission 89957) | Anaerobic biogas reactor microbial communites from Washington, USA - Biogas_R2_B C12 SIP DNA | ecosystem: Engineered > Bioreactor > Anaerobic > Unclassified | place: Washington, USA...
CCTTAGTCGTTAAGTAGTGCTCCTTGGTAGCCCGGGAAACCACCTTGCAGCCCGAGCGTGAAGGCGCGCACGCCGTGCGCTACGTAGTCCGGCAGGATCTCCAGGAATTCCTGCGTGTTCGCCTCCGCATCGAAGTCGTGCCGCCTCGCGTCCTCGAACACGGCATTCACCATCCGGACGTTCAACAAGAGCCCCTCGGCCCTGGCTCCGGGGCAGGTGACCTGGCCATTGAGGTGCCATCGCCCGTCAACGATGCTCACAGTCGTCCGCGGCGCATACTGCGCGGAGTCCGACTGACCGGGATCGTCCTGTGCCAGCTGCGCATTCGCCGATCGCACGGCACCCATCAGCCCCGCCATGGCACACAGCAACAGAGCCACGACCGGCAACCGCACGGTTCGCCGCACACACTGATTCACGGATTGCATGATGGCCGTCTCCTCCTTTTCTTCAGCCCAGTTTCTCTTCAGCATCTCGCTGCTGGGCACCACCTGCGGGGAGCAGCGTTCATCTGGTCCCGACGATGCGGAGTGTGTCGCCGGTATCCTCCACTTCGAACAGGTGGCAGCGTTCGTCGGGCGAACGATTGGGGCTGTGCAGTGACACCATCAGGGCGCCGTCGAACGTGCGAAAGATCATGGCATGGCCCCCATCCTGACGGAACAGAGGTTCGGGAGCATGCCGCCAGGGCCCGGCAACCTTTCCCGAATCCGAAACGACCACGCCGGTCGTGTATCCGGTGTCGGTGAAACTCGACCACAGCATGAACAGCTTTCCGGACTTGCTCCGATACAAGGCCGGCCCGTCGGTGACATAGCTGTCCCGATCGCGAGGCGTCCAGGAAGCGTCGCTGGCGCGGAACAGCAGTTCCGGTTCGCCAGCTGGACCCGACAGATCATCCTTCAGCCGCATCAGTTTGATTGTGCCATCGCGGATCTGCACCCACTCGTGGCAATAGACCATATAGGGCACGCCCTCCTCGACCCACAGCGTCCCGTCCAGCGCCATTTCGTCGACCGGAGTGTGCGACATGTTGCTGAACGGCTGGAATGGACCGAGCGGCGAATCCGCGACCAGGACCTGTGTACCGCGTTGTGTACGTGGCGGCCAGTCCTTCCACTGTTCGCCGATCGGCGTGTCGTTCATGAACGTGGCGAACAGATAGTACTTGCCGCCGTAGGCGTGCATTTCGGGGGCCCAGATTGGGCCGCTGCCCCAGCACCCGTCCGGCTTGGTAAACACGGTCCGCGGCGCGCCCCACCGGGTCAGGTCCGCGGATTGCCGCACCGTGATCGCATCCCCCGAGGATGCCACCAGATAGTACGTCTGCGCGTGCGGGTCGGGCAGAACGAACGGATCCCGGATCCGGATCTCGTTCAGCAGTTGGCCGGACGGAGCCTGAGTTGCCTTCCGCTCCGACTCGGCCACGACCGGGAACATCGAGATCCGGAACTTCGTGCAGCCGTACGGGACCAGCGTCACCTGTTCTGCCGGCTGCTGCGCCACCACAGGCTGAGCCGGCAAGGCGGGCGCTTCGGGGGCGGGTGCCCAGTCGATCGCGACCGCGTTGACTTTCAGCTTCAACGGCGACTCAAGCGGCCAGTCCCAGCGGGCTGGCATCGCCTGGCGTTCGACACTGATGTTCGGCTGTTGAACATCCAGCGCGAACTGCCAGCGTGCAGCGGGATCGGGTGTATTGGCGTCCTGAGTGTCGGGAATAGCCAGCGCGAACAACAGCGGTCCGTAGGAAACCGCGGCGTACGGCGCGCCCTGTGTGCTGCCTTCCTCTGGCATGGCCACCATCGTCGGCTTGTGTTCGCCGGTGTAGGGCCCGCTCGTGGCGTTGTCGCGGCCGGTCTGCACAAGTGGCTGCATGGGGAAATGCACGCGGACCGTATCCCCTGGCTTCCAGCTGCGGCTGACACGCACGAACCCCTGGGCGTCCCGCGTGACGTCGCTGGCGACACCGTTGACTGTCAGTGCGGGCGCGGTGCACCAGCCTGGAATCCGGAAGTAGATGGGGAACTCCGCCACCCTGGATGGCTTGACGGACATCTCGATCGTTTCATTGAAAGGATAGTCGGTGTTACAGGCAATCTCGACCGGCACGCGGTCGGCCGCCAGCGCCGTGATTTTACACGGACCGTAGCAGGTCGCAGCCAGTCCGTTGTCATAGGTTGCCATCCACATGTGCGTCACGTAGTAGGGGACGATACGGTTCAGCGCGGCCGTACAGCACAGCGGACTGTGTTTGGGCTGGTAGGAACCTCCGCCGGCCCGCGGTCCGTGCGGGAAATCGGGGGACCCATTGGCGAACCGGTTGGGGCTCTGGAAGTAAACATGCGTCTTATAATCGCGTGACACGGCGGCGGCGCCCGCGTTGAAGAACGCGCGTTCGGCCCGATCTGCCATGTATCCGTCGCCGCTCACCGCGAGCAGACTCACCTGGCTCCACACGTATCCGGCAACGTCGCAGGTTTCGCTCCCGCGGAACGCACCCGTCGGTACGTACCACTCGTCGGACACCGGCACGCCGTGGGGCTGCATGGCGATGCGTTCGATGAACTCGTGCCAGCCGAGGGCCGCCTGCAGATAGCTGACGTCACCGGTCCACAGATAGGCCACCGCCCAGGGTGTGGTGTTTTCCAGGAACTCCACAACATGCTGGTTTTCCACGGCCGAACCGGGCCGCATGTCAGGCGCCGTGCGGTAACGGTTGAGATTCGGTTGCAGTCCCGGCCGCTCCGGATCGAACATGGCTGTCAGCGCAGCCGCGATAGTCTGGTTTCCCGTCCAGGTGTAGGTGTCATAGGCGGGCCACACGTTCGACATGCTGCCGCTGATCGATCGCAGACAATCCGCGTCGGTACCGTAAGCGGTTTCCAGCGCCTGGAGAATCTGCGGGTCGCGCGATCCGGCGTAGTAACCGGTCATGGCGCGTCCCAGCAGGCCGCTGGCCCAGAGCGGCCAGCCTCCCAGAGCTGCGTTGACCGCGTCCCGGTCGGCCGGGTTATTCCTGTCGAGCCACCAGAGGAAGAGCAGCCCGTCCGGGCGCATGTGCTCCGCCACCACGTGCAGGCGTCGCGACGCCTGCTCTATCAGAGCATCGTCATGGAGGGCGTAACCGAGCCGCGCGAGGCCGTCGAACCAGTACCCGCCCCCTTCGTACGGCCAGGCGCCTTTGTACCAGAACAGCCCCTCGCCCGTCATCGTGTGATCAGCAGCCCACGCCCGCTTGAACTCGTCATCGTACTGATCCATGTGTCCGGTGAAGCCGTCCCGCGCCGCCAGGCACCAGTCGCGGAGCCAGCCCGCAGGCTCTACCGCGCCGGGTGGCAGCGGCAGAAATGCCGGCCGCGTGCGAGGCTCAAAGGGGCGCGCATAGTTCGCTGGTTCCGAACTGCCCGGCTCGGACGCGCGCGGCGGATCGGCCAGCGCGCACATCCCTCCGAAAACCACGATCCCGGATAACAGCGCAATACCGACTGACATCGTGCGTATGCTTTTCATGATGATTCTCCTGAGTTGTCCACGATCTTCCAGATGATAACACGATCGAAGACCAGCGAGGCGCCGCCTGTCCACAAAATACGCGACTCGTATGTTCTCCCCGGACGATCGTTGTCAAATATCAGCGCGACGGACCTGTATTCTCCCACAGGCAGGTCCGGGGCTGTCACCATGCGCGATCCCAGACTCACAGATGCCCCTGCAACGCAGACTTCGACCTGCGCCACATCGCCAGTGCCCTCGGGCGTGCGTTTAAGTCTGAACAGCGCCAAGTACCGGCCCGCCTCCAGGCTGGCATACGGCCCGTATACCAGGAACCCGGGCGTGGCAACGCCCGCCTCGGCCTCCCAGGTAATCGATCCCGCAGCATCGACAACCAGCCGGCCGGTCAAGTGCGAGAGTGCCTCGCTCCCCAAATCGCTGACGAATTCCAGTCGGGTATTCTCTGGGACCTCCCCCAGAATCTCCGGGCCGGGTACGCGCCTCACGTCCGCCGCGGCCTGCCGCAAGCCAAATGGTCCCCGGACGTCGACGGTGATCCGGTCGGCGATCGGCCGGCCGGAAAACACGAGTTCCGCTGTGGCGTCTGGTTCCAGCGTCGCGTCGTTCGGAGTGAGCGAAGCGCTGTCCAACCCGCTCACCGTGACGGTAGCCGGCATCGCCTGCGCCGTGTAATTCTCTACAGCACACCGGACGCCCACATCATGTCCTTTCAGAACGGCAACGGTCCGCGGCAGACGGGCCGTCACCTGCACGACGGAAGCCAACCTGTCGTGGTGCTGTTTGAACAGGTCGAAGAACGTGTACAGGCCGACCACTTCGAAGGGCTCGTCCGGGTGCTGTTCTGCAAACAGGTCGAGGGATGCCTTGACCTGTGCCGGCGAGACCCAGACACAGCGAAAGTAGTAGAATCCCGGCTCGTCCCGCCGGCGCTGCTTGACCGCCTTGTAGATCTCACCCGCCGTGTACTCCGGGGAATTGGGGTCCGCGCCGAGCAATTGCACGATCGGCATCCCCTTCCACATGTGAGGCAGCGGCGGCTTGCCCGGACCTCCATGCATATCGGTGACGATCGTCGCATACCCATCCGGCGAGAAGCGGGTAAACGCATCCTTCACATCGTCCCGCGGCTGATCCCAATCCAGCACCATGCCGGAGATGGTCATGTCCGCCTCGTCGTAGAAGGCTTTGTTGTGGCGAATGAACAGCGGCAGATACTGTGGCTGGACCCGGTTCGGATTCATGTATCCGGCGGCACTCGCATCCGTTACGAACGTGTCTTGCGGTGTGGCCGTTTCGTAGAAGTAGGCGATCAGGTCCGGATACGTTTCCAGAAGGTTAGGATTGATGCCCCAAGCCAGCGGGAGTTGGCCCCGCACTTCGTCGCTCCAGTGGTTGGGGAGATAATGATACAGTGGAAACGCGGAGTCGTAGTCCGCCATCAGTATGGCCACATACGACTTGTTCTCCAGCGAACGTTTGACCGCTGGCCTGGCCTGCTTCAACTGCTTCCTGGGAGCATGACAGTGGAACGACTGGTTGTAGCAGAATTCCGTCGCCGTGTTCTGATAGCAGTTGTAGGGTGAGATCAGGTAGACGGTCTCCCACTCCGTCGGCACCGGATCGTGTCTGCTGGGATGTCCCGGCACGTTGCTGTACTTCTGGAAGTTGAAGAAGCCGGCCACCTCTGTCATCTGCTCCCCCGCCGACTGTTTCAGCGTGGCGGCCAGCAGCAGATGGTACGTGGCAAGGTCGGTGCCCAGCGGTTGATCCGGATCGTCCCCTGGCACCTCGTCACCCCATGGCGACAGGTCGTAGGTGAAAGCCCGGTTCTTCACCGCCCAGTCGCGGAGAATCAGGTAGGCAATCTGCCCTGCGGCGCGGTCGTAGAAAGAGTCTGTATACAGGCAGAGGAGATGGGGTGAACATCTCCCGGTGTCGACGTATTCCCGGATTGCCCACCGGTAGGCGTCGTTCTTCCGGCTGCCCGTCTCCTGTCCAGTGAACATCCCGCGCAGGTCCCGGATCACCGTCAGGTTCCACTTGCGCAGATACTTGTCCGCCAGCGCAGGGCTGAAGATCACAGCGTCCTCAACCCCCGCAATGGTCGTGGCGACGTTCAGGCTGGCTGGCACGTCCGTATCCCAGATAACGGCGCCCTTGAGCTTGCCGGCAGCCAGCTGGTACACAGCGTCCAGATCCGTGATTCTCCTCCGCGCGATCCCTTCCAGCCAGCGACCGTCCCGGGACAGGGTGTCCAGCCAGTATCTGGGCCTGCCGTATCCGTCGTTATTCACATACAGGATTGGCGCATCGCGATTGATGATCCCCTGCATGGACGCCAGCGCCGCGACCACGTCATAGTCATCGGCATTGGCGGGAGAGCGGGGCATGTCGTAGACGTACATCACGTCGACGCCACCCGGCGCAGCAGCGTCGTTGCCGTCAGCGGGCAGCGCGGACAACAGCTGGATCACAGCGGTCAGGGCCACCAGTCGGTGAATACGTTGTTGCATGGGTTCTCCAATACTTCAGCCTTGCGCGATCTGTTGGGTGAGCCTCGCCGCCACGCTCTTGAGCAGATCCTCGGGCAGGTTCTTTCCGTGGATGATCTCCAGGGATATGTAGCCCCGATAGCCGGCAGGTTTGATCTGCCCGGCCAGCCTCAGTATGTTCGTATTGTCGGGATCGAGCACCTCGTCGTGAACGTGAAAGTGCCTGAGGCGGGGCTGCAGGTCCGCCAACGTCGCCTGATTGATTGTGGAATCATTCCACAGCACACCGAAATTGGCTGTCTGAACCCGGCGGACAACTTCCATCGCCTCCGCGTGCCCTTTGATGATGTCGTGGCCACATTCGAGAATGGGGCACACACCGGTTGCCTTGGCGTATGGCCGCTGTCGCGGCCGCGGTGGAAGCCACCGTCCGGAGAAAATGCCTGCGGGAGGACTTGTGAGTTCGCGTCATGGGTCATGCTCCAGGTTCAGGAAGGTTCTTTATTGTCTATTGTTCGGGGTCTCAACAGACCTGCTGCCGAGCGGCCGAAACAGCGTCTCCACCGCGAACTGATCGTACGGCTTGCCGGTGACCGTTTCGCAGACCAGCGCCGCGTGGTCCAGCGCGTGCGTCGAATAGCCGCAGGCGGTCCCCGGGTCGAACGCCAGCCGCGCCGTGCGCGGGTCGCCACTGAGCCCGAGCACATACTCCCAGCTGCCACAAGGGTTATGGCGCGGGAGCGGCAGTGTCCACTGCGGAGTCAGACTCCAGCATGCGATCGATCTCACCGATCTTGAACCGCGCGCTCACCACCGAGTGCTTCTCGGCTCCCGGCCGGTACTTGATGTACGTGGTCGCGACGATCGTCCCGTCCGGCAGCAGTTCCACACCCGGATACCCGCAGTCCCCTCCGGCGTAGCTGTGCAGGAGCTTGATACGGCACTGGCCGGCGCAGAGATCGCGAATGTCCTGGTAGGTACCCACCCAGGCGACGAAGTGACCGCGCGTGGCGCTCTCCGGCGCTTGATCGCGCATCGCAATCACCAGGCGTCCATCGGGCGTGTACACCCCCATGTGCCGATCGCCGGTGAGTCCCCAGGGAGTGTCGACCGGCGGACTCCAGCTGTTCCCTTCATCGTCGGAGAACATCATCAGACTGCGTCCGCGGTGGGTGTTTTCGCGCATCAGACAGCACCACTGACCACCATCCGGCGCCGCGAAGACAAACGGCTCGCACGGGTTCTTGCCCTCAACGGCCGCCACGACCTGCGGCTCGGACCAGGTGAGTCCCCCATCGGCCGTGACGGTCTGCAGCACTTCGAGCGGCGCGCGGTCTTCCCCGCCGGGACCCCGGTGGTACATGCCCACATAGCTGCCGTCCCGGCGCTGGATGACACTGGAGAACGTCATGACGCAGGGCAGTCCCAGCGGTGGCAGTTCCCGCCAGGTCCGGCCGCCATCTTCGCTCACGATCCGCGGCATCTTCGGTTGTGCCGAGAAGACCCACAGACGCTCCTGTCCCTGCGGATCGACCAGGCGATAGATGCTGGGACAGTTCAGATGCCGGGCATATCCATCCGGGAGCTGATCGTCCAGCCGCATCCAGGTCAAGCCACCATCATCGCTGCGCGCCATGGGGCCCGCGTGCCCGCCATGGTTAATACACCAGACGGCGAACAGGGTCTTGCCATCCGGCATCAGCAACGTCGTGGGATGGCCCTGGTAGACATCCGCGGTGCCCGCCGCGACGATCACCTGCCGGTCGGCGTCGCCCGAGATGTCGACCGTCGTGATCTGGCCGGGCCCGTCAATCGAGCGCAGTGGCACGGAGGCAAACACGATCGACTCGTAGGGGCTCGCCGCCCCCGCCTCGTACAGACAGGCGACGTGGCCCGTGGCGAGCACCGCCAGGTCGGAGTAAGCGCTCGGACCGGCATGCAGCACACGTGAGGCCGTCCACGTCTGCCCTTCATCGAAGCTGGCGCGCAGCGTCATGTTCACGCGATGCTTCTCGTGCGCGGGGTTGCTCCACAGGATCACGCTGCGGTGGCCGTCGCCCGGCCAGCTGTAACGCTCGATCGCGGCCTGGCAGATCGGCTCGATCAGCGCCGCATCAAAACGCTGCTCCTTCCAGGTGTCCCCCCCATCGTCACTGATCGCAACCTGGCGGTTGCGTCGCGTGGCGTCGTAGTTCCGCATGTTCAGCATCAGCCGCCCATCCGGCAGTTCCACCACCTCGCATTCGTTGACCTGGTGCTCCGGCGTACTGCCGCCGAGCTGCCAGGTGGCACCGTGATCGTCGGAATAGATGACATGCGAGTAGTAATGTCCCGTACCCGCCTCGATGTGATCACAGGGGATGACCAGCCGCCCTTTTCGTGCGCCATGCTGAATCTGAATGCCGCTCCCCGGCCCGGTGGCGTACCAGGTCCACGTGTCCTTCTTCACAGCGTCGGTGATCTCACGTGGCGTGCACCATGTCAGACCATCGTCGGTCGAATGCGTCACGAATACGCGCCGTGTGTCCCGGCTGGTCTGCGCAATGATCCGGGATTCCTCGTCGTCAGCGAGGTTCCAGGTCAACAGCAGCCAGATGGTGCCGGTGTCGCGATCCACGACAGCACACGGATTGCCGCACGCATTGTCCGCAGCATCCCAGACGATCTGCTGCTCGCTCCAGGTCCGGCCGTGGTCCGCCGATCGTTTGACCAGCACGTCGATATTCCCGGTATCGTTGGGTGCGTTCTTGCGCCCTTCACAGAAGGCCAGCACGCTGCCTCGCGTCGTCACGACCAGCGCCGGAATGCGATAGGTGTGGTACCCGAGCTGGCCGCTGACAAACAGCGGTTCGCCCACCGGTTCATGCGATGGTGATACCGTCACGCTGGCGAGCGCCTGAGCCGCGGCATGCGCCGGCAATGCCCCGCCTGTCCCGGCCATCGCAAGCATCACGGCAAGACCGCCGCAGCCGCTAAGACACCACGCCACGAAACCCGTAGTCAGGATCATCCGGTGCATCTGTCTTCCCCTAATAACCGAGTGCCATTCGAATCATACCTGGAACAACCATGCCGGCGGCCGCCACAGCGCCTGCCGCGCGACTCACTTCTTTCCGTGCACTGCAAACGCCAGCACACACTTCTTTCCCGCGCCGAAATCTCCACGCATCCGGATCACGCCCGCCAGCGACTGCCCCGCGGTTGCCGCGGGAAGAACCAACCTGGCCTCGAATCGGCACCGGTCCATCGCGTCCGTCTCGAGCGACCACCGCATCGGCTCAAGCGTCCATCCGTCCGGCAACTGCTCGACTTCGACGGTCCCTGCAGCTGCTTGATCGGAGAAGTTGTAGCCGAAGAAGACCAGCGGCACTTCCTGTCCCACGGGAACCTGATACTCGTAACCTTGCGACCACTCGATCGGCTGAATCATGACCCGCAGGGAACTGGGCATCTGGATCTGCAGCACAAACGGGCTGGCGACCTCGGGGGGCGGCGGCACCGGCGCAGGGTCAGGGTCAGGGTCAGGGTCAGGCGGAGTCCGAGGCGACAACGCTCCCGGCGCACAGACGGCGAACACCGCTGACCCGCCAATCGCGTGCGGCCGTTCGATCGGCCGGCCGAGGTAGTCGTAGACCTGCTCAATCTGCAGCTGTTCCGGAAGCGGCCACGGCGTCTGCACCTGGTTGCGGTCGGACCAGTCGACCGGCCGCTCCGCCCACAGGACAATCACCTGCCGGTTCACGCCGTCGGGCCAGGCATTGAACAGATACACGTGCGCGTCCGGCTGGTCGGTACAGCGCCAGATCGTTTCGAACTTCGCGCCGGCCAACAGTCGGCCGACGGCGGCAAGCGCCACGTAGGCCGGTCGTGGTGTAAGATCCTGGCGCAACAGACCGAACTGAGTGCGATGCGCATCTTCTGCGTAGTTGCCCAGCACGAACTGAAAATGGCGCTGGCAGCCGGCAGACAGACTGCACGCGTACGCCTGCGCGATGTAGCGCGCCTTGTGCAGTTCATGCTCCGGAGATTGATCCTGCCAGGGAGCCGGCGTTGCGCAGGGCAGTCCCCGGTCCGCCTCGGTCACCCACAGCGGCTTGCCGCCAGCCGCCTGACGAGCCGGCTCCCAGAGCGGCAGGTAGCCGTGGTGCCAATCATAGGAGTGGATGTTGTAGGTGTCGTAGTAAGCCCCTGCCTGGTTGTCGGCCAACCCCTGCGCGTGGTGCATGGTGGGGATGGTCGCATAGGCATTCCAGCCGACAATCACCTGCGGATCACCGGCTTTGAAACCGAGGTAGGCAGCCTTCTGCAACGAGCACATCTCGTCGACCGTGTGTCCGCCGAACGTGTCAACATTGGCTTCGTTCCACGGTTCCCAGGCGTGGACCTGGCCGTGAAACCGTCGCGCCATTTCGCGGCAGAAGCGGAACATGTCCCGCAGGTCGCGCGGGAACCGGGCGGTGATGCGGCGGCCATCGAGTGTCTGGTCACCGGCCCACGGGGGCGTGAGATGAAACACCTGCAAGACCCGCAAGCCGGCCTCGCACTGGACCTGTGCCGCACGGTCGTAGTTGGTGGGCGGATCAGCAAACTGTCCGCGTTGGGGTTCCATCTCCCGCCACGTCATCCGATCGCGAATCCAATTCACGCCGGCCAGCGCTGCCAGGCTGGCATGCCGAGCCTGTTCAGCCACATCGTCCCGGGCAAACCATGCCACAGCCGCGTCCACACAGATCGGCGAATCGAGCGGTGTAGGAGCCGCCAGGCGCCCGAGCACCGCTGCTGTCGTCCAACCGGCCGGCTGGCCGTCAGCGTCGAAGAACTCCATGCGATACCAGCCAACCGGCAGTGCACCGATCGAGATGGCCGGCGAATCGGCTGCGCGCACGCCCACCTCACCGGCCGCCACACGCTGCCGCTCGGCATCGTAGAGGATCCAGGTGGTGGCCGCGGGGGGGA
>Ga0123333_10005851_pt1 | contig 10951 bp, 8 predicted proteins | sample BioC12SIPDNA_3_FD_89957 | JGI IMG/M metagenome (GOLD analysis project Ga0123333, IMG submission 89957) | Anaerobic biogas reactor microbial communites from Washington, USA - Biogas_R2_B C12 SIP DNA | ecosystem: Engineered > Bioreactor > Anaerobic > Unclassified | place: Washington, USA...
CCGAACCCCGAGCCGAGCGCCCGCTCGCGCTGGCGGGCCGCGCACCGCACGCCGAACGCGTCGCGGTCGGTCGTCGGATCGGGCGAGCCCGGCACCCGACTCGGCTCCCAAACGGTCAGCCAGGCACGGCAGCGGACTCGGACCTCCCGCCACGCCTCGAAGTCGGAGACGGTGAGCGGCCGGAGCATGACGCGCCGCCCGAACAGGGCCACCGATCGGGGCTGCTGCCAGGTCGAGGCGCTCACGGTGTCGACCGTGCTCCCCCGCGCCCGTCCGGATGTGCGTTCACGGCGCATGGCTGGCGGCACACCCCCTCTGGCGGTCGAGCGGGGGCTGACGGTAGCCGCGCCCGGTCGCACGCGTTCAGGCGCTTCCGCCGCACCGGGGACGTCATCCCGTGACCAGCCCGAGGGCCATCCCGTCGAGGATGTCGGCCTCCGACACGAGCACCTCGTCGAGCCCCAGGCGCCGGTAGATCGCCACCAGCGCGCAGCACCCGCCGATGATCACGTCGGCCCTCGCCTCCTCCAGCCCGGGGTTGTGGATCCGGTCGGTGCGGGCCTCGGTGGCGAGGGTGCGGAACACGTCCTCGGCGGCGGCGCGGGTGAGAACGAAGTGGTGGATCCGGTCGCGGTCGTACTCGGCGAGGCCGATCTCCACCGCGGCCACGGTGCTGACCGTGCCCGCCAGGCCGACCACCGTGCGCACCGATCCGACGGCGGGCAGCTTCCGCAGCACGTCGTCGAGCCAGCTCTCGGCGTAGGAGATCGCCGCGGTCAGCTCCTCGGGGCGGGGCGGATCGCTCTCGATGAACCGCTCGGTCAGGCGCACGCACCCGATGTCGAGCGACAGGGCGCCCTCGACCCGGTCGCCACCGACGGCGACCTCGGTCGAGCCCCCGCCGAGATCGAACACGAGGAACGGGCCCCGGTCCGCGGGCAGGTCGCTGACCGCGCCAAGGAACGACAGCTCGGCCTCCTCCTCGCCGCTGAGCAGCTCCGGTCGGGCGCCGACCACCGCCTCGGCGGCGGCGAACCACTCGTCGCGGTTCGCCGCGTCGCGGGCGGCGGACGTGGCCGCGACGCGCACCCGCCCGGCGGGCACACCCAGGTCGTCCATCACCGTCCGGTAGCGGGTGAGGGTGGCCTGGGTGCGGGCGATCGCCTCGTCGGCCAGCCGACCGGTGCGGTCTACGTCCTGGCCGAGGCGGGTGATCGTCATCAGACGCTCGACGGTGCGCAGGCCACCGGCCCCGTCGGACTCGGCGACCAGCAGGCGGGTGGAGTTCGTGCCGCAGTCGACGGCGGCGACCCGCCCGTTCACCACGATCCACCGCCGCCGGTCGGCCGCGGCGCCGCGGGTCGGTCCCCCGCGGGCCGGTCGGCCACGGCATCGACCCGTCGCTCGACGGCCGGAAGCTCGTCGCCCGCGGCCTGCTCGGCCACGCGCTCCCCGGCCACGGACCGGTCGGCCGTGGACCCTGCCGCTCGACCGACCTCCGCGGGCGGGTCCGGCGCGGCCGGGCCGACGGGGCGGACCACCGGGCCGCCTGCCCCGGGGCGGCCGCCGCCGACCTCGTCGAGGTGGTCGGCCACCCACTCGCCCACGGGGTCGGCGCCCCCGGCGAGCCACCAGGCGTAGTGGGCGTGCAGGCACTTCACACCGCGGCGGGTGCCCGCGACGCCGCCCGAGGGCCGGGGCCCGTCGTGGCCGGGTGGCAGGGCGCGGGAACGCTCGGCGGCGTGGAGGTCGTGGGCGGCGGCGAGCACCTCCGCGTCGACCTCGGCCTCGGCCCGGTCGACCCCGCCCGCGGCCTCTAGGCGCCCGACCCAGGTGCGCTCGGGCTCGCCGACCAGCCAGAACCGGGTCGGCATCGGCCGTCCGCTCGGCAGCACCGGTGCGTTGCGGATCACGACCGGCCCGCCGTCGGCGTGGCGGACCACGACGTCGAACTCGCCGTCGGGCTCGCGGCCGAGCAGGTCGGCCACGGCCCGGCGGTCGGCGTCGGTCGGCGCACCCATGGCCGACGACGGTACCGCCGGGCGACGACCGGAGCCGCGGTCGAACCGTCGTCGCGGACCGACGACGACCGGAGCCGCGGTCGATCCCTCGTCGCGGACGCCTTCGCGCCGGGGTGGAAGCCCGCAGCCCGTAAGTTGATCCCCCGTGCGCGCCCACCGCCCCGTGATCCGGATCGTCGACCAGCAGATCGTCGTCCGCATCGACCTCACCGCCGCGGACGAGCTACCGCCGCTGGAGGTGCGCCTGCCCTCGGACCGGGGCGACCTCCTCGACCCCACCGCCACCGCGGCCCTGCCCGTCCTGGCCACCCTCGCCGCGGCGCGGGGGGAGGACCTCCACATCGACGCGCCGGTCGAGCCCCGACGGTTGGTGGGCGCCCGTCGGCTCGCGGCGGCCCTCGCCGAGCGGTGGGGCTCCCGGGCACCAACGATCGACGCGGCCGACGAGGCCGGCCCGGGCACGCCCGGATCCGGGGTGGGGCTCTTCTTCTCCCGGGGCGTCGACTCCTGGTCGACGCTGCTCGACCTCCTCGCCGCGCCCGAGGGCGAACGGGTCACCCGCCTCTACACGGTGCACCACTCGTCCGGGCCGTTCCGTCCGATCGACGCCGAGATCTTCTCCGGCCACCGGCGCGTCGCCGAGGCCCTCGAGCTCGACATCGTCTTCCTCTCGACGACGGCCCGGCGCCTCCTCGACCCGGTGCAGCCGTGGATCCAGGTCGCGGCGCCGGTTCTGGTGTCGGCGGGCCTCACCGCCGGCGCCGACCTGGCCCGCCTCGTGCTCAGCAGCGAGGGGCCCGAGTCCACCCCGAGCGGCACGAGCACCGGCCACGACGTGATGACGGCGATCGGCACCGGCGCGGTCGAGGTCGTCACCGGCAACCCCTCACGCACCCGCGCCGAGCGGGTCGCCCACGTGCTCGGGGACCCCCTCGCCCGGGCGACGCTCCAGGTCTGTTGGGAGGGCCTCACCGCCGGGAACTGCGGTCGCTGCCTGAAGTGCCAGCACACGCTCGGAGCGCTCGTGCTCGCCGGTGACCCCGATCCCGCCCGCGGGTTCGACCACGGCCCCGACCCGGCGATCGTCGCCGGCCTCGATCCGGCGGTGGTTGCCGGACCCCAGGTGCCGGCCGTCCAGGTCGCCATGGTCCAACCCCTCGCCGCCGACCTGCCGCCCGAGCACGAGGCCCTCCGGCGCGCGTGGGCCGATGTCATCGCCCGCGGTCACGGTGAGGCCGCGCCCGTCCGCTGGGGCGACGGTGACCCCCCCGCGCCCGGCCTCGCCGGACCGCCGGTCGCGGTCCGGGTCGCCGCCGCCCTCCGGGCGTCGACCGGCTCCGCCGACCACCCACCGGCCCCTCCGCTCGGATGGCGCGCCGGTGCCGTGCCCCTCCGTCCCGCCCTCGCCGACCAGGCCCGGGCCCGACGGGCGACGGCGACGGTCGCCGACCGACCGGTGGCCTGGGCGGTCGTCGAGCCGCAGATCCGCGACGGCGCCCGCGACGGCTCGCAGGCGGGCCTGGCCCTGGCCGTCCAGGACGCCCACGGCGCCGGTGTCGCCTACCTGCCCGGGATCCTCTGGGCGCACCTCGACCCGCCGGTCCTCGGCCCGGCCGCGGTGCGCTCGCTCCTCACCCGCGTCCGGGCGCGGCTGTGGTGGCGGGCCGATGGCGACCTCGACGCCCTCCGCCTCGTCGAGACGATCGAGGTGGGCTGCCTGCCGCTCCAGGTGATGCCGACCGGCGCCGCCCACGATCTGCGGGCCGCCCTGCCCCCGCCGCTCGTCGATCTGGTCGTCGCGGACGGCGACGTCCCGGGCCTCGACCTGTCCGGGCCGGCGGTCGCGGCGCGCCTCGCCCCCGCCGTCGACCACGTCCTGGCGGGCAACCCGGAGCACGACCTGCTGATCGGGGCCCACGGTGGATGACGGGCGCCCGGTGGACGGGGGCGCGGACCACGCTCGCGGCGCCGTGGGCGCCCACGGCGCGGTCGAGCGGCTGCGGGGCCTGGTCGATCGCGCCCGCCGGGCCCCCTCCACCATCGAGGACATCGGTGCCGAGCTCGCCCGCAGCCGCGAGGACCTCCGGCGCCTGGAGGAGATCGCATGGGCGGGTCGCGACGACACCCGCGGCGGGGTCGCCGCCGTCGGTGACGAGCTCCACCGCCTCCGCTCGGCGGTCGATGCCCTCGCCGAGCGGATCGACGCCGTCGACGGCGCGGTGGCCGCCCACGCCACCGCGCTCCACCGCGCCGTCGCCGCCCCCGCCCGCCGGGCGGCGGCCGCCGCGCTGCGCGAACGCCTCGGCCCCGCCCCCCGGCTGCGCACCGGCCTTTCGATCTTCACGCTCTGCTGGAACCACGCCGAGCTGCTCGAGGCGTCGGTCCGGTCCGGGCTGGCCGTCCTCGACGCCCTCCCTCGCCACCATCGCGGCGAGCTGCTGATCCTCGACGACGCGTCGAGCGACGACACCCCCCGTGTGGCGGCCCGCCTCGCCGCCGACGACGCCCGGGTGCGCGTGATCCGCTCGGAGGAGAACCTCGGCCTCGCCCTCGCCCGCACGACCCTGCTGCACGCGGCGTCGACCGAGCACGCGTTCCAGCTCGACGCCGACAACGTCGCCCTGCCCGACGGCGTCGCCGCCCTCTACGAGTCGGCCACCACCACCCGGGCCGCGCTCACGTACGGCAACGTCATCCAGGTCGACGGCCGCGACCGGGCGGTCGGACCGATCTCGAACGAACCCCCCAGCCCGGCGCTGTTCCGCTCCAACTACGTGGACACCATGGCGATCACCGACGTCGAGGCGTACCGGGAGCTGGGCGGCTGGTCGGCCGACCCGCTGCTCGAGCACGTCGACGACTGGGCGGCGGTGCACCGGGTCGCGGGCGCCGGGCTGCTGATCGCGTTCGTGCCCGTGCTCGTCGGCCGGTACCGGATGCTCGAGACCGCGTTCCACCTGACCGTCGGCGACCCGCGCGTCGGCGGCGACCGGCTGCGGCGCACGTTCGACCCGACCGGGCTCCGCCAGGGTCCCGACGCCATGGCGGGCATCGCGGCGGTCGCCTACCACCCCGCCACCGGACCCCTGTGGGCAACCCCCGAGGCGGTCGCCCTCGATCCGGCGCTCGACCCCGACGCGGCCCTCGACGGCACGCCCGAGGGATCAGGCGGCGCCGACTCCGACGCCGCCGCGCCCCGCGTCCTGGTCGTGGCGCCGGGCGGGGTGGGGAACCTCGGCGACGACGCCATCACCGTGCGGGGCCTCGAACGGGTGCGGGCGACGTGGCCGGACGCGGTGGTCGACCTCGTCACCGACGGCGCGGCGTTGCCACCGGGCCTCGGGGCGGTGTCGTGGCTCGGGCCGCTGACCGACGTGCTCCCGGGCCTGCGGGCCGACGGCCTCGACGCGGGGGACCTCGACGCCGGGCCTCTCGCCACGGCGACCGCCACCACCCGGGTCGGCGAGGGCCGGTGGCGCCCGCTCGAACCCGCGACCTACGCCGCCGCGGTGTTCCTGGGTGGCGGTTCGCTGTGCTCGACGTGGTCCGAGGGGTTGATCCGGCCGCGGGCCGTCCTCGGCACCGCCCTGCGCCACGCGGACGTCCCGTACGTGCTGAGCGGTCAGGGCATCGGTCCCCTCGACGAGGGCGACGACACCGCGCTCGTCGCCGGCCTGCTCGCCGGGGCCGACGCCGTCGGTTGCCGCGACGAGGCATCGACCGCCCTCGCCGCCTCCCTCCCGGGGGTCGACCCCGAGCGGGTCGCCACCACCGGCGACGACGCCCTCGGGCTCACCGCCGACGGCGCCCTCGGCTCCGGGCGGGCCTCCCCGATCGGACCGGACGGGGCCCGGCCCCACGGCCGGGACGACGACGGCCGGGACGGACGACGGCCGGTGCTGGTCGTCAGCCTCCGTCGCGCCGACTACGTCGACGACGACCGCGGCTTCGATCGGGGGACCGGCGATCCGACGATCGCCTGGGCGCGGGCCATCGACGCCCTCGCCGTCACCCGCGGGTGGGACGTGCTGGCGGTCGCGGTGAACGACCGACCCCCCGAGCCGGAGCTCGCCACCCTCGCCCGCATCCGAGCGACGGCCTCGCTGGCGGCGCGTTGGCGACTGCACGAGGTCGGCCGCGATCCCCGCGGCCTGGTCGCCGCGGTGGCCGGCGCGACCGCGGTCGCCACCCAGTCGTTCCACGTCGCCCTGTTCGGCCTGGCCGCCGGCGTGCCCTCGGTCCTCGTCGCCGCGTCGCCCTACTACGTGACCAAGGCGACGGGCCTCGGCGAGCGGACCGGCCTACCGGTCCCGATCGGCGTCGAGGACCCCGATCGCCTGGCGGATGCGCTCGCGGCAGTCGAGGCGGCGACGGTCGACGGCCCACCGTCGCTCGCCGGATCCGAGGCGGCGGTCGACGCGTGGTGGGCCGCCCGAGCCGGCCTCCTCGACCTCGCCCGCTGATCCGCCCAGACCCAGGTTTCGGCGTTAGCGGTTGAGCCAGTCGTCGACGCCGGCGAAGGGCCAGGTGTCGGGCAGGTCGACCGCGGCGACGCCCTGAGGTGCGACCTGGAACGCCTTCTCGCCGTCGCGCACCATGCCGAACTTCTCGCGGGCGATGCGCTCGACCTCCTCGGGGGTCTCCAGGCGGTCGATGTCGTCCTGGTACTCGTCGCCCTGGGCCTCGATGGCGGCCAGTTCCTCGCGCTTGTCGCGGGTCTCGGCCCGCTGCGCGAACCAGGCCCGCACCGGGAAGAAGCCGAGCACGCCCGCCACCAGCACCACCGACAGGACGACGCCGACGACCGTCCGGCGTCCGGGGTCGGGACGGTCCCGGTCGGCCCGGCGACGGCCGGTGCGGCCGACGCGACCGGTACGTCCGGAACGGATGGACGGCAGGGTCATCAGGCGCCCCGGGCGAGCGCGGCGGCGCCCCGGAAGGCGGCGGCCTCGCCGAGGTCCTCCTCGATGCGCAGGAGCTGGTTGTACTTGGCGACGCGGTCGCTGCGGGCGGGCGCGCCGGTCTTGATCTGGCCGCAGTTGGTGGCGACGGCCAGATCGGCGATGGTGGAGTCCTCGGTCTCACCGGAGCGGTGCGACATCACCGACGTGTAGGAGGCACGGCGGGCGGTCTCGACCGCCTCGAGCGTCTCGGTCAGGGTGCCGATCTGGTTGACCTTGACCAGGATCGAGTTGGCGACGCCGAGCTCGATGCCCCGCTCGAGGCGCTCGGTGTTGGTCACGAACAGGTCGTCGCCGACGAGCTGCACCGAGTCGCCGAGCGCCGCGGTCAGCGCCTCCCAGCCCTTCCAGTCCTCCTCGGCCACGCCGTCCTCGATCGACACGATCGGGTAGCGGGAGCACAGGTCGGCGAGGTAGTCCACGAAGTCGGCGGCGGTGAGCTTCCGTCCCTCGCCGGCGAGCACGTACTTGCGGCCCTTGTAGAACTCGGTCGAGGCCGCGTCGATCGCGATGGCGATGTCGCGGCCCGGCTTGAAGCCGGCGCCCTTGATCGCCTCGACGAGCAGGGCGATGGCCGCCTCGTTGGACTCGAGGTCCGGGGCGAAGCCCCCCTCGTCGCCGATGGCGGTCGAGAGGCCCCGCTTGTGCAGGATCGCCTTGAGGACGTGGTAGGTCTCGGTGCCCCAGCGGAGGGCCTCGGAGAAGCTCGCCGCACCCACCGGCATGATCATCGCCTCCTGGATGTCCATGTTGTTGTCGGCGTGGGCACCGCCGTTCAGCACGTTCATCATCGGGACGGGGAGGACGTGGGCGTTGACGCCGCCGACGTGGCGGTAGAGGGGCAGCCCGACCTCGCGGGCGGCGGCCTTGGCGGCGGCGAGCGACACACCGAGGAGGGCGTTGGCGCCGAGCTTGCCCTTGTTGTCGGTGCCGTCGAGGTCGAGCAGCACCCGGTCGAGGAAGCGCTGGTCGAGCGCGTCGATGCCGACGATCTCGTCCTGGATCGCGCCGTTGACGTGGGCGACCGCCTTGGTCACGCCCTTGCCGGCGTACCGCTTGCCCCCGTCGCGCAGCTCGACGGCCTCGAAGGCGCCGGTGCTGGCACCCGACGGCACCGCCGCCCGACCGACCGCGCCGGAGTCGAGGACCACCTCGACCTCGACGGTCGGGTTGCCCCGCGAGTCGAGGATCTCGCGGCCGACGACGTGCTCGATGCTGCTCATGGCGGGTTCAGGGGCTCCTGTGGGTCGACGGTCGCCTCCGTCGGCGACGCGACGAGGTTAGGCGGGCGACGCCGACCACCCGCGTAACAGGTGGGGTCGGAGGAAAACCGTTACCCGGGCGAGGACGGTCCGCGCCCACCCCCTCAGGCGCCGGCGGCGCGGACGCGGTCGCGGACCCGGGCGGCCGCGGTGCGCAGCGCGGTCTCGGGGTCGAGATCGGCCCGACGGGCGGCGGCCACCAGCGCCAGCAGTCGCTCACCCAACTCGTCGGCGCCCAGCTCCTCGGTCGCCGACGCGGCCGGATCGTCGTCCGCGGCGCCCAGGTCCTCGGGGGCCCAGGGCATCCCGGCCGCCTCGGCCTTGCGCAGCACCTTGTGGGCCCAGAGCAGCGACGGCAGGGCGTCGGTGAGGCCGTCCATCACGCTCTCGCGGCCGGTCTCGGCCCGCTTGATCTCCTCCCACGTCCGGCCCAGGTCCGACACGTCGACGTCCGCGGGCGGGGCGGCGCCGTCGGGCGGGAAGACGTGCGGGTGGCGACGGACCAGCTTGTCGTGGATGCCGCGGGCCACGTCGGCGAGGGTGAAGGCGCCCCGCTCGCGGCCCAACGTGGCGTGGAACACGACCTGGAACAGGAGATCGCCCAGCTCCTCGGCGAGGTGCTCGTCGGCGTCGACCTCCGCGTCGGTGCCCGTCGCCGCGTCCCACGCGGTGATCGCCTCGACCACCTCGTAGGCCTCCTCCAGGGCGTGACGCGAGAGCGTGACGTGGGTCTGCTCGCGGTCCCAGGGACAGCGCTCGCGGAGCGTCCCGACCAGCTCGGCGAAGGCGGCGACCTCCCCGGCGACCGGCTCGGCTAGACGGGGGACGTACACCGACGTCAGGTGGTCGGCAGCGACGCTGCGGTCGAGGTCGCTCCACGCCACCTCGACCACCGCCTCATCGGGCAGGCCGAGCCGCTGCACGACCAGCACCGCCTCGTCGGGCGGGTCCTCGACGGCGAGCTTCAGGTCCGAGAGCACGCGCTGGTTGTGGCAGTGGGCGACCAGCAGCGGGCCCCGCTCCCCCGCCGCCTCGGTGGCGAAGCGATGGCCGTCGACGAGGCGGACGCCCTCCTCGAACGGATCGATGCCGAGCCGCACCCACGCCAGGTCGAGGAACGACAGCGCCGGGCGCACGTCGACGTCGACCTCGCCCTCCGCGGCCGCCTCGACGAGCAGGTCGACCGAGCGCTCCAGCACCCGGGGCGACCCGGGCACCGCGTACACGACCTCGCCGAACCGGAGAGCGTCGGCGAGCAGGCGATCGCGAATCTCCCGGTACACCTCGGCGAAGGTGCCGGCCGCCTCGTAGGCGTCGTCGAAGCTGGGCGCGGCGCGGGCGACCTCGGCGGCGGGGTGGCGGGTGGTGCGCAATCGGACCGCCGGATGACCGGTCAGCAGTTCGACCGTCTCGCGGGTGAGCAGGTCGGGGCCGGCGGGTCCGAGCCCGACGACCACGACCCGGGGCTTCACTCCGCCGAGGCCAGGTCTTCGAGGTCGCTGCGCCGGGTCGCTCCGCTGGGAGGCTCGACGACGAGGTCGTCCGCGTTCCAGGACCCGAAGCGCGGGTCGACCCGGACGCTGACCCGGCCGGCCTCGTCGTCGAGCACCCGGGCGAGGCGCCAGTCGCTGTCGGCCTGAGCGGCCTGGAGCACCGCGTCGGCGACCTCCTCGAAGGTCGGCTCGGTGACCGACGCCCGGATCAGCAGCACGGTGCCCTGGTCGTTGTACGCGTACGGGCCGACGATGTCGCCGTCGCGGGCGACGAGCAGGTCGTCGTACGGGTCGGTCAACCCGCCCTGGCTGGCGACCTGGTCGCGGGCCTGGGCCCACTGGGCGCCCGACGAGCACTCCCCCTCGGGGTTGGCGGCCACGTCGGCGTCGACCGACACCTCGCGCGACAGCTCGACGAAGTCCTCCCCGCCGTCGAGCCGCGCCAGCACGTCCTCGATGTCGCTGGGGGCGACGGTCAGGAGCGCCGGGCAGATGCTCGAGAACAGGGCGGTGTTGTCGTCGAAGTAGGCGCGGGCCTCGTCCTCGGTGATGTCGCCCTCGGCCTCGCGCTGGAGGTCGTCGCCGAGCGCGACGCCGTAGGCGAGGAGGTCGGTGAGCCACTCCTGGGTGTCGGCCGACAGGGCGTCGAACACCGCCTGCCCGGAGGACGCGTCGCCCTGGGTCACCGAGAGCGCGGCGGGGATCTGCTCCTCCGCGGTGGTGCGGTCGGCGTCGGAGACGATGACGTTCCGGCGCTGCGCGACCTCCTTGAGGATGCTGCGCTGGACCAGGAAGTTGAGGACCTCGCTCCCCCACGACGTCAGGTAGGTGTCCTCTCCGGCACCGCCGATGTCGAGTTCTGCGTTGCCCTCGGGGAAGGCCGCGACGATCTCGTCGACCCGCGAGGCGGGGATCGACGTGCCGTCGACGACGGCCGCGGGGGGCCTACCGGGGTTGCAGGCGGTCGTGGAGGCGACGAGCGCGCCGAGCGCCACGACGAGGAGGATCCGGGTCGAGCCGCGCCGGAGGAGCGATGCGGAGGTCACGACGCCGCATCGTAGGGGCGCGGCCCACCCCGCCCGCATTCGCCAAAACCACACGAGGTGCCTGGAGGCCGAGCCGATAGGCGAGGCCGACCCAGCAAGCACGGCACCGCAAGTTCCGAGCGCAGCGAGGAATCCGTCTGCGACGACGCTCGCTTTCCGCCAACGCTC
>Ga0123333_10005852_pt1 | contig 10950 bp, 6 predicted proteins | sample BioC12SIPDNA_3_FD_89957 | JGI IMG/M metagenome (GOLD analysis project Ga0123333, IMG submission 89957) | Anaerobic biogas reactor microbial communites from Washington, USA - Biogas_R2_B C12 SIP DNA | ecosystem: Engineered > Bioreactor > Anaerobic > Unclassified | place: Washington, USA...
AACAGCTCGCCGCCGTTGCGGTTGAGTGCCCACACAAAGGCGAGCAGCGTGCACGCTCCGATCCACAGGCCCACCCACAGCACGTGGGTGCCCACCCCCTGCGCAAAGATGCTCTCTTTGGGCGGGCGCGGCTTGCGCTTCATCACGCCCGGCTCGCTAGGCTCGAAGCCCAGCGCAATCGCGGGTAGGCCGTCCGTCACCAGGTTGATCCACAGAATCTGGATGGCCAGCAGCGGCACGCGCAGGCCGATCACCAGCGCGCCGAACATCGCCACGATCTCGCCGGCATTCGTGCTCAACAGGTAGCGAATGAACTTGCGAATGTTGTCGTAGATCGTGCGGCCCTCTTCCACCGCCGCGACGATGCTCGCGAAGTTGTCGTCGGTGAGGACCATGTCCGCCGCGCCCTGGCTGACGTCCGTCCCGGTGATGCCCATCGCCACGCCAATGTCAGCCTGCTTGAGCGCCGGAGCGTCGTTCACGCCGTCGCCGGTCATGGCCACGATCTGCCCATGCGATTGCAGGGCCTCGACTACCCGCAGCTTGTGCTCCGGCGAGACGCGCGCGTAGACCGATGTATCGAGCACCACGCCGCGCAGCTCATCGTCGCTCAGCTTGTCCAGCTCGACGCCGGTCAGGGCGCGCTCGTTGGCGTCCATGATGCCCAACTGCCTGGCGATGGCGACCGCCGTCATCTTGTGGTCGCCAGTGATCATCACCGCGCGGATGCCCGCCTCCTCAGCCACCTTGACCGCCACCCTGGCTTCCTCACGCGGCGGATCGACAATCCCGATCAGGCCCAGCAGCGTCAGGTCGCGTTCAACGGTTTCGGGGTCCATCTCGTCCGGGACAGCGTCCAGGGCACGGTAGCCCAGACCGAGCACGCGCAGCCCTGCAGCCGCCATCTTGTCGATCTGCTTGCGCCAGGCTTCGCGGCGCTCGTCGGTGAGCGGCGCGGGACCCTCGGGCAGGGTTTCCTCCGAGGCCCAGCTCAGCAGTTGGTCGGGCGCGCCTTTGGTAAACGAGACGAACCCGGCGTTTTCGAACAACTCCGTGGCAAAGCGCCCGCGCGGTTGATGAATGGTCGTCATCGCCTTGCGCTCGGACGAAAACGGCAGCTCAGCCACGCGCGGCAGGTCGTCTTCCAGCGCCGACCGGCTCCAGCCGGCCTTTTGCGCCAACACCAACAGCGCGCCTTCGGTCGTGTCGCCAACCACCGTCCAGACGCCGTTGTCGCCGGCCGTGCGCTCGAGATAGGCGTCCGTGTTCAGCGCCGCCGCCTTGAGGATGCGCGCCAGCACGTCATCGTTGACGGGATTGAGCAGGCGCTTGCCCTCGTAGAAATTGCCGACCGGTTCGTAGCCCACACCGCGCACCTCGACATCGGGCCGTCCGGGCAGCGCCAGCAACGTCGCCGTCATCTCGTTGCGCGTCAGGGTGCCGGTCTTGTCCGAGCAAATCACGGAGACCGAGCCCAACGTCTCGACAGCCGGCAGGCGACGGATGAGCGCGCGCCGCCGGATCATGCGCCGGGCGCCCAGCGCCAGCGCGATCGTGATCACGGCGGGCAAGCCTTCAGGGATGGCTGCCACCGCCAGGCTGATCGACGTCAACAGCATCTCCTCGGTATCTTCGCCGCGGGCCACGCCAACGACAAAGACCAGCACACACACCGCCAGCGCCGCGCCCGCCAGGATATAGCCGACCTTTTCCAGCCGCTCCTGCAGGGGCGTGCGCCCCTGCTCCACACTTTGCAGCATGGTCGCGATGTTGCCCAACTGGGTCTTGAGCCCGGTGTCGGTCACCGCCAGCATGCCGCGCCCGTAGGTCACCGCGGTGCCCATATAGGCTACATTGATGCGGTCGGCCAGGGCCGGCGGCGAATCGGACTCATCCATCGCGGCGGAGTCTTTTTCCACGGCATGCGATTCGCCCGTGAGGGCGGCCTCGTCGATCTGCAGGTTCACGGCCTCGAGCAGCCGTCCATCGGCAGGGATACGGTCGCCCGCCTCCAGCAGCACGATGTCGCCGGGCACCAGCTCGACCGCGCTCAGCTCCTGCACGTGCCCCTCGCGCCGCACGCGCACGATCGGCGTCTGCATGGCGCTCAGTGACGCCAGCGCCTGCTCGGCCTGGTATTCCTGGAAGAATCCCAGGGCCGCGTTGAGCACGACAATCGCGAGGATCACAATCGCGTCTTTGGAATCGCCGATCAAGACCGAGATCACGGCGGCCACCAGCAGCACGACGACCATGATTTCGGTGAACTGGCCGAGCAGGATCTTCCAGGGAGGGGTGCCACCTTCGCGGGGGAGTTCATTCGCGCCGTACTGCGCCCGGCGGCGTTCGACTTCCTGGGCGCTCAGCCCGCTGGCCGCATCCGTTTCGAGGCGCTGCAGCACGTCTTGTGTGGATAAGGCATACCAGTTATCGGTCGCCATGATACATCCTTTCCTCGCCAGATCAGAAAACGCAGCAGTGAGCTCACTGCGCCGTAAGTCTGTATGGCATCTCAACGAACTTTGAACGGTGGATAGGTTGATCCGGGTTGGGAGTCGCGGCGAGCCGGTAATGCCAGCCCCACACATCTCGTTATAGCTCAGGACTACCGAAACGACAACTCTACGCAAAACGCCGGATTTGTCACCCCCCAAAATTTGGGGATAGCCGCCCGCCCGCGCGGTTGAGTTTAGGGGCGGCCCGATGCTATAATGCTCAAGGGATATTCTGTCACCGCGAATCCAGTCACGAGGGGCGCATGTCGAAGAGTGAGGTCATTGCCGAGGTCCGCGCGGCCCGCGCCAGGCTGCTCCAGGCGATCGACGGGCTGTCCGACGAGCAAATGCTGCAGGTGGGCGCTGTGGGCGTCTGGTCGGTGAAGGATGTGCTGGCGCATCTGGTCGCGTGGGAGGCCGAGCTGGTCACCACCCTGTCGCGCCTGGACCAGTACACACGCACCGCGCCGCACATCGCCGAGATCGAAGATATCGACGAGTGGAACGCCGAGCAGTACCGCGCCAACGCGGCGCGCCCGTTGGCGGCCATCCTCGAGGACTTTCACGGCGTGCACAAACACCTGATCCGGGCGCTGGAAGACCTGGACAACCGGACCCTGACCGACAACCGGATCTGGCCGTGGATGGAAGGGGAGCCGCTCAGCTACCTGGTGGCCGAAAACGCGATCTGGCACGAAGAAGAGCACGCCGACGATATTCTCGCCTGGCGCGAGGAGCGGGACATTTAGCCCGCCTGTCCCGCCCGCCCCCAGCCGAAGGATGGCCATGCACCCGCCCGGATCCACCGGCACGACCGCCCCTCGAGCGCCACGCAGCGACCGCGTGCACCGCCCGCCTGGGCTCAGTCTGGCCATTCTGGCCGTCGCCCTGCTGTATGGCGCGATGCCGCTGGTAGAGGTGTATTTCCTGCGGCGGATCGATGCCGTCAGCGAAGAGGCGTTCATCCTGGGCGGGGTGGGCATCGACACCTGGACCATCCTGGAGGGCCTGTACGGGGGGCTGGTGCTCGTGGTGTGCATCCTGGCGTGGTGGGGCCGCCCGGCGTGGATCCGGTATGTGTTCATGGTCGCCGTCCTGTTACCGGCGGCGGTGATGCTCTACCGCGTGATCCAGACCTGGCTCACCCCCGCCGACCCGATCGCCGGCGGGCAGGCACAGGAGATCGCGCAGGGGTTTTTGCGCTGCCAGCTACCCGGTCTGATCCTGGTGCCGCTGTACGTGGTGTGGTATGCCAACCGCGCCCCGGCGCGCGCTTTTTACCGCCGAGTGCCGCTGTCGGCGCTGGCGACAGCTGAGCCAGGGGACGAGGAAACGAGCGCTCTCACCAGGGGCGACGCGCGTAACCGGCCGCGTTAGGCCAGCCTAAACAAGAACCTGCCCGATCAGTCTCGATCAAATTTTGTACGAATTGACGAAATACGGATACAATTACGGGGTTCCCTTTCTAGGTCTTCCAAGTGATCCCAAATCATGATATAATCTGTGAACGTTCTCCTATTGACAGGCTGATACGGTGCTGTTTGTTAGCCGGGCGGATGGAAAATGGTTCCGATCAGCAATACCTCGGGAGGCAACGGAGCTCAGGTGATTCAGGAACTTATGAACCGCGCAGACCAACGTGGCTATGTAACGTTCGAGGACGTGCTGGAGTTGTTAGATGAAGAAAGTGATGATGTCAACGCGATAGAGACTGTCCTGGATGAGCTCGACGAACTGGGAATCGAGCTGCGCCAGGAAGAAACCAACCACGACGACGACGACGAACTGGACCCTCACGACCCCGAATTCGCAGCAGATGAAACCGCCACCGATCCCGGCGTGGGAGATATCAACGCGGTTTCGGCAGATGACCCCGTAGGGCTTTATTTTCGGCAGATGGCGCAAGAACCGCTGCTGACGGCGGATGAAGAGATCGAGCTGGCCAAGCGCATCGAAGCGGGGCGCGAGGCCGCCGAGCAGATCGGTAATGTGCTCGCCGGGAGCGGCGAGTACGCCCGCCTGCAGACGCTGATTGACGACGGGCAGGCCGCCCGCGAACACCTGGGCCGGGCCAACACCCGCCTGGTGGTCAGCATCGCCAAGCGCTACATGGGCCAGGGGCTGCCCTTCCCCGATCTGATCCAGGAAGGCAACGTCGGCTTGATGCGCGCCGTTGACAAGTACGACTACAAGCGTGGCAACCGTTTCAGCACCTACGCCACCTGGTGGATTCGCCAGGCGATTACCCGCGCGCTCGCCCAGAAAACCCGCACGATTCGCATCCCGCTCCACATGACCGAGCGCATCCGCCAGATGTACCGCACGGCGCAGGTGCTGGAGCAGACGCTGGGGCACCGGCCCACTCCGGAAGAGATCGCCCACGAGATGGAACTGCCGCCGGAGAGCGTGCGCGGCATGATGGACGCCAGCCAGCACGCGATCGCGCTGGAGCGCCCTGTGGGCGACGACGGCGACAGCGAATTCGGTGATTTCATCGAAGACCAGGATTCGCCCAGCCCGGTCGAGGCGGCCACGCAGCACCTGCTGCAAGAGACGATCGAAGAGGTGCTCAGCGAGCTGACCCCCCGCCAGAGCCACATCCTGCGGCTGCGGTTTGGCCTGGGCGGCGGCGAGCCGCACACCCTGGAAGAGATCGCCAACAAGTTCGGCCTCAGCCGCGAGCGCATCCGCCAGCTCGAAAAAGAGGCGCTGCGCCGGCTGCGCCACCCGCGCCTGGCCCACAACCTGCGCGATTATCTGAGCTAGGCGCGCACCAACCACGTACCGATTTGAATGACCAGGGCGGCTGGCTCTGGTCATTTCGTTTGCAGCGTGACCCCAAAGGAGACGCGCATGTTCCCACCCATCTTTAGCGGCGAGCGCCTGCGGCTGGCCGCCCCCCTGCCCGAAGACGCCGAGGTGTTCGCCCGCTGGACCCAAGACGATCTTTACCTGCGCCTGTTGGATGACGACCCGGTGCGCCCCGAACCGCCGTCACGCTTCGAGGCGTTCGCGACCGGCCACGACGGCGCGACCAGCACCTATTTCCACCTGCGCACGCTGGACGACGACCGGCTGATCGGGTTCGTAGTGCTGTTCAACATCAAGTGGCGCAACCAGTCGGCGGAGATGGCGATCGGGATTGGGAACCAGGCGGACTGGGGCAAGGGCTATGGCGGCGATGCCCTGCGCCTGATCCTGAACTACGCCTTCAGCGAGCTGAACCTGCACCGCGTCGGGCTGACCGTGCTCAGCTACAACGAGCGCGCCATCCGGGCGTATGAACGGGCGGGCTTCGTGCGCGAGGGCGTGCTGCGCCAGATCGTCCAGCGCGACGGACAGCGCTACGACATGTTCGCCTACAGCATCCTGCGCGACGAGTGGCTGGCGCGCCGCTGAAAGTGTTGCAGGGGCATCCAGGCCCAGAGCGGTCCGAGACCGTCGGCGGGAACGAGCAGCGCGTGACGGTCACAGCGCGGCGCCGCGCGCTACACTACCATCCGCCAGCACTTAAGCCTATACTGGTGCAAACGCTCGCTGGGACGAAGTCGCGTCCAACATGGCGCGTGAGCCGATTCTGCGGATAGGTCGTCTGGCAGAATGCGTCCTGGCGGAAATCCAGAGAAAAGAGGCGGATGATGGATGCCCAAAAGGTGGTTGATCGCTCCTCGGCCATGAAGCCCTTATCTATTCTGGCAGTCGTGATCATGCTGGCAGGCTTCCTCCACCCGGCCATGGCGCAGCCTCTATCCGCAGGTCCGGTGGACAATCCGGACTTTGCGGCGATCGACAGATACGTTGAGGACCAGATGGCGGATTGCCGGATACCCGGTTTCTCCTTGGGGATTGTCAGAGGGAACGACGTGCTTTACACCAAGGGGTATGGCACAGCCGATGAAGCAGACCGTCCTGTAACCCCACAAACGCCCTTCATCATCGCCTCCGTCAGCAAAACCTTCACAGCTCTGGCGCTGATGCAGTTGAAGGAAGACGGAAAAGTCGATCTTGACATGCCCGTGAGCCATTACCTGCCGGATCTGAACACGGAACACGGTATAACCGAAGAGATGACGGTCCGGCAGTTACTGAACCACACCGCCGGCCTGGCCCCGCAACTGGAATTTCGGGTGACGTCTCCGGAAGGCAATGGCGAAAGCATCGCTGACCTGGTGCGGAAATTCGGCAACTACCCTCTCTCTCATGCGCCGGGAGCCCGATTTGAGTACAACAATGCCGGGTATATTGTCCTGGGCGAAGTGATTAGCCAAGTCTCTGGACTTTCCTACGAGCAGTACATGCAGCAACGCATCTTTGATCCGCTGGAGATGCGCCATAGTTTCACCTCCGCGGACCGCGCCACAGAGGATGGGCTGGCCATTGGGTACCGGACCATATTCGGCTATCCGCGCGTTTCCGGCCTCACATACGTAGAGGGGTATCTACCGGCGTTTGGCATCATGTCCAGCGCAGAGGACCTGGCGCATTACATGATCGCGCTGCTCAACGGCGGCCTATACAAGGCTACGCGCATCCTGTCGGAAGGAGGGGTGTCCGAAATGCTGACGCCCTCCGCTTCTGTTTCCCCGTTCATCGACTATGGGCTTGGATGGTATGTCACATCGGGCAGCTTCTACCATGGAGGCGAGCTCACCGATTACCAGGCCAAGGTGAAGGTTTTGCCGGAAGATGAACTGGGCGTGGTTCTGCTCTACAACACCTCAAGCAGCATGGCAGCGACGGTGTTTGGCGTGGGGTATCGCGAAAAGATCGAGACCGGGATCATCAACATCCTGTATGGCGTTTCTCCGACCGATCAGCCGGGACAGAGCCTGTTCAACCTCAACAGCCACCCGATGGCACTCACGTATCTTTTGATGCTGGTAGTGCCGCTGTTAGCCGTCGCCCTGCTGGTTTGGTCTGCCCTCCGGCTGCGCACATTACCCGAAAGGCTTGAAAAATCTCGTTTCGACTTTTGGAGCAACCTCATTCTCTCCGCCCTCTTGTTCGTACTGCTGCCGCTGTACATCCTGATCACGGTACCCAAGCGGGGCGTGTCCTGGCCACACGTGCTGCACTACAGGCCCGACGTGGGTTGGTCTGCGCTGATACTCTCGGTGCTGCTGATTGTGCTCGGCGTTTGCAGGGGTGTCATTGTTGCGGTGTTCTTGAAAAACCATCGCTATCCGGAATATTAGGCGGCTGGCGCGGCGGTGATTGCGCTGAAACAGCCTTGTCAACCGCCTGCGCTTTGTGTATACTCTCCACACGTTGGACCCCAGCAGGCGACGTCGCCAAGTGGCAAGGCAAGGGTCTGCAAAACCCTCACCGTGGGTTCGATTCCCACCGTCGCCTCCAAACCGAACGGGAGCCGCCCCTGGCTCCCGTTTTTGATTCCTCACCGGCGGCGCTTGGCTGTCACTGTTCGAGCGTGCTCAGGTCGCCTTCGTCCTGGCCCAGCGCGCGCGCCTTGAGCACGCGGCGCATGATCTTGCCGCTGCGCGTCTTGGGCAGCGCGTCGACGAATTCGATGGTGGCCGGCTTGGCAATCGGGCCGACCTCGTGCGCCACGTGATCGCGCAGAATCTCGACCAGGCGCTGCGTCGGCTCGACGCCCGCCACCAGGATGCAGTACGCCTGGATCACGCTGCCGCGCACCTCGTCCGGCACGCCGATCACGGCGGCCTCGGCCACCGACGGGTGGCTGACCAGGGCGCTCTCGATCTCCGCCGTGCCCAGCCGGTAGCCGCTGACCTTGATCACGTCGTCCACGCGCCCGATCACCCAGATGTAGCCGTCCTCGTCGCGCCTGGCGCTGTCGCCGGTCAGGTACACGCCGGGGAAGCGGCTCCAGTACTGCTCCACGTAGCGGTCCGGATCGCCGTAGACCGTGCGCAGCATGGCCGGCCAGGGCGACTTGATGACCAGATAGCCTTCTTCGTTGGGGCCAACCGGGTTGCCGTCTTCGTCGAGCACGTCCACCACCACGCCGGGGAAGGGCTTGGTGGCGCTGCCTGGCTTGAGTGGCGTGGAGGGCAGCGGCGTGATCATGAAGCCGCCGGTTTCGGTCTGCCACCACGTATCCATGATCGGGCATTTCTCTTTGCCGATCACGCGGTAATACCACTTCCACGCCTCGGGGTTGATCGGCTCGCCCACGCTGCCCAACAGGCGCAGGCCGCTCAGGTCGTGGCGGTTAGGCCACGCATCGCCGAAGCGCATCAGGCCGCGAATGGCCGTCGGCGCGGTGTAGAGCACCGTCACGCCGTGCCGCTCGACCACATCCCACCAGCGATCGGGGAACGGGTGGTTGGGCGCGCCCTCGTAGATCATGCTCGTCGCGCCGAGCAGCAGCGGCCCGTAGACGATGTAGCTGTGCCCGGTGATCCAGCCGGGGTCGGCGGCGCACCACCACGTATCCTCCTCCTTGAGATCGAACACCCACTTGAGCGTCGTCGCCACACCGACCATGTAGCCGCCGTGCGTGTGCAGGATTGCCTTCGGCTTGCCGGTCGTGCCGCTGGTGTAGAGCAAAAAGAGGGGGTCTTCAGCATCCACGGCTTCGGTCGCGATGCAGGTCTCGGCGATGGGCAGGTTCATTAGGTCGTGGTACCACAGGTCGCGGCCCGGCTCCATATGGACCTCCTGCCCGGTGCGCTTGACCACGATCACGGTCTGGACCGTCGGCGCGCGCTGGAGCGCCTCGTCCATGATCTCCTTAAGCGGCACGATATTGCCGCGCAGCCACGCGCCGTCCGCCGTGATGGCGACCTTGCTCTGGCTGTCCTCGATGCGCCCGTGCAGCGCCTCGACCGAAAAGCCGCCGTACACCACCGAATGCACCGCGCCGATCTTGGCGCAAGCCAGCATGGCGATCACGATCTCCGGGATGCGGCCCATGTAGATCGTCACGCGGTCGCCCTTGTTGACGCCCATGGCGCGCAGCACGCTGGCGAAGCGGCACACCTCGCGCTGGAGCTGGTGGTAGGTATAGCTGCGCTGCTCGTACTTCTCGCCCTCCCACAGCAGCGCGACCTTGTTGCGCCGCCACGTTTCGGCGTGCCGGTCCAGCGCGTTGTGCACGATGTTGACCTTGCCGCCGACGAACCACTTGTAGAAGGGCGCCTCGGAGTCATCGAGCGTCTTGTCCCAGGGCTTGAACCACTCGAACTCGTCGCGGGCGATGGCGCCCCACGTCCCAGCCAGGTCGTCGAGCATGGCCTGGTGAATGGCGTCAGGGTCGGGCTGGTTGGCCTGCCGGACGATGTGCTCGGGCGGGTAAAAGATCTCGCCGGATGCGTTGCCGTTGCTGCTCATGTAAGTTTCCCCTTTAGGTCACCATCAAGAAGTTAACGCGATTATAGCAAATTTTTTCTCTTCAATCGCGTTTATTCGCCAACAAAAAACACCCCGCGCCGCCGAAGTGGGGCGTGGGGTGCCGCGAGCGAGATGGGACAACGGGCTGTCCGGCTCAGCCGCCCAGCTCTTGGTAGAACTTGATCGCCGTCTTCATGCCGCGGTCGAAGCAATGCAGCGAGTACTTCTCGTTCGGCCCGTGCAGCCCGTCGTCCGGCAGGCCGAACCCCATCAGGATGACCGGCGCGTTCAGGTGCTGCTGGAAGGTGCCGACGATCGGGATCGAGCCGCCCTCGCGCATGAAGATCGGGCGCTTGCCGAAGCCAAACTCAAACGCCCGGACCGCCGCCTGCATGTATTCCGATTCGGTATCCACGACGGCCCACATGCCTTCGTGCAGCTTGCGGACCTCGCTCGTGACCGTCTCCGGCGTGATGGCCGCGACATAATCGCGGACCCGGCGGTAGATTTCGTCCGGCGTCTGGTCGGGGACCAGCCGGCAGGTCACTTTCGCCAGCGCTTTGGCGGGCAGCACCGTCTTGCCGCCCTCGCCGGTCCAGCCGCTGACCAGGCCGTTGAATTCCAGCGTAGGACGGATGCCGATGCGCTCGTGCGGGGCGTATTCTGGCTCGCCCCATGCCACGTCGACGCCCGTTTCGTGCTGCAAGCGCTCCAGGGTGAAGGGCGTCTTCGCCAGCTCGGCGCGCTCGGCCTCGTCCAGATCGCGCACCTGGTCGTAAAAGCCCGGCACCGTGATGTGTCCCTGCTCATCGTGCATCGCGGCCAGGATATGCACCAGCGCCTGGGCCGGGTTGTGGACCAGCCCGCCGTACATGCCCGAATGCAGGTCGTGCGAAGGCCCGCGCACCTCGATCTCCATCGAGACGATGCCGCGTAGCCCGGCCAGGATCGACGGGCGCTCCAGGCCCAGCATGCTGGTGTCGGACACGATCACGACGTCGGCGGCCAGCAGGTCCGTGTTTTGCTCCACGAACGGGTACAGGTTGGTGGAGCCGCTCTCCTCTTCGCCCTCGATGATGAACTTGACGTTGACCGGCATCTGGCCGGTCGCCAGCAGGCTCTGGATCGCCTTGATCTGCGT
>Ga0123333_10005856_pt1 | contig 10947 bp, 7 predicted proteins | sample BioC12SIPDNA_3_FD_89957 | JGI IMG/M metagenome (GOLD analysis project Ga0123333, IMG submission 89957) | Anaerobic biogas reactor microbial communites from Washington, USA - Biogas_R2_B C12 SIP DNA | ecosystem: Engineered > Bioreactor > Anaerobic > Unclassified | place: Washington, USA...
CGCCAGTGCCTGCTGTTCGTCACCTACTATCGTCTGCCCGACCGGGTGCCGCACGTGCCCGAAGAATGCTACACGGGCGGGGGATACCGGAGGCTGCACAGCGAGGCGGTGACGTTTCACGTCGGTCCACAAGGCGCGCAGCGTGAAATCCCGGGCCGCTACCTGGTCTTCGAAGGCTCCCCCGGTGCTCTGTCTTCCGGGGCGCCGCGATTTCCGGTGCTGTACCTGTTTCGGGTCAGTGGCGAATATGCGGGCAGTCGCGATGCGGCCCGGATTGCGCTGAATCGAAACATTTTCAGCAGGCACGCGTACTTCTGTAAGATCGAATTGGTATTCAACCAGATGCTCACGGCTCCGACTCAGGCGGCGACGGTTTCGGCGGGGGAGAGACTTCTTGCGGTTGTGCTATCGGCGCTGGAGCGCGACCATTGGCCGGACGAGGTGCGGCGATGAGTGAAAAGAGACCGCGCCGCGAATAGAGACAACCGCCGCGGCCGATGGGGCCGACGGCCGGCAGACGTGGATTGAAAGGTGTAGATCGATGGCGAGAAGGCGTCTGAACAAGAAGGTCGCCCTGATGGGTTCGACCGTCTTCTTGATCCTGGCCATGCTGGGTGTGGTGGTCATCCTGCGACTGACTCGCGATCCGGCTCAGTTCATCGCCGACGGCGATGCCGCCTGGGCCGCCTGCGACTACGAGTCGGCGCGACGCAACTATCTCGAAGCGTTGAATCGGACCCCGGCGTCCGAGGATCAGATCGAGCTGTACTTCAAACTGGCCGACGTCTACCGCGTTACCGACGACTGGCGCCGCGTGCTGGCCTGCTGGGAGCAGATCATCACGTCGAATCCTGCGAACGTTCGCGCGCGAATGGCCCGTCTGAAGTACATCTATATCATGGCCGACAGCCTCGGTCGGGTCGGTCAGAGCGTCGGCGCCTACTGGGAAGATGTCGCTTCGCAGGCGAATGAACTGCTGCCGATCGCACGCGAGGCCGCGTTGCTGGAGGCGGAAAAGTCGCCGTACGAGCCGTCGTTCGAGGAGGCCGAGCCGACCGCGTGGGACGGTGGCATCGCACGCATTGGGGCCTATCTGTATTTCGTGCAGGGCCGGGCGGCACTGGAACTGGCCAGACTGGGCGTCGGCGTGGACCCCGACGAACTGCTTGCCCGGGCCCAGGCGCACCTGCATGAGGCCGGACGGCTTGACCCCGAGAACGACACAATCCATCGACACATGGCCGCCGCCTTTCGCGAAGAGGCGCGCGTGGCCGAATCGCGCGGCCATCACGATCGCAGTGCACAGGCCGCTCGGCGGGCCGATGCGCTCCTGTCGGAGACGTCCGTCGTCGGACCCGGACCGCAGATCGGTCGTCTCGACGCCCGGCTGGCGCAGGCCAAGACCAGTACGCTCGCTCTGGCCAGGGACCAGATGAAGGAGCTGGAAGGCGACTACCGCGCCCTGGTCGACGATTTCCCCACAAGTGCGGAGGCCTTCCTCGCCGCGGCCGAGTTCTACTCTCTCTGCTCGGCGTATTTGCCCACGGACGCCGCCAAAGAGAAGCTCGATCTCGCCATCGAGGCGGCCGAGAAGGCGCGGGACCTGGACCCGACGAACGTTCGGACGGTGCGCCTGGCAGCCGGGCTGTACTACCGGCGGTTCACGCTCTATGGGGATCAGCCCGCGTTGCACAAGGCCATCGCACTGGCCGAGGCGGCGCTGGATCTGCCCGATGCCCGGGATACGCCCGGACCGAGACAATACGCCGCACAGGTGGTCCGATTCTCGTTGTGCACTCTGCTGGGCCGGTTCTATCTCGAACAGATGGTGCAGTCCGGCGGCGTAACGCCAACCGACCCGGCCGTTCTGGCCAGGGCCGAGGCGGTGGTCCACGAGATCGAACAGATTCAGGGCAGCGGCGAGAACCCCCAGGTGGTCAAGTGGCGCGGCATGCTCGCACTGGCCAAGGGACAGACGGCCCAGGCTGTCAGAGACCTTCATGCGGCCTATGAACAGATGCGCGGCGCCGCCGGTGCAGGCGAGGGCGGCGATGCGTTCCTCTCCCACACGCTGGCCAAGCTCTTCGAGAACACCTCGGAAACCGGCGCTGCCATCGAGTTCCTCGGGGCCGCTCTGAACGCGGGCATCGTCAACACCCGCCCGGAAACGGTGCTCGATTACGGCGACGCTCTGCTGCGGGTGCGCTCCTACGACGTCGCGCTCAGCGCGGTCAACAGCTTCGAAGAGCGGTTCGGGGCCACTGCCCGGAGCCGGAGGCTTCGCGCGCAGACGCTGCTGGCCAAAGGACACATCAGCGAGGCGGAGGAGGCCGTCGAGCAACTGGATGCGAATGATCCGGAAACGTTGCGACTGCGGCTTGTGCTGGTCTCGGCGAGGGCCTCGCAGTTGCAGGAGGCGCTGCAACGCAGCACGTCGGCAATGGATGCGGCCCGCGACGGCGACGCCGGTGGTCGGCCGGAGGCGACGCAAGCCATGCAGGCCGATCTGCATGCCTGTCGTCGTCGCCAGGCCGACATGATGCAGCGTCTGCTCGGAGCCGATGCGACCGTCGTGGACGGCAGAAGCCTGGAGTCCTTGTGTGAAATACTGATCGGGCAGGGCGATGCGGCGTTGGCCAGAACGCTCGTGGAGGCCTTTCTGCAGCGGTTTCCGCAGGACGTCGCGGCGATGTTCTGTCGCGGGCTGCTCTCGGAGCCCGACCCTTCGGCCTGTCCGGAGGCGCGTCGCCGCGCGCTTCGACTCGGTGCGACGCGCAGCCTGAACGATCCGGTGGCGCGGGCCGCCGAACTCGGCCTGTTCCATGAACGGGATGGCGATCTCGACGAGGCGAAAACGCAGTGGCAAAAGGTCGTCGATGCAACGGTTGCACCGGCCGATTCGGACAGGCCGATCTACCTCCGGGCCGAATCGCCGAACCGTCGACACCAGGCCGTCGGTCGGCTCTTTGAGATCGCTCGCCAACAGGAGGACTGGGCCGGCGCCGAAAAACTGGTCGCGGTGGCGCGGGCCGACGATCTCGACGACTGCGGCGGTCAACTCTTCGCCGGGCGGCTGTCGTTCGCCAGGGGCCGACACGCCGAAGCGCTGAATTATCTCGATGAATGTCTCAAGCAACGCCCCGTGTTCTCCTACGGCTATATGGTGCGCAGCGGTGTGCACGCCGCTGTCGGCAACGCGCATGCCTGTCTCGCCGACGCCCGAAGGGCATCGAGCCTGAATCCCGTGGATCCTCTGGTGGCTCGGACGCTGGCCAACGCCATGCTCGTTCGCAACCGGGACCTCGGGCGCCGCGCGTCGGCCGAGCAACGCAACGAGGCGTTGCTGGCGCTGGAACGGGCCATCCATTTGAACCCGAGGGACACACAGATGCTGCTGGTCTACGCCGGCCTTCTCGACGACAGCGATCCCGTCAAGGCACTGGGGATTCGGCAGACGATCCAGATCGCCGCACCGAGTCTTGAAAACGCGGTGACGCTCGGTCGTCTGGCGACGCGCATCGCCGTCGGCGAGACGGACCCGGCTCGAAAGGCGGGCTTCGTTTCCATTGCTGCAACCGCCTTCGAGCAGGCCAGGCAGATCGACCCGGACAGCGAGTTCATGCTCCAGAGCTACGCCGAACACTACCGCCTCACGGGCCGCCCCGACAAGGCGGCTCAACTGCTCGTCGAGTCTCGCGACGACCGGCTTCTGTGGCGTCACCACTATCGCAACGGGCATTACGAGCAGGCCAGGACACTTCTGCAGCGTCTTTACGACGATCCGACCGCCCGCAACGATGCGCTCATAGGGCTGGTGCTCGTCGCCCAGGCGACCGGCGACAGGGAAGCGATTCGCAGGCACTCCGACGAGCTGATCCGTCGCGAGGACAACGCCGCCAATCGCATGGCTCAGGTGCGTGCCTTCCTCGAAGCGGGCCTGATCCAGGAGGCCGAGCGCAAGCTGCAGAGCTTCAAGGAGCGACATCCCGGCCAGACCCGCCTGCTTCTCATCGAGGCCTTGCTGGCCAAACGCCAGGGGCATTTGGAGCAAGCCCTCGATCTGACGAACCGGCATCTTGAGCAGAACCAGCAGGACGCCGCGGGGTGGCGGCTGCGCGGTGAGATTGCCAGGCTGAGGGGCGATTACGATCAGGCGATCGGCGACTTCCGCAAGAGCCGCTTGCTCGACGACGATCCGGACACCACCGTGGCTCTGGCCCACGCATACCTTTGGGCCGGCCGACATGACGAGGCGGTCAGCGAGCTGCGCGCCGTCGTGAGGACACCGAGCCCGCCCGCGGCGGCTCGCCCGCTTCTGGAACGCACCTATCGCCGGCTCGGACAGCTCGATGCGCTCGAGCAGTTCTACGCCGAGACCGTGACGCAGTTGCCCGACAGCGTCCCCTGGCTCCTGCGCGCCGGCGCCTTCGCCATCGATCGGCGCGACACCGAAAAAGCGCTCGATCTGTACGGCAAAGCCTACCGTCTCCGGCGGGATCAGACCTCGCATCCCGGACCGGGCGATGCGCCGTTCGCGGCTGTCCTCGATGGGTACCTGCATGCGATGATTCTCAGCGCCGCCGAGCCCGCCGGCGGCGGACCGTGGCAGCCGGAGCGGCTCGAACGGCTCTTTCAAGAGTCCGAAAACTACCTCGACACCGAATATGCCCCCCTGGTTCTCTGTCGAATGGCCGAGGCCCGAAAGAAACTCGGCGATGTCGATGAAGCACGCCGTCTGTGTCATCAGGCGGTCGAGAAGACCTGGGACAACGACCGGCTGTCCCTGGCCATCCTGCGTCGCGTCCGTCTGCTGATGGGCGACGAAGAGATCGGGCGATCCTGTCGCGATTGGCTGGTGAGCGACCCCCGTTCCCTGGCGGCCAACGCCACGATGCTTCGGCTCGCTCGCGTCCGGGGCGATTATGACGAGGCGGTCGATTGGGCCGACAAGTGCATCGCCCTGAGTGACTCGGACCCGCGGCGTGTCATCGCATATATGCTCGAGAAGGCCGATCTGCTGACAGCGGCCTACGAGCACACGTCCGATAAACGGTATCTCCGGACGGCCGGGGCCGTCTACGAAAGTCTGGCGAAGAAAATGCCGACAAACGGCAATGTGCTGAACAATCTGGCGTACGTGCTGGCCCGGAACGACGAGCGTCTCGACGAAGCCCGGCAGCACGTCGAGCGTGCGTTGGCCCAAGACCCGGATAACGCGGCGTATCTGGATACATACGCCTTCGTCCTGCACAGACAGGGCAACGACGCCGCGGCGGCCCGGTCGATTGCCGCGGCGATCCAGCACTATGAAACGGCCGGGGTCGCCTCGGCGACTGCCTACGAACACCTGGGCATGATCCTGGAGGGTCTGGACGACAGAAAGGGCGCTCTGGCGGCCTATCGCCGGGCGCTGGCGGCGGCCGACGGCGAACCGTCCGACCCGCTGAGCCGACGGATCGGATCGGCCGTCGAAAGGTTGCAGGCCGACCAATGACCGATATTCCGGGTGATGCGTTCGCGCCGAGCGGTTCCGTGCGAACGGCCTTGGGAGACTGATACCGATGAAGAGAAGCCCGACCCCGACGCCTCACGGCAGACCCGGCTCGACCGGGGCCGGCTCGCTGCGCCCCGGGGCGACGACGGCCCTGACACCGAAGGAAATCGTCGGGATGCTCCGCCGGCACATCTGGCTGATTCTCTTCATGACAACCCTCGGTGCGGCGCTCGGCGGCGGCGGATGGGTCCTGGTGCGACGCTACGCCCCACTGTACCGGGCCGAGGCGATCCTCAAGGTGCTGCCCCCCGTCGATACCGATCCCATGGAGATCGTGGCCACGCAGGTCCAGCAGGACCTTCAGTACGGACATCGCGTCTCGCTGGCCAATCTCATGAAACGCCAGGAGAGCCTTCAGAAGCTCCTCCAGAGCGACAAGGTGCGAGAGACGAACTGGTTTCGTCGGAAGGTTCGCGGCAATACCCGTGACGCGGTGGCGTATCTGGAGGATTATCTCAACGCATTCCCGCATCGCGAGGCCGAGCACATCATCGTCTCCATGGCCTGTGCCAGTGCCGGCGAGGCGGCGTTGATCGTCAACGAGATGATGCGCCTGTTCGTCAATCAGCACGGGGACACCCAGCGGCAGGACGTCAATCAGAAGCTGCAGGAGTTGTCCGGGCGTCGCAGCATCGTCGAGAGGGAGATCGCCGACGGCGAGCGGGCCCTCCAACGCATCCGGGAGGAAAGTGGTCTGACGGATCTGGAACGACCGGCAGGACGCTACTTCCAGCACACCGTCACTCTGCAACTGAACGACCTCGAACTCCAGGAGCACCAATTGTCGTTGGCGATCCGGCAGCTTCGGGCCGATATCGAGAACCTGCGGGTCCTGGCCGAAGGGCCCATCAGCGACCAGGTCGAATATGCGATCCAGCGCGATCCTGTGATGATGGCGCTGTCGCAGCAGTTGGCGATGCTCGAAGGGCAACTGTCAGGCCGGCGCACGAAGTTCGGCGACGATCATCGCGTGGTGCGGCAGACCCAGGAACTGATCGACGAGGTCCAGCTCAAACGCAATCAGCGACGCATCGAGATCGCCGAGCAGACACGCCGGGCCAACCTGTACAACGCCAGGGACACCCTCCGCGTCCTCGAGCAGCGGCAGGTGGAATTGCAGAACCTGCGCGACCAGGCGCTGGACAAACAAAAGACGCTGGACGATGCGCGGGCACGCTACGAACAATACACCAAGACGCGGGACGAGCGCGTCGAGATGCTCAACCAGATCAAGACGCAGATCGAGAAACTGCGGGTCATGCTGACCGATCCGGACACGCCCAAGGTGCAGATTGCCGGTCTGGCTCCCGAGCCGCTGAAGATGGTCTTGTCCCGGCATGTGCTGCTCTGGGGGCCCGGTGGGACCATGCTCGGTCTGATGCTTGGCCTGGGTCTGACGCTGCTGATCGAGATGCTCAACGATCTGGTGCGGACCCCGAGCGATGTGCGGCGGTTCCTCCGCCTGTCGCTGCTGGGCGTGATTCCCGACGCGAGCGAAGATCGCGCCGTTGACGACATCGATCTGTGTCACGTCGTCCGCGATGCGCCGTATTCGCTGCTGGGCGAGAGCTACCGACGCTGTCGCACGAACCTGGACCTTGTGGGACAGACCGGCTTCAAGACCCTGCTGGTCGGCAGCGGCGCGCCCGGCGACGGCAAGACGTCGGTTGCCTGCAACCTGGCCGCGGCGTTCGCCGCCAAATTCGAGAAGGTCCTGTTGATCGATGCCAACCTGCGTCAGCCGAGTCTGCATCTGGCGTTTCCCCGGACGGGCGCGACGGAAAGCGGCGAAACCCGCCGGCAGGGATTGACGAGCGTCCTGACCGGGCAATGTGGCTACGAGGAGGCGGCTCGGCCCAGCGGCATCGCCGGGTTGGATCTCATCTACGCGGGCCCGCCCACGGCCAGTCCCGCCGAGGTGCTCGCCGGCAGTCGGATGAAGGAGCTGATCGAGGACGCCGCCCGACACTATGACCGCGTCGTCGTCGATAGCCCGCCGGTGCTGCTGGTCAGCGACGTCAAGGTCCTCGCTCGCGTCGCCGATGCGACCCTTCTTGTTTTGAACGCCGCGACCACGACGCGTGGAGCGGCCCAGAGGACGCTCTTCGAATTGCAGGAAGTCGGCGCCAACGTCGTCGGCGGTGTGCTGCTCGGCGCCGAGGCCCTCAAGGGCGGCTACTTCCGACGGCAGTTCAAGGCGTATCGACGGTATCTCCAGCCTCAGTTGGCCGCCAATTCCGCCTGATGTGCGGAACGCGCCTTCTGAGCAGAGAAAGGAAAGTACGCGGAAGGATTCTCATTCTGCCGAACCGCTCGTAGAATGGGACGCCTTTCGGTGAATCGTTGTTTTTGAAAAGGATGGTATCTATGGAGAAGTTCCTGGTAACGGGTGGGGCCGGCTTCATCGGCTCGAACATCTGTCGGCGACTGGTCGCCGAAGGCTGCTTCGTTCGCGTGGTGGACAATCTGCTGACGGGCAAGCGAAGCAATCTCGATGGCGTGATCGACAAGATCGATTTCGTCGAAGGCGACATGGGCAACGAAGCCGTCGCGCGGGCCGTTGTCAGGGACGTCGATGTCGTCCTGCACGAAGGGGCGCTGCCCAGTGTGCCGCGCAGCGTCGATGAGCCCGAGCTGACGCACAAGCACTGTGTCGATGCAACCTTCACGCTGCTGATGGCCGCGCGGGATGCGGGCGTCAAGCGGTTCGTCTACGCCGCCAGTTCGTCGGCCTACGGCGACACGCCCACGCTGCCCAAGGTCGAGACGATGGCCACCAGTCCACTCTCGCCCTATGCGGTCGGCAAGCTTGTGGGCGAGTACTATTGCTCGGTCTTTGCCAAGGTCTTCGGCCTCGAAACGATCTCGCTTCGCTATTTCAACGTCTTCGGCCCGTACCAGGACCCGACGAGCCAGTACGCCGCGGCGATTCCCGCGTTCGTGACGGGCATCCTCAAGGACGAGCCGCCCACGATCTATGGCGATGGCGAGCAGAGCCGCGATTTCACCTACATCGACAACGTCGTGCAGGCCAATCTCTGCGCCGCCCGCGCCAAGAAGACCAATGGCGAGGTCGTCAACGTCGCCTGCGCCGAGAAGATCACCGTCAACGAGATCATCGCCATGATCAACGAGATGGTGGGTAAGAACGTCGTGCCGATCTACGCGCCCGCCCGCCTCGGCGACGTCAAGCACTCGCTGGCCGACATCACCGCCGCCCGCGAATTGATTGGCTTCGAACCCGTCGTCCTCTTCCGCGACGGCCTGCAGAAAGCCATCGCCTGGTACCGCGACAATTGGACGTAGCTGGGTCGGTTGAGATACAGATTGGCATTGGTTTGCAGCACGGAGGCATGGGCCGACCGGATAAAGAACGGTCTTTCTCTCACAGCTCTGCGTCGCGGATGTCGGCTATCTTCATCAAGTGCTTTAGCAGGCCCATTTTCAGGGGCTTATTGCCGTGAATGGGTACAGATATTCTTTCCGGCCTTCCCGTCTTGGTGTAAACATGGTGGCTACCGTGAATTCTCTTCAGTTCCCAGCCCTTCACGGCCAGCAACTTCGCCAAATCCTTGCCGCTCACCTGCTTCAAACGGTGATCTCCAGCATTCGGTCGCCTTCCTGGATGTGGTGTTCCTGGACATCCACCGACAGACAGGCTTCCACGGCTTCGTAAATATTCTGGAGGAGCTCCTCGAAGGTGTCGCCCTGGGTCACGCAGCCGGGGATCGCAGGGATCTCGGCCCAGTAGCCTCCTTCTTCGGCCTGATGGATAATGGTCTTCAGCTTCATCGAAACACTTCCAAATCAACGAGGATACATCGCATCTCTGCACGCTACTATACCGCATCTGATTGCCTCGAAGCAACCCTATTCGAGTTGGCGGCGGAGGGCGTGTCTGCACGCCCCGCGGGGGTCCCGACCCCGAACCGCGTCCCCATCACCAGAGACAGATTGCAGCCGGGCGCGTGATTCTCGCTACCTGCCCACGCCTGCCTCGCCCCAACAGACCGGGATCGAGGAAAACGACCTTGACGCATCCGGCGCATCGGGCTATTCTCCTGGTCGCGTTCAGGGGAGAATTCGATGTTGAAAGTGCAAGAGCTTGCCCTGAGCTTGTCGAATGGGACAGAGGGCCGGGCCGACCCGCCTGCTCCACGAGCAATCGAACAGACCCCCTCCGCCTCCGGCCCGATGTTGCTCGACCGAATGCGCCAGGCCTTGCGGTCCCGCCATTGGGCCAAGCCGGGTAGGCCGGTACCGAATCGGTGTGCGGTGCACACCCTACGAGACTTATGCCGCGATGTGGCGGCCAAAAAGGTGTTATGAAGAAGCCATATAACCATTGTTGGGCAAGAGGATGAAGATTGGCCTCTGGAATGTAGATCACCCCGAGAAAGCCTCTGGTAGCGAGAAGAAGGAACGGCGATTCGATGACGTTGTGGATTATCTCGTTCGAGCGGATTGCGACGCCTACATCATTACTGAGGCCAACGCAGCAATCCGACTTCCAGGCTACTTCTGTGAGCTAAGTGCGCACAGTCCTTTCAAGTCCTCGCGGCGATTCTACGGCCCACCGAACAGCTACCATCAGGTGGCGGTCTATAGCAGGAGCCCGCTCCGGCGAGTCGAACTGGCCGAACCGGTGAATGGATTGCGCTGCAGAATCTCTGGCGCTGGCGACCTCAAGGAAGTCTACGGCAACGTGATCACGATCAAAGATCAATGGCGCAAGGATAGCTCCAAGACGTACTCGGATAGGCTCGATGAGCAGATCCAGGCTATACAGAGGCTCCCCAGTTGTGGTGTGTTGGTCGCCGGGGACTTCAACCTCCGTCTTGGCTGGCCACAGAGGTTGTTCGCGCACCGCAGGATCAAAGCAGAGCTTTCTGCCTGCGGTTGGGTCTGGCCAACTGAGACTCGTGGAGACACCGTGCAGCATGTCTTGCACTCGAACGATCTGGATCTCCAGCTCACCATCGATCAAAGCGTCAAGTATGACCGAAGCGCAGGCACTGGAGTGTCCGATCACCCGTTTATCCAGATCTCTGTAGGCGTCTGAGGGACGGCGTCTGATGGACAGTCACCTATTTGTGGCATAACTGAGGAGATCGTCGCGGGGCCGCGACGATGTCTTCCGGAAGCAGATGGGGACTGCGTTTAGGCCTTGATCAACTCCGCCTCAATCTGGGCCCATAAGGCCGGTCGAATCGCTCTGGCCGAGACGAGATCGCTTCTCATGCCGAGCAGCCTGGCAGGGTGGGGGGAACCCCACCGTACAGCTTATGCCGCGACTTCACGGGGCAAGGGTGTTTTGAAGAGACCATGTAACCATTGTTCTGCAGAAGAGAACGACGCATGACAGACGATCCGTTGGTGTTTGAGAATCGAGC
>Ga0123333_10005860_pt1 | contig 10944 bp, 10 predicted proteins | sample BioC12SIPDNA_3_FD_89957 | JGI IMG/M metagenome (GOLD analysis project Ga0123333, IMG submission 89957) | Anaerobic biogas reactor microbial communites from Washington, USA - Biogas_R2_B C12 SIP DNA | ecosystem: Engineered > Bioreactor > Anaerobic > Unclassified | place: Washington, USA...
TCACGTCCTGAAGATCACGTTCTCCCGCTTGAAGTTCCTGTACGCGAACCAGAGCAGGACCGCCGTCGCGGCCGTCAACGTGACCCAGGTGATGAGCATCTGGTCGGTCTGCGCGACGCCCTTGACCACGTCGTCCATGTAGAACAGGACGTTGAGCACGGGGATGAGGTAGACGCCGTCGCCCAGCCCGATGAGGTCCTTGAACTGAAGCACCAGCGCGGGGATCACGAACAGGAACGACAGCGGCGCGATGTAGCTCTGCGCCTCCTTGAACGACCGCGCGAACAGGCTGATGCCGAGCAGCAGCGCGGCCACGAACGCAGCCAGGAGCACGGCGCTGACGAGCAACAGGCCGATGGCACCGATGCCTGCGTTGAACTGACCGCCCATGATCGCGATCATCTCGCCCGCGTCCTCACCCATCTGAGGCAGGAAGACGCCGCGCATGATCGCGCCGCCCACCAGGTACCCGACGATGGCCATGATGGCCGCGCTGAGGCCGAACGTGAGGGTGGCGAGGAACTTGCCGACCACCACCTCGCCGCGGCGCACGGGGGAGACCAGGAGCACCTCGAGCGTGCCGCGCTCCTTCTCACCCGCCGTGGCGTCGATGGCCGTCATCTGACCGCCGGTGAGCGTCCACAACGCGATGAAGAACGGGATCAGCCACGAGAGCTGCCCACTGCCACGCTCCGCCTCGGAGCTGGCGTCGACCATCGTCACGCTTACCGGCTGCAGGACGGATGGGTCGAGTCCGACACGACCGAGGCGCTCGGCGACCACCGACTGCTGGAACGCGGCGACGGCCTGCTGGACCTTGCCGACGTTGAGCTCGCTGCGCATGTTGCCCGACTTGGCGTGCAGGTCGAGGGCGGCGTCGTCCCCCGCCTCGATGGTGGCCGCGAAGCCGGGTGGCACGACGATGGCTACCGGTACGTCGTCGGACTGCACAGCAGCGGTGGCGTCCCCGACGTCGACGAGGGAGAGGTTCTGTGCCTCGAGCGCGGCGCGCAGTGCGGGAGGCACGTTCTCCACGCCGACGACGCCGACCTCGGTGACGGTCACGGTCTCCCTCTCGAACAGGCCCCCGAGCAGCAGCGGCAGGCCCAGCATGATGACGGGCAGCAGCAGCAGCGGAATGAGGATGTTCGACAACAGCGCTCGCCTGTCGCGCAGGGTGGAGACGATCTCCTTCTTGGCGATCACCCAGATGTGCTGCGGCCTCACGCGCCGGCCCCACGATCATGTCCACGACCGGTCGACGACCCGGCATCGCCGGTCCCTGCGCTGCCGGTCCCGACGGTGCCGCCGGCGCCACCCATGCTCCGCGCGGCGACCATGCGGAAGAACGCGTCCTCGAGGTTCCTGCCCTCGCCGGCCGCGGTGATCTCGGCGATGGTCCCCTCGGCCATCTTGGCTCCCTCGTAGATGATGCACGCCCTGTCGCACAGCTCCTCGACCTCGCTCATGACGTGCGTCGAGTACACGACGCAGCGCTGCTCGGTCGGGTACGCCTGCACGAAGTCGATGACGTTGCGGCGCGCGACGATGTCGAGGCCGCTGGTGGCCTCGTCGAAGAAGATGACGGGCGGGTCGTGGATGACGGCGCGCGCGATGACGATCTTCTGCTTCATGCCCGTCGAGAACCCTCCCGCCCTGCGGCTCAGCGTGTCACCGAGCTGCAGCAGCGGGTCGAGGACCGCGATGCGCGCCTCGACGGCCGCCGTCGTCATGCCGTAGAGGGCGCCGAAGTAGTGGAGGATCTCGCGGCCCGACAGCCTGTCGTACAGGCCCATGCCGCCGTTCACCACGCCGATGACGGAGCGCACGGCTTCGGGCTCCTTGACGACGTCGTGCCCCGCGACCGTCGCGGAGCCCGAGTCAGCGTCCAGCAGTGTCGCGAGGATGCGCAACGTGGTGGTCTTGCCGGCGCCGTTGGGGCCGAGCAGACCGTACACCTCACCGGCAGCCACGTCGAAGCTGAGGTCGTCGACGGCTACGATCGAACCCGACGAGTCGGGGCGTGAGTGGCGGCGTGAACCGACGCCGAGGCCCCGACCCGGGCCGGAGCCTCCCGGGGCGTCGAACCTCTTCGTCAAACCTCGTACCGAGATCATGCGTCACCTGCTTCCGGGCGGCTGTGCCGCCGATGTACCGATAGTAACGAGACGGGACCGACGCTCGGAAGCCGTAGGCCACCCTGCTATCATCGACTGGATGCCGGATCGAGATTCCGCCGCGCTGGACAGCTATCAACTCATCCCACGCGTGCTGCACCAGGTCCTCGAGCCCGACCTGACGACCGTGGTCCTCGGTCGCGACCTGAGCGTGCCGCTCATCGAACGCTTGCCTGGCGATACGGGCGCCTCTGGGTCGCAGCCCGGTGTGCTGAGGATCGTCGATTCCGAGGCCCTGAGGGCCGGCACGCCCCTCGCACCTACCGACGCCATCGCGGTGATGGCGCCGCGCAAGATGGCTGACCTGGTACCCGAGGTGCGGCGACTCGTCGACCTGGGAGTGGCCGCCATCGGCATCGACTTCGCGCCCATGGCCGACGTCGCGCCGTTCGGTCGCGTCGAGTTCAGACCCCGCACCCGTGAGGACCTCGCCGAGTTGCGCGCGGCCGCGGGCCGCCCACTGTGGCTGTTCGGAGTGGGCGGAGGAGCCGACGCCGAGGTCGCAGCCGAGGCAGGCGTGGAAGGCATCGTGGTGAGCAGGGCCGTCGGTCGTCGGATCGGGGCGCCCGCGGTCATCGACGTGCTGCCCGAGCTGCTCGACGCCGTCGCTGGCATGTTGACGATCGCCGTCGGCGGCCACGTGCGCGACGGCATCGACGTGCTGCGCTACCTCGCGGTCGGCGCCGAGCTGGTCATCGTCGACGGTGAACGGCCGCTGCCCGCGCTCGCGGCCGAACTCGCGTACGCCATGCGCCTCACGGGCTGTGCGACGCTGGCCGACGTGAGCTACGACATCCTCTTCGCTCCGCTGTTCAGCGAACCGTGATCGCCTTCCTCGAAGGGGAGGTGCGTGAACTGCGCGAAGGCAGCGTGGTGGTGCAGGCCGGCGCGTTCGGTGTCGAGGTGCTCGCGCCTGCCGCGACGCTCGCTCACTGCCGCCTGGGCGAGGTGGTGCGGCTCAGGACACAGCTCATCGTGCGCGAGGAGCAGCCGGTGCTGTACGGCTTCCACCACGCCGACCTGCTGCTGGTGTTCAGGCGTCTCCTCGACGTCACGGGCGTCGGCCCGAAGGTGGCCCTTGGAGTGCTGTCGTCACTGCCGGTCACGGTCATCGCGTCGGCCGTCGCGAACGACGACGCCGCGCTGCTGACCAGCGCGCCGGGGGTAGGCAAGCGGACGGCCGAGCGTATCGTGGTCGAACTCAGGAACCGCCTTCCCGAGCACCTGACGTCTCACGTGGCTGCGGAACGAGGAGGGGCGCTGCTGGCTGGCGCCGGCGAGGACGCGGTGGCCGCGCTACTGGCGCTCGGTTACCGCGAGTCGCAGGTCAAGGGCGTGGTGGCCGAGTTGGCGCAGTCCGACCCCGACGCGACGGCCGAGACCCTCATCCGCAAGGCTCTCGCCAAGCTGCGCTGAACACCCGACGACGTGTGATCGGCTGCCGGTACGGTCCGCTCAGGCCGGTATCACGCGCCTGCGCAGAGCCTCGGCAGGGTCGGTCCACGGCAGGTCGAACGCGGTGGCGACGCCTTCGTACGTGAGCATGCCTGCGTGGGTGTTGAGGCCCTTGAGCAGCGCGGGGTCGGTCATGAGGGCCGCGACGCCGCCCGCTGCCAGCTTCAGAGCGTAGGGCAGTGTCTGGTTGGCGAGCGCCCTGGTGCTGGTGTTCGGCACCGCCCCCGGCATGTTCGCGACCCCGTAATGCACGACCCCGTCGACGACGTAGGTCGGCGCGTCGTGGGTCGTCGGCTTGATGGTCTCGATGCAGCCGCCCTGGTCTACGGCGACGTCGACGATGACGCTGCCCTTCTTCATGAGCGACAGCATGTCGCGCGTGACGAGCCGCGGCGCCCTCGCGCCGGGGATGAGCACGGCTCCGATGAGCAGGTCGGCGCGTGGCAGCACCTCGACGATGTTGCCGAGGTTGCTGGCCATCGTCTGCACGCGGCCCTGGAACACGTCGTCGAGGTACTGGAGGCGAGCGTGGCTGACGTCGAAGAGGGTCACCTGGGCTCCGAAGCCGAGCGCGACCTTCGCGGCGTTGGTGCCGACGACCCCACCGCCGAGGATCACCACCTCGCCTGAAGGGACGCCAGGCACCCCTCCGAGCAGCAGCCCGCGCCCGCCGTGAGAGCGTTCGAGGAAGTGCGCGCCGACCTGGGCAGCCATGCGCCCCGCCACCTCGCTCATGGGGGTGAGGAGCGGGAGGCTGCCGTTGGCGAGCTGGACGGTCTCGTAGGCCACGGAGGTCGTGCCTGCTGCGAGGAGCGCCTCGGTCAGCGGCCTGTCGGCCGCGAGGTGCAGGTACGTGAACAGCGAGGAGGTGTCGGTGAGGTAGCCGTACTCGCTCTCGACGGGCTCTTTGACCTTCATCACCAGCCGCTGCGACCAGGCGTCCGCGGCCGACGCGCCGACCTGTGCGCCTGCTGCGGCGTACTCCTCGTCGGTGAAGCCGGAGCCGACGCCCGCGTCCTGCTCGATGGTCACGCTGTGCCCTGCCGCGACCAGCGCGTGGACAGCCCCTGGCGTGACCGCGACGCGGTGCTCTTGAGCCTTGATCTCCCTAGGAACGCCGATGTTCATCTTGACTCCCTGGTAGGACGGCCTACGCGAGCCGCGCAGCCGTCATGGTCGTTCGGTACTCGTGCCTGACTCTACCCCCGCCCACTGTGCGCTGTCCGGGCAGTTCTCTCAGTTGAAGACACGCAGCAAGGTGTACGTAGCTTCTGCGGGCTCGACCAGCGCGACGATGTCGCCTGCGTCGTCGACCAACGCGGAACGCGTCGTCACACCCAGCGAGGGGCGTTTGCCCTGCCGCACCGCGACGACCTGCTGCTCGTCGAGCGTCAACACGGGCAGCCCCAGCGCCTCTACGGCCGGGATCGGCGTCGCGTCCGCGATGCGCTGCAGTTCGGAGGCCCGCTCGAGTTCGACGCCGCCGCTGGCGGTCCTCACCAGCCCGCTGAGGTGAGCGGGCGTACCGAGAGCTACTCCCAGGTCACGCGCGAACGACCTGATGTACGTGCCTGCCGCCACCGTCAGTTCGAGCAGCGCGGTCGGGAAGGGATGGTCGTCGTCGAGCCGCGCCGGCAGCTCGAAGGCGCGGCCACCCGGTCGAGGCAGCCACTCCCCCGTCGAGGAGCGCCCGAGCGCGGCTGGCAGGTCGGAGCGGGAGCGTCCGAAGGCGACCAGCCGGATGGAGCGGTACCCGGCGGGGCGTGCAGGCGGTTCCGTCACGTCGCCTCGCCGGGCCGACGCGTAGCTGCGGGTGCCTGCCTGCTTGATGGCCGAGAAGGCAGGCGGCCGCTGCTCTGTGACGGAGAGGAACTGCTGCAGCGCTTCCGTGAGCGCGTCCTCGTCGACGTGGGAGGCGTCACCTCGGGTCGTGACGGGGCCTTCGGCGTCGAGGGTCGGTGTCCCCGCCCCGAACGCCACCCAGGCGAGGTAGCTCTTGTCGTGGCCGGTGAGGTAGGGGGAGAGCTTCGTCGCCTCGCCGACGAGCACGAGCAGCACGCCGGAGGCGAGGGGGTCGAGGGTCCCAGCGTGTCCTACCTTCTTCGTTCCCAGTGCTCTACGTGCCCTCGCGACGACGTCGTGAGAGGTGAGCCCCAACGGCTTGTCGACGCAGTAGATCGGCAAGCTACGCGAAGAACAGGCTGCGCACGAACGGACTGACCGCCACGGCTATGACCAGGCCGACGTGGAGGGTGAGCTGAGCGAGCAGCGCTTCGATGCCGTTCTTGCGCCTGCGCGTCATGTCGGCGAGCAGCAACCCGAACAGCAGCAGCAACGCGACGGGTGTCCCGAACACGATGGCGTACAGCGTGGCGGACACGAGCACGGCGATGCGCCCGTCGTACCGGCGCGCGACTGGCGGCACCAGCATGGCCCTGAAGAACAGCTCTGCCAGCGGGACGAGGATCATGGCTGCGACGACGTACGGGGTGAGCTGCACCAGGTCGAGGTAGAACCCGCCCAGCGCACCGTCGAACGGGTCGTAGTGCAGGTACGCGATGAACGCGGCGAGCATGAGGAGACCCCAGCCGACGCCGTACAGCGCCTTGTCGCTGCTGCCGACGAGGGCGTCCATCGGGTCGAAGCCGTTCGCCTGCACCCTGTGCCATGAGAGGAGCGCGAGCATCACGGACAGCGTGATGAAGAACAGGGCCCACGCGTTCGTCGCCTGGACGGGGGTGAGCAGCACCAACGGGTTCTCGAACCGCACGACGCCGTAGAGCACGCTCACCGTCGCGGCGAGGAGCAGGGAGAGCAGCAGTACCCCGTAGACGTTGCCTACGCTCCAGGTTCGCGGTCCGTCGAGCACCTCGAGGGTGCTGGAGTTCGAGATGCGGCTCTCTCCTACGAGGTGCGCGCCGACCAGCAGCAGCAGCGCGAACAGCCACAAGATGGTGTTGCCGTTGAGGTGGCTGAGGAGGTTGTCGCGCCGCAACGATTCGCGCATGGCGAGCGAGCCTGCTTCGTAATCGCCCTGCGCCAGGTAGATGAAGGACAGCGACCGCAGGTCACGCGCCTGCGCGTCGACGTCGCGTGAGCCGCGGAGCTGATGCGCGGTCGCCAGTTCACCGGCCGCGGCGACCATGTCGCCTTCCGCCCACAGCGAGCGGCCCAAGAGCGACCGCACTCGCGGGTCGCGGCTGTCGCCCGTGAGGTTCATGTACGCACGTAGCTGCTGCGTGGCGGAGGCGGGATCGCCCATCCGCAGGCGCAGCGCGGCGTCCGCGAGCCGGTAGTCGACGTTGATGCCGTCGGCCGCGATGGCGGCCCCGTACGCGGTGAGGGCAGCGTCGTACTCGCCGCGGTGTTGCGCGATCTGACCGGCGACGAGGTGCAGCCTGCCTTCCAGTTCACGGTTGCCTCGCTCGGCGAGCATGGTGCGCGCCGACTGGAGGAAGCTCTCCGCTTCGAGCGGACGCCCGCCTGCCAGCACCGCCTCGGCGAGCAGGACGAGCGGCTCGGCCGTGCCGATGCGGTCGCGGACGCGGCGCAGGCGGCTCTCGGCGCCTGCATGATCACCGAGCTTCAGCTCGATGCGGGCGAGCGCGAGCTCTGCCTCCGAGAAGCTGGGGCGCACCTGAAGTGCGTTCTGGCAGGCGCGACGGGCCGTCTCGAGGTCACCGCCCGCCTCGAAGCGCAGGCACTGCTGGTAGTAGACGTTCTCGTCGAACCCCTGAGCGGCAGCCATCCCTCCGATGACCGCCAGCGCGAGCAGGACTCCCGCTCGCAGTAGCATCCGCACTGACCGGGTCGGACCCGAGCCGTTTCTCATGCCATCCCCTTACCCTCGCACCGCTCACCACCGGGCGGTCATGACCGCGTGCCGATGTCGTTGAACCGTTCGACCAATCTTGCACGCAGGCGCCGGTCGGAGTGGTTAGGTCATTCACTTCTCATGAAGGTATGCAGTGGCGTAGGTTGGCTGTGGGACGGGTGTTTCGCGGCGGAGTGCCCGGCCGGCAGCCGCGAGGCACAGCAGGGCGGTCGCCGCGCGGCGGGGCAGGGCGGTCACCGCCCGGTAGGGCCGCGAGCAGGTGAAGGTTAGCTTAAGCGCTCCTGGACGGTCCGTTCACCCTCGTCTCGTAGCATTGGGCAGGACCGGACGCACCAGCATGCGTTCGGATACGGTGACTGTATGAGCTTCGCCCAGTTCTTGTTGATCGGTCAGATGCTCGCCGTGCTGCCTGCGGTGCCGGAAGGCACCGAGGTGCGGCTGGTCTCGACCGACCTCATGACCATCTACGCGTCTGCCACGGTGACGGCAGGCGAGTTGATCTTCGTCGACTTCCCCCCGGCCGGCACCGAGGTGCGTGTGCTGATCTTCCCACCCGACGCGGCGCCCGACGAGGTCGTCGAGACGCTCAGCTCCGCTCGGGCGCTCGTCGGTCGCATCAGTGCCGACGGTACCGACGTCCTGTTGACCGAGCCTGAGAACCTCGAGCCCCTCTCCCTGCGGGAGCTTCTCGCCCGCGAGCACAACGTCATGTTGGACATCGAGGAGGACTGACATGCCAGCCAAACGGATCCTGATCGTCGAGGACGACGTCGACATCCTGCGCATCCTGAGAAGCGAGCTCGAAGAGGCCGGTTTCGAGGTCCTCGCGTACGACACCGGCATGCGTGGGCTCACCGCCGTGCGCGAGACCGAGCCCGACCTCGTCATCCTCGACCTGGGCCTGCCCGACGTGAGCGGCCAGGAGATCGCACGCAGGGTGCGGCGCACAGGCGACACACCCATCCTCATCCTGACGGCAGCCGACGAGGTCGGCACCAAGGTCGAGATGCTCAACGCGGGCGCCGACGACTACCTCGCCAAGCCGTTCAACGTTCAGGAGCTGCTCGCTCGCATCAACGTGCAGCTGCGCAAGCGCACCCTCGGCGGCGCTCAGAAGATCGGCGAGATGACCATCGACCCCGTCAGGCGCCAGGTGCTGTGGAGCGAGGACGAGGTCAAGCTCAGCCCCCGCGAGTACGAACTGCTCGCGTACCTGGCCGGCCAGCCGGGCCGCGTGTACAGCCGCAAGGAGATCGAGAACAACGTGTGGGGCGAGGACCTGCCTCCCTCCAGCAACGTCGTCGACGTGCACATCGCCAACATCCGCAGCAAGCTGCGTGAGGCGGGAGGGTTCGGGGTCATCCGCACCGTGCGCGGAGTGGGGTACGCGCTGAAGTCGTGAGCGCCCGCGGTGGTGTGAGCGCCCGCGAAGGCACGAGCGGCTGGTACTGATGCAGCTCAGAGCGCCACGGTTGCCGTTGACATGGCGCGTGGCGCTCCTCGCTGGCGCCGCGATCGCGGTCCTCGCCGGCCTCACCTTGCTGGTGTCGTACCAGGTGGTGCGCAGCGGCATGTACGGCGACCTGCGCCGGTCCCTGCGCGAGGACGCTGCGGCGCTCGCCGCCGTGTACAGCAGCGGGGAAGGGACGGCCAACAGCAGCCTCAGCGGGCCGACGGGCGGCGTGGTGCTGCAGATCTACAGCCCGGAGGGTCGCCTGATAGCGGCTTCCCGCCCCGAGTACGAGCGGGAACAGGCGTCTCTGCCTCCGTCCGACGTGCGAGGCGCCGGCCTGGTGTCGACCTTGTGGAGCGGCAGGCTGTTGAACAGGCAAGCCGAGGTCGCACTGGCGCCGTTCGTGCTCGGTGTCGTCGCAGTCATCGCCGATCCCAGCTACATCTCCGTGACGCTCGCGGACCTGTCGCGCATCTTGTTCCTCGCGGCCGTGCCGTTGGTGGTGCTCGGCCTGCTGGTCGGGTACATCGTCTCGGCGGCGTCGCTGCGCTCTGTGACGCGGCTGGCGCGCCTCGCGTCGCAACTCGGGCCCGACCGGCTCGAGCCCATCGTGTACGACGGTCCGAACGACGAGGTCGGGCGCCTCGCGCATACCCTCAACGACCTGGTCGACCGCTTGCGCGAGTCCCGCGATTCGCAGCGCGTGTTCCTCGCCGAGACGAGCCATGAGCTGCGCACACCACTGACGAGCCTGCGCGGGTTCCTGCACAGGGCCTCGCGTCGCGCGGGCCCCGAAGCAGCCGAGGACCTCGCCGACGCGCAGCGTGTCGCCTTGTCCATGACGCGCCTTGTCGAGGACCTGCTGCAGTTGTCGCGCGGGGAGATGGTGAGAGAGCCGAACCCGCACCTCGTCGACCTGGCCAACGACGTCATCACTCCGGTCGCAGCCGAGTTCGAGGGCGTGCGTGTGAACGCGCCGCGGGGTGTGCTGGTGCTCGGCGATCCGCAGCGCCTGCGGCAGGTCATCCGCAATCTCGTGGCGAACGCCGTGCGCGCGGCGACCGGTCCCGGAGGGGTCGAGGTCGCGCTCGACCTCGACGGCAGCGACGCCACCATCCTCGTGCGCGACGACGGTTCCGGCATCGCGCCCGAGCTCATCGAACGCATCTTCGAGAAGTTCTACAAGGGCGCAGGCGGAGGTTCGGGGTTGGGCCTCGCCATCGCCCAGCAGGTCACGCGGCACCACGGCGGCGAGATCACCGTCACCAGCGAACCCGGCTCGACCGAGTTCACCGTGCGGTTGCCGTTGGTGCAGGAGGACGACGTCGACTGAGGGTCCGTTGGCGGGCTGTGCCGCTTCAGGTATGTGGCCGGTATCGCGTCAGATCCGCGGCAGCGTGACGCCCTTCTGGCCTTGGTACTTGCCCTGCCTGTCGCGGTAGGTCGTCTCGGGCCTGTCGCCCTGGAAGAACAGCAGTTGCACGATGCCCTCGTTGGCGTAGACCTTGGCGGGGAGCGGGGTGGTGTTGGAGAGCTCTAGCGTCACGTGGCCCTCCCAGCCAGGTTCCAAGGGCGTTACGTTCGCCACGATGCCGCAATTCGAGACGAAGACACCGGCCTCGAGAGCGAAGTTGCCTGCCTCCGGAACCGTCAGGCAGTAGACGTCGTGATCGCCTTTCAGTTCACGGACGCTTGCTACTTTGTGGTTCAGCCATGTCGGTCTGCTCGCATTGGTGCCGTGCACGACGCCAGAGTGATGACGTATGTGGTCGCTTGCAGCCATGCGCACGAGGTTCCATGGGTTGTTGTTCCGACGGTCATGGTCGACGTGATGCCGATGGGTGTTGGCTTCGTCGTCGTAGATGTCGTTGCGTAGGTTCCACTCGTCCGCGAGTCGGTGCGTTGGGTAGTAGTAGCCCGTCATCGGCTGGTAGGTCATCTCGTAGCCGCGGTAGGGCGCTCGGTACAGGGGCATGAGGGAGTCGGTCGGTCGCAAGTCCCCTGCGGCTGTCCAACTACCGTCA
>Ga0123333_10005864_pt1 | contig 10938 bp, 10 predicted proteins | sample BioC12SIPDNA_3_FD_89957 | JGI IMG/M metagenome (GOLD analysis project Ga0123333, IMG submission 89957) | Anaerobic biogas reactor microbial communites from Washington, USA - Biogas_R2_B C12 SIP DNA | ecosystem: Engineered > Bioreactor > Anaerobic > Unclassified | place: Washington, USA...
ACCCCGCGACGCCGGTCATCGGGCCCACCGCCAGGTCGAGCGCTTGGACACCGCGGCCCAGCGGTCGGACCAGGTCTCCCCCACGGCCCGGCCGGCCTGGCGCTGGCGGGCGGCGACGACCCCGGCCCCGAAGGCGACCTCGGGGCGGGCGTCGCGGGTCGCCCGGGCGAGCCACGTCGCGGTGGCGGTGGCGGCGAGCGCCTCGTCGAGCGAGGCGAGCGCCCGGCGGGTGCGATCGGCCGCCCGCCCGGCGTCGTCCACCAGGGCGACGGCCGCCTCGGCGATGACGAGCAGCACGCCCACGTCGCCGGCGACCGCGGCGGCGTCGGCTCCGGCCGGCGCGACCTCGACCCTGCGCCCCCGGCGGCGCAGCCCCGACCACCGGTCGCGAACGACGGCGGTGACGGCGTCGTCGCCCCGGCGCAGCGCGGCCGGATCGATCGGCGGGTCGACCGCCAGGCGCACCGCGGAGTCGAGCAGCGCGCCGAAGCGGTGGTCGGCCCGGGCCTTCCGGTAGCGGCCGACGACGCGGTCGCGCTCGGTGACGACCAGGCGACGGAGCGACGGGCCGGACGCCAGGTCGGCGAGGAGCGGATCGGCCAGCGCCGCCTCGACGTGCCCCGCCGCCGCGTCGATGGTCGTGACCGGCGCCAGCAACCGGTCGAGCTCCTCCAGCTCCCGCACCAGCGGGGTGGTGCGCGCGGTGTCGAGGAGCCGCTCGAACCCGGTCAGGAGCGAGCGCAGCCGACCGGCGGCCGACCGGCGGGCGACGAAGGCCGCCGCGTCCTCATCGGGGGCGAGCGCCGCCCGCAGCAGCGCGCCCACCGCGCTCGCCAGGGCCGAGCCGAGCACCTCCGCCGGCCCGGCGGGCCCGGCCGGAGCGGACGAGCCCGCGCCGGCGGACCGGTCGTCGCCTCTCCGTTCCCCGGCCCTCCGGTCCTCGGCCGGCACGTCGCCACCGGCCGACGCGAGACCCGGAGTCGAAGCCGGCCCCGAGGCTGCATCGGTCCGCTCGACGGCCGCGGCGTCGCCGCTCGCACCGGACGCGGCGATCAGCCGCGCGGTGGCCTCCGCCGAGGCACGGGCCAGGGAGACGTCGTCGGGCGCGGCGCCGAGCGTCGCGCCCGCGTCGACCAGTCGGGCCACCACCGCCGCGAGCGTGCCGGACGGGGCCGACGCCACCGCGGTGACGCCGATCCGCCTCACGCGCCGGGCCACCCGCCCGCCCTCGAACACCGAGACCTGCTCGTCGTCGACCGTCGCCAGCGGCGCGCCGTCGGTGCCGGTGACGGCGGTGCGGCGGCGCGTGGTCGACAGCCGGGCGGCCCGTCGTAGCTCCCCCGCGGCCGACCCGAGCCCCGCCACCAGGGCGGTCGGTGGGCGGTCGGCCGGGCCCGGCACCTCCTGGGCCGGCGCGGCGGGCGAGGTCAGCGTCCAGGTCTCCCGGGCGCCGCGGCGGCGGTGGTGCAGGGCGAGGCCGACCCGGGCGAGGGCGCGGTCGGGGGTGTCGAGGTGCACGGTGTCGATGTCGGACGTCGCGCCGCGGACGGCTCGGGCCCCGGCCACCACGCCGCCGAGGTCGGGCAGGGCGAACCCCTCCGGCGCGGCGAGCGTGACCGCCGCGTCCTCGGCCGCTTCGGACGCATCGACGCCACCAGGGGCATCACCGGGAGCACCGGTTCCGCCGCGCGTGTCGGGTCGGCCGGGCTCCGGGGAGGTCATATCCGCGGGGTCAGTCGTCGGCACCGAGCGCCGCCGGACGGGACCGGGCGAGGGCCAGCTCGCGGAACCGGCGCTGGGTGTCGACGCCGTCGGGGCCGACCGACGCGTGCCACGTACCGTCGGCGGACAGGCACCACGCCCGGGCCTCGTCGGCGAGGTTGACGTCGAGGATCTCGCGCACCTGGGCGGCGACGCCGGGGTCGGTCACCGTCGTCAGGGCCTCGACGCGCCGGTCGAGGTTGCGGGGCATGAGGTCGGCCGAGCCGAACAGCACCTCGGGCTCGCCCGGGCCGCGACCGTTGGCGAACCAGTAGATCCGCGAGTGCTCGAGGTACCGGCCGACGATCGACCGCACCCGGATGGTCTCGGACATCCCCGGCACGCCCGGCCGCAGGCAGCAGATGCCCCGCACGATCAGGTCGATCTCGACGCCGGCCCGGGACGCCTCGTACAGCAGGTCGATCATGTCGGGGTCGACCAGGCTGTTCATCTTCATGACGATGCGCCCGCGGCCGGGCCCGGCCTCGATCTCGCCCCGGATCAGGTCGACGACGCCGGGCCGCAGCGAGTGCGGCGCGACCAGCAGGTTGCGGTAGCGCACGTTGCGCCCGTACCCGGTGAGGAAGTTGAAGAGCTGGGTGAGGTCGGCGCCGAGCTCGGGGTTGCAGCTCAGCACCCCGATGTCCTCGTAGAGCCGGGCGGTCTTGCTGTTGTAGTTGCCGGTGCCGATGTGGCAGTAGCGCACGATGCCCTGGGGCTCGTCGCGCACGACCAGCAACGTCTTGGTGTGGGTCTTGAGGCCGAGCAGCCCGTAGGTGACGTGCACGCCCGCCTGCTCCAGCACCTTCGCCCACTCGATGTTGTTGGCCTCGTCGAAGCGGGCCTTCAGCTCGACCAGCGCGGCGACCTGCTTGCCCCGCTCGGCGGCCCGGACGAGCGCCCGGATGATCGGGCTGTCGCCGGTGGTGCGGTAGAGCGTGATCTTGATGGCGAGGACCTTGGGGTCGCGCGACGCCCGCCGGATCAGCTCCTCGACCGACGCCCCGAACGACTCGTAGGGCAGGTGGACGAGGATGTCGCCCTCGGCGATGGCGGCGAAGACGTCGAACGGCTCGCCGTCCGGTGCCGACAGCCGCGCCGGGGTGAGGGGCCGCCAGTCCTCGTCGAGCAGGTCGGGCCGGTCGAGCTCGTGCAGCACCCACAGCCCGCCGAGGTCGAGCGGGGCGACGTGCTCGAACACCGCGTGGTCGTCGACGTCGAGCTCGCGCACGAGCAGCTCGCGCACCTCGGGTCCGGTGCGGGCGTCGATCTCCACCCGCACCGACCGGCCGAACCGGCGGCGCCGCAGCTCCATCTCGACCGCGGCGAGGAGGTCGTCGGCCTCCTCCTCCTCGAGCGTGAGGTCGGCGTTGCGGGTCACGCGGAAGGCGACGTGCTCCTCGACGACCATGCCGGGGAAGAGCTGGTCGAGGTGGGCGGCGATCACCTGCTCGAGCGGGACGAAGCGCTCGCCGTCGGGCATGACGACGAACCGGGGCAGCACCGACGGCACCTTCACCCGGGCGAAGCGGCGCTCGTCGGTGACCGGGTCGCGCACGGTGACGGCGAGGTTGAGCGACAGGTCCGAGATGTACGGGAAGGGGTGGCCGGGGTCGACGGCGAGCGGCGTCAGCACGGGGAAGATGCGCCGCTCGAACTCGCCGACGAGGTAGGCCCGGTCGTCGTCGTCGAGCTCGTCCCACGACGACAGCACGATGCCGTTGGCGGCCAGCGCGGGGACGATCTCGTCGAGGAAGAGCTTCTCCTGGCGCTCGACCAGCTGCCGCACCCGCGCCGACACCTCGCGCACCTGCTCGGTGGGCGAGCGGCCGTCGAAGGTGCGGACCCGGACCCCCGCCGCGACCTGGTCGAGCAGGCCGGCCACCCTCACCTGGAAGAACTCGTCGAGGTTCTGGCTGAAGATGGCGAGGAACTTGGCCCGTTCGAGCAGGGGCGTGGCCGGGTCGGCGGCCAGCTCGAGGACCCGCTCGTTGAAGTCGAGCCACGACAGCTCGCGGTTGATGAACCGGTCGGGATCGTCGGCGGCGATCGGGCCGGCCGGAACGTCTCCGTTCGGCTCGGGATCGCCGGGCTCCGGGTCGACGGGCTCGGGAGCGTCGGCCTCCGGCCGGACCGCGACGTCGTCGACCGGCCCGGAAGGTGGGAGCGCCGACGACGTCGTCATGCGGCGGACTCTACCGGTAGGGCCCCTAGGGTCGGCCCGTGCCCGGATGGTTCACCGAGGCTTCCCGGTCCGTCTACCGGAACCGCTGGATCTCGGTCCGCGAGGACGACGTCGTCCGTCCCGACGGCGGCCGCGGCATCTACGGCGTGGTCGACCTGAAGCCGGCGGTGTTCGTCGTCGCCCTGACCGATGCCGACGAGGTCGTCCTCGTCACCGTCGACCGCTACACGACGGGCCGCCGCTCGATCGAGGTCCCGGCGGGCAGCACCGACGGTGAGGACCCGCTCGTCGCCGCCCGCCGCGAGCTGCGCGAGGAGACCGGGCTGGAGGCCGGCGAGTGGACCGAGATCGGCCGGATGTACGGGCTGAACGGAGTCGCCCGCGCCCCCGAGATCGTGTTCCTCGTCCGCGACCTGCGCGACGTCGGCGGTGCCACCCCCGAGGAGGAGGGCATCAGCGAGGTACGCCGCGTGCCCTTCTCCGACGCGCTGGCGATGATCGCCGCCGGCACGATCACCGACAGCGAGTCGATCACCGCCCTGACCTTCGCCGCCCTCGCCCTCGGCCGCCTGTCCTGAAGGACGTCCGCCACGAGGAGACCGCCGAGAAGGGCGGCTCCGCCGGGGTGGTGACGGTCCGGTCCTCGGGCGCCGCCGTCAGGGGAGCGAGGCGGCGAGGGCGGCGGCGCCCACGATGCCCGCGTCGTCGCCGAGGGCGGCCGCCACGACCTCCGGAGCCAGTCCGTCGTCGAGGCGCGCCGCGGCGGCCGCCGCAACGTCGCCGACGAGGCGGGGCAGCTTCTCGACGACCCCGCCGCCGAGCACGACGAACGGCACGTCGACCAGCATCACGGCCGACGCCACCACGCACCCGACCGCGTCGACCGCCTCGGCCAGGATCTCGGCGGCGACCGGATCGCGGTCGGCGAGCGCCTTGGCGAAGGTGCCCGACTTCATCCGCCGGTCACCGGCCCGGTCGACCAGCGCGGTCGCCTCGCCGGCCGCGTGACGGCGCCGGGCCTCGGCCTCCATGGCCGCGCGCCCCGCGTAGGCCTCCATGTGGCCCCGGCCGCCGCACGCGCACCGGCGACCGTCGCGCTCGACGACGACGTGGCCGATCTCGCCCACCAGGCCCCGGGGCCCCCGGCGGAGCTCGCCGCCGAGCACCAGCCCTCCGCCGACGCCGGTGCCCATGAACACGGTGAGCACGTCGGGGCGGCCGGCGGCGGCGCCGTGCGCGACCTCGCCCATCGTCGCCACGTTGACGTCGTTGTCGACGGCGACCGCGGCGATGCCGGTCGCCTCCGCCACCAGGGCCGCCAGCGGCACCGGCTCGTCCCAGCCCGCCAGGTTCGGCGCGCCGCGGACGACCCCCTCGTCGTCGACGTAGCCGGGGGTGCCGATGCCGAGCCGGTCGGCGCCGCCGAGCTCGCGCACCATCCCGGCGATGGCCGCGACCACCGCGGTGGGTCCGTCGACCGGCGTGGGCCGCTTGCGCCGATCACCGACGGTCGCCCCGTCGACGGTCGCGGCCAGCACCTTGGTGCCGCCGAGGTCGACGCCGATCACGTCCATCGGCGTCCGATCGGGGAGCCGGCAGGCGACGGATGGTGCACGGGGCCGGTGACCGTCACCGCGCCGCGGCTCAGGAGGAGGCGTCCTCGGGCTCGCCGAGGTCCCAGTCGAGCAGCAGGTGCTCGCGCTCGGCGTCGCGGATGACCCGCTCGCGGTTGCGGCGGAACTGCGGATCGTGCGGCGGGACGAGCTGGAGACGGGCCTGGACCCGGTCGCGGAAGGCGTCGATGAGCGCCCGATCGCCGAAGTCGGAGGTGATGTCCCAGTGCGGAGCGACCGGCCCGAGGTAGACGACGCGGGCGTGCCCCCGGGGAGGCTCGTTGGGGTCGCGCTCGGTCTCGACGTAGGTCACGGTTGCTCCTGGCCGGGGACGGGGGTGTCGCGCCTCGCTGCGAGGCCGGTCGGACAGCCTACCGGTCCGGCGGTCGCCGCCGTCAGCCGCCGCGGCGCTTCAGGGTCGCGGTGATCTCCATCGGGTCGCCGCCGCGCTCGATGCTGAGCGTGATCGTGTCGCCCGGCTCGTGGGCGCGGATGACCTCGCCGAGGACGTCGTTGCTGTCGGTGACCTGCCCGTCGGCCTCGAGGATCACGTCCCCCTCCTGGAGGCCGGCCTCGTCGGCGGCCGACCCCGCCGTGATCTGGGTGACGATCAGCCCGTCGAGGTCGGTGATGCCGTACTGGTCGAGCACCGCCTGGGGGAGCTGACCGTCGGCGAGGGCGACGGTGGACACGCCGAGGAACGCCTGGTCCGCGTTGACCTCGCCGTTGCCGTTCTCGAGCTCGTCGATGAGCGGCCGCAGGTTGTCGATGGCGAGGGCGAAGCCGATGTTGCTGGCGTCGACGATCTTCGCCGTGTTGATGCCGACCACCTCGCCTCGGCAGTTCAGCAGCGGGCCGCCCGAGTTGCCGGGGTTGATCGCGGCGTCGGTCTGGATCAGGTTCGTCAGCGTCACGCCCTCGCCGCTGATCGAGCGGTCCTTGGCCGACACGATGCCGGTGGTCACCGTCGGCTTGCCGCCGAGGCCGAGGGCGTTGCCGATGGCGACCACGTCCTCGCCGACCTGGAGGGCATCGGACGAGCCGAGCTGGGCGGCGACCATGCCCTCGACGTCCTCGACCCGCAGCATCGCCACGTCGTCGTCGACGAAGGCACCCTCGAGCTCGGCACCCATCGCCGAGCCGTCGAAGAACGTCACCGAGATCTCGCTCGCGCCCTCGATGACGTGGGCGTTGGTGAGGATCAGGCCCTCATCGGCGTCGTACACGAAGCCCGAACCGGCCCCCACGGCGCCGGGCTGGGCCTCGAACTCGGTGTTGATCGACACGACCGACGGCTGGGCGATCTCGAGGATGTGCTGGATGTCGGCGCTGTCGCAGTTGCCGGCGATGGAGCCGGACCCCGTCGTGGTGTTCGGCGACGTGGCGGTGGTGACGTCGTCGTCGCTCGTGGCCAGGACCAGACCCGACGCCACCAGGGCGGCGACCACCGCGCCGACGATGCCGCCGACCAGGGCGGCCAGCAGGCGCCCGCCGCGCTCCTCCGACGAAGGGGCCGCGGCGGGCGACGGCGGGACGGGACCTCGCCCGGCGGCGGGCGGGCCGGCGCCGTACCCGGGCGGCGGGGGCGGTGAGCCGGCCCCCGGCTGGGCGACGGGCGGGCCACCCGCGGCGGGCTGGTTGCCCCAGGCGGCCGGCGCCCACGGTGCGGTGTCGCCGGGCCGGGGCGCCCCCCACGCTCCGGGGGTCGGAACCGCACCGGACGCGGGAGCCGCACCGGACGGGGGTGCCCAACGACCCGGCGCGGCGGGACCTCCGGCGGGCCCCGAGGCTCCGGGGTTCCAGCCGCCTCCGCCCGGCCCGGGCGATCCGGGGTTCCAAGCGCCGCCGGTGGGGCCGCTGGGCCCGGCGGTCCCGGGGCCCGACGAGCCGCCCGGGCGCGGCGCCCAGGGGTCGAAGCCTCCGGTCGGCGGGTTGGGCGGTTGCGACAAGGGTGCTCCTCGGCGCGGGCGCGCCACGGCGGACGGGACGAACGGTACCCGCCTCGGCCCCCGGAGCCGCCGCGCCGGACCGGAGGGGGGTGACCTCCCACCTCAAACCGCTTCCCTCCCGGTCGATTGAGGTGGATGGTGGAACCGGATCGCCCCTGATCCGGTCGCCTTTACCTCACCTTGATCACCGATCTGGGAAGACCGGGCCCGGAACGCCGACCCGACCGAGGCACCAACGCGAGGTGACGACGTGAACGAGTACCTGATCGCCAAGTGGATGAAGCAGGGCAACTGCGCTCATGAGCCGCCGTCGCGGTTCTTCCCGAGCGACGGGGTCGGCGTCGAGGTCGCCCGGCGAATCTGCGCCACCTGCCCGGTGAAGGAGCCGTGCCTCGAGTACGCGCTGGAGAACCGGATCGAGCACGGCGTGTGGGGCGGCTGCTCCGAGCGCGAGCGGCGTCGGATCCTCCGTCGGCGCCGCCTCGAGGCCCAGGGCCTCGCCGACGAGACCCTCGTCGCCCGCTGAACCCACCCGAGGTGCCAGAAGTGTGCGCGGCCAGGGGCCGTCGTCGCTGGACGGATTCCTCGCTGCGCTCGGAACTTGCGGTGCCGTGCTTGCTGGGTCGGCCTCGCCTATCGGCTCGGCCTCCGGCCACCTCGTGTGGTCTTGATCAGTCGCGCTTGCGGAGGTCGGCCTCGCGGCGGGCCAGCTCAGCCTCGCGGCGGGCCAGTTCGGCCTCGCGCTCGAGGGCCGCGGCCCGCTCGTCGGCCTCGTTGCCGGTGGGGAGCTGCTTGGCCTTCTCGCGCTTGGCGCGCTCGTCGTCCTCGGCTTCCTTGTTGCCCTTCTCGAACTCCTTGCGGGCCTCGCCGAGCGAGCGAGCGAGCTTCGGCAGCTGTGATCCGCCGAAGAGCAGCACGATCACGAGGACGATGAGGACCCACTCCATTCCCTGCGGGATCATGTCCGCCACCCTACCCCCGCGCCCCTCCGCATCCCATGCGCGACCGCCGCGGTGGTGATCACGGCGACCGGCGGCGCGGCCGTGGGCGGGGCGGACGGGCCCGACCGCGGGCCATGATCCGATCGTGCTGGAGTGCGTCGTCAACGTCAGCGACGGCCGTGACGCGGCGGTGATCGACGCCCTCGCGAACGCGTGCGGGCCCGATCTGCTCGACGTCCACGTCGACGCCGACCACCACCGCAGCGTGTTCACCCTCGTCGGCGAGGCGGCGCCGCGTGCCCTGGCCGCCGCGGCGGTCGAGCGCCTCGACCTCGGCACCCACGCGGGCGCCCACCCGCGCATCGGGGTGGTCGACGTGGTCCCGTTCGTGGCCCTCGACGGATCGGAAGCCGCCGACGCCGTCGCCGCCCGCGACCGCTTCGGGGCCTGGATCGCCGCCGAGCTGGGGGTCCCCGGGTTCGCCTACGGCAGGGAACGCACGCTGCCCGAGGTCCGCCGGCACGCCTTCACCGACCTGGTCCCGACCTGGGGGCCGCCGTCGCCGCACCCCACCGCCGGCGCTGTCGCCGTCGGCGCCCGCCCGCCGCTCGTCGCCTACAACCTGTGGCTGGGCGAACCCGACCTCGACCTCGCCCGGCGCCTCGCCCGGGAGGTGCGGTCGCCGTCGGTGCGGGCCCTGGGCCTGCGCGTCGGGGCGGAGGTGCAGGTGTCGTTCAACCTGGTCGACCCGGCCACCACCGGTCCGGCCGACGTGTGGGACGCGATCGCCCCCCTCGCGCGAATCGCCCGCGCCGAGCTGGTGGGCCTGGTGCCCGCGAGCGTCCTAGACGCGATCGACCCCGACCGCTGGGAGCAGCTCGACCTCGGACCCGACCGCACGATCGAGGCCCGCCTCGCCCGCCGCCCCACCTAGCGGAAGACCACACGAGGAGCCTGGAGCGTTAGCGGAAGGCGAGCGTCGTCGCTAGACGGATTCCTCGCTGCGCTCGGAACTTGCGGTGCCGTGCTTGCTGGGTCGGCCTCGCCTGTCGGCTCGGCCTCCTGGCACCTCGTGTGGTTTGGTCAGGCGCCGGCGATGGTGGCGTCGGAGGAGCGGCGGGCGAGGGCCCGCTGGCGCCGTAGGCGACGACGCTCGCGCTCGCTCATGCCGCCCCAGATGCCGAACTTCTCGCCGTTGTCGAGGGCGTACTCGAGGCAGTCCTCGCGCACGACGCAGCCACGGCAGACCTCCTTGGCCTCGCGCGTCGACGCCCCCCGCTCCGGGAAGAAGAGGTCGGGATCGACTCCGAGGCAGTTGGCGAAGTCCTGCCAACCCGGGTGATCGTCGTTGTCGCTGGAGATGTGCATGGCGACCCTCCGAGCCCCGGCCGCCGAGCGGCCCGATAGCACATTTGTAATTACAGCAGTGTGATCTTGACCGCTCCGGGCGGGAAACGCAAGGGCGGCCTCCCGATCCCCGCCGGACGGCCCTCCCGATCCACGGCGCACGGCCCTCCCGATCCACGGCGCACGGCCCTCACGATCCCCGCCGGACGGCCCTCCCGGTACACGGCGCACGGCCCTCACGAGCGGCACCCGCGCGGCCCCGAGGGGAGGACGGCGGGCGCCGCTAGGTTGCGCCGGATGGCCGCCCCCTCCGAGCCCGTCGCGCCCGCCCCGGGAGCCGACTCGGCCTACGCCATCTTCCCCAAGCCCCAGCGCGCCACCGCCGACGACGGCACCCCCCTCGCCTGGACCCGCCTCCCCGCCGCGGCCGGTTCCCCCCGGCGACGCCCGGTCGTCACCATCAGCGGATGGTCGTGCAGCGACGCCTACTGGGCGCACATCGCGCCCGCCCTCACCGAACGGGGTCATGACGTCGTGGTGCTCGACGCCCGGGGCCACGGCGCGTCGGGCCTCCCCCGGCCACCGGGCCGCAACGGCACCGGGCTGCGCGCGGACGACATCTCGATGGCCCGCCTGGCCGGGGACGTCACCGCGGTGATGGACGCCGCCGACGTCGGCGACGCGGTGCTGATGGGCCACTCGATGGGCGTGCAGATCGCCCTCGAGGTGCACCGGGGCCACCGCGACCGGGTCGCGGGGCTGGCGCTGGTCGCCGGCAGCTACGAGAACCCGCTGCGCACGTTCTTCGGCGTGCCCGTAGCCGACGCCCTGTTCCCGTTCGCCCAGCTCGCGGTCACCGCCACCCCGGCGCCGGTCACCCGCCTGGCGATGCAGCCCGCCCGCCTCACGTCCTTCGGAGCGTTCGCGGCGCGGCTCGCCCGCGCCACCGGCCCCCGCACCCGGCCCGAGGACCTGGCGCCGTACCTCCGGCACATCGCCGCCACCGACATGGCGGTGATGGTGCGGCTGATCGGCTCGATGCGCCGTCACTCGGCGGCCGACCACCTCCGGTCGATCGACGTGCCGACCCTGATCCTCGCCGCCGGCCGCGACACCTTCACCCCGCCCCGCTGCTCGAACCG
>Ga0123333_10005867_pt1 | contig 10936 bp, 10 predicted proteins | sample BioC12SIPDNA_3_FD_89957 | JGI IMG/M metagenome (GOLD analysis project Ga0123333, IMG submission 89957) | Anaerobic biogas reactor microbial communites from Washington, USA - Biogas_R2_B C12 SIP DNA | ecosystem: Engineered > Bioreactor > Anaerobic > Unclassified | place: Washington, USA...
CACGCCCGCGAGGACTACCCGGACCGGGACGACGCGAACTTCATGAAGCACACCATGGCCTACAAGGTGGGCGAGGATCTGATCTCCGACATCCGCCTGGACTACAAGCCGGTGGTCCAGACCCGGTACGAGCCCATGGAGCGGAAGTACTGATGACAACTCTCGAGAAGCACGACACCGCCGAAGCGGACCTGCCTCCGGTCCCCGAGGGCGCGACCATGGTCACGCTCAAGATCGCCCGGTTCAACCCGGAGGACGGCAAGGGCCAGCACTGGGATTCGTTCCAGGTGCCCGCGCTGCCCACCGACCGGATGCTCAACCTGCTGCTGTACGTGAAGGGCTACCTCGACGGCACCCTCACGTTCCGCCGCAGCTGCGCGCACGGCGTCTGCGGTTCCGACGCGATGCGCATCAACGGCGTCAACCGCCTGGCCTGCAAGATCCTGATGAAGGACATGCTGCCCAAGAACGGGAAGCCGGTGACCATCACGGTCGAGCCCATCAAGGGCCTGCCGGTCGAGAAGGACCTCGTCGTCGACATGGAGCCGTTCTTCGACGCGTTCCGCGCCGTGAAGCCGTTCCTGATCACCAGCGGTAACAAGCCGACCCGCGAGCGCATCCAGTCGCAGGCCGACCGCCACCGTTTCGACGACACCACCAAGTGCATCCTGTGCGCGTGCTGCACCACCTCGTGCCCCGTGTACTGGAGCGACGGCAGCTACTTCGGCCCTGCCGCGATCGTCAACGCGCACCGGTTCATCTTCGACAGCCGCGACGAGGGTGCCGCCGAGCGTCTCGACATCCTCAACGACAAGGAAGGTGTGTGGCGTTGCCGCACCACCTTCAACTGCACCGACGCGTGCCCCCGTGGCATCCAGGTGACGAAGGCGATCCAGGAGGTCAAGCGTGCGCTGATGTTCGCGCGCTGACCGACACCCCGCCGGGTTTCGTACGGCCGCCGCACCCGTTCTCCGTGGGAGAGGGTGCGGCGGTCGCGTTTTCGGGGTCGTTCCAGGACTCTTGTGCAAGTTGTTTCCCGCTGAGCGGGCAAGAACCTGCACAAATCACCCTGCGCAACTCCCGCTTCGACTTTCGCTGAACGACCGGAGCGCCGGCCCCTATGATCGCCCATTGCGCGACCGCCGGCCCCGCAGCCGCGACCCCAGCAGTGCACCACCGACGACACCCGCCCCCACGAGCGCGATTCCGCCGCGCACCCCGGTCCCCTCGTTGACCTGTACGCGCGGGGTGATGATCGCCGGGTCCGGCGGCGGCACGTGCGCGAGCGCCATGCTTTCACGCGACGACGCGGCGTAGGCCGTGCAGAACAGGATCAGCCGGGCCGTGATGTTGCCGAAGACGAGGATGCCCAGGATCGGCCCGAACGCGACACCCGCCGGTCCCCCGAGCACACGCTCGAGATAGATCGACCCCACCTGTTTGAGGATCTCGAATCCGATGCCGGCGATGATGCCGGCCCGGATGGCGCTGCGGAACGGGACGGGTTCACGCGGGAGCCGCGCGATCACCCACGTGAACACGACGCTGGTGGCGGTGAGGGCGGCGACGACGGCCACGATCCGCAGGAACACCCCCATCCCGACGAGGTTGTCCATGTTCAGCAGTTCGACGACACGGTGCACCACGGGTCCGCTGCTCAGCGCCGACAGCCCGAGCGAGACCACCATCGCGAGGCCCAGGCTGACCAGGGCTCCCGCGTCGCGCAGTTTCACCATGACGAAGTTGCCCTTGTCTCGCGGGTGGTCCCACATCGAGGTGAGGGCATCGCGCAGGTTCGCCATCCAACCCAGCCCCGCATACGAGGCGGTGAGCAGGCCGATGACACCGACGGCACCGCGCGAGGCGATCGCGGAGTCGATCAGGTCCTGCACGGTGCTGCCCAGTTGACCGGGAATGTTGTCGGTGATGGCCTGCTGCAGTTCCTCCAGCAGTTCCGGGCGCCCGGCCAGCACGAAACCGGCGATCGAGAAGACCACCATGATGATCGGCACGATCGCCAGCACCGTGAAGTACGTCAACCCCGCGGCGTAGTAGTCGCCCTTGTTCTCCTGATACCGCGTGGCGGCCCGCATGATGTGGTCGAACCACGGCCGCGCCGCTCGTTGACGTTCCAGGAAACTCGGCTTGGTGTCGGTGTCCGGCTCACCGGCCATACGGGCTACTCCTCACAGGTCACTTCCGGGGCAGGAATCCCACCCTGTCATAGACCTGCGTGAGTGTCCGGGAGGCCACCTCGCGTGCCCTGTCCGCACCGTCTGCGAGGATCCGGAGGAGTTCGGCTTCGTCGCCGAGGTACTCGTCGACCCTGGCGCGCAGCGGAGTGACGAATTCGGTGAGGACCTCCGCGGTGTCCGCTTTGAGGTCGCCGTATCCCTTGCCGTCGTATCCGGCGACGAGATCCTCGACGGTGCGTCCCGACAGCGCCGACTGGATGGTCAGCAGGTTGCTCACACCGGGCTTCGTCTCCGGGTCGAATCGGATCTCGCGTTCGTTGTCGGTGACCGCCGACCGGATCTTCTTCGCCGAGATCTTCGGGTCGTCGAGCAGGTTGATCAGGCCTGCGTCGGTGGCGGCGGACTTGCTCATCTTCGACGTCGGGTCCTGCAGGTCGTAGATCTTGGCGGTGCCCTTGACGATCTGCGCCTCGGGGACGACGAACGTCTTGCCGAACCGCTTGTTGAACCGCTGCGCGAGATCGCGGGTCAGCTCGAGGTGCTGCCGCTGATCCTCCCCGACCGGAACCTTGTGTGCGCGGTAGAGCAGGATGTCGGCGGCCATCAGCACCGGATAGGTGAACAGGCCGACGCTGGCGTGGTCGGTGCCCTGTTTCGCCGACTTGTCCTTGAACTGTGTCATGCGGCTCGCTTCACCGAAACCGGTGATGCAGTTGAGCACCCACGACAGTTCGGCGTGCTCGGGTACCTGGCTCTGCACGAACAGCACGGACCGCTTGGGGTCGATGCCGATCGCGAGCAGCTGCGCCGCAGCCACCAGGACGCGGGACCGCAGTTCCTTGGGTTTCTGCGGCACCGTGATGGCGTGCAGATCGGGGATGAAGTAGAAGGCGTCGTTCTCCTCCTGCGCCGGAACCCACTGCTGCAGCGCACCGAGAAAGTTCCCCAGATGGAACGAATCCGAGGTGGGCTGGATGCCCGAGAGCACCCGGGGCCGCGTGGCCGGCCGGGACTCCTGCACTGTGGTGTTCTGATCTGCCGTCGACATGACTTCGATACTTTCACGCGCCGGATCCGGCCGTTGCACGAGGTGGGGGCAATCCGACGGTCTTCGTCACCGGAATCGGACGGTCACCGGCGCATGGTCGGACCAGCGTTCCGCGTACGTCGCGGCGCGTTCGACCCGCGCCTCCACGACCTTCTCCGCCAGCGCGGGCGTCACGAGGTGGTAGTCGATGCGCCATCCGGCGTCGGTGTCGAATGCCTTGCCCCGGTACGACCACCACGAGTAGGGGCCGGCGACGTCACCGTGGTGTTCACGGCCGACGTCGCGCCACCGGCCGGTGTCGAGCAACGCACCCACCCATTCACGTTCGCCGGGCAGGAAACCGGATTTGCGGACGTTGCCCTTCCAGTTCTTGATGTCACGTTCGGTGTGCGCGATGTTCCAGTCGCCGCACACCACCATGTCGCGACCGGCAGCCGTGACGTCGGCTGCACGTTCCCCCAGGTACGCGGCGAATTCCTTCATGAAGCGTTCCTTCTGGTCCTGCTTCGGGGTGTCGGCCTCGCCGGTGGGCAGGTACAGGCTGCCGACGGTCACCGCGCCGAAGTCCGCTTCGAGGTAGCGACCGGCGTCGGCGAACTCCTCGGCACCGAAGCCGACGCGGACCGCATCCGCCGGCACACGCGAGACGATGGCGACTCCGGCGCGGCCCTTCGCGGAGGATTCGGCGCCGACGACGTGCCATCCCGCATCGAGTGCGGGTGCGATCGCCCGGCGGAGTTGATCGTCGCTCGCACGCACCTCCTGCAGACACACGACGTCGGCGGAGGTGGTCGCGAGCCAGTCGAGCAGTCCCTTGCCCGCGGCAGCACGGACGCCGTTGACGTTGACGGTGGTGATCACGAGAGACACAGCGGCCACCGTATCCGATGCGGCCGACAGCCCCTCTCCCGCGGGACCGCGTCGAGACGCGCGGACCCGGCACGAACCGTGATGTCGGCGACCGTCACTTCGGGCGCGAGGAGCACCGAACATGCGAACGGGACGCCTCCGGAAGGAAGGCGTCCCGTTCGTCAGCGCGTGCCGTTCGTCAGGCGCGGGCCTTCTGCAGGTTCTCGTCGAGCGCACCGAGGAACTCCTCGGTGGTCAGCCACGACTGTTCGGGGCCGACGAGCAGCGCGAGGTCCTTGGTCATCTGACCGGCTTCGACGGTCTTGATGACGACGTCCTCGAGCTGCTGCGCGAACTCGATCACCTCGGGGGTGTTGTCGAGCTTGCCGCGGTGCTCGAGGCCGCGGGTCCACGCGAAGATCGACGCGATCGGGTTCGTCGACGTCGGCTTGCCCTGCTGGTGCTGGCGGTAGTGGCGCGTGACGGTGCCGTGCGCGGCCTCTGCCTCGACGGTCCTGCCGTCCGGGGTCATCAGCACGGACGTCATCAGGCCGAGGGAGCCGTAGCCCTGCGCGACGGTGTCGGACTGGACGTCACCGTCGTAGTTCTTGCAGGCCCACACGTAGCCGCCCTCCCACTTGAGCGAGGACGCGACCATGTCGTCGATGAGGCGGTGCTCGTAGGTGAGGCCGGCGGCGTCGAACTCCGCCTTGAACTCTTCCTCGTAGATCCGCTGGAACTCGTCCTTGAACATGCCGTCGTAGGCCTTGAGGATCGTGTTCTTGGTCGACAGGTAGACCGGGTAGTTCTGCTGCAGACCGTAGGCCAGCGAGGCGCGCGCGAAATCCTGGATGGACTTCTTGTAGTTGTACATCCCCATGACGACGCCGCCGTCCTCGGGGATCTTGCACACCTCGTGCTGGATCGGCTCGGAGCCGTCCTCGGGCGTGTACGTGATGGTGACGGTGCCGGCGCCGGGGACCTTGAAATCGGTGGCGCGGTACTGGTCGCCGAACGCGTGGCGGCCGACGATCACCGGCTTGGTCCAGCCGGGGACCAGGCGCGGCACGTTGGAGATGATGATCGGCGCGCGGAAGATGGTGCCGCCGAGGATGTTGCGGATGGTGCCGTTGGGCGACCGCCACATCTTCTTCAGGCCGAACTCCTCGACACGCGCCTCGTCCGGAGTGATGGTCGCGCACTTGACGCCGCCGCCGTGCTTCTTGATGGCGTTCGCGGCGTCCACCGTGACCTGGTCGTCGGTGGCGTCACGATGCTCGATGCCGAGGTCGTAGTACTCGAGATCCACGTCCAGGTACGGGTGGATCAGCTTGTCTTTGATGAACTGCCAGATGATGCGGGTCATCTCGTCGCCGTCGAGTTCGACGACCTTACCCTCAACCTTGATCTTGGACATGTGCGGTTCGTGTCCTCCTAGGACGGTTTCGGTCCCTGATCGACCGCACTTTGTGAGTGCGATCACCTTCGGCTCGGCAATCCGAGCATGGCTCTGCTCGCGTCCGGAACAGTCGCCAAACATGACAAGCGTACTGCTATTCCGTCGGGGAGCAAAGCACCGGACCCACCTCTTCCGCATTACCCACGGGTAACTCGAACGCTGGTCAACGCGCCCGGAGACCCCCGTGGCACGGACGCTCACGCTGCCGCTAGACTGCCGTCGAGGTCATGAGTGCCAGCGTCAAGCCCCGGCTCGCTGGCCGGCAACCCTCCGACCAGGGTGGGGTGCTCCGGGTGAAGACACGGTTGTCGGCGGTACCGTCGGCGACAAGCCTGCGTTCGAGAGGTTGCGAGGTATCCGATGAGTTGTTGTTGCGGCTGACCGCCCCGTCCCCCTTCTTCTCACGGCCCGAAGGACACCGATGACCGACACCGCCAGCCCCGCCCCGACCGCGACGTGGAATTTCGAGACGAAGCAGATCCACGCCGGTCAGCCCGTCGGCGGCGATACGCGCGCCCGCGCCCTGCCGATCTACCAGACCACCAGCTACACCTTCGACAACACCGATCACGCCGCCGCGCTGTTCGGTCTCGCGGAGCCCGGCAACATCTACACCCGGATCATGAATCCCACCCAGGACGCGGTCGAGCAGCGCATCGCCGCGCTCGAGGGCGGTGTCGCCGCGCTGATGCTGGCGTCGGGTCAGGCCGCGGAAACGCTCGCCATCCTCAATCTCGCCGGCGCCGGCGACCACATCGTCGCCAGCCCCTATCTCTACGGCGGCACCTACAACCTGCTGCACCACACGCTTCCGCGCCTCGGAATCGAGGTCACCTTCGTCGACGATCCCGACGACCTCGACCAGTGGCGCGCCGCGGTCCGGCCGACCACCCGCGCGTTCTACGGCGAGTCCATCGCCAACCCGAAGACGCACATCCTCGACATCCCCGGGGTCTCCGGCGTCGCTCACGAACACGGACTGCCGTTGATCGTGGACAACACCGTCGCCACGCCGTACCTGCTGCGTCCGCTCGAGCACGGCGCCGACATCGTCGTGCACTCGGCCACCAAGTACCTGGGCGGCCACGGAACCGCCATCGCCGGGGTCATCGTCGACGGCGGCACATTCGACTGGACCGTGACCGGCGCCGACGGCACCGCCCGGCACCCCGGGTTCACCACCCCCGACGCCAGCTACCACGGCGTCGTCTACGCCGATCTCGGCGCACCCGCCTTCGCCCTCAAGGCCCGCGTCCAACTGCTGCGCGACCTGGGTGCGGCGGTCTCACCGTTCAACGCCTTCCTGATCTCCCAGGGGCTCGAAACCCTGAGCCTGCGCATGGAACGGCACATCGCCAACACCCGGAAGGTCGCGGAGTTCCTCGAGACCCGCCCCGAGGTGGTGTCCGTCTCCTATCCCGGTCTGCCGTCCTCCCCGTGGTACGACCGCGCCGCGGCACTGGCCCCGAACGGAGCCGGGGCCATCGTGGTGTTCGAACTCGCCGGAGGAGTCGACGCCGGCAAGAAGTTCGTCGACGCGCTGACCCTGCACAGCCACGTCGCCAACATCGGCGACGTCCGGTCGCTGGTCATCCACCCCGCCTCCACCACCCACTCCCAGCTCAGCGGTGACGAACAGCTCGCTGCGGGGGTCACCCCCGGACTCGTCCGACTCGCGGTCGGCATCGAGCACATCGACGACATCCTCGCCGACCTCACCGCCGGTTTCGAGGCGGTCGCGTCTTGACGGCGAGCACGGAACGGCGGCACATCGAGCTTCCCGCGCAGGACGGGAAGCTCGGCACCGTCGACATCGGCACGTTGGTCCTCGAGAGCGGCGACGTCCTGCCCGACGTGACCGTCGGGGTGCAGCGGTGGGGTGCGCTGTCTCCGCGACGCGACAACGTCGTGCTCGTCGAACACGCACTCACCGGCGACTCCCACGTCACCGGGCCCGCCGGACCGGATCACCCCTCACCCGGATGGTGGACGGGCATGGTCGGGCCGGGCGCCCCGATCGACACCGATCGCTGGTGTGTCGTCGCCACGAACGTGCTCGGTGGCTGTCGCGGCACCACAGGACCTGCGAGTCCCGCACCCGACGGGAAGCCGTGGGGTTCCCGCTTCCCGCGGATCACGATCCGCGATCAGATCGCCGCCGAGTACGCGCTCGTCGATGCCCTCGGCATCGACAGCCTCGCCGCGGTCACGGGCGGATCGATGGGTGGCATGCGCAGCCTGGAGTGGATCGTCAGCCACCCCGACCGGGTCCGGTCTGCGCTCGTTCTGGCCGTCGGTGCCCGCGCGACCGCCGACCAGATCGGTGTCCAGACCACCCAGATGGCCGCGATCATGCAGGACCCCGATTGGCAGGGCGGCGACTACTACGGATCCGGGCGACGCCCCGACTCCGGTCTGGCCATCGCCCGTCGGATGGCCCACCTGTCGTACCGCAGCGAAGAAGAACTCGATTCGCGATTCGCCAACAACGCTCAGGGCGAAGAGGATCCGTGGCGCGGCGGACGATACGCGGTGCAGAGCTACCTCGACCACCAGGCCACGAAACTCGTGTCCCGATTCGATCCGGGGACCTACGTGGTGCTCAGCGACGCGATGAACCGCCACGACGTCGGGCGTGGGCGCGGCGGAATCGACGCGGCGCTGGCGTCCACACACGTGCCGACCATCGTGGGCGGAGTCGATTCGGACCGTCTCTACCCGATCCGTCTGCAACAGGAGATCGCCGACGGGCTGCCCGGCTGCGACGGACTCCGCATCCTCGAATCGCGGGACGGGCACGACGGTTTCCTCACCGAGGCCGATACCGTCGCGAAACTCCTCACCGAACTGATGGCACTGGCCGAGGCCTGACCTCGGCCCGGCGACGATCGGGTCCGATCTACCCGGTTCCCAGCGGATCGATCGACACGGCCAACGCCATGATCACGCCACCGACGGTGAGCATCGCACCCACGTCGAAGGTCTTGCTGCGCACCGCGAGCACACCTACCTGGTCGGGATCCAGGATCCAGCGGAGGATCCCGGCGAGCATCACGGCACCTCCGAACACGAACGCGCCACGACGCCACCGGTCGGCGAGGACGAGGATCACCGCGGCAGCGATCACCAGGGTGACCGCCACCAGCGGAAGGTTCAGACGCGCGAGACGCAGCGATCGGTCCATGCGGCGATCCCCGCGTTCAGCGATCAGCCGTCTGTTCGGCGCGCTCCACCACGTTCGTCAGCAGGAACGCGCGGGTGAGCGGTCCGACACCACCGGGATTCGGCGACACGAAACCCGCCACCTCGCGCACGTCGTCGGCGACGTCTCCGCGCAGTCCCTCGTCCGTGCGGGAGACGCCCACGTCGAGGACGGCGGCACCGGGCTTGACCATGTCGGCGGTGATCAGCCCCGGAACACCGGCAGCCGCGACGACGATGTCGGCGCGCCGTACCTCCGCGGCCAGGTCGGTCGTGCCGGTGTGACACAGGGTCACCGTCGCGTTCTCACTGCGGCGTGTGAGCAACAGACCGATCGGACGTCCGACGGTGACGCCGCGTCCGATGACCACTACGTGGGCGCCGGCGATCGGAACGTCGTAGCGGCGCAGCAGATGGACGATGCCGCGGGGGGTACACGGCAACGGCGCATCCTTGCCGAGGACGAGCCGGCCCAGGTTCACCGGGTGCAGACCGTCGGCGTCCTTGTCGGGATCGATGCGTTCGAGAGCGGCGTTCTCGTCGAGGTGTCGGGGCAGCGGGAGCTGCACGATGTAACCGGTGCAGGCGGGATCGGCGTTGAGTTCGTCGATCGCGGCCTCGAGTTGTTCCTGCGTGATGTCGGCGGGCAGGTCCTTGCGGATCGAGGTGATACCGACCTTCGCGCAGTCGTTGTGCTTGCCGCGCACATACGCCGCCGAGCCCGGATCGTCACCGACGAGGATCGTGCCGAGGCCGGGCGTGATGCCCTTGCTCTTCAGCGCGGCCACACGGGCCTTCAGATCCTCGAAAATCTCGTCGCGGGTCGCCTTGCCGTCCAGGATGGTCGCAGTCACGGCGACCATTGTTCCAGGCGACCGTCGCCCCCCGTACCGCGACCGGTCCTGTGACCCCCGATTCGAGGTTCTGGCAAGCTGGTCTCCCGTGCTCCACGTCATGTTCCTCGAACCCCGAATCCCGCCGAACACCGGCAACGCGATCCGCATGGTCGCCGCGACGGGCGCGGAACTGCACCTGGTGGAGCCGCTCGGCTTCGATCTGTCCGAGCCGAAGCTGCGCCGCGCCGGCCTCGACTACCACGACCTGGCGCACGTGCGGGTGCACGCCGATCTGCAGGCGGCGTGGACGGCGATGCCCGACGCGCGGGTGTTCGCGTTCACCGCGCATGCCACGACCTCGTTCGCCGACGTCGCGTACCGCCCCGGGGACGTACTGCTGTTCGGGCCGGAGCCGACCGGCCTGTCCGACGAGATCCTGGCCGACCCACACATCACCGAGCAGGTGCGGATTCCGATGTTGCTGGGACGTCGCTCACTGAACCTGTCGAACGCGGCGGCGGTCGCGGCCTACGAGGCGTGGCGTCAGCTGGGCTACGACGGCGCCATCTGACCCGCCCCAACCCCCTCTGACGTGGGCGAATGTATCGTTCGGTCGATTGGTTCGAGCGAGTGGTACGTTCGCTCGGTCGGGACGCGATCCGCTCGGTCAGGACGCGAGGACAGCCACGACGTCGGGGTCGGCGACATCGGCGAGCGACTCCCACGGCACGGTGACGGTGACGAGGCCGATGGCGTGCGGACCCACCTGATAGTCACCGAAGTGGATCTCCATCCCCTCGGGGGTGGGCAGCCAGTTCGCGAAGTTCGCCTCCGTCGGCTCGATGCCGCTGCGGTCGAAGTTCGGTCCCGCCGCGGTGTCGGGCAACAGCAGCGCCGATTGCTCCGACAGGCGCTCGAGTCCCGCCGGCAGATCCGGGAAGATGTCGGTGAGGGTCACCGGAGTCGCCGTGTCCGTGTCGACGACGACGGTCGCCAACAGCGGGCTGGGGTGCGCTCCGGGCGGGTTCATGTTGTAGGAGACGACGAGCAGACCCGCGACGACGCGCTCACCGATCCGGGTGACGTCGTACTCCTGCGTAGACAGGGTGTATCGGTCGGTGTCGTGGGTGTCGATCATGTCCTGCAACGCCGCGCGCATCGACTCGTTGAACTCTGCCGTCACCGCGGGGTCTCCCTCCGCGAGCTGCGGGATGAAGACGTCGTAGTCGACGCGGTCGGTGGACCCGACGACCTGCTCCGCGTCGGCGCGGTACGGTTCGGCGACCGCGGCGGGTTCGGTCGGCGCCGACGCGACCTCGGTGGTCGTGGCATCCGCCTCGGTTGCGAC
>Ga0123333_10005875_pt1 | contig 10929 bp, 8 predicted proteins | sample BioC12SIPDNA_3_FD_89957 | JGI IMG/M metagenome (GOLD analysis project Ga0123333, IMG submission 89957) | Anaerobic biogas reactor microbial communites from Washington, USA - Biogas_R2_B C12 SIP DNA | ecosystem: Engineered > Bioreactor > Anaerobic > Unclassified | place: Washington, USA...
ACGAGCAACCCCGAGATGACCGTGGACGGTCTTGCAGCCGGGAACCCGGTTCAGCCGCAACAAACAGAGCGCTGTGTCGTTCGCCAGGAAGCGGATCGTGGCCTCACTCGCCCCGGGGACGTGCGGAAAAAACGCCCGGTCTTTCACCGCCACCTCGAAATGTCTGCCATCCTCACTCCTGTAAAGCCGCGGGATGCGTTCGGATGCAATGCGACCAACTCCGTATGCGACGCCCTTGTGCCACGTCACACGCCAGAGCCAGTAGTCAGGTTCCCCGATCAAGACAGCTTCGCCCCAGTTCTTCCCGTCGTCCGAGCACCAAGCGAGGGATTGCATGTTACGTCTGTCGTTGTACGCCAGTCCAGAGTTGAGCATCAACTGACCGTTGGGCGCGATGCAGAGCTTTGGATCCCGCAGGTCCATACACGGTCCTTGAGGCGGAATCTTGGGCTTCAAGTCGCTGAAGTCTTGCTGAGTCAGACGGATCAGCGCCGACGATTCCCAGTCGGCTCCGTCAGAAGACGTAATCACGCGCAGCGCCCCGTCCGGCGAAGCGTGCCCTTCGCCTTCTCGGAATACGCAGAACCATGTTCCCTTGAAGCGGATCAGGTCGGTGAAGGCGTTGTGCGGTGCCTTGTCCCAAATCTTCCTGACCTCGACGAGTTCGGCTTCGCTCTCTGCCGCCAACACCTGCCGGGCTAAGGCGACGATCGCTAGAAAGAGGATGTACCTCATAGATCATCTTTTCTCTCTGGTGAACTCTCCGGCCGAGACAAGCCCAGGGTAACCGGCCATCCAGCCCCTGTCCAGTTCGGGGCCAATTTCTTGTTCATTCCCATGCCTCGCGTCGACTCTGGCGGACGAGCAAGGCCGGATACTGCTGGTGCGCTCGTAGAGCGGGATTGCACTGGGCCCGACAGCGGCTATGCTGAGGGTTGGCGAACACTGCCGAACAGACCACGATCGGTAGAGATCCTACTATGACGGAGCCAATCGATCGCACCGAGAAGCCGACGGCATGTCCTCGCTGCGGGCATTCCCCCGTGGCTGATATCCTCTACGGCTTGCCTGCTTTCAGCCCTGAATTTGAGGCACAGTTGAAGGCAGGAACGCGCGTTCTCGGAGGTTGCTGTATATCCGGCAACGACCCTGCGTGGCAATGCACTCGATGCGGCCTGGAGATCAACCAACGCATTCCCGACCGGGAGCCTCAATAAATCGTGATGACGTTAACCGCCGTTGGGTCGAGATCGACCGGGAACTTGCTGAGTTGGCGGGGTGCAAGGTGATCCAAGGCAACCCGGCCATGCGCGAAGGGGAACTGTTGGAGGAGTTGGACGCGTCGGAGTACGAAGCGGGAGTGATCTGGTTCCAGGAACGAGACAGGTTGTCTTGACGATCGTCATGCTTGTGCAGTGCCCGGGCGGACGGCACCTGGCAACCACCGTGACCGCGCCGGGCGACGAGCCAAAACGGTTCGACTTAAAGAGCGCCAGCCCCGAGGTCCAAGCCACCACGTGGCTCGGGTTCGTCAGCATCGGGTCGCCGGGCGCGGTCTTCCATCTCGACAATATCCGCTTGAGCAACTCCGCCGAATGAGCGCGGAACAAAATCGCTGGAATTTCAGCCCTGGATAAGGAGACAACGATGAATCGGCACCCCGTCTTGCGCACGATGGCGGTTTTGGCAGCGCTGGCGAGTTTTTCCCTGCTCGGAATCACCGCGCCCGTCATGGCTGCCGAAGCCGACAGAACGGACAAGGCCCTGTTGGGCCACTGGCGCTTCGATGAAGGCGGCGGCGATGTGGCCAGCGACAGTTCGGGCCACGGCAACGACGGAGAGATCCGCGGCGCCGACTGGGTGAAGGGCCCGTTCGGCACCGCCCTTCACTTCGGAGGCCGTGAAGCCTACGTCACCGTTCCAGAAATCGCCTCCGTGGACGGCTCTGCCGAACTCACCGCGGAGGCCTGGGTCTACTGGGAGAAGGGCGGTCGGTATCCCAATATTCTCACCGGCGGAACCTGGTGCCCCGGCGGATTTCTGTTCTTCGTCGCCGACAACGGATGCAGCTTCCGCCTGGGCAAGCCCGGCAAGACGCCCCCGCCCGTAACGGACTGGAATGAAACCTCCGCCAGCTTCATGCAATTCGCTCCAGGCCAATGGTATCACCTGGCGGCGACGTTCAAACGCCCGCATGTCCGGACGTATGTCAATGGGAAGGCTGTTGGCACCACCACCTGGGACTACCCCATCGGATTCTCGGGCGATCTTCAGATCGGAACCTGGAGTAATCCCCAGACCTGCCATCAGGGCTTGATCGACGAAGTGAGGCTCTACAACCGGGCGCTCACACTCGAGGAAGTGCTTGCGGACTACCAGCGAACGGCGGCCGGAAGGGAGCCGGCTGCCGCCGGCAAACAGGCCTACGAGCAAATACCCGCGAAGCCCCTTGCCCCGGCGGTGACACTCGAAAACGACTTGACGCGCCTCCAACTCGACGCCCGTGGACGGTTGATCAGCCTGGTCGACAAGGTCACCGGCAAGAACCACTCCGCCCAGGTGCCTGCGTATTTTGTCACCATCAAGAAAGGCGGCATAACATACCGGCCCTCCGCCTGCACCGGGGACAGCGGCAGACTGACGTTCAACTTCCGCAAGAGTGGCATCACGGCCCTGGTCAAAGTGACCGTCGAGCCTCGCTACTTCGTTTTCGAACTCACCGCGGTGAGCGACTCGGACGTGGATGAGGCGGTGCTCGGCGGCCTCGCCGTGGATCTTGCCAAGGACATGAGTGCATCGGTGGCTTGGGCTTCCGACGGCGAGTTCGCCGCGGCGGTCGTACCGCTGAACCTGCAGGTCGACGTCGGCATGACCGGGGGGACTTATCCGGCCTTCTCGCCCAAGTGCGTGCGGCGCTATGGCTTGCCGGGCGCCAAGGTCGCGCTTGCCGGATGCCCAAGCGGCGAGGTGCATGAGGTGCTCAAGAAGATCGTCCGCGACGAGGGACTGCCCTATTCGCCGCTGGGCGGGCCTTTCGCTCTGGACGCCGAGGAGAACCGCGGCTCCTACCTCTTCGCCGTCGTGTCGGAAAGCAACGTCGACGAGTGGATCGAGTTGGCTCGCCTCGGCGGTTTTGCCGAGGTCCACCTCTGCCCGTGGTGGCACAAAATGGGCCACTACGAGCCCAATCCCAGTCTGTTCCCCCATGGACTGGCCGGCCTGAAACAGGTCACCGATAAGCTGCACGCCGCGGGCTTGAAGGTCGGCATGCACACGCTGACCGGTTGCATCCAGGTGAATGACCCTTGGGTGAGCCCCGTGCCCGACAAGCGCCTGGCCAAGGACGCGAGTTTCACGCTCGCCGCACCGGTCGGCGCCGACGACAAGGTCATCCCCACGGTCGAGCGCCCCGAAGGCCTTGAGACCTTTTGGGGCGACCTGAGCACGGGCAACACCCTCCAGATCGGCGATGAGATCGTGGCGTTCAAGGGCCTCTCCCAAGAGCCTCCCTACGGTTTCACCGACTGCACGCGGGGGCAATGGGGCACCACGAAGTCGGCTCACGACCGCGGCGCGGCGGCCCATCACTTGGTGGCGTCGTACTGCTCCTACATTCCCGACGAGGACAGCACGCTCGTCGACGAACTCGCCGACTGCATCGCCAAGGCGTTCAACACCTGCGGCTTCGACATGATCTACTTCGACGGCTCGGAAGGGATGCGATCCGCCCACGCCGTGGCCAAGATGAAACGGGCGATTTTTGGCAAGCTCCAGGGACGGGTGCTGGTGGAATCCAGTTCCGGCTCGTGGGGCGCCTGGCCGTTCCATTCTCGCGTCGGCGCCTGGGATCATCCCGTCTATGGCTTCAACCGCTTCACCGACTTGCACTGCGAGAGTTTGCAGCGCCACAGCGCCAACGAACTCTTACCCGGCCACATGGGCTGGTGGGTGATTACCGGACCATCGGCCGACCATGCCGGCATGTTCCCGGAAGACATGGAGTATTTCTGCGGCAAGTGTCTCGGCTGGGACTGGTCGATGTCGCTTCAAGGCGTCGCCGCCGGCCAGACCCCGCCCAACGCGCGGCAGAACGAGTATCTCGCCATGTTGGGCCGCTACGAGCGGCTGCGTCTGGCTCGACACTTCCCCGAGGAGGTCAAAGCCAGGCTCCGCACGCCCAAGGAGCAGTTCCGATTGACCCAGGACGACGAGGGCAACTGGCAGCTCAGGCCGACCGACTACCTCGCGCACAAGGTGACCTCTTTGGCCGACGGCACCGCGGCATGGACCTTCGAAAACCGCTACGCCGTCCAGCCCGCCAGGCTCCGCATCGAGGCGCTCTATGCTTGTCAGCCCTACGATGCGCCTGAAGGCGTGCTCGTGGCGGATTTCACGAAACCCGATGAGTTCAGCCAGCGCGCTGCCGCCGCAGGCGTCACGCACGGTCTGGCCGCGTCGGCCGAACAGGTGAAGGTCGGGACCGTGAGCGGGTCGCTGACCGCAAAAAACACCACCGCCACGCGCAACGCGGCCTGGGCGAAAGTCGGCCGGTCCTTTACGCCCCCGCTCAACATGAGCAACTGCGACGCGTTGGGGGTGTGGATCCACGGCGACGGCAAAGGGGAGTTGCTGAACTTCCAGCTCAACAACACCCGCGAGTACTACACGGCCTGGGACGACCACTATGTTGACGTCAACTTCACCGGCTGGCGCTATTCTGAACTCTTGCTTCGCGAGCGCGACGCCCAGCGCTACCAGGACTACGTCTGGCCGTACGGCGCAGCATGCGACGTGGGCCGGATGCCCATCCAGCGCAACCGCGTCGGAGCCTTCAATGTCTACTTCAACGATCTGCCGACGAACCAGGACGTGCATTGCTTCCTCGGCCCTGTCAAGGCATTGCCCGTGATCAAGGTCAAGCTGAACAATCCGACCGTGGTCATTGGTGGCCGCCGGATCGTCTTTCCGGTAGCACTTGAAAGCGGCCAGTTCATCGAGTACGAAGGCCCGTCGGATTGCCGCTGGCACGACGAGCGCGGCGCGGTCCTCCAGCGGATCACTCCGCAGGGAGACCAGCCCGAGTTGATGCCGGGGGAGAACGCCGCCAGCTTCACCTGTGACGGGCCTGCAGGGTTCAACACGCGAGCCAAAATCACCCTGATCACCCAGGGGCAGCCTCTGGGAAGTCCATCGCCGCGGAAAGCCTCCGACTGAAATTGCCTGCGTTGGTGTTCCGCATGAACTGGATCCGGGCGAGCTACGAGCTTGAGTGCGAAAAGTGCAAGAAGACGTTACAAGAAAACCAAGTGCCCCATGTGTGGCATGTTAGCGGCGGCTAGTGAGTGAGCCATTGTGGCGGCCAGTTTTCAGCCAGTTTGGGACGGACGAATTAGCGCAATCGCTTGAAGCACCCCCTCGCTACTCTCGCAGAAGACCGCGGCGAAACCGATCGAAGGCGGCCGGTCGACTCAGGCTGCACAGCCGACATCGATCTCGCTCAGCGATCCGCGAATCAATGCCGGATAACGCCGTAGAGAGTGTCGTTATCCCGACCTCCGTCCAGAACATCGTTTCCGTAGTTACCGGAGAGAGTATCAACGCCATCGTCGCCGTAGAGGAGGTCGTTCTTGTGCCCGCCGAAGAGTGTGTCGTGGCCGGTTCCTCCAGCCCACCCCACGGCAGGCAATCTTGAGGCCGCGCACAAATGCCCCACTGCAGAGCGGGTGCTGCTCCAGTCGGCGACGGCTTTTTTCTTTTTTCCTGATCGCGGCGCAAGAACGCGGTGAATTCTGGGTACAGCACATTGAAGGGGCGAAAAGAAAACCCAACGGAGAATCGAGAAAACAGGAGTACGAAAATGAGAACCTTCAGCCTGTCCCTCGTCGTGCTGTTGACTGCCAACCTTGCCTATGCCCAGGGAGTCGGCTTTGATGGCCGTGGCAGGGCCCCAAGCGCTTACGGCGTGCCTCAAGGCCAGTTCGGTTTCGGCGCGCCAACCGCCGGGTTCATTCATCACTCGGCCACGGCGCAGGAAGCAGCCGCGCGCGGTGCGGCAGCCATGATTCAGGCACGAGGCCAATACAACTTGCTCACGTCTCTGGCGGCCCTGAATGCGACGGAAGCGCAGCGAAGGGAACTGGAGAACAAACAGTTGAAAGCGGATCGCTATCTGGCGATGCGCCAATCCTATCGGGAGCGGCGGGCTGCCGAGTTGTCCCAGTCGCGGGCAGATATCAACGCGCCGAAAGAGACCGTGGCGGCGGACGCCATTTCCGCCATCCCGCGGGAGATCTTCTGGCCGGTCGCACTCCAGGCATCCGAGTTCGATGGCTACCGTCGCTTGGTTGAGCAGATCGTGACAAACCAGAACAGCGGTCGAGCCATTGCCTTCTCCGAAAAATCTCGTCTGCACCGCGCAACGCGGCTTGTGGAATCGAAGTTGACAAGCGACGGCTCCGCCGAGGCCGAAGCGGCCATGGCTTTCCTCGAAACACTCACGGGAAAGACCCCGCGACAAGCGACCCATCTGGCCAACAATCGCTGACGGCGAGAGCGTGGCAAGCAGAGGGTCGAATCGCCGGGCGGCGGCCACATAGGCCGCTGCTTTCCCGTGCGATGGGGGTTTTGACGCCTATCTAAGGGCTGCACTCATCCGAGAGAATCCAATCCGAGCCGAAGGAGCTTGCGCGTCTCGTCATCGAGCCAAGGCTGTTCCAAAGACCAGCATATTCCTCCGCGCAGCGACTCGTCGTCCAGCCCGGAAATCTGCTGCGTCAGGCGAAACCGCGCCACCGCGATAGCCAGAAAATAGAGCAGCGTGGCGATTTCGACAGGCAAAACGGCATCGGGACTGGTCCGACATCGCTTCGCGAAACGCTTGGTCAGATCCAGCAGTTCGACGGGAGGTTCCGGATGGTGAAAAAGATCCCGAAAGGTGACGAGAGGTATTTGCGAAGCGCTCGAATTCGGCAAACGGACGGGCAGATTGGGATCGACCGTGCCGAGATCGTCCGCAAGCGGCGCTGCCAGTTGATGCTCAAGAATGGCAGCCATTTCCGCACGTTCCCAGAGTTGCCCGCGACCGCCTGCGGGATCGAGCATCCTGGCCAGCGATTCGGCCGGCACCTCGTCGAAGTTGGTAGGTTCCATGGGACAATCCTGCGATCGATTGAATCAATTGGGTGTTGCTCTCTTGCCCCCGGCCGCCAAAACCCGGTGCAATTCGACGATTTCCGAGTCGATCTCTCCCTCGTCGCGAGTATATTCGCCGATCACTGCCCGCAGAATTCTCGCGTACATCCGCTTTGCGGTGACCAGGGCATTGTTCGCATGAACGGGGGAAGGATAACCGAAACGAGCCACCAACTCGCGGTAATCGGGTGCCGGCGTTCCCTCCAGCATTGGCCTGACGACGCGGAAGTCGAACAGTCCCCACAATTCCGCACGTTGCGACCTCTCGCACTCTTCTTGCATCCGATTGAGGGCGTCGCGAATGATTTGCCGAGCCCACGCCTTGTCGAACTCCGCCGACGGACAATCGCCGCCGGAAACGTCGACCGTCCAATCCTCTCCTCCAGCCAGCGCGCCTTCGCCGGCCGCCCTCTTTTTCGCGCGATCGTTTCGCAGGCAATTCCAGACGAACCGCTCCAGAGCCGTTAAGAGAAACGTGCGGAACTTCCCCAAATGCCGGTCCGCGCGACCAAACAAGTCCTTTTCGAGAACCTTCGCCGCGACGAATTCCTGCAGCAGATCGTCGGCGCGGTCTTCCCTCAGGCGTTTGCCGTAAATGAGATGGGCTCGCAGGGCGGGTAGACTCCGCTCCAAGAGCCGCTCGATGGCGGCCCGCTTCACCATCGAATCGTCTTCCCGCGCCTGGCTGATCATCGACCAGTGCGTGGACGGAAATTGCTCCGGGTAGTTGCCCGCGTTTCCCATGGCCCGCCTCTTTCGCGTTGGATAGGGAACTCTTTGATTGGATACCGAGCACCATCGCCGCGTCAAGTAGGTCTCGGCTAGGAAAACCGGCGGCGCGCAGGATCGCACAAGAGGCCGGGTAACTAAAGACGAGGCCGAGACGAGTTCAACCGATCGACGCCAAAACGGGTACCACCATTTCTCAACACACCGTTTTGCGAACGGGCTATTCGTCCTGGTATCCTCCGCTGTAGCTGTAACCGATCTGGAGTTGCCCGGCAGACGTAAAGAAGCCGCCGAACATGTCGTGCACACTCGCCAAACGATGGATCGGATTCTCGGCTGGCCGAGGCACCGGCCGCGAAAGGAGTTCCTCGGGCAAAGGCGTGGGAGGAACCGCCGGTTGCTTGGCGGGAGTTGGCGCAGTTTTTGGAACGCGGGATTCGGGGGGAATCGGTGCCGGCGGAACCGCGGCTGCCGCTCGGGACGGGGCAGGCCGTGAAAACAGCGGCCAGACCCAGCGGCAGGATCGGAGAAGAGTGGTTCTTCATGGTTCGACTCCCTCGCTTGAAATCTTTCGGGGGCTGCGGGGGAGCAAGGTGCCGCACTGGACTCTCACGATCCCGGCACGCGGGAAGCAACGCCCGCGCCTGCTTGGGCACCCCCTTGCGGATGTAGAGATCCTTTTCGGACGGCCGCATTGGGGCTACAATGAGGCATCTCTTGGTCAAAATCACCGAGCGTAAGGCGTACAACCAGCTTCGGGACCAGCGGCGGGCGAAGCGCGGGGGAGGCCGGCTTCGCGGCGAGTCGGTCCTCGGAAGTGGCGAGGCTTCCCAAGAGCGGGCAGGGATGGACCAAATCATTGGCAACGAGCCGACACCCACATTTGCCGCCATGCTCGCCGAAGCGCTCGACGGACTGCTTGGCGGCCTGACACCTGAGTTGAAGACGATCGCCCTGCTCAAGCTCGAAGGCCATACCAACGAGGAAATCGCCGCCAAGACGGGCCGATCGGTGCCGACGGTCGAGCGGCGTCTGCGATTGATCCGGTCGACTTGGCAAGAAGACCCGCCATGATGGCCTTCCGGCCGGGGCGGTGAGTCAATAAATGGCCCGGTTCCGGCAACGGAGTCAGACTCTGCCTACCGCAGGTTCAGAAAGATCGAGAGGGCCTCATGCCCGATCCGTTTTCGTTTGACACGCGAATGCTGCCTCTTGCGGCGCAACAAGAGATCGACGCCGTGTGCATCGAGTTCGAAAACGCGTGGAAGTCAGGCGACCGGCCGTGCATCGAGGCGTTCGTCACGCGGCTCTCCGAGCCGCTGCGTGCGCCGCTCTTGCGCAAGCTATTACTGGTCGAGCTGGATTACCGGTGGCGCCGGGGCGACACGCCGTCTGCGGAGCAGTACCGGACGCGGTTCCCCGACCTCGAAAGCGTGGTGATCGCGGTTTTCGAGCAAGCGGCGCCGGCGTTTTCCGCCGGCTCTACGCCTTTCGACCAGTTGGCGCAGGACACACCTTCGAGGACCATCGCCTTCACGGCCGGCAATTCGGGTGGCGGGTTCGGTCCCGGCCAAAGCCTGGGCCGATTCGAGCTTCGCGAGCGGCTTGGCGCCGGAGGCTTCGGCACGGTCTATCGCGCGTACGACACGATGCTGCGGCGCGAGGTGGCGCTCAAGCTGCCTCATCCCGGCCGGTTCGAGAGTGACGAGGCCCGAGCCCGCACGCTGCGCGAAGCCCAGGCCGCGGCCCAGCTCTACCACCCGCACATCGTCCCGGTCTACGACGCGGGCAGTGAAGGCGAGACGTTCTTCATCGCCTCAGCGTTTGTCGAAGGGGAGACGCTTGCCCGATCGATGGACGAGCGGCGCCCCGATTTCCACGGGGCGGCAACCATTGTGGTGAAACTGGCCACGGCGCTGGACTACGCGCACCGCCGAGGAATCATCCACCGAGACGTGAAACCGGGCAACGTGATGGTGGCGTCAAGGGCAAGCGGCTCCGGCGGCTGGAGGCCCAGAGCTTTTGGGGCCCCGGCATCAATCCGTCATTCCGCCTGCCGGCCTTCGCGGAGCCGGTGCTCCCGATGTCTGCGATCGCACTGCGTCCGGACGGACGGCACGTCGCCTTGGCTGCGTGTACCGGGAGCGTCAAGGTATGGGACGCGGCTAGCGGCAAGGAGGTTTACACGCTCCAAACCCACTCCGCGCTAAAGCCAATCGGTACCGAGGGCAATCACCGCCAATTCTTCTTGCCCATGTCGATGACGCGGCTGGCCTACAGCCCCGATTCAAGGCAGATGGCCACCTCCAGCGACGCGGTCAACGCGATCATCAAACTCTGGGACGCCGAGAACGGCAACCCTTTGGCCGCGTTGGAAGGTCATACCAGCCTCGTCACCGCGCTGGCCTTTAGCAGCGATGGAAAGCGACTTGTTTCGGGAAGCCAGGACAAAACGGTGCGGATCTGGGACGTGCGCAGCGCCAAGGAACTGATACGCTTTGAAACTGCCGGCAGTGTGTGCGCGGTCGCCATCAGTCCCGACAACCGGCACGTCGCATGCTCCCAGTTCGCCTCAGTCCCCTCGATGACGGTCAGAATCTGGGACGCGGTGAAAGGGGACGACCTCTCCTTCCCACGCCGAGTTCGATCGCGTGGGCCGGATCGGGGCTGGACACGGTCGGCCTACCGTCCGCGAGAGGTCCGGAAGGACAAGGGGCCGGCCCCGCAGCCCCTTTCGTACGAACACTTGAACCAGACCGGCCGAGAGGAGATCACTCTCCAGCTTCGCGTCGGTCAACAGGAATTCCCGGTTCCGACGCCGTTCTTTTCTCATATTCCATTCCTCTCGAAGAGCCAAGAGCGGCTCGGCGGCGAGCCGCCATACGGCTCCGATCGCGTCCGCTACGCCACGTTTAAGGTAGGCAACGGCCCCGACCCTATCTTCACCCTGGCGATTGACCCTATGCCGGGAGAGCCCCCAGTGATCTACTTCGACGAGAACAACGACGA
>Ga0123333_10005877_pt1 | contig 10929 bp, 10 predicted proteins | sample BioC12SIPDNA_3_FD_89957 | JGI IMG/M metagenome (GOLD analysis project Ga0123333, IMG submission 89957) | Anaerobic biogas reactor microbial communites from Washington, USA - Biogas_R2_B C12 SIP DNA | ecosystem: Engineered > Bioreactor > Anaerobic > Unclassified | place: Washington, USA...
CTCGCCCTCGATCCCGCCCCCACCTCCACCCCCGCCTGACCCCGGCCCCTTCTTGGCGCGTGAGCGGCCATCCGTGACCGCTGGCGCGCCAAGAACGGGGAGCGTCCGGCGGGACGGTCAGCGGGGGGTGGTCAACGGCGGGAACGCGGCCAGGCCCGGAGCCAGCGCAGCCACGTCACGACGTCGGCGGCGGTCGGCACGGCCCGATCGGTCCCGTAGGCGGTCTCCATCCGGAACCGCACCCACGGGGTCGCCCGGCGCACCGCGTCGCGGTTCCACCACCGTCGGGGCCGGAACGCGGCGGCGGCCCGGACGAGGGTCGGCCACAGGACGGGCCTCCCCGCCACCGCCGTCGCCACCGCTCGAGCCTCCGGATCCACCACGATCCCGACCCTAGATCGCCCCCGCCCGAACCGGTTCTACGCGCCCACCGGGACACCCGCGTCCCCCTCAGCGCGCAGAACCGAACCCGCGCCGCCGGGTCAGGGTTCGGCGACGGCGTCGAGGGGGCGCCACCCGACGGCTCCGGCGCCGACGAGGGGGCCGGCGTCGCCGAGGGCGCCGATGCGGATCTCCAGGCCGCGGCTGAACTCGAGCCGGGCCGAACGGGCCGCCTCCGCTCGAGCGGCGTCGAGGAGGTCGGCCCCGAACCCGATCGCCACCGACCCCGCGACGCACGCCAGGCGCAGGTCGAGCAGGTTGGCCACCGAAGCCACCGCCCGGCCGACGAGCGTTCCGGTGCGGCGCCGGACCTCGACCGGCGCCTCGGCGGCGGGGCGACCGGTGATCGCCGCGATCGCGGTGCCCGAGGCCTCCGCTTCGAGGCACCCGTGGGCGCCGCACGCGCACCGACGACCGTCGGGCACCACGATCACGTGGCCGAGGTGGCCGGCGTTGCCGTCGGCGCCGTCGAGGAGGCGACCGTCGAGCACGATCCCCCCGCCGACCCCGGTCGACACCACCAGGGCCAGGTGGTCGCGAACGCCCTTCGCCGCGCCGACCCAGCCCTCCCCCAGGGCGAGGGCCTTGGCGTCGTTGTCGACGGCCGTGGGGAGTCCGAACCGCTCGGTCAGGCGGGCGCCGAGCGGGAACCGGCGCCAGGCCCCGATGTTGAGCGGCGAGACGGTGCGCGCCCCGCCGAAGCCCTCCATCGGGCCGCCGCACCCGACGCCGATCGCCACCGCTTCCGGTGCATCGGCGAGCGCCGAGGCGACGAGTTCCGCCACCACCGCGAACAGGGCCTCGGCGTCGGGGCCGGCCGGCGTCGGCACCTGGCGACGGCTCCGGAGCCGACCCTCGCGGTCGACGAGCCCGACCGCCAGCTTGGTCCCCCCGACGTCGAGGGCGACGACCTCGTCCATCGACCCACGGTAGGTCCGCCGGCCCCGGCCGCCGGACGCCGCCCGCCCCTCCCCGGCCGCCGGATGCCGCCGCGGAGCACGCCGCGGAGAACGACGACGCGGACGACGGACCCCGCCGCTCCTGCCGACGAGCGGCGGGCGCGGAGGCTCTACCCTGCGGTGTCCACCCGCGAGCCAGGGAGCGACCCGCGTGACCGAGACGACCGACCGGCAGGGGCGTGCGACCGGCGTCGATCCGGCCGCCGGGTTCCGAGCCGTCGTCGACAACGTGGGCCGGGTCATCCACGGCAAGGACCACGTCACCGAGCTGGTGCTGCTCGCCCTCCTCGCCGGGGGACACGTGCTGGTCGAGGACGTCCCGGGCGTGGGCAAGACCAGCCTCGCCAAGGCGCTCGCCGCGTCGATCGACGGCACGTTCGGGCGCATCCAGTTCACCCCGGACATGCTCCCGTCCGACGTGGTGGGCGTCAGCATCTACGACCGCTCGACCGGGCGCTTCGAGTTCCGGCCGGGACCCGTGTTCGCCAACATCGTCCTCGCCGACGAGATCAACCGGGCGTCGCCGAAGACCCAGTCCGCGCTGCTGGAGTCGATGGCCGAGGGCCAGGTCACCGTCGCCGGCGAGACGTACCCCCTCGAGCCGCCGTTCCTCGTGCTCGCCACCCAGAACCCGGCCGAGCACGAGGGCGCCTACCCCCTGCCCGACAGCCAGCTCGACCGCTTCCTGCTGCGGGTGTCGGTCGGGTACCCGTCGGGCGAGGCCGAGGCGCGGATGCTCGACTCCGACGGCTCCGACGAGGCCCTGGCCAGCCTGCGACCGGTGCTGAGCGCGGCCGACGTCGTGACGATGGCCGCCGCGGTGCGACGCGTCCACGTCGCCGACCCGTTGCGCGGCTACCTGGTCGACCTGGCCGCAGCCAGCCGCGGCCACGCGCGCCTGGCGCTCGGCATGTCCCCGCGTGCGACGCTCAGCCTCCAGCGCGTCGCCCAGGCGCGCGCCCTGGTGTCGGGCCGCGACTACGTCGTGCCCGACGACATCAAGGCGCTCGCCCCGCCGACCCTCGCCCACCGGCTCCAGCTCGCCTCCGACGCCGCGATCAGCGGCACGTCGCGCACCCGGGTGGTCCACGAGTTGCTCGAGCGCGTACCGGTCCCCAACGCCCGCACGCCCGGCTGACCGTGCTCACCCGGGCCGGTGCGCTCCTGCTCGCCACGGCGACGGCCCTGGCGGCGCCGGCCTGGCTGCTCGGACTGGTCGAGCTGTGGGTGCTGGCGGGGGCGGCGGTCCTCGTCGTCGGCCTCGCGCTGGCCTGGACCTGGCTTCGCGGCGAGCCGGCGATCGAGATCCGCCGGGTGGTCCACCCCACCCGGGTGCACGTCGGCCGGACGGCCCGGGTGGAGGTCACCGCGACGGGCGGGGCCCGCCGCGCCACCCCGGTCGTCACCCTCGTCGACCCGATCGACGGGCGCCGCGGCGCCCGGCTCCGCCTGGCCCCGATCGGGTCGGGCGAGGTCCGCCGGGCCGCGTACCGCCTGCCGACCCGCACCCGCGGCGAGCTGCACATCGGTCCGATGTCCGTCGAGGTCGACGACCCGCTCGGGCTGGCGCGGCGCACGGCGACGGTCGCCGAGCGGGTGCGCGTCGTCGTCCTGCCCCACGTCGAGCCGATCCCGTCGGCCCCGGCGCCCACCGGGTCCCAGCCGCTGGCGGGTCACGCGGGCCGCCCCGCCGCCGGACGCGCGGGCGACGAGTTCCACTCACTGCGGCCCTACGTCGTCGGTGACGACATCCGCCGCGTCCACTGGCCGTCGACCGCGTCGGCCGGCGACCTCGTGGTCCGCCAGGACGAGGAGCCGAGACAGGGCCGGGTGACCGTCGCGCTCGACGTCGAGCAGTCGCGTGCCGCGGCCGCGACGTTCGAGGCGATGGTGTCGGCGGCGGCCAGCGTCGCCGCCGCCCACTGGCGTCGCGGCGACATAGTCCGCCTCGTCACCAGCGCCAACGAGGACACGGGGTGGGTCACCGGCCAGGCCGCGTTCGACGGCCTCCTCGAGCTGCTGGCCCTGGTCCACCGCACCGGTCGGTCCGACCTCGACCGGGTGCTGTCGACCACCGACGCCGGCTCCGACACCCTGGTCGTCGTCGGCGGTGACCTGCCCGGCGAGGTGGTCGCCTCGATCGGACGACGGCGGGCCCGTCGTCACGGCCACCGGGCGGGGCTGACCACCGTGCGCTTCCTGGACCGGCCCGTCCCGCGGACCGGACCGGGGCGGACGGCTCGGGTGATCGACGTGGTCCCCGGGGCGTCGTTCCCCGCCACCTGGGCCGCGGGGGTCGCGTGAACCGCTGGACGCCCCGCGTCGAGGAGGTCCTCCTCGCCACGACCACGCTGGTCGCGGTCGCCTCCTTCGGGCGCCTCTTCGAGGACCGCGCCGTGGTCCTGCCGCTGCTCGTGTCCACCGTGGTCGCCCACGTCGTGATGGCCGTGGCCCGCCGGCTCGACTTCGGGGCCGCGGCCACGTGGACGGCGGCCGCGGTGGGCTTCGTGGCGGCCACGTCGATCCTCCTCTACCCCCACACGTCACGGTTCGGTCTGCCGGGGCCGACGTCGCTGGAGACCGCCCGCGCCGACCTGTCGGCCGCCTGGCACCTGTTCTCCGACGTCACCGCCCCCGCCCCTCGCTCGCGGGGGTTCCTGCTGGCCTCGTCGGCGACGATCTGGCTCGCGGTGGGGCTCGCCGACTGGGCGGGCCTGCGGCTGCGGACCACCGCCGAGGCGGTCCTCCCCGCGGTCGCCGTGTTCTGCTTCACGGCGATCCTCGGCGAGGGGCCCGACGGCGTCGCCCTCGCCGTCGCGCTCGCGGCCGCGATCGGCGCGTTCGGGGTCGCCCAGCGGGCGCGCCGGTCGGCCACCGACGACACGTGGGTCGCCGACGGAACGCGTGCCGGGTCCCGCTCGGTCCTGGCCCGGGGCCTGGTCGGGGTGGTCGCCGCGTCCCTGCTCGCCGGGGCGCTGGTACCGCGGCTGCCGGTCACCGCGCAGGAGGCCGTCCTCGACTGGCGCGGTGGTGGCGGGCCCGGCGACCGGGTCACGGTCAGCCCCCTCGTCGAGATCCGCGGTCGGCTCGTCGAGCAGTCGGACCGGACGGTGTTCACCGTCGTCGCCGACCGCCCGGCGTACTGGCGGCTGACCTCGCTCGACCGCTTCGACGGCGAGACCTGGGGGTCCGACGACTCGTTCACGGCGGCCGACGGTGAACTGCCCGGTCGACCGCCCGACGCCACGTCGACGCCACTGGAGCAGACGTTCCACATCCGGTCCCTGGGGAGCCTGTGGGCACCGGCGGCGGCCACCCCCGTCGAGCTCCTCGACACGAGCGAGGACCTCCGCTGGAACGGTCGGCTGTCGACCCTGATCGTCAACGCCGACGCGTCGTCGATCGACGACGCCACCTACACCGTCGTGTCCCAGATCCCCGATCTCCACCCCGCCGACCTGAACGCGCCGCTCCCCCGCGAGCTACCGGCGGACGTGGCCGCCGCGACCGACCTCCCCGACGACCTGCCCGAGGACGTCGTCGTCCTCGCCGCGAACGTCACCCGCGGGACGTCGACCCCCTACGAACAGGCGCTCGCCCTCCAGGACTGGTTCCGCGAGTCCTTCGAGTACGAGCTGACGAACACGCCCGCCGGCCACGACGAGTCGGCCATCCTCACCTTCCTCGAGGCCCGCCGCGGCTACTGCGAGCAGTTCGCGGGCACGTACGCGGCGATGGCCCGGACGCTGGGGCTGCCCGCCCGGGTGGCGGTCGGCTTCACACCGGGCGACCCGTCCTCCGACGGGCGCACCTACACGGTCCGGGGGCGCAACGCCCACGCCTGGCCCGAGGTCTGGATCCCCCGGGTGGGGTGGGTGGCGTTCGAGCCGACGCCCGGCCGCGGCCAACCCGGAGCCCAGGACTACACCGGCGTGGAACCCGAGCAGGACGAGCGCGAGGGGCTGCCGGTCCCGCCGACGACGGCCCCGACCGCGACGACCGCCCCCGGCCCCGGGCCGGACGTTCCGCCACCCACCACCGTGCCCCCCTCGGAGCGCACCCCCGAGCAGACCGCCTCGTCGCCCGGCGGCTCGACGGGCCCGTGGCGCGCGATCGCGATCGCCCTCGGTGCGGCCGCGGCGCTGGTCGCCCTCGACGCGGCGGTGATCGCCCTCTGGCGACGGGCCCGGTCCCGTCGCCACCGGCTCGGCCACCCGGTGCGGGGCGCCTGGCGCGACGCGGTCGCCGCCCTCGCCCTCGCGGGCACCCCACCGACCCCCGTCGAGACCGACGCCGAGTTCGCCGCCCGGGCCGCGCCCGACCTGGGCGACGACGGCGACGCGCTGCGCGACCTCGCGGCGCGGGCCACCGAGGCCACCTGGTCGCCACCGGAGGCGGAACCGGCGACCGCCGGTGGCGTCGAGGCCGACGCGCTCGCGTCGCGGATCAGCCGCCGGGCCCGCCGCGACCTGGGCTGGCGACGGCGGCTGCTCGCCGCTCTCGACCCCCGCACCCTCGCCGTCGGCTGAGCCGGGGCGACGCCGGGATCAGTCGTCGTCGCGTCGGAGCCGGTCGCGGGCCCGGTCGGTGGCCCCGCGGATGGAGTCGCCGAAGCCGTGGTCGCGAAGGGACTCGGTGAGCTGCTGGACGCCGGCCCGGCCCAGCTTGCGGAGCGAGCGCTCGAACCACAGGGCGGCGCCGAGCATCACCACGAAGCCCAGGAAGGCGACGACGAAGCTGTGCTCGAACGCGAGCGCCGCGACCAGGACCACGACCCCGACCGCGAACACCGCGCCCGCCCACTTCATCAGCCGCAGGTGGTGGGCGTAGACGTTGTGGCGACCGATCTCGCCCGCGAGCGCGGGGTCGTGCTCGTAGAACTGCTGCTCGATCTGCTGGAGGATGCGCTGTTCGTCTTCCGAGAGCGGCATCGGCGGGCTTCCCTTCACGTCACCTCCGGGGAAGTCGGGCCGCGCCCCGGGGGTGCTCACACTCTCGCACAGGGGACGAGGCCCTACAACGCGTGGTCGGAGGTATCCGCGCCGCCGGGTTCCACCTGGTCGGGGCCCCATTGCTGGTCGCCCCGGCGACGCACCCGGATGCCCGTGGGGGTCGCCAGCGACGCGGGGACGACCGCGTCGGCGCCGAAGCGCTCCCGGGCCCGGTCGATCGCGTCGGTGGCCCGCTCCCAGGCGTCGTCGTCGCCCACCGGATCGGGGCCGTCGACGTCGAGCAGGCTGAGCTGCTCGCCCCCGCCGTGGCTCCCCGGCGCCACCAGGTTGCCGACCCCGACGCCGAGCAGCCGCACCCCCTCGCCGACGTCGACCGCCGCGAGCAGGTCCTTGGCGGCCCGGGCGACCGCCGGCCCGGTCGCGACCGGAGCCGCCGGCGTCGTGCTGCGGGTGATGGTGCGGAAGTCGCCGAAGCGCACCTTCACCGTCACGGTGCGGGCGACGCGCCCCGCGGCGCGGAGTCGGGCGGCGACGGCATCGGCCATCCGCACCACGTCGGCGCGCAGGGCGTCGGGGTCGCGGCGGTCGGCCGGGAACGTCTCCTCGTGGCTGATCGACTTGAGCGGCTGATCCGGCTCGACGAGGCGCGGGTCGCGACCGTGGGAGAGATCGTGCAGGTGGCGGCCCTGGGCCCGGCCGAGCGCGGACTCCAGCGTGGCGAGCGGCAGGGCGGCCAGGTCGCCCACCGTCGCGACCGCGTACCGGTCGAGCCGGGCGCGGGTGGCGGGGCCGACGCCCCAGAGGGCGGCGACCGGCAGCGGGTGCAGGAACTCCAGCTCACGCCCCGGCTCGACGACCGCCACGCCCGGCCCGAACACCGGTCCGTTCCGCGACGCCGTCGGCTTGGCCGCGCCCGTCGCCAGCTTGGCGAGGAACTTCACCGGGGCGACCCCGACCGAGCAGGTGAGCCCCTCCTCGTCGAGGATCCGGGCGCGGAGGGCGGCGGCGATCGTGGGGCCGTCGCCGTGGAGCCGGCGGGCCCCGGTGACGTCGAGGAACGCCTCGTCGAGCGACAGCGGTTCGACCAGGGGGGTCACGTCGCGCAGGATCGCCATCACCCGGGAGCTCACCGCCGCGTAGTGCGCGTGGTCGCCGGGCAGGAACACGGCGTCGGGGCACAGGCGCCGGGCGCGGGTCGACGGCATCGCCGAGTGCACGCCGTAGGAACGCGCCTCGTAGGACGCCGCCGCGACGACGCCGCGCGGGCCACTCCCCCCGACCACGACCGGACGGCCCCGTAGTTCGGGGCGGCGCAGCAGCTCGACCGACGCGAAGAACGCGTCCATGTCGAGGTGGAGGATCGTCCGCTCGGCCACGGCCGTCAGTCCGGGTCGAGGCGGGCGACGCGCAGCCCGGCGACGGTCGTGCCGTCGACCCGGTAGCGGTAGGTGCGGTCGTCGTCCCACGGGTCGGCGAGCCAGTCCGACACCGGTTCGCGCACCCAGCGGGGCGCGTCGTCGAGCAGCGCCCCGCACTCGGCGGTGGCCACGAACCTGGCGGTCTCGACGATGCCGTCGGGGTCGTCGATGTGGAGGTCGCCCTCGTACGTCACGGCGACGTGCACCTCGACCCTGAGCCGCCAGGCCATGTCCGGCGCCTCCGCCTCGACCCGGTAGGCGGGCCCCCGCCAGTGCGTCACCCGGAGGCCGGTCTCCTCGGCGACCTCCCGGGTCAACCCGTCGCGGAGCGTCTCGCCCTCGTCGATCACGCCGCCGGGCGGGGTCCAGTCGACCCGGCCGTCGCGACGGCGGTTGCGCACCAGCAGCAGACCGCCCTCGGAGGCGACGATGCCCCCGCCCACGAGCCAGTCGCGCACCGTGGAGCCCGCCGATCAGACCGGGATGGACGAGTCGAAGCTGACACCGGCGTCGAGGCCGTCCCACCAGGCCCGCTCGCTGGCCATCGGGTCGTCGACCACGTCGACCCCGGCGGCGGCGAACCGCATCGTCGCCCGCCGGCCCTCGTCGTAGGCCGGCCACTCCGGCACGTCGTCGGGTCCCGGATCGTCGGCGCCGGCCGCGAACGACGTCCAGGCGTCGCCCATCTGGCGGGCCAGCCGTCGTCGCTCGTCGGTGAGGGCGCCGACGAGCACCTCGGTGCCGGGCGCGTCGAGGTTGTCCCAGGTGTAGGGCAGGTCGAGGGCGTGGCACGAGCCGAGCAGGTCGGAGCGCTCCGCGAACAGGTACATCCGCACCCGGGCGCCGTGGCGGGCCTGGGCCTCGGCCAGGCGGATGGCGGGGATCCGGAACACCAGGTCGGTCAGCAGGTCGAGCCAGCGGTCCGGCGCCGGCAGGGCGCCGGTGCGGGCGTCGTACGCGGCGAGCAGGGAGCCCGGCTCGCGCCCCGCCGACGTGGAGTACGCCTCGGCCCGGGCGCGGAGGGTCTCGGCGTCGACCTCGGCGAGCCCCGGGCTGATCAGCGGGAAGAGCTTCATCTCATCGAGGGTGGTGCCGACCAGCAGGTCGACGCCGGCGGCGGCCCCGGCGCGCACCGCCTCCAGCGGGCGCCCGGGCACGGCGTCGGAGCCGAGCACCGGCTGCCACGGCAGCCCGAACGAGCCGTCGTCGTCGCGCCCGATGGCGCCCTGGGCGGCCAGCACGTCGTCGAGCGACAGGGCCCGCAGGGCGTCGAGGTCGTCGGGGGCCACCCCGGCGGCCGCCGCGAACCGTCCGGCGACCGTCCCGGCGTGGGCGTCGGAGTGGACGTTGTGGGTCGAACCGCTCTGGAGGATCGCCCGGTGGAACAGGCCCGACGCGGTGGGCGCGCCCAGGAGGGCACCGATGCTCATGGCCCCGGCGGACTCGCCGAACACGGTGACCCGGTCGGGGTCGCCCCCGAAGGCGGCGACGTTGTCGCGCACCCACTCGAGGGCGGCGATCTGGTCGAGCAGGCCGAAGCACCCGCTCCCGACCGCGCCCGGCACGCGCAGGTAGCCGAGCGCCCCGAGCCGGTACCCGACGGCGACGACCACGACGCCACGCCGAGCGAGGGAGCGGCCGTCGTACCAGGACATCGAGGCAGTGCCGGTCTCGAAGCCGCCACCGTGCAGCCACACCATCACCGGGGCCGAGCCGTCGAGGTCGGGGCTGAACACGTTCAGCCGCAGGCAGTCCTCCGTGTAGGTCATGCCGTGCATGCCGAGGGCGGTCTCGAGGATCGAGGGGTTCTGCGGCGCGGACGGCCCGGGCCGGGTGCAGTCGAAGGGCTCCGACCACGGCTCCGGAGGGCGCGGAGGCGCGAAGCGGCCTGCGCCGTCGGTCGGCGCGCCGTAGGGCACGCCGAGGAACACCCCGCCGTCGCCTTCGGCCCGCCCGGCGACGGGTCCGTGTCCGGTGGTTCGCACCGTGGTCGTGGTCATGGGCGGCGTCCCCCTGGATGCTCGAACGACCGCCGACTCTAGGGGCCGACCGGCACCGTCGACGTTCGTCAGGACCGAGCTCGGCGCCGGTGCAGCACCCGGTCGCGGATGCCCCACCAGGTCACGAGCCGGAGGCCCTCCCCCATGATCGAGAGCGACATCTTCGACGTCCCCTTGACGCGGTCGCGGAACGTGATCGGCACCTCGACGACCCGGCGGCCGGCGCGGACGAGCGAGTAGGCCATCTCGATCTGGAAGCCGTATCCGTAGGTGGTGATGGCGTCGAGGTCGAGCGCCCGCAGGGCGTCGGCCCGGTAGGCGCGGAACCCGGCGGTCGCGTCGCGCAGCCCGGCGTTGAGGCAGAACGAGGCGTACGCGTTGCCGAGCCGGGAGATCAGCAGCCGGTGCCGTGGCCAACCCGGGACGCTGCCGCCGGGCACGTACCGGCTGCCGATGGCCAGGTCGGCGCCGTCGTCGAGCGCCGAGAGCAGGTCGGGCAGCGAGTCGGGGTCGTGGGACAGGTCGGCGTCCATCTCGACGAGGACGTCGTAGCCCCGCTCGAGCCCCCAGCGGAACCCCGCCCGGTAGGCCGGCCCGAGGCCCTGCTTCTCGGGGCGCCGGAGCACCTCGATGCGACCCAGCTCGGCGCCGATCGCCTCGGCCCACTCGGCGGTGCCGTCGGGGCTGTTGTCGTCGACGACGAGGACGTCGGCTTCGGGTACCGCGCGCCGGACGCGCCCGAGCACGTCGTAGATGTTCTCGACCTCGTCGTAGGTCGGGATGATGACCAGCACCGACACGCGCTGCACGATACGAGGCGCCCGCCCCGGGTGGGGCGACCCCCGGGCCCGGCACTACCGTCGGACGCCATGGCCGCCGACGACCCGATCCGCGGAGCCGCGCCCGGCCTCGTCCCGGTCCCGTCGGCCGCGCCGCCCACCGCCGCCCGCGTGCTCGCCATCGCGTCCATCGTGGTCTCCGGCCTGTGCGGCGGGCTGATCGGCTACGGCGTCACCGACCTCCAGACCCGGGCCGACGACGGTTCCAGCGGCGGCGCGGTGTGGCCGGCGGTCGGCGGGCTCGTCGGCGCGGTCGCCGCGGCCGCCGGGGTGGCCGTCGTCGCCGTGCTGGTGCTGCGGGCGATGACCGAGTGGCAGAC